>WNFI01655167.1_pt1 | contig 13226 bp, 11 predicted proteins | sample 5400471 | NCBI WGS metagenome assembly WNFI01 (sample SAMN13153348, study PRJNA577476) | soil metagenome | isolation source: 100 cm saprolite on Douglas fir-dominated hillslope | place: USA:California | collected 2013-09-17
CTTCCTCCTCGCGTTTCTTAGTCCATCGCCGCGGGCCGGTCGGGGTTTCGCTCCCGGTTCGCCCGCGGTCCGAGCCACCCGATGGGAGATTCTAGCCCCCCACTGGCTCCCTGTCAATGACCGGCGATTGGGAAGTCTCTGAGAGATGGAGGGTTAGGAGCGAGGCGGCGCCCCGGCCTCATTGCTTCTCGCCGCAAAACGGACAGGTATCCGAGCGCGCGTGCAGGGGCTTTCGGCAGTTCCAGCAGAAGCCCTTCTTGGGTACGTCGCGTGCTTTCAAACGCTTACGGATATCCTCCAACTCCGTGGCGTTGTGATCGATGTCGGCGGCCGTGGCCAGGTCCTCGAGCAGCTCCGAGGCCCGCTGGTAGCGCTCCTTGAGCTCGGGGGCCAGCGCCTTCATCACGATGTCGGAGATCTCCCGCGGAACCTGTGTGTTCCGGACCTTGGGCGGTGTGCAGCGGCCTTGGGCCACCATGCGCTCGATCTGCGCGGGGTTGGTGCTGAAGTAGGGCAGGGTCCCGGTGAGCATTTGGTAGAGGATCACCCCCACCGAGTAGATGTCGGAGGCGAGCACCGCCCGGCCCTGGAATTGTTCGGGAGCCATGTAGGGAGGGCTGCCGATCACGGTGGTGGCGTGCGACTTCTCCAGGAAGCGCGAGGTCCCGAAGTCCGCCACCTTAACGACCCCACTCTCCGAGATGAGGACGTTGGCGGGGCGCAGGTCCCGGTGCAGGATCTGCGCATCGTGGGCATGCTCGACGCCTCTCAAGATCTGCACCGTGTAGTTGAGGGCGCGGGGCAGGTCGAGCGACTTCTCACGGTCGAGCACCGCCTCCAGGCTCTCCCCCTTGATGTACTCCATCACGATGAAGAACACGCCCTCGACGCGCTCGGCGGTGAGGATGCCCACGATGTTCTGGTGATCGAGAGCAGCCAGCAGGCGCGGCTCCTGGAGAAGGTCGTCGAAGTCCCCGCTCTGCCGGTGGGGGACCTTGATCGCCACCCGCTTGTCGATCCAGAGATCCTTGGCCAGGAAGACGGTCCCGAAGCCGCCGGAGCCCAGGTTGGAGAGGACCTGGTACTTGCCGACGGTCTGTCCCAAGAGGAACATGAAGTGCGGCGAGTATAGCATCCCGCATGTGGGGGAGCCGCGGACGTCCGGGCCGCGTGCTCGGGAACGGGTCGCGGGGCTGCACTCGCCAGACCCTTGGTTCCGGGGCGCCAGCGCGGGCCCCGATCTCCCAGAGAACAAACTAAAGAAGAAGATCGCCCCAGAGAACCTGGGCTACCACGAGGGCGGCGAGAGCAGCCGTCTCCGCCCGCAGGATCCGCGGGCCCAGCCCCGCGGGCGTGAAGCCGGCGGCCAGGAGGCGGGTGGCCTCGCTCGGCTCCCAGCCTCCCGCGGGACCGATCAGGAGAAGGACGGAGGTCGGGCGGGGGCTCACGGCGGCCAGGGATGGCTGGCCGGGTGTCTCCAGCAGCACGACCCGGCGCCCCGCGAACGGCGTCTCGATCACTGCCTCCAGGGTTGTGGTTGGAGCGATGCGGGGAACGACGGCCCGGCCGCATTGCTCCGCCGCCCCGCTCGCCACCTTGTTCCAGCGCTCGTCGCGCGAGCCGCTGAGCGCGGGCCGGGCCACCGCTTCCGTGCGGGCCGTGATCACGGGCCAGACCTCCGCCACCCCGAGCTCGGTGGCCTTCTGAATGACCAGCTCCATCCGCTCTCCGGGGAGGGGCGACAGCGCGACCACCAGTTGGAGGGAGGACTCTGCGCAGGGAGCCACCCGCGACCCCAGCCGGGCCTGCACGCCCTGCCGCGCGACCACGTCCAGGGTGGCCTCGAACTCCTGGCCGGCGCCGTCGAAGACCCGCACCGCCGCCCCCGCCCGCAGGCGGAGGACCTGGCGCGCATGGTGGGCGGCGTGCTCGGGGAGAAAGACGCGCGCCCCCGGCGCGGCTTGCGGGACGTGGAAGCGGGGGATCCTCACCGCTCACCCCGGACGACGAGGGCCGCCCATTCGCCCTCCCGCCTCCGCTCCACCCGTCCCCGGCCGGCGTAAGCCCGGGCCAGGGCGCCCGCGTCTCTCTCCAGCATCCCCGAGAGGATGAGGGCGCCGCCCACCGCCGGGAGGCGGGAGATCTCGACCTGGCGCTCGAGCAGGAGGGCGGCGGTGAGGTTGGCGAGAACCGTATCGAACGCTTCCGCCCGGAAGCAGGAGCCGCCGTCGGCGCGGAGCAGGCGCAGATCCACCTGGTTCAAGCGCGCGTGGAGACGCGCGGCGTCGAGGGCCAGGGGGTCGAGATCGAGCGCGGTGACCGACCGCGCGCCCAGCTTGGACGCCGCCACGGCCAGGAGCCCGGAGCCGGTCCCGAGGTCGAGGACGCTACCGAGGGGACGCTCCCCGGCCCGCGCCTCCAGGGCGGCCAGGCAGAGGCGAGTGGTCTCGTGGGTGCCGGTGCCGAAGGCGGCCCCGGGCTCCACGATCAGGAGGTCGCTCCCGCCCTCCCCGGGCGCCCAGGAGGGGGCGATGCGAAAACCGCCGGCCCGGAAGGGCCGGAAGCCTTCCCGGAAGCGGGCCACCCAGTCCACCTCCGGGACCGGCGCTTCTTCCAGGCGGGCCCCGGGGAGGGGGGCCAGGGCCGCGGCCAGCTCGCGATCCGGAGGCCCGTCCGCGAAGTAGGCGAGGAGCACGACCCTCTTCCCCTTCCCCGGCGTCACCTGGATGCCGGCGGTGCCCAGGTCCCAGAGCAGGGCCGTCGCCCGCTCCTCGTCCTGCCGACGCACATCGAGCCGGAAAGCCCTCAGCCCTGCCCCAGAATGTCCTTCATGCGGTCGAAGAGGGAGCGGTCGCGGTCTTTGAGGTCGGGCACGGGCAGGGTCTTGGAGATCTGCTCGAAGAGCTTGCGGTGCTCGGGGGCCAGGCGGGTGGGCACCACCACGCGGACGAGCACGTGCAAGTCGCCCCGCCCCTTCCCGCCCAGGTGGGGGATGCCCTGTCCCTTGACCCGCAAGACCGTGCCCGGCTGGGTTCCCTCGTGAAGGGTGACCTTGACCTGGCCTCCGTCCAGAGTCGGCACCTCCAGGGTCGCTCCCAAGGTGGCCTGGGTCACGCTCACCGGGACCTCGCAGAAGAGGCTGTTGCCGTCCCGCTTGAAGAAGGCGTGGTCCTGCACCCGCAGGACGACGAAGAGGTCGCCGGGCGGGGCCCCGACCGAGCCCGGTTCCCCCTCCCCGGAGATGCGGAGTTGGCTGCCGGTGTCCACCCCGGGCGGGATCTTGATCTGCAGCTTTCGCTCGATGGGGACCTGTCCCTGTCCGTCGCACTGCTTGCACTGGCTGGCCACGATCTTGCCCGTACCGCGGCAGCGACTGCAGGTGCGGGCCACGCTGAAGAATCCCTGCTGGAACGTGACCTGGCCCGCCCCCCCGCAGGTGGTGCAGGTGGAGGGCTTGGTGCCCGGGGCCGCTCCGCTGCCCCCGCAGGCGGAGCAGGTGTCCGAGCGGGGGATCTGGATGTGGGTCTCGGTGCCGAAGGCGGCCTCCTCGAAGGAGATCTCCAGGTTGTAGCGGAGGTCCGCCCCCCGGCGGGGGCCGCCCCGCCGGCGACCGAAGACGTCGGCAAAGCCGAAGAAGTCCCCCAGGATGTCGCTGAAGTCCGCGAAGACGGAGGGGTCGAAGCCCGCCCCCCCCGCGCCGCCCAGCCCGGCGTGGCCGTAGGTGTCGTAGCGCTGACGCTTGTCCGCATCCCCGAGGACGCTGTAGGCCTCGGCCGCTTCCTTGAAGCGCTCCTCCGTCGCGCGGTCCCCCTGGTTCCGGTCGGGATGGTACTTCAGGGCCATCTTGCGGTAGGCGGACTTGACCTCCTGCTCGGAGGCGTCGCGGGACACTCCGAGGACCTCATAGTAGTCACGCTTGGAAGTGGGGGCCATGACGGGTTATTCCAGGGACCGGGGCTCGGCGGGGGTCGTGGACTTCGCCCCCCTCAAGGTCGGAGCATCGCCTGCCCGATGAGGGTGGCGGCCTTCTCCATCTCAACCAGCCGCGCCTTCAGCTCGTCCAGGTCCCCTTCGCGGGCCTTCTTGGCCCGCTCCATCGCGGCCAGGATCCGGTCCTGCTCGTCCGGGGTCAGTTTGCCCTCCAGGGCCTGGACGGAGCGCATGGTGTTGGCGACCAGGCCCTCCAGCTGGCGGACCACCGCCTCCTGGTCCTTCTTCGAGCGTTCCGCCTGCTCGCGGGCCCGCGTCTCGTTGACGAGACGGCTCACCTCCGACTGGCTGAGGCCGCCCGAGGGATGGATGACCATGGACTGGCTGCGGCCGGTGGCCTGGTCCTGGGCGGACACGGAGACGATGCCGTTGACGTCGATCTCGAAGGAGACCTCGATCTGGGGCACGCCCTTGGGAGCGGGCGGGATGCTGGTCAGCTCGAACTTGGCCAGGCTCTTGTTGTAGGCCGCCATGTCGCTCTCGCCCTGGAGAACGTGCACTTCGACCCGGGTCTGGTTGTCGGCCACGGTCGTGAAGACCCGGCTCTTGCGGGTGGGGATGGTGCTGTTGCGCTCGATCAGGGGCGTGAAGGTGCCGTCCTTGGTCTCGATGCCCAGGGTGTGGGGGGTGACGTCGAGCAGGACCAGGTCCTTCACCTCGCCCTGGATGATCCCGGTCTGAATGGCCGCCCCCATCGCGATTCCTTCGTCGGGGTTCACGGCCCGGTTGGGCTCCTTCCCGAACACCTTGCGCACCACGTCGTGTTGAGGTGCTTGGGCCCGGAGGCATCGGCGGAGATGAAGGGGAGGACGATCTCCGTTTGCTGGGCGGTGCTGAGCTCGCACTTGGCCTTCTCCGCCGCCTCCTTGAGGCGCTGGAGGGCCATGCGGTCCTGGTGGAGGTCGATCCCGGTCTCGCGCAGGAACTCGGAGATCAGCCAGTCGATGACGCGCTGATCGAAGTCCTCGCCCCCCAGGAAGGTGTCCCCGCCCGTGGCCCGCACCTGGAACAAGCCCTCCGCCATCTCCAGGATGGAGATGTCGAAGGTACCGCCCCCCAGGTCGAACACGGCCACGAACTGCCCCTTGGCGTTCTTGAGGCCGTAGGCGAGGGCGGCTGCGGTCGGCTCGTTGATGATGCGCGAGACCTTGAGGCCGGCGATGAGGCCGGCGTCCTTGGTGGCCTGGCGTTGGGGATCGTTGAAGTAGGCGGGAACGGTGATGATGGCTTCCTCGACGGGCTCCCCCAGGTAGTCCTCGGCCGCGGCCTTGAGCTTCTGGAGGACGAAGGAGGAGATCTCGGGGGTGGAGTAGACCTTCTCCTCGATCTGGACGTGCACGTCCCCGTTGGGGGACTCCACCAGCTGATAGGGCAGGAAGCGCCGGGCCTGCTCGACCTCGCCCGAACTGAACTTGCGCCCGATCAGCCGCTTCACCGCGAAGACCGTGTTCTTGGGGTTGGTGAGGGCCTGGCGTTTGGCGATCTGCCCCACCAGACGCTCGCCCTTGGCGGTGAAACCCACGATGGAGGGAGTGGTCCTCGCCCCCTCCTGGTTCGGAATCACCTGGGGGGCGCCGCCCTCCATGACGGCCACGCAGGAGTTGGTCGTCCCCAGGTCGATGCCGATCAGCTTACCCACGCCGAGCCTCGCGTTTGGTCATGCTCAGGACTCCCCTCAGGAGGACCAGGGGGGTAGGTCCGCCCCGCTAGTGTATCTCGTCCGGCTCCGCCGTATCATCCGTCGTCTCGCCCTTGGCCACCTTCACCAGGGCCGGCCGCAGCAGGCGGTCCTTGAAGGAGTATCCCTTGCGGAAAACTTCCACCACCGTTCCCTCCTCGTAGCCGGGCACCGGCTCGTGCAGGAGGGCCTCGTGGTTCTGGGGGTCGAATTTTTGCCCCACCGGCTCCTGGGCCACGACCCCGTGGCTGTCGAGCAGGCTCAGGAGCTCCCGCAGGGTGAGCTCGACCCCGGTGCGGAGGGCCTCTTCTCCGCCCCCCGCCTTCAGAGCGCGCTCGAGGTTGTCCAGGGTGGGGATGAGATCCCGGAAGATGGCGGCCACCGCATCCAGGCCGGCTTGCTGGCGGTCCCGCTCCACGCGCTTGCGGTAGTTCTCGAAATCCGCCCTCTTACGGAGGAGCTGATCCTGGAGCTCGTCCCGCGCCTGCTTCAGGGCCTCGAACTCCTCCCGGGAGGGGGGGGCGCCGGCGGGAGCGGGCGCCATCCCGCCCTCCCCGGCCCGCTCGCGGGGGGGGGCCTCGGGCGGGGAGGCTTCCCCGGGCCCCGGGGCCCCGGGGTGAGCCCGGCTCTCCGGAGACGGGGTCTCCGGGACGCCCTTGCTCTTGCTCTTGCTCACGACCGGCGCCCCCGCAGCACGTTCGAGACCTCGCGGGCCACGTGGTCCACGAGCGAGACCACGTGCGCGTACTCCATGCGGGTGGATCCCAGGACGCCCAGGCCCCAGCCCAGCTCGCCCTCCACCGGGCAGCCGGAGGCGACCAGGGCCACGTCCTTCAGCCCCGGGTCCGGATTCTCATGGCCGATCAGGATCCTGATCCCGTCTCCCGCGATGCACGCGTTCAGGATGCGGACGAGGCGGCTCTTCTCCTCGAAGGTCTTGAAGAGCGAGCGCATGCGGCCCAGGTCCTCGAACTCGGGCTGGGCGATGATGTTCGAGGTCCCGTCCAGGTACACGCTGGCCTCCTCGCCCTCGACCGCGAACGCCTGCTCGCCGAGCGCGATCACGTTCTGGAGGAGCGAGTCGTAGAGGGCCTTTTCCTCGCGCATGAGCTCGAGGAGCCGGGCGCGGATGGCGGCCAGGTTCATGCCCGCGAAATGGGTGTTGAGGTAGTTGGCGCAGGCTTGGACCTCTTCCGGGGCCAGCCTTTCCTCCATCTCGACGACCTTGTTGGTCACGATGCCCGTGGCCGAGACCATCACCACCAGGACCCGGGGGGGGGCCAGGGGAACGAGGTCGATGTGGCGGAAGCTGGTGTTCGCGATGTCGGGGGCGAGGACGAAGCCCACGTTCCGGCTCAACCGCGACAGGAGGCGGGAAGCGCTCTCCAGCACCTGGTCGAGCGAGCCCTCGGAGCGCAGCGCGCTCTGGATGGCGGCCGCGTCCCGAGCGGGCAGAGGCTGACGGCCCATCAGGCTGTCCACGAAGAAGCGGTAGCCGTCGTCGGTGGGCATCCGCCCTGCGCTGGTGTGGGGGTGGTCGAGGTAACCCAGGGCTTCCAAGTCGGCCATGATGTTGCGCAGGGTGGCGGGGGAGAGGGCGCGGTTGAACAAGCGGGAGAGGCTCTCCGAGCCCACCGGCTCCCCGGTCTCGACATGCAGCTGGATGAGGGAGCGCAGCACTTCCCGGCTGCGGTCGTCGAGGCTGGGCGCGGTCATCTTTTCAATCGATGCTTCACCTGAAATCGGGGCCCCTGCGCTTTAGGAATTATACCCGGATCGTGAAGTAGGGCAAGGGGATGGCTCGCGGGCCCCCCGGAGAGGGGCGATGGGATGGGCCATCCCCTAGCGGGGGGGGCGGGCCTTAGGCGTCAATCTGGGCCCGCTGGAGCGTCCCGCTGTAGTCGATGTAGATGCTCTTCCATTCCGAGAACACCTCCAAGGCCTGCACGCAGGCCTCGCGGTGGCCGTTGCCCGTGTTCTTGGTGCCGCCGAAGGGCAGATGGGTCTCGGCCCCGATGGTGGGGGCGTTCACGTAGAAGATACCGGTGTACATCTCGCGCATGGCCGTGAAGGCCTTGTTGATGTCCTGGGTATAGATGGAGGCGGAGAGCCCGTACTCGACGGAGTTGCCGACGGCGATGGCTTCCTCGAGGGAGTCCACGGGGATGACCGACACCACCGGCCCGAAGATCTCCTCGCAGGAAACCCGCATCCGGGGGGAGCAGTCCCCGAACACCGTGGGTTCGTAGAAGTAGCCACCCTCGTACCCGCCCCCGGAAAGGCGGTGGCCGCCGCAGAGCAGCTTGGCCCCCTCCTCCCGGCCCACCCCCACGTACCGCTCCACCGTCTTGAGCTGGTTCTCGTTCACGCAGGGACCCATCTCCGTCCGGGGGTCGAGGCCGTTGCCCACCCGGAGGGCACGGGCCCGGGCCACGAAGGCCTCCGTGAACTCTCGGTAGACTCGCTTGTGCACGGCCACCCGGCTGGCCGCGGTGCAACGCTGTCCGGTGGTCCCGAAGCCGCCCCAGACCGCCCCCTCCACGGCCAGGTCCAGCCGGGCGTCGTCCATCACCATGATGATGTTCTTGCCCCCCATCTCCAGATGGCAGTGCTTGAAGGCGGGGGCGCAAGCCTCGGACACCTTCCGCCCCACCCCCGTGGAGCCGGTGAAGGAGACGACGCCCACCTCCTTGTGGGACATGAGCGGGGCGCCCGCCTCGATGCCCCCCCCCGTCACCACGTTCACCACTCCGGAAGGGAGCCCGGCCTCCGCGAGGGCCGAGACCAGGTTCACGACCGAGAGCGGGGTATCGGTGGCGGGCTTGATCACCACGGTGTTGCCGAGCACGAGGGCGGGCATCATCTTCCAGGAGGGGATGGCCATGGGGAAGTTCCAGGGGGTGATGAGGCCGGCGATGCCCACCGGCATGCGCACCGACATCTGGAACTTGTTGGGGAGCTCGGAGGGGGTGGTCTGTCCGAACTGTCGCCGGCCCTCGCCCGCCATGTAGTACGTCATGTCGATGGCTTCCTGCAGGTCCCCCCGGGTTTCCGCCAGCACCTTGCCCATCTCCCGCGTCATGTCGCGGGCGAAGTCCTCCTTGCGCCGGACCAGGATCTCGGCCGCCCGGAAGAGGATCTCCCCCCGCTTGGGCGCGGGAAGCGCGCGCCAGGCCGGGAAGGCGGCGCGCGCCGCCGCCACCGCTTGCTCCACGTCCTCGGGGCCCGAGTCCGCGAAGGTGCCGATGAGCTCGCGGGTGTCCGCGGGGTTCCGGTTCTCGAAGGTGCGACCGCTCCGGGCCGGGACCCAGGCCCCTGCGATGTAGTTGCCGTGCTTGGTCTGCATGCTGGCTCCCGGGGGGGAGGTCAGGGAGAAAAGGGTCCCCTCAGGAGGCGGCGGCTTTCTCGTCCTTGCGCGCCACGTCCTTCCGGCCCGACATGTCGCTGTTGCCCTTGAAGGTCGCCCCCTCCGCGATCACCACCCGGGGCGATCGTATGTTGCCGGTCAGGCGCCCGGTGGCCTGGATCTCCACCCGCTGGCTGGCCTGGCAGTCGCCCACGAGCTCGCCGCTCACGACCACGGACTGGGCTTCGACGTTGGCTTTGACCACGCCCCCCGCTCCCACGCGGAGGTCGCGCGAGATGCGAATCTGCCCCTCCACCACCCCTTCCACCAGGATGTCCTCGTCCCCCGTGATCTCCCCCTTCACGGTCGTCTTGGAACCGATCAGGCAGTTGCCGGTCGGGCGGGCAGAGGGCGGGGGGGCGGGGGTGGGGGGCGTCACCCGCGGGGGAGCGAGCGGCTCGGCGGGTTTGCCTTCAGGGGGCTTTCCGAAGATTCCCATGATTCCTCCCGACGACGTCTGGAGCTCCGGTCAGTACGCCCGGCGATGCGTGGAGCGGGCGACGGGAATCGAACCCGCGACACCGAGCTTGGGAAGCTCGTACTCTACCAACTGAGCTACGCCCGCTCGAATCAAGAGACACGGTCATGATAACCAGCGGAGGGTCGGGGGTCAAGGCGCCGGACCCTAGGCCCGGATGAGGGCCAGCACCTCGTCGCGGCGGCCCTCCATGGCCTGGGGGGAGTCCGCTTCGAGGTTGAGACGCAGCAGGGGCTCGGTGTTGGAGGGCCGGACGTTGAAGTGCCAGTCCGGGTAGTCCACGGAGAGCCCGTCCATCCTCAGGAGCTGCGCGTCGCCGTACCGCTTCTCGACCCTGGCCAGGGCTTTGCCCACGTCCGCCACCCGGGAGTTGATCTCCCCGGAGATGTGGTAGCGGGCGCGCAGGGGGGCCAGGACTTGGCTCAAGGGCTTTCCTTCCCGGCCCAGGAGCTCCAGCATCAGGAGGGCGGGGATCATGCCGTTGTCGGCATACCAGTTGTCGCGAAAGTAGTAGTGGCCCGAGACCTCGCCCCCGAAGACCCCGTTTTCGTCCCGCATGCGCTTCTTGATGAAGGCGTGGCCCACCCGGTTCATGAGGGGGACGCCCCCCGCCGCTCTCACCCGGTCCGCCACCACCCGCGAGGCGCGCACGTCGTAGACGACGGCCGCCCCCGGCTGCCGGCCCGCAAAGACCTCTCCCAGGAGGGCGGTCACAAAGTCGCCGGGCACGAAGGCCCCCGTGTCGTCTATGAAGAAGCAGCGGTCGGCGTCTCCGTCCCAAGCGATGCCCAGATCGGCTCCCTCCTTCACCACCCGCTCCATGATGTGGCGGCGGTTGGCCTCCTGGAGGGGGTCGGGCGGATGGTTGGGGAACGTTCCGTCCAGCTCGAAGAACAGGCGCACGTCCTCCAGGGGAAGGCGGGGGAAGATGGCGCTCGCCCCCACCGCCCCCATGCCGTTGCCGGGGTCGAGCACGACCTTGAGACGGGGCACCCGGGAGACGTCGATGAAGGACAGGCAGTGCCGCGCGTAGTCGGCCCCGATCGAGCGGAAGGCGGTGGTGGGCTCGGAGCCGGGGCGGGGGTCCGCGTAGCGCCCGGCCAGGATCCCCTCCTTGATCTCCTTGATCCCGGCGTCGCCGGAGAGGGGGAGCGCCCCCCGGCCCACCATCTTGATCCCGTTCCACTCCGGGGGGTTGTGGGAGGCGGTGATCACGGCGCCCCCGTCGAGGCCCTTCTCGGCTACATAGTAGTAGAGCATGTCCGTGCCCACCATCCCGATGTCGGTGACCTCGCAGCCCTGGGCGCTCGCCCCTTGGATGAATGCCCGCGCGAGCTCGGGGGAGGACACGCGGGCGTCCCGCCCCACCGCGATCCCGCGGGCGCCCAGATACTCCACGAAGGCCCGGCCCACGCGGCGCGCGACCTCGGCGTCGAGCTGGGAGGGGTAGAGCCCCCGGATGTCGTAGGCCTTGAAGATACCGGGCTCGATCATGAAGCACCTCCGGCCAAGCGGGAGAAGTCGGAGAGCGTCGAGTCCTCCCCCAGCACCGCCCCCCGCGCGGCGGCGCTGCGGCCGATCCGCACGCGGGGACCCAAAAGCGACCCCTCCACCTGCGCCTCGGGGCCTATGTCCGTGCCGGCCCAGGCCACGCTGTCGCGCACCCGGGCCCCGCTCCCGACCACCACATCCCTCACCAGGACGACATCGGGTCCGATCTCGGCCCCGCGCGCGATCCGGCAGCCGGAGCCGAGGTAGAAGGGGCCCTCCAGCCGGGCCCCCTCCTCGACCCGCGCTCCCTCGTGGATCCAGCCCCCCCGCGTCCGGGCTCCTTCCAGCGGGACCGGGAAGCGGCCGGCCAAGATGTCGCGGTGGACCTGCAGGTACTTCTCCGGCGTCCCGATGTCGATCCAGTAGCCCCGGTGGACGTGGGCGGTCACCAGATCGCCCCGGGCGAGGAGGGCGGGGAAGAACGCGCGCTCGATGGAGTGATTGACCGCGGGCGGCATCAGCTCCAGGACCCGCGTCTCCAGGATGTAGATGCCGGCGTTGATGGTGTCGGTCGTGATCTCGGAGGGGCCCGGCTTCTCGATGAAGCGTGTCACGCGGCCCGATGAGTCCGTCTCCACCAGGCCGTAGGCGACGGGGTTGGGCACGGGGGCGAGCACGAGGGTGGCCGCCGCACCCCGGGCTTGGTGGCCCGCGATCACGGCCGTGAGGTCCACGTCGGTGAGGACGTCACCGTTCAGGACCACGGTGCGCTCGTCCAGGAAGGGCTCGGCGTTCTTGACCGCGCCCCCCGTTCCCAGCGGGGTCTCCTCCACGGCGTAGCGGATGCGCACCCCGAGGGCGCGGCCGTCGCCGAAGATGGCCTCGATGCGCTGTGGTTGGTAGGCGAGGGAGAACACCACCTCCCTCACGCCCGCCCGGGCCAGGAGTTCGATCTGATAGTGGAGGAACGGGCGGTCCACGACCGGGACCACGGGCTTGGGAGTCTTGAGGGTCAGGGGGCGGAGTCTCGTTCCCTCCCCGCCGGCCAGGATCACGGCTTTCATGGAGCGTGCATTCGTTTGTGCCGGGTCGAGGATGTTAGCACTCCCGGCAGGGAAGCCAAAGCGCCTGTATCTAATTGGAAAAAAGAGGCTTCGGCCGGCCTGTGTTTGACAGCCAGAGAGCCAATCGCGTATAGTCGGCTGCTCCGGGCCCGTTCGGTCCTTCCCGACGGAGGTACATCCTGGCCAACGTCGCCGGTGAGTTGAAGCGGAGGATCGAGACCGGAGAGGCGAGGATCGGAACCCTCGGGCTGGGCTACGTCGGCCTTCCCCTCTCCCTCGAGTTCGCCACCTCCGGGCTCCAGGTCACGGGGTTCGACCTTGACGCCGAGAAGGTGGACGCCGTCAACCGGGGCGAGTCCTACGTGGGCGACGTGGCCTCCGAGCGCCTGGCCCCCCTGGTGCGCGGGGGCCGGCTCCGGGCCAGCCGCGACTTCCAGGAACTGGCCGGCTGCGACGCGGTCATCATCTGCGTCCCCACCCCTCTCAGCAAGACCAAGGATCCCGACCTCTCGATGGTCGTGGACGCGGCGCGGGCGATCGCGCAGCGGCTGCGCCCGGGCCAGCTGATCGTGCTCGAGAGCACCACTTACCCCGGCACCACCGAGGAGCTGATCCTGCCCATCTTGAGCGAGCGGGGACTCACGGTGGGGCAGTCCTTCTTCCTGGCCTTCTCCCCGGAGCGGGTGGATCCCGGAAACTCCCGCTTCAACACCCGCAACACCCCCAAGATCATCGGGGGCATCACCCCCGCCTGCACCCAGGCCGCGCGCGCGCTCTACGCGCGGGCCATCGACACCGTGATCCCGGTCTCCTCGACCCGCACCGCGGAGATGGTGAAGCTGCTCGAGAACACCTTCCGCAGCGTCAACATCGGCCTCGTGAACGAGGTAGCCTTGATGTGCGGCCGGCTGGGCGTGGACGTGTGGGAGGTGATCGACGCCGCCGCCAGCAAGCCCTTCGGCTTCATGCCCTTCTATCCCGGGCCCGGGCTGGGTGGCCACTGCATTCCCATCGACCCTCTGTACCTCTCCTGGAAGCTCAAGACCCTGAACTACCGGGCCCGGTTCATCGAGCTGGCGGGCGAGATCAACTCGGAGATGCCGGAGCACGTCTGCTCAC
>WNFI01039539.1_pt1 | contig 13224 bp, 12 predicted proteins | sample 5400471 | NCBI WGS metagenome assembly WNFI01 (sample SAMN13153348, study PRJNA577476) | soil metagenome | isolation source: 100 cm saprolite on Douglas fir-dominated hillslope | place: USA:California | collected 2013-09-17
GACAGCGAGCAGCGCGGCGATCTTGGCAATCGGGAAACCGGTGGCTTTGGAGGCCAACGCGGAACTGCGGGACACGCGCGGGTTCATCTCGATCACGACCCGCTCGCCCGTTTTCGGATTGACCGCAAACTGGATGTTGGATCCGCCGGTGTCCACCCCAATCGCCCGGATGCATTTGAAGGCATCATCCCGCATGTCTTGATATTCTTTGTCGGTGAGTGTCTGGATGGGCGCAACCGTGATGGAATCGCCCGTGTGGACGCCCATCGGATCAAAGTTCTCAATCGAACAGATGATAACGCAGTTGTCGGCGTTATCGCGCATCACTTCGAGCTCAAATTCTTTCCAGCCGATGACGGATTCTTCGATCAGGACCTCGTTCACAGGGCTGGCTTCAATCCCTCGGCGCACCACTTCCAGCAGTTCATCTCGGGTATAAACCGTCCCAGACCCAATGCCGCCCAGCGTGAAGGATGGCCGGACGATCAGCGGGTAGCCGATGCTGCGAGCGATTTCTTCCGCTTCGGAGACCGAGTGCGCGTCGCCGCTCTTGGGGACGCGAAGCCCGATGTCCTGCATCGTTTTTTTAAAGAGTTTACGGTCTTCCGCCTTTTTGATCGCATCCAGCTTAGCGCCGATGAGCTCAACATTGTATTTGTCGAGCACGCCGCGCTCCGAGAGCGCGACCGCGAGGTTTAAAGCGGTCTGGCCCCCCAGGGTCGGCAGCAGCGCTTCGGGGCGCTCTTTGGCGATGATTTGTTCGACGATTTCAGGGGTGAGCGGCTCGACGTAAGTCGCATCCGCCATCTCGGGGTCGGTCATGATCGTGGCGGGATTGGAATTGACCAGGACGACACGGTAGCCTTCCTTCATCAACGCTTTGACGGCCTGCGTACCCGAATAATCGAATTCGCATGCTTGGCCGATCACGATCGGCCCGGAACCAATCACTAAGATAGTCTTGATGTCCGTTCGCTTGGCCATTATTTCCGCTCCGACATGTAGTGGACAAACCGATCGAAGAGATACCTGGCGTCATGGGGACCAGGCGAGGCTTCGGGATGATATTGCACGGCGAAAATCGGGAGTTTCTTGTGGCGCAAGCCTTCGCACGTCTGGTCGTTCAGGTTGATGTGGGAGAGTTCGACATCCTCCGCAGGCAAGGAGTTGGCATCGACCGCGAAACCATGGTTCTGCGAGGTAATCTCAATCTTGCCTGTTGTCAAATCTTTAACGGGGTGGTTGCCGCCGCGGTGACCGAACTTGAGTTTGAACGTCTTGCCGCCCATCGCCAGACCCAGGAGCTGGTTGCCCAGGCAGATGCCCATGATCACCGTCTGCTTCTCCTGGGGCGCCTTGGAGGTCTTGTCGATTAAGCCTTGGATCGACTTAATGCCATAGGTGACCGCCGCTGGATCGCCGGGGCCATTGGAGATCAAGACGCCGTGAGGCTTGAGCGCGAGGATTTCTTCGGTCTTGGTTGGGGCCGGGACCACCAAGACCTGACAGCCGCGTTGGCTAAGACTGCGCAGTGAGTTGTACTTGATGCCGAAATCCATCACGACCACGCGGAACTGTTCACGCGGCTCGAGTGGCGGAATGCCTTCAATATTTTTCCGGACCCACCGGCCGCCTTCACGCGCCCAATGATAGGGCTTGGTGCACGACACGGTTTTTGCCAGATCGAGCCCATTCATGGAGGGCGATGCTTTGGCTTTGGCGATCAGGCTCTCCGGCTTTAAATCACGGGTGGATACGACGCCGCGTTGCGAGCCGGCGTCGCGCAGGTGCTTGGTCAGCGCGCGGGTATCGATCCCGGCGATGCCGACCAATCCGTAACGCTGGAGATAGGCTTGGTCGGCATCGCCGGGATCGATACCCGCGCGCTGACGCCGGCTGTTTCCCCTTCGGCGCCGAACGACTCGCCCAAGAAGGTCTTGCTGGATTCGAGCGCGAGTAAGGCTTTCATCTTAGGGTTTCCATGGAAATTTGGAGTCGAGGATAATCGTCTCCTCGCGGCTGCGGCCGAGCGAGATCATCGCAAAGTGGGCGCCGACCAGTTCTGCCAGGCGTTTGACGTACTTGCGCGCGTTGGCCGGCAATTGGGAGTAGTGTTTCATCCCGCGGATGGAGCCGTGAAAGCCGTCCATCTCCTCATACACCGGCTCCGCTTCGGCCTGCCACTGCCGGTCATTCGGAAATTCTTTGATCAATCGGTTCCCCACGCGATAGGCGACCGCGATCTTCAGCGGATGCACACCTTCCAGCACGTCGAGCTTTGTCAAAGCGAGCCATTGCGAACCATTGATCCGCACGGCGCTGCGAACGGCCACCGCATCAAACCAACCGCAGCGGCGCGGACGGCCGGTGGTGGCGCCGTATTCCATGCCGCGCTGGCGAAGCGCTTCGCCCAAGACGTCCTTCAGTTCGGTCGGGAAAGGCCCTTCGCCGACGCGCGTCGTATACGCTTTCACGACGCCCAATATCTCATCCAGCCGGTTCGGCGCAAGACCCGATCCGATGCAGACGCCGCCGGCGACCGGATTTGAAGACGTCACATACGGATACGTCCCAAAGTCCACGTCCAACATCGTGCCCTGCGCGCTTTCGAACAAAACCTTTTTGCGCTTCTCCATCGCGCCATACACCAGAAGCGGGCCGTCGGTCACAAACGGTTCCAAGAAACGGCGCAACGCGGGATACGGCTTCATCACGTCCCGGCGGATCTTGGCCAGCGAACCGAATCGCCGGAGTAGCGGGGCTTTTTCCCGGAGATTTTGTTCCAAGAGAGGCTTGAACACATCCGGATTCAGAAAATCGGCGATGCGGATCCCGTTGCGTCCCACTTTATCGGAATACGCCGGCCCGATGCCCCGGCGCGTCGTTCCGATCTTAGCCCCATCAGCACGGTCTTCACGCAAGCAATCCAAATAACGGTGGTAGGCGAGGATGACATGGGCGGCGTCGGAAATGAACAGGCGGCCCCGCACGCGTACCCGGCGCTTCTCGAGGAACCGGACCTCTTCCTGAAGCGCTTCAGGATCGACCACGACGCCGTTGCCGATCAGACATTGCTTTCCGGGCTGGAGGATCCCGGACGGAATGAGATGCAGCACGAAGTGCTTATTATCAAAGACCACGGTGTGGCCGGCGTTGTTGCCGCCCTGATACCGAACGACTAAATCCGCCTGATGCCCGAGAAGGTGAACGATCTTTCCTTTTCCTTCATCCCCCCACTGTACGCCCACGACGACCAGAGTCGACATTTAGCGGGTTCCTTCTAGGAGCTCAAAATGTGTTTTTACTTTCAAATTCCGTCCCAGCTGTTAGAACCATTGATTGAATGTTGAAACCACCTTTTCCTTGGATCAGCCAGCGTAGCTTGAAAAACGCCAGCGACCGCCGCTGTTCTTCTTCGAAATCCTGGGGAGACATGTGGAGCTCCGATTGAAGGTATTGCATGTACATCCGCGGGTTGAACCCCCCTTTTTCTTGGAACGCCGGCTGCTGGGTCAAGTTGATAACGACCTGCTTGTCTGGGACGCGGATGCCGTAACGTTCCGCTTCCTTGGAAAAAACGATGCCTTGCACGAGGTCCCGCACCGTTTCATCGCGCTTCTGCTGACGGGCGGCATCTTCGAGCGGCTTACCCGGCTGTTGGACCTGCGCCAAAGCGCGACGGTAGTGGCTGTAGAACACCCGCAAGGGAATGCTCTCCCCATTCACTTCCGCGATGGAATCGCCGGACCCCGATTTGGCGGTAAAAAAGTAGCCACCAAAACCCACGAACATCCCAAAAAAGAATATGCACATGGTGGCCACGAAGATGTGGAACTGGTACTTGCGAAGAAAATTCATCAGCATAAGGTGAGGATCCCTAGAATTTAGGCGTAATGAAACCAGCCCTGACCGCCACCATATCAGGCGATGAGAGCTGGCAGCCGCACCATTTTAGGAAAACGGTGCTCGGAAGGCAAGCGACCTTCGTCGTCATTCCCTGCGGCTGTTAGCAGGGAATCCAAAATGAGGCATTTTTGGGGGGATCCCCCGCTAAAGACTGCGGGGGATGACGTTTATCGGCGGGTTAGGGAGTGACTGTAAAGGCTGCTTCTTTGAGGACGTCGCCCTGGGAATTGAGGACTTGGAACTTCCAATTTCCCGGCTTGGAAACGGTTTTGCGGGACCACGTCCGCCAGGGAGACGATTTCACCACTAGCGGCACGTCGCCAAGGTTTTCGTTTTCATGCAGCCAGCGATGGGTGATAGTCACTTCACCTAAACCGGAACGGATCTGGGTCCAACCCACTACCGTATCCCCTACTTTGGCTGTTTTAATTTCAGGGCCCGGTTCGCGGTCTTGAACATTATTCGTAACCACCAGCTTCACCACTTCGATGCCGCCTTGAGGGACTTCGTCAGCCGCGGGCGCTGCGGTGGCAACGGACGCCGGAGCCGCGGCCGGCTTTTTGGAATCGTCTGCGAAAGCGTTTAGGGAAATAAACAGAACCGCCGCGACAGCCATGGCTTGCAATTTCATGAACGTTCCCCCAGGAGGTGGTGTGCTTCGGTTGGTTACGAGTTGACGTTAACTTCGATGATCTTGGCTTTTTCCGATGCCATGAGACAGCTGCCTTCAAAAACGGCCCCTTCGGAAATCACGAGCTGCGGTGCATGAAGGTCTCCGAACACTTGCGACTTGGCCAGGAGTTCCAGGGATTCGGTCGCGTGGATGTTGCCGGTGACTTTGCCTCCGACGATGACCGTGCGTGCGGACACGTCGCCTTGAATTTCTCCCTGCTCTCCGATGATGACACCATCGGCAGAAACCCCGCCTTCAATTTTGCCGTCAATGCGGATCGATCCTTTGGAACGTAAGGTACCCTGAAAAAAGGACTCCGCTCCAACCATCGTTTCGAGCTGTGCGTCCGGTCTTTTGGTATTGCCGTTGGAAGGCTTATTGCTGAACATAGGTAGGGTCTCCCTTGCTTACTTACTGTTGTGCGTCGTCCGCTTTGACAAATCGCATAGGGTTAAGTACCTGACCATTATGCCACACTTCATAGTGCAAATGGTATCCGGTGCTCATGCCGGAGGTTCCCATATAAGCAACCACTTGGCCTCGCTTAACGGCGTCGCCGACTTTCACCGCCAACTTGGAATTATGGCCGTAATAGGTCCGGTAGCCGCGCCCGTGATCGAGGACCACCAGCCGGCCGTAGCCACCCTGCCAGGAGGAGATGCGCACCACGCCGTCGGCGGTCGCCTGGACGGGCGTGCCCTCGGCGTTGGCGATATCGATGCAGCGATGAAATTCCCGGGCATGCTCTCCATCGGATTCAATGGAATCCAACGGGAATTTCCGGAACCCAAAAAAGGAAGTCAGGCGGCCTTGCGTCGGCCAGTTGATCGGCGTTGCACGGAACAATTCGTGTTGATCCTTGATAAAGACGGAAATTTCCTGGAAATTGTGCAGCACGCTTTCTCCGGCCTTTTGCATATCGTCGAACTGCTCTTTGACATCTTCCATGTTCAAATTTTCGGTATGGCCGTTTAACAGGTACGCCAATTGCTTCTGATCCGCCACGCCCGGACCTCCGACGGCGCCGTCCGATTGAACGATGGCTTTGCGGGTCTTCATATTCAGGAGATTCTCTAAGGATAATTCTGTCTCCCGGACCCGGTCCAGATATTCACGGGACTTGCGGATCTGCTGGGCGTAATACCAGACTTTGGCCTTCATGACCTGCTCGTCCGCCTTCGTTTTCCAATAGTCGACGTGCCGGCTGGCGATGAAACCGGACCACAACGTCAGCCCGGTCCAAGCCAGGGCCAATCCGACGAGCAGCGAAATAGACAGATGTAATTGGATCGGACGGATATTGCTGTGAGGGATGAGCATCACAGTCAGCTTTCGGCGGAGTTGCTTTTTCAACTCTTCGGGCTTCATATCCAGCCTTCCTTTATAGGATGTATCAAACGGATGGGTTTTTCGCAAAACCCGCTACATATATACCAACGCCTCTGTGGGCTGTCAAGGGAAAAATCGCCCTCCCTGGGGAACCCTCCGACACCAAAAATCACTATAAAATAAGCATAGTTCCAGATGGGGCCTTTGGCTGAATTGCAAATAAAACGGGTTTTTGATTGAATGGACTTTCTAATGGAATTGAGCAAGGTCTATAGTCCCTCTGAGACGGAGAAAAAGTGGTACCCGGAATGGGAGAAACGGGGGTATTTTAAGCCCCTAAAACCCGCCAAATCCGGCGTTCCCGCCTATTCGATGGTTATACCCCCCCCTAACGTTACAGGGAGCTTGCACATGGGACACGCCCTGAACAACACCCTCCAGGATCTGTTGATTCGCTGGAAGCGGATGCAGGGGTACCAGGCGGTATGGGTGCCAGGCACCGACCACGGCGGAATTGCAACGCAAAATATGGTTGAAAAATTGCTTCAAAAAGAAAAAAAGACCCGTCACGATTTGGGCCGGGAAAAGTTTCTGGAACGGATGTGGCAATGGCGTAAAGAGTCCGGGGACACCATCCTCCTTCAGTTAAGGCGCCTCGGCTCAAGCTGTGATTGGACACGGACCCGGTTCACGATGGATGACGTGTTTTCCCGCGCCGTCCGGTCCGCCTTTGTTCAGCTCTTTCAAAAGGGCTTAATCTACCGGGGGCCCCGGATGGTGAATTGGTGTCCGCGCGATAACACGGCCTTGGCGGACATCGAAGTGGAGCACGAAGAGCGCGCCGGGCAGCTCTGGCATATCCGGTACCCTCTGGCTCAAGGCTCCAAGCTGCAGGCTCCAGGGAAAGCCTCGAGCCTAGAGCCTGGAGCGTATATCGTGGTGGCGACCACCCGCCCCGAGACGATGCTCGGGGATACCGCGGTAGCGGTGAACCCTACAGACGCCCGCTATAAGGCGCTCATCGGGAAGAAACTGGTTCTCCCCCTCTTAAACCGCGAAATTCCCGTCCTCGCCGATGACGCAGTCGACGCCAGCTTCGGCTCCGGCGCCGTCAAAGTGACCCCGGCCCATGATGTGACCGACTTTGAAATCGGCGAGCGTCACAAGTTGCCGCACGTCATCGTGATCGGCTTTGACGGCCGTATGACGTCCCAGGCAGGCCCTTACGCCGGACTCGACCGCTTCGAGGCGCGGAAAAAAGTGGTCGAGGACCTCGAAGCACAAGGTTTTCTCGAAAAGACCGAGGACTACCGGCTCGCGGCGGCCGTCTGCTACCGCTGCGGGACCATCGTGGAACCGCTCGTCTCCGAACAGTGGTTTGTGAAGATGAAGGACATGGCCGCGCGCGCGGCCGAGGCGACCCGTCAAGGCCGCGTCAAAATCTTTCCTTCTTCCTGGGAAAAACCCTATCTCGCGTGGCTCGACAACATCCGCGACTGGTGCATCTCGCGGCAGATCTGGTGGGGCCATCAGATCCCAGTGTATTACTGCCAGACGAAAAAATGCCCGCCGTTCGCTTCCGTCGAAAAACCCGCGCGTTGCCCGCAATGCGGCGAGACCGAACTGAAGCAAGATGAGGACGTGCTCGACACCTGGTTTTCCTCGGGGCTCTGGCCGATGGGCGTCTTTGGCTGGCCGGACGAAACAGAGGATCTCAAAACCTTCTATCCCACCGGGGTGTTGGTGACCGGTCACGAGATTTTGTACTTATGGGTCGCCCGAATGGTGATGCTGGGACTGGAATTTAGGAACGACGTTCCCTTCCGTCATGTCTACATTCACGGCATCGTGCGCGACAAGCGCGGCAAGAAAATGTCCAAGTCGCTTGGCAACGTGATCGATCCGCTCGAGATCATGGAAAAATACGGGACCGACGCGCTGCGCTTTTCCCTGTCCACATCGAGCATGCCGGGGCGGGACATGCAGTTGTCCGACGACTCTTTCCTACGTGCCCGCAACTTTGCCAACAAACTCTGGAACGCCAGCCGTTTTGTCCTTCTGAATCTGGAAGGATTCACGCCCCGTCCCCTGCCGGCCGCCCAAAACCTCGGACTCGCGGACCGATGGATCCTTCACGGCCTGCAGACGACGATACACGATGTGACGTCCGCATTGGAATGTTACAATCCCTCCGAGGCGTCCCGTGCGTTATATGACTTCGTGTGGGGAACGCTCTGCGATTGGTATTTGGAAATTTCCAAGGTCGCGCTGACGGGACAGGATGTTAATGCTAAGCAAACCAAGCAAACCTTGCTCGTATATCTCTTGAATCAATCGCTCGCCTTGCTCCATCCCTTTATGCCGTACGAAACCGAAGAGCTCTTCCACGCGTTAAAGCCTTTCCTGACCCAACCCGCCGAGAGCCTCATGATCTCCCCCTGGCCGCAAGCCAACCCTGCGCTCCAGGACCAGACAGCGGCTGACAAAATGGCGCTCGTTCAGGACGTCGTGACCGCGATCCGAACGCTGCGCAGCGAATCGGTCATTCCGCCTTCGACAAAAATAGAATGCGCCCTGGTCAATCTGGATGACAAAGCGCGGCAGATCCTCAACGACGCCGATGTGAAGGCGTTCATTGTCCGGCTGGCCAACCTGGAACGTCTGACGATGTCGAATACCAAACCGAACGAATACCTCTTTACCGTTTTCAACGGCGGCGAGATCTACGTCCCTTCGACCGGGGTCGTCGACAAAGAAAAGGAAAAAGCACGCCTGAAGAAAAACCTCGCTCAGCTTCAATTGATGATGGATCGCGGCCAGGCCGCGCTGGACAACAAGGATTTCCTGGAACGGGCTCCTAAAGAGGAAGTGGAGAACCGACGCGAGACCCTGCGGCAGACCAGCCAGAAGATCGCGTGGCTGAACAAGAACCTCGAGGGGCTTTCGTGAGTCTCCGGCCGATCAAAGTCATACGTAACTATTTGAAGTACCCGGAAGGATCCTGTCTCTTCCAGATGGGCAACACCAAGGTGTTGTGTACCGCATCCTTAACGGATAACATCCCGGACCATGCGAAGCTGAGCGGCAAAGGCTGGGTGACCGCGGAGTATTCGATGCTGCCGCGCGCGACCCAGGAACGTTCGGCGCGCCACAAGATTGCCAGCGGTGGCCGCACCAAGGAAATCCAGCGGCTTATCGGTCGTTCGCTGCGCTCGGTGATGGACTTGGACAACATGCCGGAGGTGGGCCTGTTTTTGGATTGCGATGTCCTCCAAGCCGACGGCGGTACACGGACTGCGGCCATCAACGGCGCTTTTATCGCGCTGATCCAGGGACTGCGCCGCTGGCAGAAAGACGGGCGTCTGGCTGCATGGCCCGTCCGTGATTATGTGGCGGCCGTCAGCGTGGGAATCGTAGACGGCAAACCGGTTCTCGATCTCGATTATGAGAAAGACGTCCGGGCCGATGTGGACATGAACATCGTGATGACCGGTACGGGAAAATTTATCGAAGTGCAAGGCACCGCCGAACATAATCCGTTCACCCAGAAGCAGCTTCAACAACTCTTGAACCTCGCCGCGCAAGGGATCCGGAAAATCCTCGCGATCCAAAAGCGCGAGCTGGGCGACATCCACCGATGACGAACGAATCCGATTTTACCGTCGTCCTAGCCACCCGCAATCTAAACAAAATCAAAGAAATTCTGGCGATCTTTCAGGACGCGCAGATCCGTTTTCAAACGCTGGATGATTTCCCCGGCGCACCGGAGGTCGTCGAAGACGCCCCGACTCTGGAAGGCAACGCTCAAAAGAAAGCGTATGAGATCGCCCATTTCACAAATCAAATCGCGCTGGCCGACGATTCCGGATTGGAAGTCGACTTTCTCGACCGGATGCCCGGCGTGATCTCCGCGCGCTTCGCCGGCAAAGGATGTTCCTACAACGACAACAACACCAAGCTGCTCAATTCGCTTAAAGGCGTCCCCACCGAGCACCGCAAGGCCCGCTTCCTCCCGAAGTAGGGAAGACGCTGGCGGAAATGGGACCGAACCAGAAGAACGCGCTCAGCCACCGCTTTAAAGCCCTTCAGGCGATCCGCCCCACGCTCCTCAACCTGCGCAAAAACATCCTCGAAGCCCAACAGAAGAACGTGTCGTAGAAACCACATCATAATTCTCTCTGTTTTGCAGAAGCTGGCGGGTTTTCCTATACTTACCTAGTCGTATCAAATTCCTCTCTTTGTGGTGGTCGTAGCTCAATTGGTTAGAGCGCTGCCCTGTGGCGGCAGAGGTTGCGGGTTCAAGTCCCGTCGACCACCCCATATTTGACCACCTCACACCTCACATTTGACACCTCACACCTTAGAGATCTCTAAGGTCTCACATGTTCGGTCTGAGGTGTGAGGTAACGCTTATCGCTTTTTGCCTTGGCCGTGATGACTGATCGAGTCAGAATGGCCACTAGTTCATCAGATTCCTTCAAGAACCCGGAAAGTATCTCGACGCTCAACATGTCCGCTCTGCTCATCAGATCCAACCAATATTTCGCTTCTCTCATCTCCTTTAACGCCATGGACATTTTATGAACGAAGTCCGCCCGTGATTCCGCCGCTCGCGCCTCTTGAAGATGCGCCCCAACGGACGTCCCACTTCGAAACAACTGATCGCTAACGTGGGCTCCCACTTTATTCTGCGGCAACTGGGGTAGCAACTTCAGGATCTCCGCCCCAAATGCCAAATACCGTTCATCAAACTGCTTATTCTGTTGCATGTTTTCCCCTCCTTTTGAAGATAGCTCCTCACCCCTTAGAGTAGCCAGGAGGAAAAATATTCACTTTTATTTTCCAAACCTCGACCCTCTCCGCTTGCGACGGACTGACAGAACTGGCATGCTATTTGAACTATCTTTCAGTTTTCCTCCCGATGCCCCCTTTGGCGGCAGGGCTAGAAGGGTGTGCCAAAATCATCCCAGAAAAATAGGGTCGTCCTCAACAGCTTGGCCCGTCGGCGCGAAAAGCGCATTCCAACGCGGCGCTGACGATTTGGCGTCCCAATAACCTCCCCCGATTGGTGATTTAATTCAGATTGAGAATATACGGGTACTACTTGACCCAGGAAAACATTGGATTTTGGGATGTTATGTAGCAATGGTGCGGAACGGAATGGAAGTCAAGCTGATTGGAGGAGGCGTCGGAGGAGGTCATTGGAGTTCCGCATCTGTTCCGTGGATGGATCTGGCCGGGAAGATGTGGCTGATCTTTGACTGGCGGACCCACTGGAAGTGCCTGTACCGGTAGGCCCCTTGGGGCTCCTCCAGGAATCTATCGACGCGATGAACCTCCTCACCCGCTCAATGACCCTCGGGGCCGTACGTGTTGGCAGGGGCTTAAAAATGTTCGCGCTTTTTGGTTCTCTTGGATGACCAGTCTTTTTGGTGTAGATATAAGCGTAAACATTGCTGATAACGCCAAACCCTTTTTTTATGGTCTGACTATCAAATTGTTCCGAAGGAAGAAATTCGGAGAAATCAATCAGGGTGGAAATAAACTGAGATCCGGGTGGCATTTGATTGATTGCTCCCCTAAGGACCGCTTGATTTACCGGGTGGGTCCGCTCAGAAAAGAAGGGGCTATGATAATAGACGATCGAGTAGGGGCTAAAATCAAAATTTAAAATGTCGGCATGAATAAATGTGACTTGATCATCATTCATATAACCTTTATTGACCAAATAAGCCCTGAGTTTTTGGGCGATCTGCTGCTGCCGTTCGTCCAGTTCAATCCCTGAAGCGTTGATCCCAAATTTCAATGCAAAATAAAGAGTGACAACCCCGCTGCCGCTCCCGGCATCCAGGAATCGCTGCCCATCTATTTGAGCGCTTTTCGATATCAACAAGTGAGGGGCAATGAATTCATCGACTTTATTTAAATTCGTCGCTATTGATTGAACTCCAGTAGCCCTGTCACTTCTTAAAGATGAAAGAAATATCTTGTCGTCAGAAGACAACGCTTTTTCTACAGCTTCTTCGACAAGATCTTTTGCATTATCAAAACTTTTGATGTTCGCTCTTCGCGTGGAAGCAAGTCCGTCAATTGCCTGATTGGTCACTCGATCCCATGGACTGAGTTTCCACAATTTTTCTCCTCTGGCCAAGAGTTCGTCCAATGTCTCGGTGGTCACAAATTGAATAGAGATTCCTTCAGCGTCCGGCACATCTTCCGCATTACTTTTTATCAGCATATTTACATCGTCTAACCAATCACGTAACGCATGGACGACTCGCGCATCTTTAGGACCTTCTTCACCTGTTTCAAGGTATGGATGGTCATTCACAACCTGCACTATGCCTAATTTTCTCAGTCCACCCTCATCCAGCGGGTTCTCCTGCTCATCTATGACTATGACAGGAAGGGAATATAAAGCGTTCGGGCTATCTTCAAGTTTCGTTTCCCATTCCGGAGATAACCAGGCGCTGATCCCCCAGTTGCCGGGTGATCCTCCAAGGATGATGCTTGCGTATGTTCGGGTGTATGCGAGTCCACGCGAATATTCTCTGGCTGATATGAAATTCGCATCGAAGCTGGATAACGGACGAGCGTGATTTTGGGGGCTACCAAACGGATGCGTATGGGCCTTTATTCCACGTTCGGCCATTGAAACCATGATACGTTTGCCTTTGTTAGGACGCGCTTTCATTTCTGTGAAAATGATCATTCCTGTCTCCGGATCAAAAGATTCTCTGTTCCCTTGAACTCCTAACGAAAACATAACTTCATCCCGGCTTGATTTTCCAGAATTCAATTGCTCTTCAGCTGCCAACATCTCCAGCAAGAGCTTCTTCGTGATTACAACCCCACGTATTAATTTTTCACTATAGACGTAATTTGCTGCGGCTTGCTTTAAACCTTCCAATTGAGCTGACTGTCTGGCCAGATTGTTTTTGTCGTATGCATCAACCTTGAAGTTCGGCCGGATCGCTGGATCCGGCACAGGCGGAGTAGGGACCCCGCGCCGGGTGCCAACGGCGGGAGAACCTAAAGGAAAACCAATAACGCCGCCCAAAATGATATGGGCAATGACATTTCCCCGCTCGCCAAAATACTCGTCGGCCTTGCGTAAGACAACGCCTACGAACCGGCGATAATACTCCTGAAAGCGATTTTTGTTGACGTGGATCATGTCCCACGTTTGCGGTTTCCGGCTGTCGTTCACCTCGAGAACCGGCGCTACCCAATAGGCCGCGTAGACGGCAACAAGCCAACGAGGCGGTTTGCGACCCAACAGGGAATTCAATTTAATGGCGGCTATTCGATATTTG
>WNFI01067438.1_pt2 | contig 13224 bp, 20 predicted proteins | sample 5400471 | NCBI WGS metagenome assembly WNFI01 (sample SAMN13153348, study PRJNA577476) | soil metagenome | isolation source: 100 cm saprolite on Douglas fir-dominated hillslope | place: USA:California | collected 2013-09-17
GCCATCGTCGCCCACGGTAGAAGCTTTTCGAGAAGTCGTGCAGAGCCAGCGGGAGGCGATTCGTGCAGTGATGGAGGCGAGACCGTCAGAAAAGAAACAACGAGAGGGGCGCAGGCCGTGACCAGCTGCTTCCTGAACACGAAGCTGACAGCCGAGAATGGCAAAGAAACGCAGATCAAAGGATCAACTTAAGGAAATTGATGCGCTTGTGGAGCGCCTTCGGGAGTTTGTTCGGCTTAACTACATGACGGCAGCGGAGGTGGCGCGACGAATCGGCGTAAGAGATTCGACCGTGTATTCATGGCTTCAGGGTGAATGTCGACCAGCGAACCCTGAACGAATTGCCGCGTTTCTAGATTCGTTACCGACAGAGAATGGATCAGGCATCGCTCCAACAGGATACGAATATCGCGAATACAAGAATTGGCGCGGTATTCCAAAGCCTCGCCGTTGCCCGTTCTGCAAGCAGGCGAAGGGCGACATTCGAAGAAGCCGTGGCGGGTTCTTAGGGGTTTGTCCAAATTGCGATGCGACCGGACCGAAACGGGAGAGCTATGATGAGGCGATATTTCCGTTTCGTGAGCGGACCCCTGATAGATCCCGTGGTGAACGCCAACGCGCAGGTCAATGGCCAGTCCGCGGAAACTTGTGTAGTAGGAAATCAAGCTCATCGGCGAGCGACAATGCCGGAGACAGACATCTTTGAACGACGTAAACTGATAAACGCCCGCAGTGATAAAGATGGCTGCACCTAGCCAGCCGGCATTGCTGCCAGCCAATAGAAGCACTCGTTCAAACAGCACAAGTCCAAAGAAAGCGACCACCCCGGCGAACGCCCACGCCAGGAGATAGCCGGAGACAAACAAAGCGATCCGTGAAAGCGCCGCGAGGCCCGAGAGTCGATACACGATGGAACGTGTCCAGAGAATCGCGCCTGGGGCAACCGAAGGAAACATCATCGCCGTCATCATCGCGGTCCACATGGCAACGAACGCCACAAACGACATGCCCATCGTGCCCGCGCCGTTGCCCATCGCTCGCACCTGGTCGACCGTCACGATCCAAGCTAGCACTGCCAATGCCACAATCGCGGTCCACGCCGGAGCCTCTTCGCGAAACGAAAGTGGAACACGATCCGGGGGAGCGTCCGCGTTCACGTCAAACGTTGTATTCGACTTCGGAGAAAAATGCGTTCGAATTTGCGTGTTGGAATTGGAAATCGCTTAGCGTCACCTCGCATTTATCGGTATTCACAATTCGGGCGTCCCGGAAAATAAAGCCGGACGGAAGCACTAGGTGAGCGTCCGCCTCGCTCTGGTCCATGTCGCTTAGCATAGGGCCCAGCTGCACACGAGCAAAGTCATCAAGTTCTATGATCCCGCGCCTGCCTTCGCGCTCAAAACGGAGGCGTCCGAACCGCACTGACGGAGGCTCCGTGTAGGTTGGCGCGAAGAGTTCGAATGGCCCGCCGGGACCTGCTTTGCCGGAGACGATTTCCGAGAGTGCCGCACGTTGCGCGTCGTCGGCGCGCTCGTCGATGAAAATCACGCATCGACCGTTGCCGCGATGGATCGGATTCGGCCAACGGAGAATCCATCCGAATCCACATCCATCAAGCCGGATGTTGTCGTACGCACCTTCCCGGATCCGGTAGGCGCCTACGGCCTGACAGGTTCCGTCCGTCGGAATAGCCGTGAAGTTACAGGGGCATCCGTGGGCGCAGTTACAACTTTCAATGTAATCAGCTTTCCACCACCATTTGCTCATAAATTCTATTTCCTTTTAGATTTTCTTAACTCCGTGCGAACCGGGCCTGGCACGCCATAACTAGCGCTAAATCGCGTGCAGATATCACGCTGCCAATGACAATCGAGCGAAGTCCTGGACCGAGGGACGCTTAAGACTAACGGCGTCGAGGGGGGAAGAGGAAATCGGACGAAAAACGTTCGTACGAAATTAAAGGACGATATACCTCGAACGCAATTTCAGCAAAGGCCGCGTGCGGATCTGGTTCTTCGGAATCGGTTGGTTCCAAATCGCCGCGATTCTCAAATGGCCCCTGGTGACACGACTGTTGGGAGAAGGCCAAGCTCGCTCTCATCGTCGTCCGGCAGATGAATCCCATGGAGGAAATGACCATGGCGGAAACCGCCATTCTCATGGGAGTCAGCAAGGACACGATGAGTAAAATTCGCTCCGAGAAGCCGATGATCCATGTCGTCAACAGGTGAATTCGTCCACGGTGGAAAATCGGACGCTCCAGGTTGGCCTAGGGCGCGTTTTATAAGGTGTCCGCTATGATGACATTCGGTCAGATACCGCAAAAAGCTCGCCGAGAAATCTCGACGTATCAAAGCGGATGGTTTACTTTGGCGTGGGGTTATTCGTCCTCACTCCAAACCCCTCTCGAAGTACCTATTCCTCGGGGCTGAGGAGTCTCGCCGATTACATCCAGAATGGAGGTCCGTTCGATTCCATTCTCTCGCGTGAAGGGCTCGCGAGCGCTTTCACATCCTTATGCCATAGGAACAAAAAATCACGAATGCTCTAGAAGTTGCACAACAGTCCTTTGATGCCTGGAATAGACACGATGCCGATGCCATTCTCGCCCTGTATGCTGATGGCGGAACATATAGCGCTCCCCGCGCGGGCAAGGAGCTTACCGGCAAGGCCATCGCCAACTATGCAAAAGCGGTATGGACGGCCTACCCTGACATGTCCATTGAGATCATTAGCATAGGGGATACCGGCGGAGGCTTAGTCGCAAGCCAGTGGGTGCTTCACGGCACTCACGCCGGTCCATATTTTGACGGCACGGCGCCGACCGGTCGCACCCTGACTCTTCCCGGGGCAACCTTTACTCAGTCTGAGAACGGTAAGATTCGCTATGAGCGTGTCTACACTGACCGACAGGCGGTGACTGAGCAGCTTGGGTTCCACACCCAAAAAAACCTAAGGCTCGAAGGACGGGTTCGACCCTATCACGGGAGGAGACTATGAAAATAGGCTTACTAGGTGTCCTAGTAGGGCTAGCAATCAGCTTTGCTTTGCCGACCTTTGCCCAAGAAACAAACGCGCCCGATCCACAGACAAGCGAGAAGATCCTCGCGATCGGTAAGGCGTATGAAGAGGGAGAAAACAACAATGACGCAGCCGCCATCGCCGCGCTCTTCACGGAGGACGCGGTTTTTGTGACGGACAGGGGACCAGTCAATGGCCGAAAAGCCATTGAGAATTGGTATACAGACCTGTTCAAGGGATGGCACCCCAAAAACCTCATCATCAAGTTCGATGGGAATGCCCCTCACTTGATTGGTACGGCTGGCAATGTGCTGTGGGCAACCGGAGAATGGAGTGAAACTGGGCAAGGCAACACCGGCGGCCCTATCCAACTCAGGGGCTATTGGTCAGCAATTTATAATCGTGAGGGCGATGATTGGAAGCTCCGGATGCTGACCACGAACGTAACCGCAGCACCGGCTGCGACAGCGTCGCCGACGACTACCCCGAGCAGCCAGTAGCCGGCGATTGTTCTCTCTACAACAAATCACCCTAAAAACTCAGGAGAAGACCCATGAGACTGCACGTCCTACTTGCCCTCGCCGCATTGGTCATCGGCTTTGTCGTGCCAACCCTTGCCCAAGAACAAACCACAGGAACACCGGTTGCCTTGTGCTCAGGATTTAGCCTTGCTGACCAAGCTTCGCACTCTCATCCACGAGGAGATTTCGGTCCTTACCGTGCTTTATTTTTCGTTTCGTGCGCGCACCCCTAATTTGTTTCTAAGTCTTGTTAGTCGCTCTAGCGTTTAAACGAGTTGCTCGTTGCGGATAACGGATTGCCTATCAGGCAGGCCAACGATAGATGACGAAAGGCCGGACCTTTACTGCCTCAACGGAAACAAGGGATACCCGGTGAACGAGGCAAATCTATCTCCCTCTTCCGGCGGAGTAGAACCAACTAGGGGCCTAACTGGCGGGTTCAAGCTTCACAGTGGACGGAGTGGACCGGGTGGAATTGATTGGCTTGGCTTCGATTAATTGTGGATAAAGTCTCATTGACGGGGAATAGGCTTGGCCGTTCCTTTGAGCGTCGCCCGAAGACCTTCAGCCACGGTCTTTCCTCCCCCTCGCGACACGGATGTTCCTGGAGCCTGAGAGATCCCGAAGCTGGGTCGTTTGGTCGACCACCAATCTAAACACCGGGAGGAACAATGAAAGTGCGGTATCTGCTTACCCTAACAGGGCTGGCAATCAGCTTTGCTTTGCCGACCTTTGCCCAACAGAAGGACGCCGTCGATTCACGAATTGCCCAGCAACGTGATCTCCATGGCGATGCTAAGGCACTTGATGAGTTCGGCGGACTCGCTACTAAGCAAAACGAGGCATTCAACAATAAAGACGCCGGGGCCGTGGCAGAGCTTTTCACCGAGGATGGCGTCTTGGTGGCGCCGGACGGATTGTTTACCGGTCGGCAGGCCATCCAAAAGAGGTATGAAGATACGTTCCAGCTCTGGCCCGTTACAATTTTTAACGATCTGCGTGACTGTCAGTTGAAATCAATCGACAACGCGGCTTGGTCCTTTGGAGAATGGGGAGGTAGTCTTCAGAGCCAAACCGGCCCTGTGTTCGTCAAAGGCTACTGGTCGGCGGTTTATGTTCGTGAGGGTGATGATTGGAAGATTCGCATTTTGACTCTTACAGAACGTCCACGACCAACCCCGTCTACTGAGACAAAGTAGAGGGAAAAATCCGCGCATGGTCCGATCCGGAGCGACGCCTAAGCAAACGGGCGAAAGATCAGTCTGACCTGTTCAGGATCGCTGAGCGTTACCCGGAGATGATAGCTCTTCTCCCGGAAACCCTGAAGGCGTTGGTGATTGAGGACCGGCGCGCCCGTCTTCAACGCGGAGGGCCGGAGAGTTCAGGTTCTTTGGGCCTAAAGCCGGGACCTGAACTCCCGGGGAAAGATCGTTAGCACTTACTTCAGAGCCGTGCGCTGAACGCGGTTTGCTCCGTATCCGGGCAAGCAAATCCTACGATTATAAGCAGAGCTTCTGCCGCCCTTGTATTTATGGGGCCCGTGCCTTGCACCGTATCTATTGTTGTCCATACAGGCGGAGAACCTGGCGGTAACTCCGGATCACGAACCAGCCGGTCCGTCTCCAGGCTTGAAACTGAGAAAACGCCACTGCTGTCCCCATCAATCCGTACGACAACTTCGCCGTTAAATTTGAATAGTCGACCTCCCGTGGCTTCGGTAAAGGATCGAACCGGAACCATGGAGAATTCAATATCAGTCGGAACACCAAGAGGAGGATTTGGCATTGGTTGTCTTCTCAAGCGGCCATGCGGCTGATTTGTTTCAAAACCTTATTGGTTTTCGTCGATAGTTACCGGATACATGAGGGCTTCCCATTTTGTGCCAGTAAAGGGCGGTTCTGTCGTAGAGGCTAAGCCCACCGTCCCGTTTCCCGTTCTCCCGTCTAACCACCTGGGTCCCTCGATGTCGCCAAGGCATTTCAATGCGACGATGTTAGGATTGTTGCTGTCGATTTGAACAACCTGCCATCTTGTGCCGGTATAAGGTTTCTTTGTGCCTGGCGCCAAGCCTACGGTGCCCTCAGCCGTTCTTCCATCGAGCCATCTAGGACCTTGGATGTTGCCAAGACAAAACAATGCAACAATTCCGTCACCTGCTCGATATACCCGCCACTTTGTTCCAGAGTATTTCGGGGTCAAATTCGGCGTTAACCCGACGGTGCCGTCTCCAGTTCTTCCATCTAGATAACGCGCACCGGGTATATTCCCAAGACAACGAAGTGATACGTTATTACCGGGCGTCAGGATTTGAGCGTTAAGTTGCGTAGAGAGCAGGAGGCCGATTGATGCACAAGCCAGACTCTGTAGAAATTGTCGTCGTCTCATATTTTCAGTTCATCTAATCTCTAGGTTTGGTCGAAGACATTCAATACGTAGATCTACGTACGGGACTCCGGATTTCCCCCTCGTGGACCGCTTGTCGTCAAAGCTCTCGGCTATTTAGGGGTCCGCTCACGAAACGGAAATTAAAGCACTGTAAGGGCTCTGTTATCCTCGTGAACGATCAGCGTAGTGCCACGCTGTCAGACAAACCGAATGCCCGGAAAAGAAAAGGTAGTCAGCACCCGGATTTGCGGTGAAACGAGCTGTAATCAAATCCTGGCGCGTTTTTCCTTTGGTCAAATCACCCACAAAAGGCCTTAACGTGCTTTATAATCCGTTTCGTGAGCGGACCCCTATAAGTACACACCGCCCCGTTACGTGAGTGCGATTTAGAGAAGGCTCATCGGTCCAATACCCCAGTACTCCAAGACTCCATCACTCCGATTCACTATAGTGTTCGAGCTCGCTCTTTTTCACGTTGAACGGTCCTCGCGATTTCCTCTGCACTGAGGGTGCTTGCAAAAGGCGAAGCTTGCCGCAGCTCAGTCGCTTTCTCGAGTTTTGGCCGTCATGACGGCGACGATGCGATCAATGGAATTTTCTTCGAGGAGCGTCCGCCACTCCCTCCAAAGGTAGGTCGCGGGCGCCGGCCGACGATCGATATATCAACAGTAAGAGCCTGTCCCTTTGCGAGCATCTCGGAGAAGCCGCCCGATATGCGCTCAGCGCTGCCAACTCGCGATTGCAACCAGGATCAGCATCACAATGGTAGAGTCCCTTTGGCTGGTCCGCCGATGGAGTCACCGGTGGGTGGAAGAGTTGGCACGAGCACCTAATCTAATACGTATTAAATTGTCGAGCGTGGATCATTCTTCTCTAGATCGCAGATCGTTAGCGTTTCACATGGCGATTGCGGAGAAACTACGTTCGGATCCGCGATTACTGGGGAAAGTTTGCGATCGGCTGCGGGCTCTCATGCAGGATTCAAGCGTCAGCATTTCAGTGCGTGATGCTTATCGGGAATGGCTCCTTTTTATCGAGCGGCACAGTTTCGATGAGGTACTGGCGTTGATGGTTGATCCCAGCGAGGAAGGGAAGAGACTGCGCAAAGCGACCCCTTTTTCCGGAATACTCAGCCAAGAGAAGCGGGCTGCGATCACACGTAAAGTAGTGGCGGCTAAATAGATGAATTTTGAAGAGCTTGAACACATTGTTCGCGCCGCGAAGGATCTCACAGGGGAAACAGAATTCATTGCGATTGGCAGTCAATCGCTGCTAATCAGCTTACCCGATTTACCGAGAGAGCTACGCCGCAGTCCTGAGCTCGACATAACGGGGAAACGGAATCCTTTAGTAGCGGATCTGATAGATGGTAATCTCGGAGAAATTACTCCATTCCATACGACCTTTCAGATTTACGCTCACGGAGTTGGGCCGGACAGCGCAACGCTGGCGACTGGTTGGGAATCTCGTTTACGCGAGGCTTCAACGCCTGCCGCAGCAGGGACAATATAGAATCGCGTCCGCCGCTGGAACACAGTATCAGTCGAGGATAGCGCCGGTGAGGTACTGTTCGAGGTTATCGATCGTCTCTGCCTGGGCCGAAATGAGGCATTTAACCAGATCACCGATCGAGAGAACTCCGACCATCTTAGCTCCTTTTATAACCGGCAGATGCCGCACCCGCTCTTCGGTCATGACTCGCATGCAATCGACCACCGTATCGCTCGGATCTGCGGTTACGAGGTCCTGAGTCATTATCTCCTCCACGCGAGTCTCCTGTGAGGATTTTCCCTTGAGGATGACTTTCCGGGTATAGTCGCGCTCGGAAACGATTCCAATCAGCCTGTTGTTTTCTATCACCGGGAGGGCCCCGATGTTTTTGTCCGCCATCAAGGCGATGGCGTCGAATACCGTCGCGGCGGGTAGTATCGACCAGACGGTCGAGCCCTTTTTCGCCAGGATCCCGCTGATCGTGCCAGCGATTTTCATGCTCTACCTTCGGCCCGCGACATTGTTTTCTGCTTTTTTTTAGGAAGAGCTTCTCGGGATTGATAGGAGTCCGAACGACTTCTCAACGTGGGCCGGCCGAAAAAGCTCGATTCTATTTCCGAGCGGAATTTTCGGGAATAAAGTCGACCTAGTTTGGTCGTTGCTTAGTGGAGAAGACCCAAAAAAAAGATGCATATTGATCTGTTCTTGGCACCAGGTGGGATCATGTCTGGTGGAGCTCAATCGGGGTCCGCCAGCGCGGCTATGCTTCTCGTTGTATCCGGCGGCCGCCGGATTAGGCGGAAGGAACTTTCTACAGCCCATCATTCCAATCGGAAGACGGGCCGATTGATCCGAAGTATCCGCTGAAAGAAACGCCTTCCGCTTCGTATCTGCAGAGGACCGAGTGGAACATTCGTGACAGTGACGCTACCATTTTATTTTCAATCGAGCCGACGTTAACCGGCGGATCACTACGGACGATGGAGTTTGCCCGGAAGCACGGCAAACCGCACCTGCATCTCTGCGCCGGAAATGATACGTCTGCGGACAACCTGAGGGCTTTCTTTGAATGCCACGATGTGAAGATTCTGAATGTGGCCGGGCCACGGGCGAGCAAGGAGCCCGGGGTGGGTGAGTTTGTGGTGAGGACTCTTGGACAAGCCTTTGCTGAAATGGCTCCAGGTGAGTAAGGACGAACGGTACTGACTGCAGAATCCAAAAGCGATGACCTCAGTTCGACGAAAATCTGATCTCGACCTCATGGCCGAAAGGCATTGATTAACTGACGCGCCTCTCAATCCCGCGGCGCTAACGCAGCTAACAATTTCTCAAAACGTGGATCCTTCCGAAGCGGGTCCCATTCGGGATCCATCTTGAGGTCTCCGTAAGTGAGCCAAGCACCACTGGGCACATGGACGACGATATTAAGTTGTTCGAAAGCAAGGTCCCACTGGTTTGCCCAAGTACAGACGCGTGCAAAACATGTCGCCAACCCTGGGCCGTCACGGGCATCCTCAGAGATCGGTCGCATTTCCATCGCTCGCCGCGCTTCCTGCATGGCTTCTTCCTTTCGCCCCAGGGCGACATCAGCTTTAGCAAGCGCGACCAGCAAAAAGGGATCGGTCGGATCGGCCTCGACCTTTCGGTAAAGCTGCTCGCGCGCAGCGCCAAACTGCTCGATGTTGGGATGATTCCCTTGAATGAGCTCAAGCCAGAGCATCCAGATTCCTCGCGGAACGGAAGCTCCATAGAAATAAAGCTCTTCCCCTGGAACCTTGCTGAGAATGTCTTTCGCAGCGGCGAAGTCACGTGCGTAGTTCGCATAGTAAACGCGTTCAATTGCCACCGCGGGGTCATCTTTCATAGAAGGCGGGAGCGCCTCGTAGGCAGCACTGACAGCGCTCAAATCTCCCCGCTCGGCGAACGCCCACCACGCTTTAATAGTCATGAACACTGGTTGCTGATCGGGCTTGAGTTCGACGATCCGATTCCAGATCCGCTCGGCGTCTCGATAACGCCGGAGCATCTCATACGTAGCAGCTAGGTCATAGAGAATGTCCGGATTCCGCGGATCCAGGGTGGTCGCTTTCCCCAGACCGGTGATCGCATTTTCCCAGCGTCCCTGTCTTCGGTCGATCGCAGCCGTGAGCTCGAGGAGATCAGAATTATTCGGGAGAGCTTGCGCCACAATCGCTAATTGAACGCGGGCTCTCTCATAGTCGCGATAGCATTCATAAAGGTGACTCGCTAGGGCCAGATGAACTTCGGGAAGATGCGGTTGAAGCCGTAATGCCTCATTCATTGCCGCATCAGCCAGCGCAAGCCTCTCCGGCGTGTGATCGAAATTAAGGTAGAAAAAATCGTGAAGGTTTGCCATCAAACAATACGCCAGTGTGAACCTACCATCCTCCCGAGTCGCTTGTTCGAGTAAGCCGATTGCCCTTAAACCATTTTCCTTAAGAGTACCTGGCCAACCCCAGGCCTTAGACAGCTGCTTGGCTTGAAGATAAAGGTCATACGCCTCCAAATTATTGGTCGGCTTCTGCTCGATGTCCTTGCGTTCGTCCGGCGACAACTGAGTACTTAACCTCGACGCCACTTTCTGGGCGACCTCGCTCTGGATGGCAAAAATATCTGTCAGATCCCGATAATAGCTATCGGCCCAAATCGTGTTGTCATTGCGGGCATCGATCAACTCGGTACTAACACGCACGTGATTTCCATCACGACGGACGGTTCCCTCCAGCACGTTCGCCACCCCTAGAGCGGTGGCGATTTGGCGCAGATCACGTGTGCTATCCCCCCGATACTGCATCACCGAGGTACGACTGATGACCTTCAGTTGCGCAATCTTGGCGAGATTATTCAGAATCTCATCCTGCACGCCATCGGCAAAGTAGGCGTCGTCTTTGTTCGGGCTGATGTTCTCGAAAGGTAGGACCGCGACGCTCTTTTCGGTTGGTATCGCTTCGGCACTTCGTTGGTTGAGCAAACTCCGCGTACGGAGAAAAGAAAAACCAGGCGATTGCTACTGCGGCAAGACACAAGCCGGCACCCAGCAACCAGCGAACAGCCTGCCTTCTCGGTTTTCGTTTTGATAAATTTTGGGTTGCTTGATCCGCGGTCGACCTGAGCTCGTCTGCCGTCAATCGTAACCCGGAACCAATCGCTCCTCGAACCTTCGTTGTCGCCTTCTGCAATTGAGCAGGATTTTGAAAACGCTGGCTAGGATCCTTCGCGAGCAGGAGGTCGAGCAACGCCATAATGGGCTCCGGGATATTCCTCAGTTTCACTAAGTGCGGCGCGGCCTGCTGATGCTGGTCCATCAATTCCGCGGCTGACCCTTGGAAAGGAGGTTTGCCTGAAAGCATTTCCCAGAGAGTTACCCCCAATGAATACACGTCGGAACGGATGTCTGTCCCGAGTCCGGCAAACTGTTCCGGACTAGCATAGGTGGGAGTTCCAATAAAACTTCCCGCGATTGAAAGCGTATCTTCCGTGACTCCTTTCGCTAGCCCCAAGTCGATTATCTTAACGTTCTCCAATCGGCCCTCCTCCCAAGTGAGCATGATATTGCTGGGCTTAATGTCGCGATGAACGAGACGCTGTTTGTGGATCGCAGTTAGCCCTGCAGCCACCTGCGTCACTATTTCGAGAGCCAGGTCGATGTCCAACCGGCCGCGACGATGGATGAGGGCTTCTAACGTTTCCCCATTCACAAACTCCATCGCATAAAAGTAGTTTCCGCCGCTTTCTCCCGGGTGATGTACCGTGGCCACATTTGGATGGCAGACGCTGGCCGCGGCTCGGGCTTCCCGCAAGAAACGGCTCCGGGCAGATTCATTACCGATGAGCTGTGCACTAATGATCTTGAGAGCCACAGGGCACCGGAGGTGGGTATCAATGGCTTTGTAGGTTACTCCCATGCCACCGCGCCCGAGCTCGATCGGTGTTCCATCTTCTTTTTTTAGAACTTGATAGTGCTCAAAACAGAGCTCAGAAGAAACGGCCGAAAGTGACTCGGTCTCGGGTGAGACAGCTCCCCGCAGTGCGCACACCGGACAGAAATCACTGTTTTGGCTCAATGCAGTGCCGCAAACCTCGCACGCGCGTTTGCTTTCTGTTTTCACGACTGGGGAGCTGGCTTAGATTCTCGGATTCTAGTCGATTTGGACGTTGATTGCTTGCAGAAAGTGGTCGGTGTCCGCGACTTACGCAGAAGCGGGCTCACGCCGCACTTGTTGCCCGAACACCGGGCACAAACCCGCTTAGATGCGGGGACCACAAGAGCAATTTAGCGTCCGTGTGGACGAAGGAGTAAATCGAATTGCCGGCACTTCTTGGTATCGAAACTACAAATATTCTTCAGAGTTCCTGCAACTCGGGGAGTGGAATCTCTTTGTAAACTAATGAAATGCCAGACAAAGAGAACGGCTCATCAAAGACTACAGAAACAATTTAAGGAATGAATAGCAAGTTAATCGCACTGCCAGCTGCTCAAACTCTGGTGAAACGAAGAGTGGAGACAGATCCGGAGTGGATCCCAATATGGGTCGCGCTTCAATTCGCCGTAAAAGATACCATATGGCGCTTTCGTCATAGGGCTCAGAGTTTTAAAGGCCAGATCCAACTCCTTGATCCACGCGTAAACGATGGCGAGATTCATTATCATACCAGGACCGTCCACCGCGTCTTTGGAAAATCGGCAATAGCTCAACGGCGTGTTTAGCTTCGGAAATGGCTGCTTCTTTATGTCCGAGCAGAGCGTCTACCACCGCCAAATTGCTAAGCAGATAGGCCGCCTTTCCTGGTGACCTCTGGACCTTTTGGCTCAATTGCTGTCGCGTCTCTGCAAAGCTGGAGTTCACGCCTGTTTCCTGTCCTTGCAGTCGAGAAAGCAGAATCGAGTAACAGCCAATGGGAACAGATACAAGTGCATAAGCGAATTGATTGTCCTCACCGCCCTTCATCTTGTCGACCAGTTCCGTTGCCCGCCGCCAATCACCATCTGACAAGGCGCAACTCAATTGCAGACTGAGAACAGTCCGGTCCTTTGCCATAGCGGGAGGGAGCGCAGCAAGCGCCAAGCGCAACCGGGTATTATCTCCGGTCTTCAATGTGGTTTCAGCGAATGCCCCTAGGAGCTTGAGCATTGGGCGATCAGGTGCTAGGTCGATCGCCCGATCATAGAACTGTTCAGCTGCGCGAAACTGACGGGTGGAATAAAGCGTGCCAGCCAAGTCATTAATCAAAACCCAATCGCGTGGATCGCGCCTGACGGCTTCGATTTGGTCCTGGATGGCTTTCTCAAAGTTACCCTGTCGGCTATCGATCCAAGCCCCGAGCATGATGGCTTCGGCATTGTTGGGCAGGCTGCGCTTAGCGATGGCTAACTGTACCCGTGCCCGATCGTAGTCGCGATAGCAGACGTAAAGGTGACGCCCATAGGCGAGATGAACCTCGGGCAAGTCCGGTTCTAGGCTCAACGCACTGTTTACCGCCTCATCTCCCAAGGCGCGCCGCTCTGGGCTCGGATCGTCCCGACCATAGAAGAGGTCATTAACTTCCGCCGACGCGCAGTAAGCAAGCGTTAACTTTGGATCTATATGGGTGGCTTGTTCCAGGAAACCAATGGCGTCCCCCAGCGGCTTCTCGACATTTCCGACTGAAAAAGAAGCATAAACGTCTGCGATCAACTCCTTTGCCCTGAGGTACAAATCGTAGGCTTCCAAATTGTTAGTGGGTCTTGCCAGAATACTCTTCTTTTCCTCGGGCGAAAGGGTAGCAGCGAGCTTGCTGGCGATCG
>WNFI01112365.1_pt1 | contig 13221 bp, 10 predicted proteins | sample 5400471 | NCBI WGS metagenome assembly WNFI01 (sample SAMN13153348, study PRJNA577476) | soil metagenome | isolation source: 100 cm saprolite on Douglas fir-dominated hillslope | place: USA:California | collected 2013-09-17
ACATTGGTCTTGGCGGAACCAACCACGCAAAACTGTTTTGCGGAAGTATGCGCACGAAACGCCTGTGTCAACGCGGTGAGTTCGATCGGGTCGCCTAGAGGAGTAGCTGTCCCGTGCGCCTCAACGTAGCCGATGGTGGACGGATCGACTCCAGAAGCAGCATGGGCCAAGGCAATCACCTGGGCTTGTCCCTCGACGCTTGGCGCGGCGTATCCGACTTTTGCGGAGCCGTCATTGTTGACGCCGAAGCCGCGAATTACGGCATAAATATGATCGCCGTCGGCGAACGCATCATCCAGACGCTTGAGCAACACAACTCCGCAGCCGCTCCCGAACACGGTTCCCTGCGCGTCGGCATCGAAGGTTCGGCAATGCCCATCGGCGGAAACCATTCCACCTTCCTGATAGGGATAGCCACGCTTCTGCGGAAAGGAAATGGAAACAGCTCCGGCCAGCGCCATATCACTCTGGTAGGTGAGCAAACTTTGGCAGGCCTGAGTAACCGCGAGGAGCGATGTCGCACAGCCAGCCTGCATAGTGAACGCCGGCCCGCGCAGATTTAGTTTGTAGGAAACGCGCGTGGCCAGAAAATCGAGACTATTGCCCATCATCGCCAGATAGTTTCCGACCTGATAATCGCCCGTGAACTGTTCAATAAATCCGGGCGTGGCGCATAACTTGGCGAGGAAGTACGTCGACATGCTCATGCCAGCATAAACGCCGATGGCACCGGAGTACGCCGCGGGATCGTAGCCCGCGTCTTCAAGCGCTTGCCAGCATGATTCGAGCATGACGCGGTGCTGCGGATCCATTAATTCCGCTTCGCGGGGATAGATGCCGAAGAATTCGGCGTCGAACAGATCGACATCGTCGAGAATGGAGCGCGAACGAACGTAATTGGGCTGCTGCGCAAGTTGCGTAGCATTGGGAATTTCCAGTTCTTCAACGCGGAAGTGCGAAATGGCTTCGACGCCGTTGAGCTGGTTACGCCAAAATTCAACAATGTTGTGAGCGCCGGGTAGGCGGCCGGCCATTCCGATGATTGCCACGCCGTCGAGGCGCGGTTCTTGTGATTCGGGCGCGCTCATGAGGTCGTTTCTTTCACGAGACGTTTTTTAGACAGCGCCTCGCGCTGTTTTTTGGCTTGCTCTTGCGCAGCGGTGAAAGGTTGCATTTTGGATTTTTTGCAATTGCGAGTGGACGGCAACCAGCAATAGTGAATCTCCGCCCAAATCAAAGAAGTTTTCGTCCAGTCCGACGCGCTGCGTGCCTAAAACTTCTTTCCACAAACTGGCAAGTCTTTCCTCGAGGTCTGTTCCCTTTTCGTGTTGCGGCGGAGATTCTTTCGCTTCGCTGAAGGCAGGAAGCGCGCCACGGTCGATTTTTCCATTTGGCGTGAGCGGAAAAGCGTTCATGAATACGAAAGCTGTTGGGAGCATGTACGCCGGAAGTTTTACGGATAGAAATGCTTTGAGTTCCTCCGAAGACGTTGTGCGCTGAGGATCTGAAACGTAATAGGCGACCAGACGCTTATTCCCGGCGGCATCGGTCTGTGCGTTCACACATGCCTGGCGAACTGCGGGATGCTGCAAGAGAATCGTCTCGATTTCTCCGAGTTCAATGCGGTGGCCGAGGATTTTGACTTGCGTGTCGCTGCGGCCAAGAAACTCGAGTGTGCCATCGGGCTGCCAGCGGGCCAGATCGCCGGTGCGATAGAGACGCGCGCCGGGATCGGCGGAGAACGGATCGGTCGCTAACCTTTCCACTGTCAGTTCGGGTGAGTTCAGGTAGCCGCGGGCAACTCCATCTCCGCCCGCGCAAATTTCACCCACCTCGCCGAACGGAACCGGCTGAAGCTCATGATTCAGCAGATAAACGAAAGTGTTTGAAACCGGACGGCCGATCGAAACGGAATTCGGTATCGAGTCTCCGTGCCGCATCGTGTGGCAACAGGTGAACGTGGTATTTTCGGTTGGTCCGTAGCCATTGATGAGCGTGAGGTGCGGAAGATTCTCGAGAACTTTGCGCACGTGAATGGAAGAGAGCGAGTCGCCTCCTGCAAGGAGTTGGCGCAGCGGGCGCAAATCTTCCAAGCGCTGATCAACGAAGAGATGAAAGAGACCGGCCGTGAGCCACATCGTCGTCACATGATGTTCGCGGATGTGATCGCCAATTTCCTGCAGCGAGGGGGGTTGCGGCGGCATGATTACCAGGTTCGCGCCGTGCAACAGCGCGCCCCAGATTTCAAATGTCGAAGCGTCGAATGAAATCGGAGCCAGCTGCAGGAAGACTTCGTCCGGACCGAAGTGGCAATAATTGGTGTTGAAAACCAGGCGCACAATCGAACGATTCTCGACCATTACGCCTTTCGGACGCCCTGTTGAGCCTGAGGTGTACATTACGTAGGCCAAGCTCGAAGCTGCGGCGGGAGAGTGCGGATTCTGCTCATCACCGGTCAGGCTCTCGGGCGAGGCCTCGTCGACAAAAATCGTAGATATGTTTCGATTTCCGGCGACTGAGGACGCAAAGGATTTTTGAGTCAACATGACCGACACGTTCGTGTCGGCGATCATGAATTCGAGACGTTCGGCGGGATACGCCGCATCAAACGGGACGTAGGCCGCGCCGGCCTTCAGGATTGCGAGCATCGCAACGATCGTTTCAGGCGAGCGCTCTATGCACAGGCCTACCAGCGACTCGGTACCGACACCCCTGCGGAGTAGCCGGTGTGCAAGCAGATTGGCACGTCGATTGAGTTCGCTGTAGCTAGCGTTTCCGCCGCGAAAGCTCAGCGCAACCCTGTTGGGAAATTTCGCGCTTGCTTGTTCGAAGAGAGCTGCAATGGACTCTTCCCGCGGATAGTCGGTGCGCGCGCCCGCCCACCGATTGAGCGGAGACGTCAGTCTTTGCGTCGCAGGTTGTTCCGTCGCGATGAGACGGTTATCAGTCATCGCGGCTGGCCCGCCAGTACCGCAGCTTGGCGCTGCGGCAAAAGGATTTCCTTTTCTCCAAAAAGCCGCTCGGCGATGATTCCCCGGCCGTGGCAATCTTCGATCAGCCGATTCGATTCGACGATGGGTTTGGACGTTTCGGTGTACTTGACGCTCATCACGTAGTTCAGCCAGGGTTCCTGGCCCATCGCGTAGACATACACTTCCTTGCAGCGGAATTGGTCGACCATGGCCTTTGCGCGTTCGAAATCGGAACCAGCCAGGCGCCGCGAATGGTCTTTTTGGCGCTCGATGCGCTGTGTAATCAACGGACCATAAATCCAGCTCATCGGCGCGCCGTTACATTCCATCCCGACAAACAAAACATCCACATCGCCGGCTTGTTCGTGCACATGCTTGTAGAGTTGCGGCTCGATGTTGCAAGAATCCGCAGCGAAGAGCAGACGGTGGCCGTTAGCTTCCACTCGCCACGCTGCTTTTGTCTGAACGTTCAAGTCGCCGTGCTCTCCCAGAAAGGGCAGCGCCATAATGGAACCTTTTTCGAACGAAATATCTTCCATTTCGGCAAGTTCAATCAGGTTGTGAAAACCACATTGCTTGAGTAGCAGCCGGAGCGAGGGATCTTGCAGGGCGCCGCCTCCGTTGCGTGGAACCACAATGTTGCGAATGCGGTGGCGCAACTGCAACAGCGTCTCGAAAAGAATGTGGTCCTGATGATTGTGGGTAATCAGAACGTAGTCAATTACCGCCGGCAAATCCTCGTAGGCGTAGCGGGAGATGTCGCTCTCGTAGGTGTAGCTCAATACAGGATCGAGAAGAATGCTAACTCCGGCAGTCTCCAGCAAGATGCAGGCGTGTCCGAAATATCTCCAGCGCGCACCCGGGCCCTCATACTTCGCATATGGTTTCGGAGGTTCCGGTGTAAAAAAAGTCCGAAAGCGTTGTGCTTCTTCTCCCTCGAGACCGAAAGCAGCTCGAATTTCTTCGAACGCCGCTGGTGTGCTCTTCATTCGGAAGAGTTGGTCGTATTTTTCGCTGGCAAACGGGAAATTGAGTTGCACGCTATTTCCGTTGGTGAGTCGCGGCGTACTTAATACAAAGGGCCGGTCGTCTCCGGAAATTTCCGAGAGCACCACGCTCTGCATCGATGGGTGAAACCTGCAGCTTTCTGCCGGAGCAGTTCATCGAGTTCAGTGAGGGAGCTAGAGAGCTCCAGCAACTTGCTGCGTTCTCGCAAAGTGCGCTCGCGAAGTTGTTTGACACCTTCGACGGCATCGTCGCCGACGTCCATAAATGGACCACCGAGTAGAGCTGGATTCTTGACCGCTGCAGCGTGAGTTTCAGGTGCAGCAATATAGGAATCCATAATGCGAAGGTGGCGTTCGGTAAGATTACGTGCGGCGGTTGCGGGCGGAATCAAATGAGCCCAGGCATACCAACCGTCGACCAATGGCTCGGCCATTACGTTGGTGCGTAGAAATAATTTATCGCTTTTCATATCGCTGCGCCAACCTGCCTCAGGGTTCGACCTTAAATCTGAGCTAGCTTCAGCGAAAGCGTCGAAGTCAGACTAGGTTTTGACTCGATTCGAACACTCAAAAAGGTGCAAGTCGTGGGCCACTTCGTTGCCCGTCTATGTTACTGACAATAAGCCACTTCCGGCAATTATTTGCAGGCTTTTGGGTGCCGGGACACTACCTGGAAGTGGTCGCGAGGAAACTTTTTTCCTACATTTCCCCAAGTCCATTATTACTCAAACCCGGGCAATCTAGTCTCCCGTGAGGAAGATAGAAGCTGAAATAGTCAGATTGTTGATAATAAAAGACTTAAACAGAGCGTCGGTGAGTCGAAATACATTAGTGGAGGTGTACACGAAAAGAGACTACGTCTTGGCATCAGCCTGACAGCTAGGTTAGACTCCTTTGCCGGGCAGCCCGAATGGAATGGATCCCTACAAAGTTATGCCCTCCTCTCGGAGTGAACGAGCTTCATCTGTGGCGAGTTTGTCTTTCGAACCTAGAGGCGAAAGTTAGCGAGTTGCGTCTGCTTTTAAGCGAGGAGGAGAAAGCGCGAGCCGATAGATACACCCGTTCTTCGGACGGCGCCAAGTTCATGGCTGGCCGGGCCGTGCTGCGTCTGATTTTGGCCCAGTATCTGTGCCTAAAACCTGGTGAAATCGTCATCAGCACCGGCGAGTTTGGGAAACCATATATATCTAAGTCATTTAATATTAATGACTTAGCATTTAATCTGTCGCATTCAGGGGCGGTGTGCCTCGTAGCAGTAAGTTACGGCAGAGAAATCGGCGTTGACGTTGAAAAACTTCGCGACGACGTGGCGGTGGAGGATTTAGCGAAAAGGTACTTTTCCACCGAAGAGGTCGCCTAACTGCGAGCTCTGCCCAATGGATTACGTAGGCTGGGGTTTTTTCTTTGCTGGACGCGCAAGGAAGCTTATGTAAAAGCAAAAGCGTTCGGGCTTCAAATACCGCTCGACCGATTCTCGGTATCGCTAACACCGGGTCAGCCTGCAGAGATCCGAGGCACCGGAGCAAGCAGATGGACAATTCTGTCATTCGAGCCTGAACCGGGCCACGTTGCGGCAGTTGTGGCTGAAGGGGAGGCAATTTCCGTAAAGTACTGTGATTACGTTAGTTAGGACATCTGCAGTCCATGCCCAACCAGAAGTTCGTCTGACCGTCACATACTTTTCTCAATAAAATACACAATGGTAAAATGAGCTCTTATAAGGTGGTACAGGTATTGAAGATAGGCGGGCGGTCTGGTCAAATACTCGCGTAAGGCTTTTATTTGCAATTGGTTAAGATCATTCGGAAGGCCGGAAAAAAACTTCCCTATAAATCCGGAAGGGGTTTGCAACAATAGGGCACGGGTTTTCTCTCTCCGCCGGAACCTGGCAATGATCGCTTGCCAGAATATGAGACGCATTTTACTAAAGTCCCTGTTTTCAGTAACATAGAACAAGAGGCGGCGGCGTGAGATCGAAAACTAGCGTGTACGGTTCTGGCAGGTGAATTGCCCATACGATGGGAGTCCTCGTACGAATGGGGCTTTTGTGGCGGTAGCCCATCGCGAGGGTTGTAAAGGTTTTCCTGGAGAATGCATTGAACGTGGAGACTTCTTCGGCGCATTCAGTGAAAGGGCTGCCGTGGTACGCACTGCAGTGCTGGGTTCGCAAGGAATCCTTGATTGTAACTCAACTGGAAACGCAAGGGTTCGAGTGCTTCCTTCCGAAATACAAGAGCGTACGTGAATGGTCTGATCGAAAGAAGGAAGTGGAACAACCGCTTTTCCCGGGCTACGTATTCTGCCGATTCGAATATTCACAGCGCCGCCCAATCGTAGTTACGCCGGGGGTTTTGCAAGTCGTAGGATGCGGACGCACTCCGATGCCGGTGGAGCAAAGCGAGATTGAAGCGATCCAATTTGCGATTGCTTCTGAAGTGCCCAGCCAGCCGTGGCCGTATCTTGCGATCGGAGAACGGGTGCGGATACATACGGGAAAGTTGAGTGGTCTAGACGGAATTTTGGTGAACTTCAAGGGTAATCACCGGGTGGTTCTATCTGTGTCTTTACTGCAACGTTCGGTGGCACTTGAAGTTGACCTGGCTTGGGTAACTTCTCTCGAAAAGAGAAGCGAAATGAAGGTTCAACCAATCGCGACAGGAGCCGGGGTTCGGGTTACCGGGTAACAATTCGCGGTTTGAAGAACATCGAGAATAGCGAAAGACAGGGCCATGAGTGTACTGAGAACGGATTTACAGGCGAAAGAGAGCATGAAGCGACTAAATACAGACGCGCACATGACGCTCGAAAAAGGCAGTGTATCCTCTGGCCGTATCGTTCTTCACGAGGACGCGTTTGTATCCATGCTGTATCTTGAGCGGCGGCGTGCGGAACGCGCACAAAAGCGGTTTGTGCTGATGCTTGTCGACGTGAAGCCGGCAATCTCAGACGGACAGAAAAACCGCACATTGGCCAAAGTAACGAACGCATTGCTGAAGGTTACGCGGGAAACCGATATTGTAGGCTGGTATCTTGAGGATCATCTGATTGGAGTGATCGGCACGGAAGTCGGGACGGCAAAGCCGAAAACGGTACAAAGCAGAATGTTGGAGAAGGTAAGGGCCGCGTTCATTGAAGCCCTGACACCGGAAAAGGTTTCGCAAATCACTGTGTCGTTCCACTTCTTCCCGGAGGAATGGGAAGAGAATGGCGCAGACCATTCCGCGAACATCACGCTTTATCCCGACCTGTCTCGCAGACAGGAATCCCGCAAATTTGCCTTAGGTGTAAAACGCGCGATGGACGTTGTCGGCAGTGCCGCTGCGCTGGTACTGCTGTCGCCGTTTTTTGGAGCGGTGGCGTTGGCGATTAAACTCACGTCAAAGGGGCCAGTCCTTTTCAAACAGGAGCGTTTGGGCCAATACGGAAAAAAGTTTACGGTTCTTAAGTTCCGTTCGATGCGTACCGACTGCGATGCAAAAATTCACGAAGAGTACGTAAGTCAATTCATCGCCGGTCAAGTAAAAGGCGCAGCCCATGATGGCGAAAAACCGGTATTCAAGATTCAAGAAGATCCAAGAGTGACGCCGGTGGGGCACTTTTTGCGCAAGGCCAGCATTGACGAGTTTCCGCAGTTCTGGAACGTGCTGGTCGGCAACATGTCGCTGGTTGGACCGCGACCGCCAGTTGCTTATGAATACAAAGCATATGACCTATGGCACCGTCGCCGCGTCCTCGAGATTAAGCCTGGGATCACGGGCCTGTGGCAGGTTGAAGGTCGCAGCCGCACACGATTCGACGAAATGGTGCGCTTGGACTTGAAATACGCGCGCGGCTGGTCTATCTGGCTCGACGTCAAAATTCTTCTGCAAACGCCCGGTGCGGTCTTGACGGGTGAGGGCGCTCACTAACATCGTCTGCTTCCCTTCCGCTGAATGTATCGAACGCCGATGGAAACAAGCTGCTATAGCTGTAATTGTCGATTGGACAGCGCCCTCTTCTCCCCGAGAGGATGCTACCGGACGGCGATATTGCCTCGTGGAGATTGCTGATAGCAACTAATTCGGCAAGAGAAACCTGGCTAGTGCGCCGTTCGAAATCTCAAGGAGCCTTATGATCAGGATTGGTGTGATTGGATACGGGTATTGGGGACCGAACATTGTCCGCAATTTTCACACGCATGATGGATCGGAAGTGGTTCTGGTTTGTGACAAGAGCAGCAAATGCCAGGAGCGGCTCCACAAAGCGCACCCCTCTATTAAATTCACCAAGGACGCGAATGACGTCCTGAAATCGCCGGACATCGACCTGGTTGCGGTTGTGACTCCAGTGTGGACGCACTACGAGCTGGCGAAAGCTGCTCTGGAAAATGGCAAACACATTTTCGTGGAGAAGCCTTTCACCTGCAGTACGCAGCAGGCGGAAGAACTGGTTGAGCTGGCAGACCGCAAGAATCTGAAGATTATGGTGGATCACACGTTCCTGTTTACCGGAGCAGTCAAGAAGATCCGCCAGATGGTGGATGATGGCGAGCTCGGGGATCTGTACTACTACGATTCGCTGCGCGTGAACCTGGGATTGTTCCAGCACGACGTGAACGTCATCTGGGATCTGGCGCCGCACGATCTCTCCATCATGGACCATGTCATCAAGGAGAAGGCCGAAGCGGTTGTCGCCACCGGTGAAAAGCACTTAAACGGCGTGGAAGATATCGCGTTCATTACGGTTTATTTTCCGAAGCGCATTATCGCGCACATCAATGTGAATTGGCTTTCGCCGGTGAAAGTTCGCACGACGCTGATCGGCGGGGAAAAGAAAATGCTGGTGTGGAACGATTTGGAGGCGGATGAAAAGATCAAGATCTACGACAAAGGCGTGAGCATGTCCACAAACCCGAGCAACTTGCATCAGTTGCTGGTCAGCTACCGCTCAGGCGACATGTGGGCGCCGCAAGTCGAACAGATCGAAGCTTTGCGGGCCGAAACGGGCTATTTCCTGAAATGCATTGAAGCGAACAAAACGCCCTTCAACGACGGGGTGAATGGATTGCGGGTGGTCCGGCTGCTGGAAGCGGCGGAAAAATCTGTCAGCCAACGCGGAGAGTTGGTGACGCTGTGAACGAGTTTGTTTCGATCGCTCCTAGCGTAAAATTGGGCAAAGACGTAAAGCTTTCCAAATTTATTAATCTTTACGGATGCGAAATCGGCGATGAGACCAAGATTGGCGCGTTCGTGGAAATTCAGAAAAACGCCAGTGTAGGCAAACGCTGCAAAATTTCCAGCCACACCTTCGTGTGTGAAGGGGTCGAGATTCAAGACAATGTGTTCGTCGGGCACGGCGTAACGTTCATCAACGATTCCTATCCTCGCGCCACGACTGCTTCCGGTGAGCTACAGACCGAAGCCGACTGGAAAGTGGAAAAGACCGTCATCAGCAAAGGCGCTTCCATCGGTTCGGGTTCGACAATTCTGAGCAATCTCACTGTCGGCGAAAACGCTATCGTCGGTGCGGGCAGCGTGGTTACCAGAAATGTTCCGGCCAACGCGGTAGTGGCGGGTAACCCGGCAAAAGTCTTGCGATACCTTACAGAAAAGGATTTCGCGGCTTTTTGTGACACGAAGTATTGCGTGGGAGTGAATAGCGGAACAGATGCGCTGCGTTTTGCCTTCATGGCTGCAGATGTCAAGCCCGGCGAAATCATCGTCACCGTTCCGCATACTTTCATTGCAACCACCGAGGCCATCTCTCAGGTCGGCGCACACCTTGCATTCGTGGACATAAACGAAAAGACCTACACGATGGATCCGGAAAAACTTCGCGAGTATCTGGAGAATCGTTGCGAATTCGATGAGAGCCGCGGCAAGCTGGTCGAAAAGGCCTCGAGGCGCATTGTTTCAGCCATTGTTCCGGTTCATCTGTATGGTCAGACGGCGGACATGGATCCGATCCTGGAACTCCCCAATAAATACAATCTGGTTGTGATCGAGGATGCCTGCCAGGCTCACGGCGCCGAATATTTTTCGAGGAAAGAAGGCGTCTGGAAAAAGGCCGGCACCATGGGACGTGCGGCCGCCTTCAGTTTTTATCCTGGTAAGAATTTGGGGGCGTGCGGCGAAGCAGGCTCCGCCAACACCAATGACGAAGCTATGGCCAAGCGCATGAAGATGATCCGCGACCACGGTCAGGCGAAAAAGTATTACCACGACATCGAGGGTTACAACGGCCGCCTGGATTCCATTCAGGCAGGATGGCTGAGCGTGAAGTTGCGCCATCTGGCGAAATGGAATGAATCACGCCGGCAGTTGGCGCATCGTTATCACGAACTATTCGCGGAGGCTAAGGATTCCGTGGTTGCTCCTCACGAGGCGGATTGGACGAAAGGCGTTTATCACTTGTACGTGGTACGCGTGCAGGACCGCGAAGCGCTGCAGGCACATCTGGCGGAGGCGGGAATCGGGACCGGCATTCACTATCCAATTCCGCTACATCTGCAGAAGGCATATCAACACTTGGGTTACAAGAAGGGCGATTTCCCGGTAACGGAGCGCATCGCATCCGAAATCGTCTCTCTTCCGATGTTTCCGCAACTGACTCAGGATCAGCAGAATCAGGTGGCGCATAGCGTGAAGGAGTTTATCGGCGCCCAGACAGGCGTTTCTCGCTAACCGCACGCAAAGGAGTTCGTTTCGTCCATCATGCCGGTGTAACCGGTCAATTGCCTTTCACACCGGCGTGCGGACGGTACCCTTCGTAAGATCGTTTTTCTCATTAGCTGTTCGCGAAGTCTTTTCCACCAAGCAAATTCCGATAAATTCGATAGCAGGAGTGGCTGTGCCGCGTTTGGATCGAATGGCAACGCTTTGTTTCTTTTCTCCTCTTCGTCAGGCGCTGAGGGAAAAAGCGGGAGTTCGTGTCCCAATTCTCATGTACCACAGCGTCTCCGACAATTTATTTGGCAGGTCGCATCCGTATTTTCAGATCAACACTCTGCCGCAGGTCTTCTTGCGGCAAATGCGATGGCTGCACCAGAACGGCTACAGGACCATCAGTATGCGGGAAATGCTCTCGACCATGGAGTCGGGAGAAAAACTTCCGAAGCGGATCGTGATCACATTCAATCGAGGTTATCAAGATTTCTACAAATCGGCTTTCCCGGCCTTGAAACAATTTGGATTTGACGCAACGGTTTATCTCACGACTGACCGGATTCACGATGAGTCCATGCGAATGGAAGGGGCTGACTACCTCACTTGGAGCCAAGTGCGCGAATTGCACGGGGAGGGGATTTCCTTCGGTTCCAATACCGCAACACATGCAGATTTAAGGTCACTCGGTCTCGATCAAATTGATTACGAGTTAGGGTATTCGAAAGAAAAAATCGAACAGAATCTTGGGGCGGGCGTCGATTCGTTTGCTTATCCTCTGGCATTCCCCGAGGAGGATCGTATCTTTACTCGATTTTTGGTGGATGTGCTCGAGAACCACGGATTCGAACATGGCGTCTCGACCATCATTGGCCGAGCAGGCTCCTGCAGTAATCGCTATTATTTGCCGCGTCTTCCGATCAATTCCTGGGATGATACAGCCTTTCTGCGAGCGAAATTGCAGGGAGGATATGACTGGCTGCACTGGCCACAGTGGTTCCACAAATTTGTGCACCACAATGTTTCCATCATGCAGCGGTCAAGCCTGGCGGAGTCACGCGGGTCAGACTGAGTGTGTCGCCGAATGGCGGGGCTGAAATTGCGCCCTGTACCCGGCGAGGTATATATAAGGATATAGGGAGTTTACGCTTTGGCGGCATAGTGAGCGGTGGGACCAAAGGCGTTCGAAGCGGCGGTCTGCATACGGGGGACAGTAAGAATTCCTGTCCTTCTCTTGGACGAATGGGCAGTTGATACCTCCTAATTGAGCTAGTAGTCTCAAGCTAGATTTTAGGAGGGAGCTATTGTGAGACCTGTAAGTCAGCGAAGAGATAAGGGGTTGGGTGCGGTGACAGGGCGTTTGATCAAGAGGATTTTGGTGGGGTCGTTGGCGGCCTGCGGGTTGTTGCTGGTGGCTTCCAGCGCAAGGGCGAACGATATATATTTCGCGCAGAAGGCTTGAGGCTCGGCAAACGGAACAGATTGCGCCGACGCGTATGGCCTACACGATACCAGTCGCGGTATCAACGTATCCAGTAACTGGGTGCCTGGCAATACGTTGCACATCTGCGGCAGCATAACGCTTGGAGCGAATACGAACGCCGTGACTGCCCAAGCGAGTGGCGCGAGCGGCTCACCCATCACCATCAAGTTTGAGCCGGGAGCGGTGCTTGCTTCTCCTTATTGGCCCGGCAATCCAAGCATGTCCTGTGCGTCGAACTGCGCAGCAATCGACACCAACAGTAAGTCATTTATAACGATAGACGGCGGCGGAACAGGCGTCATCGAGGGCACTGCAAATGGAAGCTCTTTGAGTAATCATCAGCCAAGTATGGGCGTGTTTCTGCGTGGCAATTTCCTAATGCTCAAGAACCTCACCGTCAAAAACATCTATCTCAACTCTTCGGCGGAATCAACTTCCCAGTGGGGATTTGGCACAGCTGATGTGCTCATCGGCGGCGCGAACAATAACGTGGAGGTCTGCAACAATACACTGAATAACGCTCACGTCGGAATTTGGTCTGCTGCCACGCAATCGGTCTTTGTGCCGGCTCCATCAGAGGCATGCACCGGTACACAGGCAGCCGCAGGGGTAAATCTCTATAACAACACGCTTTCCGACCACGGTTGGCAGATGAACATCGGTGGAACGGGTTACGTTAATATTTATAGCAACGATATAAGCAATTTTGCTAACTGGTTTTATCCGACTGGTGGTTCGGCTTACCATCTGGACGGTATTATCGCGTATAGCGGCACGACCGGCGGCGTCGTAAGGCCCTATATTTACAATAATTATATACATGGAGACTTCGCGAACTCTTCTCCGACGGGTTTCATTTTCTGCACCTACGGAGTTCCGAGTAGCGGCTCTGCCTGTACAATTTTCAATAACCTCTTGGTCGGCACTGGAAGTACGGCTACGGGAGCGCAGGGGATATATTTCCATGCGGCTGACGGAAACCCGCTTGGTCCTCACGTTATCTACAACAACACTATTTCGGGTTTCGGGACCGGCGGAATATACACAGATGGCGATTCGAACCAGTAATACACCGTTAAGAACAACATCTTTTTGTCTAATGGTGGTTACTATATAAC
>WNFI01155224.1_pt1 | contig 13221 bp, 11 predicted proteins | sample 5400471 | NCBI WGS metagenome assembly WNFI01 (sample SAMN13153348, study PRJNA577476) | soil metagenome | isolation source: 100 cm saprolite on Douglas fir-dominated hillslope | place: USA:California | collected 2013-09-17
GAAAATACGGCAGAATGTCCGGCACGTTTTCCCTGACGGAGACGCCCGGCCACTCCTTCCCGCCACAGTGCCTGAGGACGGAGCGCGCATTGCGGCCGACAAATTGGAGCCGCGCTTCCGGACAGCCCCTTTGGATCGCCGGCCATAAACGAGTCAGGATTCGCATTGCCGCGGAAGAAGTAGGCATCCATCCAAAGGAGCCGATCAGCGAAACTGTAGGAGGACCCTGCGCAGGAGTCGGGGCTTTGAATTCATACAGCGCCAGATCCATGCCCAATGGAATCGTGTGCACGCTGGCCCTGGGATTGACTTTGCGCGCGTAGTCGCTAAGACCCGGCGTTAAAGTGCAAATCCGGGGAAAGCTGCGCAGCAAGGCTTTTTCACCGCGCAATGCCAGCTGGCGGCTCGGCCATAACCATGGCGCCCGGCTCCCCAGCAAGTCCATACTCAAAAGATTCAGCACATTCACTACGGCTCGTTGAGCATGGGCCATCCCCACCCAGCCACTCCATAGTTGTTCCAGATGCAAGACGTCGAACCCCTTGGCCAATTCGGCTTCCAAATCACGCCGCAATTGCGGGGAGAACATGTAAGAGTAGGGCCGGCGCCAGGTTTCCCATTTTGCTTTCCATCCGCTCCGCGCGGGATGCGTGTAGCAGCGCAAATCGTAGGCCGGCGCGGGAAAGAGCGCTGGTGCCTGCTCGATTTCCTCGGGGTTGCTGCAAGTCGCGAACGCTGTCACCCGATGCCCGCGCTCGACCAGACCCCTGAGCAGGACGTAATACCATCGCGCCGCGGCATTGCCAAACGGCAGGGGCGGCTCGACCATGACAATAACGATGCGAAGGGGCTGGGTGATAACTAAGCCTACTTGCTGATCTCAGCCGATACGATCGGCGTGGGGCCCAGGACGATAGGCAACGGCAACGCGAACCGGAAGCCGCGTTCGTGTGTCACGATTTTGCGCCGGTCCCCGGAATGACGCGGCGCCATACAGCGCGGACGTAAGCAACCAGAACATGATTCCCAGAGGAGTGTTAAAGCTCGGACCGGCCCAGGCGGAACCGGCAATCGCCAGTTGCAGGACAAATATGACTTTTGCCAGGCTGGCAACCTCAGCATCGGGATGGCGGGCGGAAACGCGGTAGGCAAATACCAGCGCCGTGGTAATGGCCCCGCCATAGAGCAGCAACAGCGGTATGCCTCCATCGTAGAGCCACCCCATGATCTGGATTTCAGCATACAGCGGCGGATTGGTCACGTCGTCCTTCTCGCCGAAGTACGCATTCATCATGCCCCAGCGGCCAACACCGGCGCCCAAGGGATATTGCCACACCAGCTCCTGCACGGTGTACTGTACAGAGGAACCCCGGTTGCTTTGGTAGCTCTGGAAGACGCCTTCCTCTTTCAAGCTCAGGAAACGCTGGGAGACTGGGTCGCCGCCAATGAGGACCGCCGCGAAGTAAGTGCTGCCCACCAGAACGAGTCCGGCGACCGAGAGCCAGATGCGGGAGAACATTGGAGTCCGGTAGTGGCGCACCAGGCCGAAAATGGCCATGGCAGCAATGAGTACCAGCAACAGCGATCGCACTTGCGCCAGATAAATGACCGTGATCCCCACGAAAGCGCAGGCCAGTGCCACAATCCGTCGCCGCCGCTTCAGGTTCCGGTCTGAAGCCAGGGCCAGACCCAGCACTCCGGCAAACAGTCCGGCCAGTGCCGCGCTCCCCGGAAGGTCACTCAGACCCGGAGGCCGGACAATTCTCTGACCCTGGGCCCCCACGTAAGTGAGGTCTTTCACGTAGTTGGGATTGAAGTGCGTGAGCCCAGCGGAGAATTCGCGGGGAAGAAAAGTATCCGGAGCAATGGCTTGCAGCAGGCCCACACCAGCGCCAATGCCATTGGCCAGCAAGACCAGCCACAGCAGACGCCGCAAGCGCTGCGGAGTCTGGACCATGCCGGCCCCCCAATAGAGTGGGAGCGCTATGCACAATTGCAGAGCGCACTGGGCGAAGCCGGCTATCGCCGCGGTTTGTGGATGCATAAGCTCGAGGGCGAGCACCAGCAGCGCGGCCATCAGGATGGGACTGCCAGGAGCGAGCTTGCGGTTTTTTATCTGGGACTGGTAGACGGGGAGCAACAGCGCGCAGGAAAGATAAGGAAGCGTGCGCACCACAATGCGAAAAGCCTGCGCGCCCGGCAGAAACATGATCCCGGCCAGCAGGAACTGGCAAAAAATAAACGTCTCCATCCAGCCCATGTTCGCAAAGGGGCGGCGCCGCAAAGCAATTCGCGGCGGGCTGCTGGCGATGGCGCTAGTGGCTTGTGGTTGCATTAGCTGGCACGGTGCGTACGCACAGTTTCTCCATCAAGGCTTCATACCGGTCGAGCATCTTCTCCTGGGAATACTCCTGCGCCCGCGCCAGCCCGGATGCGGTGAGCCTGGCCCGGGCGTCTGGATCAGAGAGCAATTCGCAGAGGCGGGTGGCAAAATCAGCGTCCGGCACGAGCAACCCGAACTCTGAGTTTCCCAGCAACTCCCGGCTGCCGGGATTGGGAGTGGCGATCACCGGCGTTCCGCAGGCCATGGCTTCCAGATACGGAAGCCCAAAGCCCTCGTAACGGCTGGGTGAAGCATAGACCCAGGCCTTCAGATAGAGTTCGATCAACTCTTGCTGGCTGACGCCCGTAAAGTAGCTCACGCCCTCCATGGCCGGTCCCGGCTCCGTAACCATCATTAGGGTGGCCTGCGGAAACTGCGCCCGTATAGACCGGTTGAATCTCTCCAAGAGAAAATTACCCCGTTTTCTGCCGCGCAGAGTACCGACAAAGAGAACGGACGGATTGGCAGTCTTCTTGTCCGGAGCCGGTGCGAACCTTGTGAGATCAATTCCCGTTGGAATTACGTTTCGCAAGAAAGGATTATACCGGCGGCAGCTCCAGCTCACGCCCACACAGCCGCGTTGCAGTAAAGCGGTCAACAACTCCTGCGGATAAACGCCAAGTTGAAGGAGAAAGCGCAGGGGATGAGCCGCAGAAAGCGCCTCGCCCAACGCGCTGCCGTGCATGATCCGTATCAGGGGTTTGCGCAGCAAAGGCACGAGCAAGCTGTCACCATTTACGATCAACAGGTCGGCGTCATACTTGGGAAGAATGTTAATGACGTTGCCTACGTATCCACCGCTGAGCCGGAAACCCAGTTTTGACCGCGCAAACCTCCGCCACGGGAGAGCGCGCACATTGTAGGCTGCGCCTTCGGGTTTGGGATCATAGCTCCACACGGTCACCTGGTGGCCGCGGCGCGCAAGTCCATCGCTGAGATCATGAGCGACTTTGTCCACGCCGCCACGCTTCTCCCCGAGGGCGGGCAGTCTGTAGCTGATCATTGAGATTCGCATGAGGCGTCACATTCGGGAGCGAAACAGATTGTCCTTGGCGGTCGCTGCAAATAAAAAGCCGCTCTCGTTACTGGTTTCCGGGCTTACTCTGCGATTGCCAATGCGTTCAATTTGGACTGCCGTTTATTCTTGAGCCGTAAGAAGGGCCTTTCGATTCCGAAATAGGATGCTGTCGCGGCGAGAAAACATGCGATCACATTGATCGGAAATTTACTCACGATTCCCCACCCTGGATGCAGGGTTACGAGAAATATCTGCTGCCAGAGATAGAGTGAATATGAGATTTTGCCCAGCGATTTAAGAGGCCAACTTGCGAGCACCCGGAAGCTCTTGCCGGTTACTGCGCGAAACAGCACCCACGTCACTCCCAACATTTGGACACTGATATACAGTGGGCGGCTTAAGGATTGGCCAATCACGGACCAAGCGATTACCAGCGCCCACACTACGAACGTTGGAATCAGTTTCTGCATATTCTGCAACTGTCTGCCGACCACTGGTTTATATTTCAAGCAAAGGGCCAAGCAACAACCGATCAAAATAGAATCGAACCGGAAATAAGGTCGAATATAGTAGATCCCCAAATTGTAATCAAAAAGATTTATGAATATCGCCAAACCACGCCAAAGACACATTGCGATGGTCACAACCACTGAGATCGCAAGCAGTCGATTTGAGTCAAACAACTTTACCAAGGGCGGCCAGACTATGTAGAACTGCTCTTCAAGCGAAAGCGACCACAAATGAGCCAGCGCTTCGCTTCGACCAAATATATTCCGAACGTACAAGAAACAGGCAATAATCTCGTAATTCGGAATGCGCGGTATCCGGTGCATGAGCATCAGCCAAATGACTGCCGCCATAAAAAGCAGAAATGCCGGCGCGAGGCGTAGAATTCTTCTCCAATAGAATTGCGTTAGATTGACGTTGCCGCTACTTTGCTTTTCATCGGTGATCAGTGTCGTGATCAAGAACCCGCTCAGCACGAAAAATAACAGCACCCCCAACTGGGCCAGCGAATTGCCGATGGTTATCAGTCTATGTAATGAGAATTGCACCACGTGCCCAAAAAGAACAAAGGCGATCGCAACGCCCCGCAATCCGTCAAGTTGAGGCAAGTGTCTAACGGCCGAGCTTCCTTCCGATCAAAAGCACATTGTCCGGGCGCGGACAACCATGCGATACACAGCCGAGATGCTGGCGCCTTTGCTGAGACGCGCACGAGCTTCAACTTCAGCAAACGCAACATGGCCGATTTGTTCGAGGCTGTCCTGGTTACCGGTTCGCGCCATTGGTGGTCCTGACCAAAGTTGACCCGTGTTTCGCAGCGATATCGAGAAGCTGGTCGCATAGCTTGTTCAGTCGCGTGTGTGGATCCGTTAATTGCCTCGCCCTGTCTGGCCCGCCGCTTCCAAGGGCTGCTCGCAGTTCAGGCGAGTTTACGAGCCGGCCCAACTCCTGACTGAGGGCGTCCGTGTCTCCCGGCGGAACAAGTACGCCACAGCTCTCACCTACGACCTCTGGCGCGCCGCCAAAGTTCGTGGTTACAACCGGCAATCCGGCATACATGGCTTCAATAAAAACGGTCCCAAAAGGCTCCACCCCGACGTTGGGCTGGGTGAAAATGTCGGCAGCATGCAGCAACCGGGGAACATCCGATCTCTGCCCCAGAAACCTGACGCGGTCCGCAACGCCATAGCTGGCAGCGAGTGCTTTCAACGAATCTAAATACTTTTCTTCCTTGGGCTGTTGTGGGCTGACCTGAATGATGACTACCGCGTCTCGAGCGGTTGCCAACTCTTCGCGGAGGTTGCTTCGCTCGGCGTCGCTGAAGTCTCGTTCGGGCGGCAGGACGGCGTAGTAGAAGGGACTCGAAGGAATCCCTGGATAGAGCTTCCACAATCCGTCGTCAAGAAACTTGCTGTCGGAGAAAACAAAGTCGGGAGGCGACCATTGCGACCATCGCTGAACCCAGTGTTTGCCTTCCGGAACGTCATGCTGCCAGAACACGACGGGCATTCCCGCGCTGCGGATTACCGGTCCAAAAATCGCTTGCAGCCAGCTTCCATGGCTAATTACGCAGTCCATGGGTTGCTGCGCCAGCAAGCGTCGTAATGCCTTGCGCACGCGCCAGACACTGGGCAACCAGCGGACCCGGGCTTCTCCAAGATGATACAGCGGTTCACCGCGCTGGCGGAGTTCCCTGCTCAGTCTTCCTTCAAAGCAGTAGGCAAAGCTTGGCTCCATCTCCGGACACTCTGATTTGCACTCGGCGAGCGTCTGTAGCATGCGCTCCACGCCGCCGTACAGGTTGCCGCTGAAGATGTGAAGGACGCGCATTAAACCGCCATTCGCTCGCGGGACATTTCGTCGCCCGCTTTGCCGGCGACCCGCTGATAAGCAGCCGCGAGCTGGCCTCCCAGCCGTTCGCGAGCAAACCTGGCCAGAGCTGTTTTCCGTCCTGCGGCGCCCAGCCTCTCCCGCAGATTCGGATCACCAGCGAGCTCGCGAATACGCTCGGCCAGATGGGCGGGATCACCCATGCGAAAGTCCATGGCGTCATGGCCGATAGTTACCAGTTCGGCTGCGCCGCCGGCGGCAGTTGTGATCACCGGTTTGGCACAGGCCATGGCTTCCACGATCACACGGCCAAATGGTTCCGGACGTGTGGCGGCGTGCACCACTAGGTCCAGCGCGCGCAGGACGGAAGAAGGTTGGTCCACAAATCCGGTGAAGCCAATGCGCGATTGCAGGCCCAGCTGCGCGGCGAGTGCCCGAAGCTGCTCAATGGATTCCTGGCTTCCCTCAGAGTCATAGAGCGGCCCGCCGATGATGTAGCCGCGAATGTTTTCTTCGTTCTTGAGCAGCGCCATGGCCCGAATAAAGTCTCGGTGGCCTTTCCACCAGGCCATCGTCGCGACCAATCCCACGCGAATGGCGCCCGCGGCGGGCGGGTGCAAGTTACACATGCGGTCGAGATCGGCGACCGGCCCTTCGGGGGAAAACTCATTGACATCAATCGCGTTGTAAAGAGTAGTCACGTCAGGAGAGTCGCCCAGAACAAGACGCGCATCGTCCCGCACGGAATCGGAATTCGCCAGGACCGCCGCGCAACGGCGCCGGCAAGACCGTAGCGCTTTGCTCATGAAGGGTCGGGGACTCAGATAGTCGTGCAGGTGCCAGACGATGGGCGGCCGTGGGCCTTTGCCCCATACACCCAGCAAATGCATTTTCAAGCTGTTGCTGTGTACCAGGTCCGGCGCGTCGTCTCGAATGCTCTGGCTCAATTTGCGCGAGTACTTGCGGGCGGCAAACGCTGTTCCAGCGAGTCTGGCGGCCAGCGCGACCTGCGCCAGCGCTCCGTTGGAGGGCTTGGAATCTCCCAGACGCGCAACGGCCGCCGGAAACGGCAGGACCTCCGTTCTTACGCCAAGGGCAGCCGCCTTTTGCACCAGCGGTCCATCCTGGGCCGCGATGAGGGCAAGCTTCCAATCGGGTTTTTCTTTCTGGAGACTGGCCATCATATCCAGCAAGCAAACCTCCGCTCCTCCCAACCCACCCGACGCACTCAAATACTGGATCCTCATGAGAGCAAGGCCTTTGCAACACAGAGGGACAGAGGTAACGAAGGAGATTGGTAATCGCCAAAATCAGGTACTTGAAAATTTCGGCGATTATGGCGATTTTGGCATTTATTTTGGCGAATTCTTCCGGTCCTCTGCATCCTCTTGTCCTCTGTGTTGCAAAAGGTTTAACTGCCCTCCGACAAGGCTAGCGCAACTCAGGGGGGCCTGGATTCGAGACCGGCGTCAGCGGCGCCACCGCCAGCGCCGCACACACAACGAACCATACTGCATTGGCCGGTATGTGCAAATTGAAGTCGAAGAAGCTGTGCACCAGCAGCCCCAGACAGCCAATGGTTGCGCCCATCCGCACCCAGGCAACGATGTCGCTGGTGGGGGCCAGGGTGGCGCGGAAGTTCTTGCCGGCCTGGACAAGAAAGAGCGCCAGGGCCGCCACAATCAGAATGCCGCCCACGGTCCCCGTTTCCGCCAGGGCCTCCGCATAATCGTTGTGGGCGTGGTCAATGCGGTTTTCACTGGGCGGTCCGTGGTTTCCGGCGGGCTCAGCCAGGCAGCAATGAGAGTCGCGCACAACAAGGCCAGAGCAAGCGCCGGCACGGGACTGGCAACCTGTCCGCGGCGCTGGGCCAGCAACGCGACGGCGCCCAACAGCACCATTTCAAACAAGACTGAGCCCACGCCGGCGCGCGATCCGGAGAGCGCGACCGACGCCAGCGCTATCAGCGTGGCAAAACCGGCCAGCCAGTTCCACAAATCACGGCGCCGCCGCCCCAGCCAGAAAGTGGCCGTCAATGCCACCAGCATCTCCAGCAATCCCGCATAGTGGTTTCGGTTTACATACGGACCAAAGATCGACCCGCCCCACCGCGGGACCACTGACCAATAAATCCTGTCCGGGCTGGTGAAGAATTGCAGAATAGCGAATATCGAGAGCAGGAGAGTATAAACGGTAACAATCTTGCCCAGAAGGCTCCAGGGCCGCTGCGTGTTCGCATAGAGAGTCGCGGCGAGCGCAAAAAGAAGGATATACGCGCAGTAGAGGATGATGGAGTCGCGCGCGCCAGTGGGATCAGCCGCAAGCCCGCTCAGCAACTGGACCGCCGCCAATGCCAGAAACAGCAGTGCCGGCACATAGAGTGGCGTCCAGGACACGAGAATGCTTCGCATGCGGGCGCAACCCACAGCCCAGCAAAACAACGCAAGCACCACCAGGCCGGTGAGTGCAGCCGACGCCCAGGGCTGCACCGCGCCAAATGCGAGCGGCGCCGCCAGCAGCAAGCCAACCAGACAAACACGCGCAGCAGAAAACCAGCGAAACCGCCAGTCATCGAGACCAAGGTCCACGACTTGGGAAACGGCGCGAACAGCCGAGGACGCCGACGGAGTTATAAACGCGGCAAACTTCATGGCGCCGGAAGGACCGCCTCCCCGGCCGGGAGGAGAGACACTGAGTCCAGCCAGAACTCTCCGCTGATTTCCATGGGGAACACGCGGCTGCGTGGCCGCCAGACGGAAAGCTTGATGGCCTGTGTTTTCGGCCCGGCGGTAAACGTCAAATCCACTTTGTGCCAGGGCTTGGTTGCCAGGGCGGGAGGCGTCATTGCGTCCAGACAGGTTGCACACTCCGGATCGGTCACCCGCAGGCGCGGGCCGCTGTCTGAAGTGATGTCTTGTGACCGCACGAAAGCCGACAGCAGGTAGGAGCAGCCGGCTTTGACCGGCACGATTTGATAGACGGGCTCGTACTCAGAATTCTGGGAGACGGCAAAATTGAGATAGAGACAGTGGCCCTCTTTGCAAGAGCTGCTTTGCGTGAACTCCACTTCCAGAAATGGCTGTTGCTTGAGCCGCCAGTCGAACCCCCCGTTCAGGGGCCGTTGCTCGAAGCCTCCGTTGAAAATCAGGTTGCCCTTATGATCGCTATTATTATTGGGGGCCGGCTTTTCGGTGATCGCGCCGACCGCTTGCAAGTCAAACCATGCATGCTGGGCCTCGCCATACTCGCGGCCCTCCAGAAGCAAGTCCACATACGCCAGGGCGGCGCCCGGCGGCAAGGGCTTTCGTTCGGCAATCAACTCATGCCAGAACGGCCCCGTGGCAAACGGTGGATTCTGCCTTCTGAGAAAAGCCAGATAGGAGAGTTCTATTTCCGGGTCGCCGGAAGCGCGGACCACTCTTCGCCACACCAGCGCCGGATCGTTGATACCACGGCCCAGCAGAGCAAAGGTCTGGTCCCGCGCTTCCGGCACGAAGCGAAGATAGCGGGCAAAGCCATCGAGCGCTTTGAGGTCCTCGCCGTTGCGCAAGTAGAAGTTCGCCAGGTCCCAGGTAAAGTCCGGACGCATGGGCGCAAGGGCTGCGGCCTTTTCGTAGGATGCACGAGCGCACTCGAGTTGGCCGGCCAATTCACAGCCATTGCCGAGGTCAATCCAATAGACCGCAATGCGCGGATTGAGTTCGGTGGCCCGGTGAAGATGGGACAGGGCCGCGGAGGCGTCAGAGGCTTGCCGAAGAAGGAGAGCGCCGAGCCGATTGTGGGCGGACGCGTTTTGCGAATCCAGGCGCAGGGCCTGGCTGACTCGTTCCGCGTCGCCGGTTGCGGTCCACTCCGCCGTAACAGCAAGTCTGGCGGCTTGTCCCGCCAGAAGCAGGCCCGCTGCAATCACCACAACCAGGAACAGCAGGGCCATGGCGCGAGTCCGAAGAGAAACCTTCAGTGTTCAAGACCACTCCGAGCAGGCGGGCGTTGGCGCTATCCAGTATGCGGCGCGCTCGCAGTACAAACTTTTTCGGGGTAACTCCGCTTTCCACCACCAGGACAACTCCTTCCACCAGGGTCGAGAGGATGGTGGCGTCGGTGACCACCAACAGAGGCGGCGAGTCGATGATGATGTGCTTGAAACGCCCGCGCAAAGTCCGCAACATGGCTTCCATCGGCTCGGAGGAAACGAGTTCCGCGGGATTGGGCGGAGCCGGACCTGATGGCACCACCCAGAGATTGGGCTGCGGCGCGTACTGCTGAATCACGTCCTCGACTTTGTCGTTGCCCGTCAGGTAGGTGCTCATGCCGCGCTGGTTATCAATCTCCAGCAGACGCGCAATGCAGGGCCGGCGCAGATCACAATCCACCAGAAGGACCGAGCTGCCGCATTGCGCCAGGGCCAGCGCCAGATTGACTGCGGTGTTGGTCTTGCCTTCACCCGCGCTGGCACTCGCAACCAGCACGGATTGCGGCGCGCGAGACGCAACCGACAACAGTACCGAGGTGCGCAAAGCACGATACGCTTCCGACAATGGTGACGTGGTGTCCTGCAGGAGAGCGATGGCGGCGGAACCGTTGCCGTTTGCTGCCAGGACCTTGGCGCCGCGAGCGTACGCGAAACGCTTATTGGCCCCTGAACCGGCTGGTATCTGCGCCAGTGAGGGCGCAGCGAGCAACGCTTCCACGTCTTCCGGGTTTTGCAAGGAGTTGTCCAGGGCTTCCTGGACAAATGCCATCATTGCGCCGAGGATGAGTCCCATCAAAAAACCAATCGCGATATTGAATGCGGTCCTGGGACGGATAGGGCCGGTGGGCGGCAGTGCCGGATCAACCACATGGATATTCGTAGAGCGCAAACCTGCGGTCACGGTAGCGTCCTTCAGACGCTCCATTAATTTCTGGTAGAGCTGCTGGTTGGATTCAAATTCGCCCTTCAGAATATTGTGCTCAACCAGCAGCTTGTTAAAATCTCCCAGCTCTTCTTTCTGTTGCGCGACTGCCTGGGCCAGGAGCTGCTCCTGGTTCTTGGCCGCGACATAAACATTGTTGTAGCGTTCGACAGCAGTCAGGCGCGCCCCGGTAATCTGCGATTCGATCTCCGCGATGTCCTTATTCAGCCGGAGGACCTTGGGGTAGTTCGGGCCGTACTGGCTGGCCGCGTCCACATACTGGCTGCGCAGCTCAGAAAGCTTGTCCTGCAGATGCTGCAGGCTGTCATCATGGGTAAGCCCGGCCACGCGTTCAGGATTCGATTTTACCTGGTTGTACAGGGACTCTTTCTCGATGCGGTCGTTCTGGGCTTTCGTGAGGTCCGTACTGAGTTGGGAGAGGCGCTGGTCTATTACGTTTTGCTTGTCGCCGATCTCAACAATCGCATGTTTCCTCTGGTACTCCTGCAGCGCCCGCTGGGAGTTCTCGACCTTGGCCTTGAGTTCATCGAGTTGCTGCTCCATCCGGCCGGCAGCCGTACGGGTGGCGTCATATTTTTGACGAAAGTTGTGGTCGATGTAGTTGTCGACCAGAGCATTCGTGATGCGCGCAGCTAATTGCGGATCGGTACTCTCGTAACCGACCATCACGATGCTGCTGCCGGGTACGATCTCAACGCTGAGAGGGCCCTTGAACATCCTGATCAGCTGGACTTTTCTTACATCTGAGTTCGCAGCATGGGAATCCACCTTGCCCACAAACGCCGGGTTCTGTGCCAAACCCAGTTGCTCAACTGTGCGCCAGGCCAGGCTGTCCGTCTGCAGGATCTGGATCTGCGTGCGCAGGAAATTCTCGTCAGTTTCGGCTTGTATTTGTTGATAAACCTCGTTCAGAGTCTGCACCGGAGGGGTATCCGGCTCAACTTCGATACGGGCAATGGATTTATAAACCGGTTTGGTTTTGAACGAAGAAAGGGCCTGGATGGTGGTAACCAGTACCACGATCGCCAGCACTGTCCAGCGGCGCCGGAGCAACAGTTGCCAATACGTCGAAAGGGAACCTGAGCCGTCGCGCTCCCCAGGCTGCATGAAGGGATGCGGAGACTGGGGCCGCTGCCATATTTCAGGCGAGGCAGGATCGAAAGGGATAATCTGCGGGTCTTCCGGCGGTGTGCGATTGTTCATGATAAGTCCGTTCTAAAAGCGGAAGAGGGCCAGTCCCGTGGCAATTTGAATTGCCGCTTCGGCTCCGCGGCGCAGCGCCTTCTTGCCGGCGCTGTCGGGCACAAAGAGAATGTCATTGCCCTCCAGAGGTACGTCCGCACTCGTTCCTGCCAGGATCTTCTTCAAGTCGACTTTTATCTCCTGACGTTCTGCTCCCGGCGTGGACTGGCGGCGAATAATCATCGCGTGGTCACGCTTGGCAGTCGGCTTAAGATCTTCGGCAAGCGCAACCAACTGCAGCACAGACAGGTGCTCTCTGCTGGTGTTCAACACATATCCACCGGGACGGTTGACGGCCCCGACAACATAAATAACGCCGGCCCCCGGAACATTGATCCAGTCTCCAGGGAAAATGTCGATATTCAGACTGGGATTACCGGAGTTAAACAGCTCGTTCAAGTTAATGGTGACGGTTTGCGGAGCGTCCCCCTGAGGGCTGGTTGGGTTCGCGCTGGCAGCCGATAAATTCCCATTGAGAGCGCCACCGCGCGTTACTTTGAGGATGCTTCCCGCGTCGTCACTCACGCCACCTGCCAAGGAGAGCACTGACAGGAGTTTACTGGGAACCAGCAAGGGATAAACCTGCGGGTTTTTGACCGCCCCGGTAATGGAAATCGAGTGCAGCCGCGACTCTTTGACACTGACGCTAATATGCGGATCGCTGATCGTCCCACTGGACTTCAGTTCACTGGCCAGCACAATAGAAAATCCTTCCAGCGTGAGTCCGGCAGCGTGCAGCGGTCTTGGCAGGAGCGGAAACATGATCTGTCCTGACTGATTTACACGGTAGGCCCGCGACAATTCGGGAACGTCAAGGATGTAGATTTCCAGAACATCGTCCGGCGAAATAATGTACTCCCGCGCATTGACAAGCAGCGTGGTCGCTGCCTTGGCCTGCGATCCAGACCCTGGAACTTCCGCCGCCCCCTGCCCCCACAGAACAGAAGCACAGAGGAAAAGCAGAGTCCCACGTGTCAAACGCGCAAGAGTTGTGAATATGCTGGAAAAAGTTGAAGACTGCGGGGTACGACGACACATGTTTATTTACCGAACCTGACTAGACTTGATGATGACTGGCGCCGCGAGTTCAACTCTCGAACCCTTCAAATTCGCCCCAATTGCGATACAGGATGCGTAAAAAGCTCACGAGAATGATTATAGACGGAGAGGCGAGGCATCATGAGAAATCTGCAAAGCTTCGCCCCGTCACTTACATTCCGCTCGTGACTTTAACGTTACTAACTTTCTCACTCCCGCAAGAACTCCGGGGGGCTTGTTGATAGACGGCAATCTTATTGCCTGCCTCGCAGTCGTGTCAAGACGCA
>WNFI01255683.1_pt2 | contig 13221 bp, 12 predicted proteins | sample 5400471 | NCBI WGS metagenome assembly WNFI01 (sample SAMN13153348, study PRJNA577476) | soil metagenome | isolation source: 100 cm saprolite on Douglas fir-dominated hillslope | place: USA:California | collected 2013-09-17
TGCTTAAACAACAGTTTGCGCAGGCGGTAAGTCATGAACTGCGAACACCGCTGCACATCATCGTCGGCTTCGCCAGACTGATGACCGAATCTCCTCAGCACTACGGCGCGGAACTGCCATTTAGTTACCGGCGCGATTTGAACCTTCTGTATCGCAATGCACAGCATCTTCAGAGCCTAGTCAATGACGTGCTGGATTTAGCACGCATTCAGGCGGCGCACATGACGATCACGCCGCAACAGACCGATGCGGGTCTCCTGGTCAAAGATGCGCTTGACACTATTCGAACGATGGTCGAAGCGAAAGGGCTGGCGCTGAGGCTCAACGTCGAACCTGATTTGCCGATGATCTGGGTTGATGAGGTGCGAATTCGGCAAGTGCTGTTCAATTTGCTCAGCAACGCCATCCGGTTTACGGATACTGGTGAAATCAATGTGCGCGTCTTATGCCAGGAAGATCACATCATTTTCGAGGTCGCCGACACCGGCATAGGCATCCCCGCGAACGAATTGAAGAAGATTTTTGATATGTTCCACCAGGAGCAAGGGGAGCATCGGGGCGGTACTGGCCTCGGCCTGACCATCAGCAAGCAATTCGTGGAATTGCACGGTGGAAAAATCTGGGTTGAGAGCGAACACCACAAGGGCAGTGTATTTCGTTTCAAGCTGCCAATCATGCCGGATCATTCGGGCGCAGAATACGTGACAGAGAGCACGAATACAATACTGCCGACTAATCAGAATGAACGCATTTTGCTGCTCGTCACTTCTAGCCATGCCTCCGCATCACTATTGGCGCGCTATCTGCCGGAATGTCGAACCATTGTTGCTCAGGATATGCCGCAAGCCTTTGAAGTCGCAAAACACGCCAAGCCTGATCTAATCGCGATAGACACAGCAAGTATCGAGATCGATCCGGAAGAATTGCAGGCGATGACGGCGCAATGGGACCTGCCAAATGCGCTCGTGATGGCCTGCCCTATGCACGGGGAATCCGTCGCGCCTCAAGCGACGGGCATTGATGGTTATCTGGTCAAGCCCTTTGAGCGGGATCGTTTGTGGACAGTATTGCGACAATATGGCGCTGACATCGACACGGTACTTGTGATCGACGACAATCACGATTTTGTACGCCTCCTCAGCCGCATGTTGGATCATCCGCTGCGGCGGTACCAGGTGCTGACAGCATATGGCGGACAGGAAGGGTTGGATTTGATTGCGCTTCACCAACCGGACCTGGTATTCGTAGATTTGGATATGCCCGATATGAACGGGTTGGAAGTAATTAACCGCATCAGGGCTGATTCCCGGTTCCGTAATTTACCCGTCGTCGTCGTTTCCGGACAAGACGCACCGGAACAAAGCGAGGCGTTGACAGGTCCGATTCAGCTTGTACGCGAAGGTGGATTTCGAATCAATGACATTTTACACTTCATGCACGTCCTGCTCGACGGTGAAGTGCATGAAACGCCGCAGCACGCGTAGAGAACACTAGCAATCGGTGTCCTCAATTTTTTGTACGGCTTCCAGTGCGCTGAGCAGCGCTTCTTCAGTCACTGGTTTCTCCAGAAAAGCGGCGGCTCCAAGAGATAGCGCCAATTCCTTTGTCCCTAAGACTGTACAAACAACGACGGGAATATGGCGTGTTTCAAGCTGATTTCTCAACGTCTGCAATACGCTCCAACCATCTGGATCGGGAATCATTACATCCAGCGTGATCGCATACGGCTGAAGCGTTTTAGCCATCTGAATGGCATCCGCGCCATTTCTCGCCATGATGAAACGATAGTTATTTTTAAGCAGGAAACGTTGAAAAAGCTGACCAACATCGTCGTTATCTTCCACGATGAGGACTGTTCGGGGCGGAATGCTGAAGACGCCAATATCAAAGCCTCTGTTCCCCACCTTGTCGATAACAGATTGAATATCCAGATTGTTCACCGTCGCCAGTTCGGTCAGCACATTTAGCTGCCGTTCACCGTGCTCCGTGATTGGACTCTGAAGACCATCAACCGTCCGCAGTGTGATATGCAACTGGTTAGTTTCGCGAAAGGCACGGATCAGAATCTCGCCGCTATCCTGAATCTCAATGAGAGCGCTCAGCAAGCCGAGCAAAACTTGCCGCAGCGCGGCTGTGCTGTGCCCCAGACCGGGCAGGCTTTTCCCTAATTTGACCTCGACTCGTAGCGCTTTGCGTTCAGCCATTACCTGGATTAGCGAGAGCACTCCTTGCAAAACATCCCGTAGTTGGTTGAGATGCTGAACCTGTCCCGCGTTTGCTGCTTCCAAGCGTGTCGCCTCTAATCGAAGTAACGCACGGCGCTCGCTATCTGTCGATTTTTCTTCAAGCGGCAGCGGACTATGTTCTGGAATGACCGTCCTACGCTGCCTGAGAATGTTGGCGATCATTTCGATTGCTTCTCTGTGTTCGCGATAAAAATGCCGTCGGCTGATAGAGAGATGTTCTGATACCGCCTGAGAGGTCAGGCCGTCGATGTAACGCAGCATTAGCAAGCGGTGGCGTCGCCATTCGCGGGAGGAAATGGGTGCTTTGGGGCCGGGGTCCAGCTCTTCAATAACACTCAACAGCAAATCGTGCAGGTGACGCGCCTGTTGCGTTGTGCTCGAACCGCGATCAGTAACCAACTTGTCTACGAGCGGAGAGTCGCACAAATAGGCAATATCGTAAAGGTGTTCATAGGCATCAAGAATATCTTCTGTAAATTTATCATTGGGAAACATCAGACTACATCCCCAACTATTTGTCGCAGAATGTCACACACCTGGCGCTCGAATGCACCCACCTTGTAGTATGCTAGAAAATGCGGTTAACGCCAAATTGTCTAGTGTCTGTCTGACTAAAAATCGTTGTACGCAAAAGGAGGAAAGCCAGTTTTATATCCGAAGAGAACCGTTAAGAGATTTTGAAAAGGAGTAAGGATAATGGCTCGTAAACAATTCGTTTTAGTCCTATCAATGATCCTCGCAATTACCCTGATGAGTGTTTCACCTGCACTCGCCGCTCAGAAAAAGGAAATTCGCATTGCATGGTGGGGGTCGCAGAACAGGCATGATCGCACGATTAAAGTTATTCAGATGTATATGGCGGCCCATCCAGACATCAACATGACCTGGGATTTCGCTAACTTCAATGACTACTTTGTAAAACGCAATACGGAAGCCGCCGGTGGTGACTTGCCGTGCATCATGCAGCAAGACTACGCCTATGTGTCAGAATGGGCAACCCGTGGCCTGCTCCTGCCCTTAGACGATTACATTAAAGACGGCACGATTGATACGAAGAATATTGCCGACGCCTCGCTCAAAGGTGGTCGAGTCAATGACAAGCTGTACGCAGTAAATCTAGGCAACAATTCCCAATCCTTCTTGATCGACACCGATCTCGTCAAGAAGGCGGGTCTCGATATGCCATCACCCACCTGGACGTGGGCAGATTTCGAGAAGATGGCAATGGCCTTGCATGATAAGCTTGGCATCTGGGCAATCGGCATTGGAGATGGCCTCGACAACAATCAGTTGTGGAAATCGTTGTATCTCGGCCTGGGTCAGTGGTCGTTCAACGACGATGGCACAGCCCTCGGTTACACCGACGACAAACCACTGATCGACTATTTCAACATGATCCTCCGCTTGCAAAAAGCAGGCGCGATTGCAAGTCACGAGCGGTCTTCAGAATTTGTCAAAGCCGGTGTGGAAGGCCAGCCAATCGTCAAAGGCGACGCCGTGATGAGCTATCTATGGAGCAATCAGGTCGTTGCCGTCTGGAAAGCAGCAGGCGCGGACCGCCACTTCAAGCTGTGGCTTTTGCCCCGCTCAGAAGGTGGAAAGTCAGAGAACTACATCAAACCCTCGCAGTTCTTCTCGATCACAGCAAAATGTGAGTTCCCGAAGGAATCGGCGGACTTCATCAATTTCTTTACCAATTCAAACGACGCCAACGACATCCTGTTTGCCGAACGGGGCGTCCCGATTTCGTCCACTGTGCGCGAACACTTGCTTCCCAAACTCGACCCAGGCTCGGCGGAAACGTTTGACTTCCTGAGCCGCGTCGAGAAAGATAACAGCCCGATCCGTCCAGCCGATCCGCCCGGAGCCAACGACCTGTTCAACAACGTCTATGAGCCACAGTTCGCAGGCCCGGTGCTCTACGGTCAGCTATCAGTCGAAGACGGCGTAAAGACGCTGCGCGATCAGGCCACCGAGATTCTGGCGAAAAACAAGAAAAGTTAGCTGACAGCTTCCTTCGCGTAGAATCGACGTTTTCAGTAGGGACACAAACGAACGTGTCCCTACTATTCCACCCGATCAATCTAGATATACTTGGCTTTCATTGTTCGGGGAAGAAAATATTGAGGTTATTATGAGTGAGTCACTGGTTACTGTTCCAGTCCCCGAAACTGCGGAGAGCTTGCAGGGGCGGGCAGCCGCGAGGATGCAAGCCCGTGGTAAAAATTTTAAACAGGATAATTTTGCAGGCTATCTATTTATTACGCCGTGGCTGATCGGCTTTTTTCTGTTTGCCTTGATTCCGATTGCCATTTCACTTTGGCTGGCATTCACCGATTACGATCTGCTGGGTACGTGGCACTACATCGGTCTCGACAACTTTGTCCGCATGTTCACCAAAGACGTCAGATACATTCATGCCGTCCGGGCAACATTTGCCTACGTAATCATCTCTGTGCCGCTCCGTCTGGCTGTTGCACTGGGAATCGCAGTCCTGATGAATGCCAAACGCCGGGGGGTGTACTTCTATCGCGCTGCGTTTTATGCCCCTTCAATCGTTGGCAGCAGCGTTGCCGTCGCCGTCATGTGGCGGCAGATTTTCGGCGGCGATGGCTTGATCAATGCCCTGGTCAGCAGCGTGGGCTTTGCCAAAGTGAACTGGCTTGGTAACACCCAGACCGCGCTCTGGACTTTGATCCTCCTCGCAGTTTGGCAGTTCGGCTCACCGATGCTGATCTTTTTGGCTGGGCTGCGCCAGATACCGCAGGAGCTTTACGAAGCGGCGGCCATTGATGGGGCCAACGGTTGGGAGCAGTTCTGGCGAGTCAGTATGCCCTTGCTCACTCCAGTCATCTTCTTCAACCTGATCATCCAACTTATCGCCGGGTTCAAAGTCTTTACACAGGCGTTTATCGTAACGGGCGGTGCACCTCTCGACACAACGCTCTTCTATTCACTGTATCTGTACAACCGGGCATTTGACAACTTCCAGATGGGCTATGCGGCGGCAATGGCCTGGGTAATGCTGGCAATTATTGCTGTACTGACCCTCATCAGCTTCAAGCTCTCATCATACTGGGTGTATTACGAAACAAAATAAGAGGTTGCGATGGAAAGCGTACAAGCAATCAAATTGCAGCGGCAGCGGCAAGAGAATAGACGGGCTATCGTTTACCATGTCGGCGTCCTCGCTGTCTGTTTGCTGATGTTGTATCCGCTCATCTGGCTGTTTTCGAGTTCCCTCAAAGCGCCTGATGAAGTGTGGACGACAGTGACCTCATTGATACCGCGCGGTCTGCACTTTGAAAACTACGTCAACGGCTGGCAGGGCTTCGGCGGAATCAGCTTTGCCACCTTCTACGGAAACTCTTTCATCTATGCGGGCGTAGGCACGCTGCTCACGGTAGCATCGTCCGCCGTCATCGCCTATGGATTTGCCAGGGTAAAGTTCCGGGGCAGCCAGTTCTGGTTTGCCATTATGATGCTGACTCTGATGCTGCCGACTCAAGTGTTGATCATCCCACAGTTCATCATCTTCAAAAATCTGGGGTGGACCAATACATTCTTGCCGTTGCTGTTGCCGCGTATAGGCGGTGATGTCTTTTTCATCTTCCTGATCATTCAGTTCATTCGCGGAATTCCACGTGACCTTGATGAAGCCGCGATGATCGATGGAGCGGACCAGCGAAAAATATTTTATTGGATCATTCTTCCACAGCTTAAACCAGCGCTCATCACGGCAGCTATTTTTTCATTCTACTTTACGTGGGATGACTTTTTGAACCCGCTCATTTACATGAATAATCAGAAGCTATACACCGTCTCTCTGGCCCTGCGCTCAATGGCCGATCCGGCGAGTGCAACCGATTGGGGGTCTGTCTTTGCCATGCTTGGCCTTTCATTGATCCCGGTGTTTCTCATTTTCGTGTTGTTCCAGCGATACATCGTCGAAGGCATCGCCACGACTGGACTTAAGGGCTAGGATAGTCATTATGGCTGGAAGTCGATGGGTGCTTCAGGGCAAGGAAAACCAGCAATCCGGCATTGATCTGTCCGATTTGCTTGATCGGGTCAGTGGCTTTGCACTGGCAAATCTACTGTGGGTCTTGCTGTCTCTGCCCATTGTGACCCTGCCCGCAGCGACGGCGGGTCTATTCGCAGCTACATCGCCCTGGGCACGCGGGAAAACTGGCGACCTTTTCCGCGACTTTTTTGATGGAATGCGCCAATGCTGGTTCAAAAGCACGGTGGTTGTTGTGCTTGATTTAGCAGTTGGCGGTCTGGTGGCGATCAATCTAACCATTTTTCGGATGATGAATCTATCGCAGCCGCTAACCGTGATGTCTCAGAGCGCGATGCTGTGTGTTGCGCTCCTGATAGTAATGGTCAACCTGTACATTTGGCCCTTAATGGTCCTGTTTAATATGCCGTTGAACCAACTGTTTTTAGCGTCTTTGCAGATGGTTTTTGCTTACCCGTGGCGATCCCTGCTCCTGCTCCTGGCAGGATTGGTACCCCTTCTGTTGGGATTGGTGCTGCCAGCAGCGGTCATGATTATTGTTTCCGTGTCCGCTTCCGCCTTACTAATCAACTGGGGTGCATGGCGGGTCATACGTCTATTTATTGCGGCAGAAGATCTGGCAAAGTTAGAGGTCAAAAGCTCTTTTCGCTTTCGAGGACAAAACAAGAGGTCAATATGAGCCAACGTAAACGTTACGCACTTATTGGGACTGGTTCGCGCTCCGGGCTGTATATTCAGGCGCTGACCAACACGTACAAAGATATTGCTGAACTGGTCGCTTTGTGCGATGTCAGCCAAACGCGGATGAATTGGTACGACACTCAATTACAGGCATCCGGGATCGCGCCACGGCCTACCTATAAGGCAGCGGACTTTGATCAAATGATCGCCGATACGAGGCCCGATACCGTCATCGTGACGACTATTGACGCGACACACCATAAGTATATTGCTCGCGCGATGGAGCTAGGGTGCGATGTTATCACCGAAAAACCGATGACCACTGATGCTGAGAAGATTCGAACCATCTTCGACACGATTGAGCGGACGGGTAAATCGCTGCGAGTCTGCTTCAATTACCGTTATGCGCCCGCCTATACAAAACTCCGCGAATCGATCATGCAGGGAGCCATAGGCCGTCCCCTGGCTGTCGATTTCTCGTGGATTCTTGACACGAGCCACGGCGCTGATTACTTCCGCCGTTGGCATCGCGAAAAGCAAAATAGCGGCGGCCTGCTGGTCCACAAGGCCACCCACCATTTTGACCTGGTGAACTGGTGGATTGACTCCTATCCAGAGGATGTGTTTGCGTTAGGCGCGCTCCAATTCTATGGGCGCGAAAACGCCGAGGCTCGAGGGGAGCATTATTCTTATAACCGTTACACAGGCGTGCCCGACGCGAAAAACGATCCGTTTGCTTTGTTTCTCGATGAAAAAGCCGCAATGAAAGGGCTATACCTGGACGCCGAGGCCGAAACTGGCTACCTACGAGATCGCAACGTTTTTGGCGAGCCTATCACCATCGAGGACACGATGGCTGTGACGGCGCGTTATCGTAATGGCGTGATCCTATCCTACTGCCTGATCGCGTACTCGCCGTGGGAAGGCTTACGGGTCGCGATCACTGGCAATAAAGGCCGCATCGAGCTTGATATTGTCGAAAACATCACTCATCTGAGGAGCGATGACAAAGCGAACGACCTTAAGGCAAGTAAGGGGCCGTTCAAGGAAGCTACGTTGCGTGTCTTCCCAATGTTTGGAACGCCGTATGAGGTCGAGATACCCGAAGGCGAAGGTGGGCACGGGGGAGCCGACCCGGTGATGCTTGATCAGATATTCTTGCCAACACCGCCCCCCGATCCCTTCAACCGGGCAGCATCGCACATTGACGGCGCGAAGTCGGTCATGACTGGCATTTCGGCGAATGAGTCGATTCGCACTGGCAAGCTCATTCACGTCGATGATATCTTCGTCATCCCAGAGCAGGCCAAGGTTCGTTGAACTGGAGCGTCGTCGCACATATAACTATCCCAAAATGTCGTGACTATTTCGGCTGATGTTGATACTATTGAAGTCAGGGTGAGGGAATGATCTGGCTGATTTCAGATCATTCCTTGCCACACTTGCGCCAAAACTGTGCTCTACCAGACCCAACAATATTTGTGACTATTCAGCCGCGTGAACTGCGAATTAATAATGATAACGTCTCGCTTACGGTTTTTGACTATCCGGGCGAGAATCCGCCGATTTTGTTTGCCCACGCCAATAGCTTTCATGGGCGCATCTGGGATCAGGTGATCGCACATTTGCCGGGTCGCCAGTGCTACGCCGTGGACCTGCGTGGGCATGGTCGCAGCGATAAACCTGCCGCGCCCTACCTGTGGCGTCTGTTCGGACACGATCTGGTCAACATTGCTCACCAACTCAATATTCGCAATGCAATTGGAGTAGGGCACTCGCTTGGCGGTCATGCCACGACACTTGCTGCTGCGCTCGATCCTCAGCTTTTCCGCGCCCTGTTGCTGGTCGATCCTGTTATTCTGCGGCCTTCGCAGTACATCGGCACGCTGGCGGGCGAACACTATTCAGCGCGACGCCGCAGCCGCTTCGAATCGCCGGAAGCCATGATTGAACGCTTCAGGGATCGGCTGCCGTTCAGCCGTTGGGAGCCATCTGTCCTGCGGGACTATTGCGAATATGGACTGCTTCCCGCCGACGATGGCTATGTGTTGGCGTGCCCGCCGTCAGTCGAGGCCGAAATTTATACGCGCTCCACCGACAAAGAGAGCAACATTTACCCGGAGATTGCCACCATCGACATTCCCGTTCGCATCATGCGGGCGGGCACATTGCAGGAAAATCCGGCAGAGGATTTGAGCGCCTCGCCCACCGCGCCGAATCTGGTGCAGGCGTTCCGTCACGCTGTCGATATTCCTCTGCCTGACCATTCGCATTTTATCCCAATGGAATCGCCGTTATTGGTCGCGCAGCATGTGCAAGAGTTGCTGATCCGGTAAAGATTCGCCTGCTAAGAGAATATTTTGAGACACAGCATTACCGTTTCAACAAGATAATCCTTCAATTTGGTATAGCAGTCTGTGATATATTAGAAACGGTCTATATCATTTGTTCTTCGCGAGAGTAAATCTAAAAGGCTGCAAGTCGGCGTAAGTTTTGATAGTCCAATGACGAAAGCGAATTTAGTCGATGAACTGCGCAAACTGCCAAACCATCAACCCCGACACCGCGAAATTTTGCATGAACTGTGGCGCGGCACTGGCTCTAACCTGTCCCAATTGCGGCACGCAGCTGCCCGCCGGAGCCAAATTCTGCTTCAACTGCGGTCACCAGGTGAGCAGCGTCGCAGCATCCAGACCAGCAGTGGACTTTGCCGAAGCCAATCTTCAGCAAGTTATCCCCGGTGATCTACGGGCAAAACTGGATGCGGCCCGCGCCAGCCGCATGATGGAAGGCGAACGCCGCGTCGTGACGATGTTGTTCTGCGATGTCAAAGGCTCAACCTCGATGGCCGAAACACTCGACCCCGAAGAGTGGACCGGGATCATGAATCAGGTGTTCGAACGGATGATTGCGGCAGTTTTCAAGTACGAAGGAACAGTCGCCCGGCTCATGGGCGACGCGATCCTGGCGTTCTTTGGCGCGCCAATCGCCCATGAAGACGATCCACAACGCTCGGTATTGGCTGGATTAGTGATTGTCGAAACCGTTGCGCCGTTCCGCGACGATAAACTGCGCACACTGTATGTTGAAAGTGCTCAGAAGAAACTCGATATGCCTGACCGGATTTATGGATAATGGACGGTGTGCGCTGGCACATGATTCGCACTGATTGGTATCAGTTAACTGACCTATCTTAGGAGCTGACCAATGGCAGCTACAGTGGAAGATTTACGCGCTAAAGCCCTGATCAACTATGAGCGGTTGATGGCATTGCACGGAGCGCACCCTCTCGTGCCACGCCGTGAGCCAATGCACGAGCTAATCTCCACAATTCTTTCGCACCGGACAACGCAGAAGAACGAGGCGCAGGCGTATGACAACATGTGGAAGCGCTTCGGCTCGTGGGAAGCAATCCGCGATGCGCCTATTGATGAACTGATCAGTGCTTTAGATCCTGCCAATTTTCCCGAAGTCAAAGCGCCATACATTCAGGGTGTCTTGCGTAAGATTTATGACGAGCGCGGCGAATTCTCAATAGATTTCTTGCGCGATTTGCCAGCGGATGAAGGGCTGGCCTGGCTGATGGACCTACCCGGCGTCGGCATCAAAACGGCGTCGCTGGTTCTGCTGTTTTGCTTTGCCAAGCCTGTCCTGCCCGTCGATACACACGTTCACCGCGTTAGCCAGCGCATCGGCTTGATTGGTCCGAAGGTGAACCCGACTGCCGCCCACCCGCTGCTTCTGGCGCTGCTGCCACCCGATCCGTATGTCCTGTTCAACTTTCACATCAACAATCTGCTGCACGGACAAAAAATCTGCATCTGGGGCAATCCCCGCTGCGAGAAATGTCCACTAACGGATATCTGCAACTGGTATCAGCAGAACCGCGCCAGCTAATCCATCATCGAGTCGGCATTCAACCCTTCTGAAAAGGCTACCCCCTCGATAAAACCGAGCGCCCGCTCAACTTGCGGGTAACGCGCTAGGTAATCCCAGAATTCCTGTCCATGGTGCGGATATTTACGGTGGCAGATTTCATGCGCAACCACGTAATCAACCACGTAAGCAGGCCAGTTTCGGATTCTTTCGCTAATACGGATGTCGCCGTCGGTGGTCCCACCTGTAGTGCAACTGCCCAGGCGATGCTCCATGTTCTTGACCCAACGAATGCTGTGCCAGGCCAGTTCGCCGCCGAAATATTGCTGATTGAGCGCTTCGGCCCGTTCCATGAGGTTCGGGTCCGTTTGGCGTCGGGCGCGTTTGCGCTGCCGGACGATACGCGGCGTAATATCTTCGATCAGTTGGTTAACCTGCGCCGGGGTCATCGCAGGCGGAACGCGCAAGGTGATGTTGTTGTTGCGCATGAGCCAGCGCGCAGTTTTCCGCAGTCGCGAATCGGCTTCAACCGTAATCGTGAGCGTTTCACGACCAGCCCGCACTTTTGTCTCAAACAATGCCATACCGATTCCTCAGTGTCACGATCCTATCGAATCAAAACGGGCGAGTATAACACTCGCCCGACGATAAATCAGTTGAATTATTGCAAGAATTTAGCTGTCTGCTTCACCAGTTAACATGCTATACAGTGTCCGTGTCGCCGATGAAGGCGTAATACCAAGTGTGCGCTTCAAAATGTCCTTGAGGGCTTTATATTGTGCCACTGCCTTATCGCGTTCTCCACGGCCCTCGTAAATGGTCATGACATCCCGGTGAATATCTTCGCGCTGCGGCACTTCACGTAAGGCACGCAGATAAAAGCTAATTGCCTTATCAGTTTCATTGAGCGATTTGAAAATGCGACCAACGGAAATCAGCGCAGAAGCGTACGTCAATCGCAGGTGTTCGCGCCGTTCATCGATCCAGGGCATCTCGGTGGTGTGCAAGAACTCGGTTCGGTACAGTCGTATGGCGCGATACCATGGTCGCTTCTTTCGTCGCCAACCCCGGCCAGAATGTCTCGAATATTTCATCACGGGTAATCATCGGGTGGTCGATGAAGTAGAAGAAAAGGTTCCTCGGAAGCGGTCCGTCCCACGTTTCGACAGGCAGACCATCCATGTAAACGTGTCCGGTTCCGAAGCCGTAAACTTCGAGATGTGGCTTCTCTGACGCTGAAGGATTAAAGATGCCACCGTCTATCGCATTCTCCTCACCCAGGATTGCCGCCTCCCCTGAATGGGCGAGTTGTCCCCACGGCCTGTAACTCAAATTCCGGGAATTGACAACGAGTTTCAGTCCACGTGGCATTTTTGCGATGAAGCGCTCAAAGAACGCTGTGGTATCATCAGTCGGTACTAATATATCAAGATCATCGAGAACAAGTATTTGTATGGCTGACTTTAATTGTTTGAGGTCGGCTGCGAGTGCATCTGCCAGGTCAGCAGGGGCTGCATCAACGGCTGCCAGTGTCTGCGATCCAAAACTGGGGAAGAAGTCGCGCAGGTCTGCCACAAGACCGCTGGCAAACGCTGAAAGGGTCGTTTCATTTTCACTTAGCGCATGAAGATATGCGTCTGGAGAAGAAATGAAGGCCGCCATTAATATATTATGATTACGAAGACGGGGTGAAAACAGGATGACAGACCGATCCTCGATCTGCGCTGCTATGTCGGCGGGTGAAAGATCGGTGAGTGATTTGAGCATTGGCGCGATAGTCCTATCTGAAATATGATGCTATACCACGGTGCGGTTTTTTATGACGGCAGCAAAAATAATTACTGACGCGGCAAAATACGCCCCTGCTTATAAGGGTATGTCTACATTATACAAACATGTTTGAAAGATGCAACAATATCTGGATTTTAAATGCAAAATTCCTGTAAAGTCTGCTCTATAATACTCAATAACATTGTTACAAGCGACAAAACGGAATGAGTTGATAAAGAACTCCCGTTAATAAGAATGTGAAACTTTCGTTATTTTATACTACCACGGGCAATTTCAAGGTTTGTGACGCGTATTATGACGAGACTGGCAATACTTTCGGATATTCACGGCAATTTGCCTGCACTGGAAGCTGTGCTAAAGGATATCGATCAATTTCACGTCAACCATGTCATTGTGGCGGGTGATGCGGTCAATTGGGGACCGTTTTCGAAGCAGGTCATGGAGCGCATCACTCGCGGCGGGTTTGCGACTATCCGGGGCAACAATGAGCTGTATCTGACCGATTACGATACGCCGCGTGCTCCAGCCCATTGGAAAAACTACACCATTCCGCCGTGGACCTTGAACCAGCTAGGCGATCATTGGCGCAACGTGATTGCTGCGTGG
>WNFI01174326.1_pt1 | contig 13220 bp, 14 predicted proteins | sample 5400471 | NCBI WGS metagenome assembly WNFI01 (sample SAMN13153348, study PRJNA577476) | soil metagenome | isolation source: 100 cm saprolite on Douglas fir-dominated hillslope | place: USA:California | collected 2013-09-17
CATCAAGATTCATCACTCAAGACTCATAAATGCAGCATGTCACATTGGTCCCTTCCACAGACACCTTGTTCACTGCACTGAAACACTAAGCATTGAGACCAATTAGGAACAAAAGGTCAGCATGCCAGTAGGCTAAAGGGAATGATGAAGTATGTGGGTACGAACCCAGTGATCAAAGAATTGGGTCTGGTATTTCCGAGCAGTGTGCCCATTCTTGTTTGGTAGTTCGCGAGCTTGGCAGCTGAAGAGTCACAATACACACTAATCTGGAGTCTATGGCATCGATGTCAATAACATGTATTAGAGAGTGGGGATGGAGATCAAGGCAGCAATAATGGGGATTGCGCGGCTTGCGCTTCACCCATCATGACATACACTCCGAGGCGTATAATGGGCTTCACCATATATGGATCATGCCCAGTCATGAAATGTGCACATCTCCACTGGTTCTTGTAACCCTTCAGCATAGAACCGAATGGTGCTGACCTACTAAATCATCCATCCCCAGGTGGTTAAGCAGCAAGTCTTATCGTGTACCAGTTGAGGGGGCATAATCCTGTAATGGGACACCTATATAGGCCTCTAACATCCCCATTACTCCTTTTTCCATGCAGACGGGCAGAGTGTGAGGAATCCGTGAGGCAATATGCTGTGGATTATAGAACTATAATCAATGCAACGTGGAAACAATGTAGAGTGAGCTTCTGTAGAATACCCATCAGTACACAACAATATAGTATATATGTAACACCGGAAAATCCTTTCAGAAACTCCGAGCAGGCGTTACCAATCGCAGTTCCTCCGATTGATGTCATTTTTTGAGAGTATGCCGACTCATGGGTCACACAAACAAGGGCCCTATGATGATCGACTCTGCTAAGCCTGAACGCATCGATCCCCTTGTTGTTTCATGACACCAAGCGAGGGATATTTACTAAGCTAGATATGTTTACTGGTGTGCGTCCTGGGCGACGGACAACCTGAGGTCTGCACCCTCCATGACTGAGAGACCAAGTTGAAGCCCCAGGCGGGATTTTCGCATTGTATATCCTTGTGTCGCAAAGAGTATAGGTCATTAAGCACTCAAGTAAGACCGCGGCGTCAGCCGGATGCTGACTCTAGCAAACTTCGGTCCTCGCACTACGTATCCAAACTGCTGACCAGGTTACCCATCGTTATGGGAGGCGGTAGGGCGACAGATGCTCATATTCCTAGTTCGAATGAGTCGCAGAATGCTCATTTCGATTCGGTACCTCAAATCATAGAGGCTGGCGCAGGGCTTAAGAAAATTAGCATATATTCCTCAGTGTCCAGACAGTGCAATCGATTGTATCTTCTCTACTCCTCTAGGTTCGTGCCCAGCATCCTTCTTCCGATGCCGTTCACGCCTAAATGGACGGGACCTCTGGAAGTGGGGCGCATCATCCAAAGATAGATATGGGGGACAAAGGATGTTGCATACTGCTCGGGATCAGTGGCGTAGACTTGGCCAGAGGCGTCCAAAATAGGAGAGATGTGGATCGACATCATGCGAGCGTCCTTGTTCTCCAATCGTAAGCTCCACCCGAACGGAACATGTGATATACAATTTCTCCAGTTGGAAGAAGGTGAATCGGTAGTGAACGTCGAAGATGATGTAATGTAGCTACTAGTCGGTGAAACCTAGTTGCCTTCGGGACTTAAGGCTTATCTAGGGGGGGAGGGATGTGGAGGGCAATGCCCTGAGCCTGGTTCAGCAGAGTCATGCCAGACTAGTGATGGGCGTTCGTGATGGCTTCCTGCTGGACGTACGGAGCATTTAAGTGCGGAGAACAACTCTTACGTTCTGAGGAACCTCCTTTCCTTCCCGCCCAGCGCCCTCCGATTTCATTCGCGCCCAGCATGGGGCGGATACTCGTTGACTTGTGGAAGACAAAGAAGATGATACCTGCGGTGACATTACGCATGGAGCCCTCCCACAGCAAGATGGAGCAAATGCACAAGTAAAGAGTTCAGGTTCACTATCGGGATGCACGATCCATCCAAGGGTGTAAAGGGACATATACATGAGTGAGCAACAGAAATTATCGACTTCTTGGGGATCAGCAGAGCAGATTGTATGGTGTGGCAAGCCACTGGGCCAGAGTCGAGGATGAGTACGTGTGTACAGTCAACGCTTCACTTTGGCATTGGTCACAGCACTAGCTGATTACCTTACGTAAGACTGAGCGAAAGGGAAGTGGGCTATAGGGAGGGCGAATGGAGCGGGGGGGGTAATGTACCCATGAGTCGCGGAGAATACGGTACATATGGATTTGTGCCGCCGAAGGCCACAGCGCATTACGCGTCCCGGTTCCTTATCCAACCACCACTCAACTGCCACTCTGCACATGAATTCACTATGGTCTCTGCGAGCGCTTCCCCGTTCTAGGTTCACACGAGCCTCATTTACGCGACCGCATGCATCCTCCCATCAACGACCACTGGAAAAGATCCTGCGCTCATCACCATGCTCGTCAACTACAGCTCGGGGCTTTCACTTCAAAAGCCGATTCAATGTCTCTCAGAGGCCGACATATACACGCTTTCGCAGCAGTGGGTCATCGTCTGGATGGAATTTCCTCGCACGTTACGATCCTATGACGGTGAAGATTGGTGTTGTCGTTGTCGGTGGTTCCGGTGAGTCCATTCACTCCGACTTTGATATCTCCCTCATCTCCACCGTATTTGAGTCGTGTACTACGTGTATCACCTGGAGAGAGTTCCAGAAACCGGCCGACTGCGGTTCATAGATGTCTCCGTGGAATCAGAAAAACAAGTGCAGTTTCCTTTTCGATACATGCCTGGGTCGTTTTTCTAACGTTCTCGGATAGGCGGGGGAAGAAACTTTCAATCAGATATTGCATCAATACAAGAACCACATCCTCCCCTCTAACCATCCTCTCTCACTATATGTCGTGCGGGTCGCTGAGCGTATATTAGAGGCAACGAACCTCGGCCATGTCAAAGGATATAGCCCTTCCACATTCTCACCTTTCTCAGGGTTAATGGATGATGGCTGGACGCCTGCCATTGACAGGTCGTCATCCCCAGCTTCAAATCAGGAATGGGAGGTCTATGTGATCAACGATGACACTCGGAACGCCTTCGTCTTGCCTGGTATGTTGAATTCTCTACAATTGACCTTTGGTCTTGATTGAATTTCCTTACTAGGTGGCAAAATATTCGTTTTCACTGGCATCCTTCCAGCATGCAAGAATGCAGATGGCTTGGCATCTGTACTTGGTCACGGTGAGCGAGCCTCTCATCTCAGAGTAACTGAGTGATATCTGATTGCAAGTCATTACAGAGATCGCGCATCAAGGTCAGTATAGCCTAAGCCTGTTGCCCCCATGTCCATACTTCTCGATCTACAATAGTTGCTCGACACTCTGGAGAACGAATGTCTGCGTCCAAGGTTCTTTTATTCCTTGTGATGCTACTTGAGATCCTCGGGCTGGATGTCGGAGTTTCTCGTCTAGGATTAGCGCTTCTGATGACGTGAGTTAAATCGAACTTTTCTATGGACTCACAATTAAAGTGGGGTCCTAGACTTCCAAACTCAAGAACACAGGAGGCGGAAGGTTGGCCCTTAGTAATCTATGCGCTCAGAACGTGACGTTCTCTCTGCCACAATTAGCTGACACAATTGGTTTGAAACTCATGTCGAAAGCATGCTTTGATCCGACCGAGGCGTCCCGGTAAGCCGCATCTCCCCTACAACATATATCCTCTCATACATGGGAGTACATAGGTTATGGACACGAATGGACACGGAAGAGAGGGCGGAATCGGGAGGATTCCTTTCGACACTTTTCAAAGGCGCATCGTTGAGCAGTGTGGACATTTTGAGTACACATCCTGCTTCCGGGAAACGCGTCAAGGCACGTTCTCAAATGCATGTTGTGATATCCACAGAGATTTGACCCTTGGCGTTATAGGCAATGGAGACACAGATCCCTGAGGCTCTAGCCATCCGGGCGGCCTCTTCAGGGTGTTCGCATATGTTGGGTTCAGAATATGATCGGTTCCGGGTGACGGCATTGGGTAACTAACGTGTAGGGGAATAGTTAATGATGATGCTCTGTTGATACTACATTTCGAGCGAACCAATGTCTTGGTTTTGTTTCAAGGCCTTGCTCCAATTATATCTTGCTCTGCGTTCTTTCACGATATTGTGCCCAGGAAACCTACGGACGCCAAACATGTAAGGGCTGGGGTAATGGACTTGGAGGCTCGAAGACATTATTCGAATCAGCCGGGCCTTCTGAAAGTGGTCATCCGTTCCAACTCTTTCTGACGTGTATAGCTGGGGAGCTGCGAGCTCTCCCAACACGACGTGGTAAATTTTCATCTGCCATAGAGGGTACGTGCCAAATACCACGGGAATAGGTATGCATCATGCGTTGGGGGGTAGGAGGAGAAATAGTAGGACTTTACCATTGCAAAGCAGGCTCCTAAGATCAAATGATTCTCGGATGTTACAAACCTCTGAGAGGACACTATGGAATAAGCCAGTGCGAGATCCAGGTACCTAATGATACCGTGGGATGGTGGGGAGCCACGAATCCTACGTGCCCAACCCGTTAGTCAGGAATACAGATCCCGTTTGTCGAAACACGCCCACGGTTGACCGGATCATCGATCACTGGGAAGCGGAAGGAATGCGTACGATAGCATGATTGAGGGCCGGAGATCTAGCGTGAGACTATAAACATACGAGAGCGCCATCATGTTGAACATGGAAGCAAATTTAAGCCCAATTATGGGAATTTATGCGCGCGTTTAGATTAAAATTGAGTCTTGTATTCCCAAATCACCTGACATCCTCGACTGGATCAGTCGAATTTTGTGCTCTCGGGGTTCATGCGCGCTGACAAACCCGTCAAGGGAGATAAGGGGAACCGGAAACGCACCTTATCGAAGTCTCAACCAAGGAAACACGATCCTGGGAAGGAATCGAAACCTGACCAGACATTGCAGGATGAGCTCCTCGCAAATATCAAATCCCTTGGCGGAAATGAGGAGGACTATAAGCTTGTTAAGGATCTGAGTAGCGGTGATGAAGGGGTGGAGGCGTTCGAAGGGAAGGATCTGAATGTGAGTTTTTCGTGTGTATCGTATGCTCCATTTATGTACTTCTGTGGCCCCTTCATCCTGAGTTAGAGCAAAACACAGAAGGAAATTGGCCGATTTTTGGAGAGTTTGGATTTTACATCTCTCCATGTGGATGGCTCGTCTGAGGATGAGAAAGACTCCAAGCCAGTACCGTCAAAACCGAAGAGGGACGGAACGACGCCGTCAAAGGCAGATAAAACGGAGGCGGAAAAAATTGCCCAAGTAGATGCAAAGGGATTCTCAGAGGTAAAGCAGAAAGTGGCCAAGGGGAAGCTGGTTAGTGTTTTCCGCCTATCTCGTTCTTCTAATTTAGCTTTTCGGTTATCTGTATAGAACATCCCAGCCAGCGCCCTCTGGTACAACCACTCTTATACTTTAATACCTCCATCTGTTCCTGTCGACTCCTCCACCGTAGCATCTCTTCGCTCTCGCGCTGCGGATCTCCATTCCTCCCTACCGCCACCCAAAACCACCTCAGCCTCAGACCAGCAATTCGTCTCGAATATCCTTGCCTCTGGCACACTGTCCGACAGATTATCAGCGCTGACCTTGCTCGCACAGTCCAGCCCAATACACAATACAAGGGCACTGGAGAGTCTTAGAACAATGGCAGGGAAAAAGGCGAGAGAAGAGAGCTTGAAGGCGTTGAGAGCTATTATAGATTGGTGGGTGGGTGGTGGTGCGCCAGATCGGAAGCTCAAGCAAGTACATTCCTGTTGTATTCATTAGTCTCGTGCGGTTAACACTGTTTTATGCAATAGGTACTTTGCTGATCAGCCACTGACGCACCTGGACGTGACAGATGCGCATCTCACGTATTGGTACTTTGAGGATTGGCTAAAGAAGTATTTCTTCTCAATTTTGCAAATACTTGAGGTCTGTTTCATACGACATGGCAAGACGTGAATCACTTACTTTCGTGCAGACACTTTCGATGGATTTACTTCCATACGTTCGGACCCAGGCCATGAATCTCATTTTTCAGTTACTGGATAGCAAGCCTGAGCAAGAACAGAATCTTCTCAGGGTCCTCGTGAACAAATTGGTCTGTCTGTAATTCGAAACTAGAGCCAGCCCTATCTGAACCCCCGTGCGCATAGGGCGACACTGAGAAAACTGTGGCTTCAAAGGCCTCGTATTATGTGCTGCAGCTTCTGCAGCACCATCCTGGGATGAAACACATAGTTATTCGCGAAGTCAGCGATCTCATCTTCCGACCAGCCACTTCTTCGGGCTCAGCTTCGACCTCCAAGCCTGATACCGGAACTCATATCAAATTCGGCAACTCCAAGGCGATCCCCTCCACGTTAATCCCAAAGAACCAACATGCACGCTACTATGGCGTCATCACCCTCAATCAAATTACACTGTCCAGAAGGGATCCCCCTCTGGTAACGGGCTCTCTAATCGATCTTTACTTTAAGCTTTTTGAGGAGATGCTTAATGAGAGTGGAACGAGATCAGAGAGCACGCCAGTCGAAGGTCAGAAAAGAGGGAAAGGCAATGGGAATGATCATGGCAAATACGGAAAAAAGAAGTCTAAGCAAAAGCATGGTCCTCAGCAGCCCGCCCAGGCGCAGGATGGCTTCACGGAAGTGGAAGATGTTCATTCGAAGACAATTTCTGCAATCCTGACCGGCATTAACCGTGCTTTGCCCTTCGCGAAGCTGATTGAGGGGACTCTGTACGTTGCCCGAAGGGACTGTGATTCCTTGTGCTCATACTCATTTATCTTTGCCCGACTTCGTAGACTTGATCATCATATCGACACCTTGTTTCGAATTACACACACTGCGACGTTCAACGTCAGCATTCAAGCTCTGGTTCTGATTCAGCAGGTCACGTCTTCTAAGAATGTCAGCATTGGTCATCTGGCTCCTACTGAGGCGGTTATTCTGATACATCATCTGGCTCCCGGCAGACAGCTACCGATCGTTTCTACCGTAGTCTTTACGAATCCATTATCGATTCGCGGCTTGTATACTCATCCAAACAAGCAATGTGGCTCAACCTAGTCTTCAAGTCAATGAAAGCTGATGTCAATCAAGCCCGTCTGGCAGCATTCGTAAAGCGTCTTCTGCAATCGCTAACCTTACATCAACCGGCGTTCATCTGCGGTACTTTATATATGCTCGGCGAGGTACGTCCGGTCGGGTCCCCTTTTTTTCGCGCGTTAGTGCTAAGCTTAGGGTGTATCCCAGTTAATCAATGTCACTCCTGGTTTGCGTACGATGATGAAACAATCGAGACCTGGTATGCCAGGACGAACCGGCAAGCGGAAGAGGGAACGTCCCCAACAAATGGAGGCCAATCCTAGCAAGGACGAGAAGGCATACGATCCGAGGAAGCGTGATCCACAGTTCGCTAACGCCGAAACTACGTTTTTATGGGAACTGGTGCGTTTTTTTCTATCCGTACTTTGACACAGGCATAGCTGATTTAAATCACAACTCACCCTCATTTAGATCCCGCTTGTACATCATTTCCATCCATCCGTTTCCCTACATGCCAAGCAAATATTGTCATCTCTCCCCGTCACCACTACAGCTGATTTAGCTCTCAACACACTCTCTCACTTCCTGGACAGATTCGTGTATAAGAATCCGAAGAAGCCTAAGCCTCGAGGCGCTAGCGCGATGCAACCTGCAGCAGCTGCAGCGATGGATCCCGACGCAACTATGGTGCGTAATATCAGAGGCGGGATGAGTGGTTTCATGATTACAGAAGGATCACTGAGTGGGAAGGGGACCGTGAACGAAGCAGCCTTTTGGAAGAAGAAGTCCACTGACGTTCCTGTCAACGAGGTAAGCTTGTGGGTGATCAATCGTAAATTTTGTATTGACACAAGATTTTTCTCCCTACGTGACCGTGTAGTTGTTCTTCCACAGGTTTTTTATGAACAAGATGGACAGAGAAAAAGAGAAGGCAAAGAAGATTGCGAAACGAAAAAAGAGTCAAAATGAGAATGAGGACAAAAATGTCTTGCCTGACGGTGACAATGACGATGTTCAGATACCAGTTGCAGACTTGGATGAAGCTGCGGATTCAGATGACTCTGACGAGGCGGAGATTTGGAAGGCAAGTTTCTGTGGTATCACGCTGTTATGAAGGCTTGACTGACAGGATTTTCCTAATTACAAAGGCTATGAAACGGACGATGCCAGGCCCTCAAGCAGACCTGGGTCTAATGGAAGATGATTCGGATTCGGATTCAATACCAAGCGCAATGGATAGTTCGGATGAAGAGGCGCTGGGTTCTCAGATAAGTGCTGATAGTCATAGTGTTGATATGGAGGATGAAGCTGGCTCCGAAGAGGCTCGAGACCTTGATGGAATTGAGGGCGTTGAGGATGAAGGCAGATCAGAAGAGGAAAATCTTGTCGAGTCGGATGTGGATCTTATCGCTCTGTCGGATGTGGAGTTACCAGACGCAGGATATGAGCCTGGTCTAGATCTGGAAGCTTTGCCGTCCGCCTTCGAACCAGAAGACTCGGAGGCAGTGTTGGGCGTACGCAGGCCTCATCCGGAGGATATGCGTAAAGGAGGGAGAAAGAAGCGTAAAGTTGGCCAGTTGCCTACGTTCGCTTCGTATGATGATTATGCGAAACTCATTGAAGAGGATCGGGAGGATGACATTTAGTTGTGTGTGGATCCAGAAAAGTATAATCTAGTTTTATGCCGTCCACTGGATAAGTGGGGGTACACTTTATGCGTGACCTACGGTGATTCACGGAGGGAAATGGAGGTTCTTAAAGCGGAAGGACTAGATTGTTGATGACACGGTTCGAAAAACCGTCTATGCAAATATGTCAGGAGCACAGAAGAGGTTATACATGAAGCCAAGTGGCCGCATGTGCTCAAACGATGAGAACTCGCCCTTCCCAACGATACCTCCGTAGCCATGGATCGAGCTGACAGAACATGAATCCGCATAAAGCCTATCGGCTCAATATATCAAGGATTTCGGGTCTATGCAGCAGTGATATCAACGTCGTCGTACCCCACCAAGAACGTCAATGTACCCGTCATCCTATAGAACAACAGGACAGCAATAGTGAACAGTCTCTGCGCAAAAGAGTTCGATGCGTGGGTGTGCGCGAGGAAAGTGAGGACTGTCCCTGAACCGAATTCAAAAATTGAATCTGCCAGGAAGGGTAAAGGAGCGTACCGAGAAGAAAAGGAACGACTGCAACATTCACTGTAAAAAGTGTAGTCTCGGAGCAGACCGTATTTTGCCAGGCGTTCGCGCTGATGATTTGGTTAACTATGAGCTTCGTGACTCTTCCACAACTGCAACTCGCCGATCCTATATCGGCTGCGATCACGTCCCAAGTCCAAGTCCAAGATAAGTTCGAACTAGGGAACAGCTCGGGGGATTGACGAGGGCCTAGTTCGCACGCCATTGCGAAGGCAACAAGGAACATGAAGAGGATGAAGGCAAGGGAAGTTCTCCGCGCATAATAGACTCTGGGGGTTTCTGCGTCCAATATTTAGTACTATGATCCATAATGTTATGGTTTCAATCCTGACCGAGAAACGTGTTGAATCAGCAAAAGGGAGACACACCCAGTACATTCTCTAACCCCCAGTTCGACTCGAGACCTACCGTAGACGATGGATAAGTGACGCAAATAAACATTATGCCAGCTTTTGAGTGGATCTTGAATAGGCGGAAAACTATCTCCTGAGCAAGACAGAGACACGGAGGGAGCTCAGCTTCGTCTGAAGCTAGAAGTCTTCTCATTTGTTGGATTTCGATGGCCCTGGTGTACACGTATAGTAGATGGCGACGCCCGGATCATTGATGCAAGTATCTCAATCGAGTCTGGTTGGGGAGTACGAACGGGACCATCGAAGGAGCCCAAACTACCTCCTGTTATATGTGACGCATAGCTTGCGGACGACGAGTCTGAGTCTATGTCTGCGCATCCCCATCGGGCTGAGCGACCCCATTGGCCACACCTTCGCCACTACGAGCATTCATCCACATTGGAAGGCGAATTGCGGGTGTATTCGCTGTTTCCATAGGCTTCAGACGTAGAATCGCAGCTGCTCAGTGTGAAATGGCCTTTGGAGCGGCCTCTCGAGCTGAACGGATAGCGGATGCTCCTCCGATACGACTGTATGTCTATCAAATGTCCACCCTCGAGATCGGGCAGCTGTCTTGGCCACCACTATAGCAAGCCGTCAAGCTCTCATGGCTTGTCCGTCCACTCGATGCTCCCAGCCCTCACGCAATGAGCTTGAGATAAACAATACTATGCGAGTTGTCGATGACTGAGAAAACATCTGCGTGTGCGAGTTATATTATCGTAGCTTCACTTGTGTATGCGGTCCAGCAAAATCATTAAGCAAGGCACGATTTCGGAGGTGGAGTGACGCAAGTGCACGAATACGTACTGATACGCCCGAGAACTCAAAATTTGTTTCCGTTTATGACCAAATACAAATCAACACAACACATCCCAGTATAAGCCAGTATAAGCGTGCGCAAGCGGCAAGCGGGCATGCGCATCAGAAAAGCCTGAGAACTGGACTGTAGTTTCTATGTTGTTTTTCCGGAAAATTAAAACTCCCAGGCCTTTGTGTCTGTAGAGCATTGATTTCGGAACCAGAAATTCCAAAGAATCGTGGCCACAGAAACCAACCTGTAGCCTGAGCATGGCTTAGCGGTCTAATACCAATCTCTCTGCGACATGCTGGTGGAGACCTGTCTTTCTGGCAGTTTCCCTTCAATTGGGTCTGCGGTAAATAACTCGTCTCCATGACATGGGTAATCCCATCATTCTTGCCTGGAGCGGACAACTGTTGCTCTTGATCCGTTGTCTTCGGGTCATGTTACTCGCTATCTAGTTTGGCTGCATCCTTGTGCGCTGGATGAACCCTCGCCTGTCCTGGCCGTGTCGGAGCATTTTCCGTCCATTCGATTGAGGGGAACGTCTGCCTCCACGCAAAATCATGCGGGGAGATCGAGTGAGCGAACTCCAATTCATTCGCAATTGATGATCGCTGCGCAGACATCAATGAATTTTATTCCCCTCCAATCGTGTTTCACAATGAGCTCTGCTAATGGCACATCGTCACCGAGAATGAGCGGAATCCGTAGAAAGCTCACCAAAAGGCAGCCCGGTAGCGCTCTCGAGCTACAAGTTTTTCCCGCTGTCGAGGACGCCCCTCATTATTCTGTCTCCCTTCCTGTTCGGAGTGGCTCATCATCTATCCAAAGAAGCGGCAGCTTGTCAAGCGGGGGGTACTCTAGAGAAACGAAATCCACTGGGATGGGCCTCTGGAAAAGGGCCTTTCCATTCAAGAATAACTCTGATCGTTTCAAGCTACCAATTCAGGAGCCCCCACCATTCGAAGTCACTCCGACCCTCCCAGCTTGTATTGAGAAGGTTGCCGATATCCCTCCGCTGTCTCCGCCGGGTCATCCTAGCGAACGTCCTCACCAACCTACCATTCGGCGGCCTGCTACGGCACCCAGTGCTTGGCGGGATCCTAACTGGGATGCTTCGGCCGGGGGAACTCAGTTCACCGTAACCCTGCCGATTCTGAAGACTGACACTGACACGATTCCGACGATGAGTCGTTCCAGATCACTCGATACGCTGAACGATAATCCTGTGTCTGTACCCAGGCGAAAGCAGGCCTCACTGGATGCATCTCCGCCAGGGCCCGGGCCCGATGCAGGGGTTCTGAGCGTCCCGGAAACGAACGTGTACACTCTCAATGCTTCCCCTAGGCTACCCGCCCCTTCCGCGAAATTACATACATTCCCTTCAAGTCTCGCTTCGACTATCGTGCAACCGCATTTAAATCAGCTCTCCGTGACTACCAACAACAACCCAATGGTTGAGAGGCCCCAACATTGTCGGATGCCCCTAAAGAGCTCATTGAAAAGAGAAAGGAAGGCCTTGAACCCGCCCACTGAATCCTCAGTGGGAACAAACCCGTGCTCAATCGGTAGGTAGATGACTATTTCATGTCAATTTCTCTTAGCTTACCCTCCAATTTCTTGTACACCTAGTTGATGGCTTCGTGGACCCTATGCTCCCCGGAGCTGCTCCTGGGTTGCCCATATCAACAGTGAAACCTCTCCAACTTAGTCGTGCAAGATCTGAGTCCTCAGTCTCGCCCCCAGAGACTGAGCGTTCCCCTCGCTCCATTATACGCACCCCTACAATGCCGAATATCAAAGCAACTTCTCCATCAGGAGAGTCCGTATTCTCCTCTCCCACTCCAGGCTTTAATGATCACGAAGTCCCTCTCTTCCCACCATCCCTATCAGCTCAACTTCGGCGGCCTTCATCAAAACGCGAAGGAATATGCGTCAAACCTGGTAACCTAACACCAAAGAAGTCGGAGCTAGAGCCCAATCCACCGCAAACACTTACAACCCCTGGGCAATCACACAGTCAAGAACTTTACAATTCTGATTGGAAGGCAACATCTACGTCGAATAAGGTTACTTTCCCAAAAGCCACATCCCCTGTCACCCCCACCACCGTCCCAAAAACAAGGATGCGAACATCTTCTCTCGACGGATCGACCCCTCTGTCTCACATGGCGAAGACTCATCTGTACCACCTAATCACTCCTGCTCGGCCCAGCCCTCCGTCCGTAACAGATGAATTCGAGTATGACACACATGAGCTGAAGTGGCTTGCTGATACACAGAAAGGAACGTTGGCGGATCGCACGACCAATAAACTCTCGCCTGTCAGATTGTCACCTCCGGCAGATAGAACTATTCCGAATACTATTTCGGTCCCGACAGGTGGAGGGAAAGCCTCGGAGATGAGAAGGATTTTAACTGCCAAAAGATCTTTCCCTTTGTAGATGATCATTCGTTTCCTTTTAGGTCGGGATTTTGTTTACATGTATGACTAATGTTTCGAACATCTTCATCAGACTGCATCTGCCTCAGTCAGCAGATGTCAAATGTAATTTTAGGGGTACCAGCGGTACAAATTGGTGTAGGAGACCGGATTCTCTTATACTTCGCCAATGTATAAAGAGCCGTTACTGATACGATATAAACATTCCCTGCAACCAGCATCGACACCTTACAGTAGAGAAGAGGT
>WNFI01030790.1_pt1 | contig 13219 bp, 12 predicted proteins | sample 5400471 | NCBI WGS metagenome assembly WNFI01 (sample SAMN13153348, study PRJNA577476) | soil metagenome | isolation source: 100 cm saprolite on Douglas fir-dominated hillslope | place: USA:California | collected 2013-09-17
ACGGCGAGGCTGATCCATGAAGTTCTTTCTCGATACCGCGAGCCTCAAGGACATCAGCTGGGCGGCCCAGGCCGGGTTGATCGATGGGATCACCACCAACCCGTCGCTGTTGGCGAAGCAAGCGGGCGACTTGGATCCCCGCGACGTCCTCAAGGAGATCTGCTCTCTGGTCGAGGGCCCCGTGTCCGCGGAGGTCGTCGCCGTGGACGCCGACGGCATGGTGCGCGAGGGCAAAGAGCTCGCCAAGATCGCGGACAACATCGTCGTGAAGGTTCCGATGCTCGAGGCGGGGATGGTCGCGGTTCGGCGCCTCGCCGAGGCCGGCATCAAGACCAATGTCACGCTGTGCTTCTCGAGCGTGCAGTGCCTCATCGCCGCGAAGGCCGGCGCCGCGTACGTGAGCCCGTTCATCGGGCGCCTGGACGACGTCGGTCAGGAAGGGATGGACGTCATCCGGGAGGCACGCGTGATCTTCGACAACTATCAGATCGCCACCGAGATCCTCGCCGCCTCGATCCGGCATCCGCGCCACGTAGTGGAGGCGGCGATGATCGGCGCCGACGTGGCCACTCTGCCCCCCGACGTCCTCAAGAAGCTGTTGCTGCACCCGCTCACCGATCGCGGGCTGGAGCAGTTCCTGGCGGACTGGAACAAGCTCGCGGCGCGCGCGAAGGCCGCGGTTTGACGTACAGCTCGCCCCTCTCCCAGCGCTACGCCTCCCCGGCCATGCAGGCCTTGTGGGGCGACCGGCGCCGCATCGGACTGTGGCGGCGGCTGTGGCTTGCCCTCATGGAGGTCGAGCGGGAGCTGGGCCTCGACATCCCCGAGCGGGCGCTCGCGGAGCTGCGCGCCCACCTGGACGATGCCGACCTCGAGCGCGCGGCGGAGCACGAGAAACGGATCCGCCACGACGTGATGGCGCACATCCACCATCTGGGTGAGCAGGCGCCCACGGCGCGGCCGTTCATCCACCTCGGCGCGACGAGCGCCTACGTCACGGACAACGCCGACCTCATCCTGATGCGCGAGGGGCTGCAGCTTCTCCTGGGCCGGGTGGCGGCCGTGCTGGTCGCGCTCGCCAAGCCCGCCCGGCGCTACCGCGACGTGCCGTGCCTCGCGTACACGCACTTCCAGCCGGCCCAGCTCACTACCGTCGGCAAGCGGATCACCCTGTGGATGCAGGAGTTCTTGCTGGACGCGGAGGAGATTCTCCATCGGCTCGACACGCTGCAGTTCCGCGGCGTGAAGGGGACTACCGGTACGCAGGCCAGCTTCCTCGAGTTGTTCGACGGAAACGATGAAAAGGTGCGGGAGCTGGACGCCCGGGTCGGCCGGCGGATGGGCTTCACCCGGGTGTTCCCGATCACCGGCCAGACCTACACCCGGAAGCTCGACGCCCAGGTGCTCACGGCGCTGTCGGGGGTCGCTCAGTCGGCGGCCAAGTTCGCCACCGATGTGCGGCTGCTGCAGCACGAGGGCGAGATGCTGGAGCCGTTCGAGAGCGATCAGGTGGGATCATCGGCGATGGCGTACAAGCGGAATCCAATGCGCGCCGAGCGGATGACGGGGCTCGCGCGCTTCGTCATCGAGTTGGAGGGCAACGCCTGGCACACGGCGGCGGAGCAATGGCTCGAGCGCACGCTGGACGACAGCGCCAATCGCCGGCTGGTCCTTCCCGAGGCGTTCCTGGCGGCCGACGCGATCCTGGTGCTGGCAACCAACGTGGCTGCAGGGCTCGAGGTGCGCGAGCCGGTGATGGCGCGCCACGTAGCGGCGCAGCTGCCCTTCCTCGCCACGGAGCGCCTGCTGATGCGTGGGGTGAAGGCGGGCGGCGACCGCCAGCGACTGCACGAGGTCATCCGCACCCACAGTCTCGCCGTAGCCCAGGCCGTGGCGGAGCAGGGAGCGCCCAACGATCTACTCGAGCGATTGGCCAGGGATCCGGCGTTCAGGGCCTTGAGGATCTCCGTCCGCCCGGAGGAGCTCGAGCCGGCGGCCTACGTTGGTCGCGCGCCGCGCCAGGTGGACGAGTTCCTCGAGCACGTCCTCCCCAACCTGCTCCACCGCGTCGAGGCCGTAGCGCCGGCGGCGGCCGCTGCCGAGGTCACCGTATGACGCTGCCTCTCGTCGCCAGCGCCCTGCCCCTCCCCCTGCTGCGCCGCGGCAAGGTTCGCGAGGTGTATGAGGTGGATCCCGAGACCCTGCTGCTGGTGGCGAGCGATCGGGTGAGTGCCTTCGACGTGGTGCTGCGGGAGCCCGTGCCCCACAAGGGCGCGGTGCTGACGCAACTGAGCGCGTTCTGGTTCGAGCGCCTCGCGGGTGTGATCTCGAGCCACTTTCTCTCGGGCGACGCGGACGAGATTGTGGCGCGGATTCCCGCGCTCGCCGATCACAGCGCGGCCCTGGCAGGGCGGGCCATGCTGGTGCGCCGCACGACCCCCGTGCCATTCGAGTGCGTGGTGCGCGGCTACATCGCCGGCTCGGCTTGGGCCGAGTACAAGAAGGCCGGCACGCTCGCCGGCGAGCCGCTGCCACCCGGACTGGTCGAGAGCGCGCGGATCGACCCGCCGATCTTCTCGCCCGCGACCAAGGCCGACGTGGGCCACGACGAGAACGTGACGTTCACGCACGTCGTCAAGGCGCTGGGCCGGCCGCTCGCCGAGCAACTCAAGCGAGCGAGCCTGAGCCTGTACGAGGCCGGCCGCGCCTACGCGGCGCCGCGCGGTATCATCATCGCCGACACGAAGTTCGAGTTCGGCACCACGCCCGACGGCCGGCTGCTCGTGATCGACGAGATTCTCACGCTCGACTCCTCCCGGTTCTGGCCCGCCGACCGGTACACGCCCAGCCGGAGCCAGCCGAGCTTCGACAAGCAGCCGTTGCGGGACTACCTCGCGGGCCTGAAGCAGGAAGGCCAGTGGGACGGGAACGCCCCACCGCCGCCGCTGCCGCGGGAGGTGGTGCAGGCGACGAGCGAGCGGTACCTAAAGGCTCATCAACTAATCACGGGGAAGCCGCTGGGGATTGCGTGACTAACCCAATGCGGAATGCGGAATGCGGAATGCGGAGTGTCAATGGGAGCGTCGTTAAGCGAGCGACCTTCCACTGCAATTCCGCACTCCACATTCCGCATTCCGCATTCGGTGAGGGGGGGCGGTGAGGGTCGCTCCCGAGGGATGGCCGTTCATCCTCGCCGGTTGGGCGCTGGTGGCGCTGGGCGCGTGGGGTGTCGCGGCGTGGGGCCGCGTCATGTGGGTGGTAGAAGTCCCGCTGCTGCTGCTCGCCGTGTGGCTGGTCGCCTTTTTCCGAGACCCGTCTCGCACAGGCCCGCGCGGCGATCAGTACGTGATCGCACCGGCGGACGGCAGGATCGTGGACGTGCGGGTGGTGGATGAGCCGATGTATCTCAAGAGCCAGGCGACGCGGATCTCGATCTTCATGAGCGTGTTCGACGTGCACGTTAACCGCTATCCGGCGACCGGGACGGTAGAGCTGGTGCGGTACAATCCCGGTCGGTTCCTGCACGCCGCCTCCGACAAGGCGAGTCTCGACAACGAGCAGGCGTCGGTGGGGCTGCGCGCGGCGCGTGCGCCGCTGCTCGTGCGTCAGATCGCGGGCCTCATCGCCCGTCGCATTGTCACCGACGGCGCGGCCGGTGACCGGGCGATGCAGGGAGAGCGGATGGGGATCATTCGGTTCGGCTCGCGGGTGGATGTGTTCGTCCCCCTCGCCGCGCGGTCGGCGGTGCGGGTGGCAGTCGGCGATCGGGTGCAGGCCGGCGCGACCGTGTTGGCGGAGTATACGCCGTGAAGCCGTTCCCCCGCCCCAGCATGCGGCGCGTCGTGATCGTCGTGCCGAGCCTGTTCACCCTGTTCAATTTGTTCTTCGGCATCTGGTCCATGGTGCTGGCGTCGCGCGGGGAGTTCTATCGCGCGGGCTGGTACATCTTCTTCGCCGGCGTGCTCGACGCGCTCGATGGCCGGGTGGCGCGGCTGTCGCGCACCGGCACCCGGTTCGGCGCCGAGCTCGACAGCCTGGTTGACGTGGTGAGCTTCGGCGTCGCCCCGGCCTTTCTCATCTACCAGCTCGAGTTCGCGACCGGCGGCCAGGCGGAGTGGATTTTCTGCTACTTCTATGTCATGGCGGCCGCCATCCGGCTGGCCCGCTTCAACATCACTCAGGCCGGACGCGCGAAGCGCTATTTCATCGGCCTGCCGTCGCCGGCCGCCGGCATGACGCTCGCGACGTTCTTTCCGTTCACGACCACGGAGCTGTATCAGCACGTGTTCCGGTTCTTGCCGCGTCACCACCTGATGCAGCTACTGATGATCCTCCTCACCATTCTCATGGTGAGCAACGTGCGGTATGCGACGTTCCCGCGCGCCGGCGTGCGCACCGTGAAGGGGCTCTTGGGGCTCGCGACCCTCCTGTTTATGGTCATCTTCGGCATTCTCGAGCACGACGCGTTCTTCTTCCCCCTGGGGATCACCTACATGGTGTACGGGATCCTGCGCGCGACGCTGCTGGGCTTCTTCTTCGAGGAGGACGACGAGGAAACGGACATCGCGGGCCCGATCGTGATCGCCGACAACGGAGCCGTGGCCGAGGTGTTCGGCCCGCCGCCACGCGTGCTGGCTCCGCGGGAGCGCGAGGGGGGAGGTCAGGGATGAGCGCGTTCCGGATCGAGGTGCGCGTCATGCCGCGCGCCGCCCTGCTCGATCCTCAGGGCCAGGCGGTGGAGCATGCCCTGCACGCCCTGGGCTTTGGCGAGGTTGCCCGGGTGCGGATGGGCAAGCACCTGGTACTCGAGGTGAAGGCGGCGTCGCGCGACGAAGCCCTGGCCCGCGCGCGGGTGATGTGCGACCGGCTGCTCGCGAACCCCGTCACCGAGGACTACGACCTGGCCGTGGACGGAGGGGCCGCTCGATGAAACGCGTCGCGGTGATCGTGTTTCCCGGGTCCAACTGCGACGCGGAAACGCTGGCGGCGGCGCGCGCGGCGGGGTCCGATGCCTACTTCGGCATCTGCAACGGCTTCCAGATCCTGTGCGAGGCGGGGCTGCTACCTGGTGGCTTGATGCGTAATGCCCGGCTGCGCTTCCTCTCCCGGCCGGTGTGGGTGCGGGTGGAGCAGACCGACACCCCGTTCACCTGTCTGTACGAAAAGGGTGAGGTGCTCGAGATCCCGGTGGCGCACGGCGACGGGCGGTACGTGGTGGATGCCCGGACGGCCGCCGAGCTCGAGGCGACGGACGGTGTGGTATGGCGTTACGTGCGGGACAACCCGAACGGTTCGGTCAACGAAATCGCCGGCGTGACGAACGCCGGCCGGAACGTGGTGGGGATCATGCCGCACCCGGAGCGCCGCGACGCGCCGGCCTTGGGCGGCCAGGACGGAGCCCGTGTCTTTCACTCGATGGAGGCTCGACATGCGACGCAGCACGCTGCTGATGTGCGCGCTGTTGACGATCGCCACCTCAGGGTGTAAGCAGATAAACCGGCCCGGCAGGCGCCCGAGGTGCCGCTGCCTGCGCGCGACGTTCCCTACAACTCGCCCGACACCGGCACGATCGCCCCGGGCATGCGCGAGCGGGAGATCTACTCGCTGTGGGGGCCCCCGAACGCGGTTCGTCGCCAGGGGGACATGACGTACCTCTACTACCCGAACGGTTGCGAATACACCTGCGGCACGGCGGATGTGGTATTCCTCCAGAACGGTCAGGTCGTGGATGCCGTGCTCCGGTGGCCGGGCCACGGCTACAGCGGGCAGTCGTCCTCACCCGTCGCCACACCCCCGCACGGCCCGGCGCGTCCGGGCGGCGATACGCTCACGGTGAAATCAACCTCGACGCCTTGAGGCCGATGCCCGACAAGCCCAGCAGAAACGAAGAGGAATACTTTGCCAAGCGGGACGCCGAGCTGCTGCGGCAGCAGCGCGCCACGGTCCAGAAGACCGCGGCCGAAGCCGAGCGTCGCTCCCACCACATGAAGTGCCCGAAGTGCGGCTACGATCTGATTACGGGGGAATGGCACGGCATCCAGATCGATCAGTGCACGCACTGCCATGGTGTCTGGTTCGACGCGGGCGAGGCGGAGAGCGTGCTGGCACATCCCGAGCCGAACATCATGGGGCGCGTGTTCCGCGCCTTGCTCCGGGGCGTCTCCGGGGCGAAGGCGTCCGACGCGTGACGCGGGGCGCCCTTCCCCGCGCTCCCACTCCGTTCCCGGGCGACCCCCCCATCACGCCTCAACTGGTCCGCGAGCACAACCTCACCGACGCAGAGTACCAGCGGATCACGACGCTGCTCGGGCGCACGCCCACCTTCGCCGAGCTGGGCGTTTTCTCTGCGTTGTGGAGCGAGCATTGCTCCTACAAGCACTCGCGACCGGTCTTGAAGGGATTCCCCACGGCGGGCCCCCAAGTCGTGCAGGGGCCGGGCGAGAACGCCGGCGTGCTCCGCCTCCCCGATGGTTGGGCCGTGGCGTTCAAAATCGAATCCCACAACCACCCATCGGCGGTCGAGCCCTACCAGGGGGCGGCGACCGGCGTCGGCGGGATCCTGCGGGACGTGTTCACCATGGGCGCCCGGCCCGTGGCGGTCCTGAACAGCCTGCGCTTCGGTCCGCTGGATGAGGCGCGCAACCGCTATCTCTTCGCCGGCGTGGTGAAGGGGGTGGGCGACTACGGCAACTGCGTGGGCGTTCCGACGTTGGGGGGCGAAGTCGACTTCGGTCCGAGCTATGGCGGCAATCCCCTGGTGAATGCGATGTGCGTCGGTCTCCTGAAGGAGCGGGACCTGATCAAGGCGGCGGCGCGCGGCGTAGGCAACGTGCTTCTGGTCGTGGGATCGCGCACCGGCCGCGACGGCATCCACGGCGCGTCGTTCGCCTCCGAAGAGCTGACGCACGAGAGCGAGCGGCGCAGGCCCCAGGTCCAGGTCGGCGATCCGTTTACTGAGAAGCTGCTGCTCGAGGCCAGTCTCGCGCTGATCGCGTCGGGGCACATCGTGGCCATTCAGGACATGGGTGCGGCCGGGCTTACGTCATCGTCCGCCGAGATGGCCGCGAAGGGCGGCGTGGGCGTGGAGATCGACCTCTCGCTCGTACCCACGCGCGAGCCGGGGATGACGCCGTATGAGATCCTCTTGTCCGAGTCGCAGGAGCGCATGCTGGTGGTGGCGCGGCCCGAGCGCGTCGCGCAGGTCCAGGCGATCGCCGAGAAATGGGACCTCACCGCCACCCCGATCGGCCGGGTGACGGGCGATGGGATGTACCGGGCGACGTGGCAGGAGCAGGTCGTGGTCGAGATCCCGGGCCAGCGCTTGATCGACGAGTGCCCGGTCTATACGCCCGAAGCCCGCGAGGATGAAGCGATCGCTCGGTTGCGCACGGAGGGTCCCGCTCCCCGCTCCCCGCTCCCCGCTCCTGCTGAGGTGCTCCTCCAGCTCCTCGACCATCCCCCGATCGCGTCCAAGCATTGGGTCTACGAGCAGTACGACTCGACCGTTCAGGCGGGCACGGTGATCGGCCCAGGGGGCGACGCGGGCGTAATTCGCGTGCGGGATGCTCAATTCGGGATTGCGGTGACGGTGGACTGCAACAACCGCTATGTCCTGCTCGACCCGTATGAAGGGGGCAAGGCAGTGGTGGCGGAGGCCGCCCGCAACATCGCGTGCACGGGCGCCCGGCCGCTGGGCATCACCGATTGCCTGAACTACGGCAGTCCCGAGCGGCCTGCGGTCTTTTACCAATTCAAGGAGAGCTGCCGCGGCATCGCCGACGCGTGCCGGGCGCTCGACACCCCGGTCACCGGCGGGAACGTCTCCTTCTACAATGAGAGCCCCGCCGGCGCGGTGGATCCCACGCCGGTGGTGGGCATGATCGGCCTCCTGGCGCGCGCCGACCGTGCCGTGCCGAGCCATGCGCGCGCGGCGGGCGACGTGGTCTTTGTGCTGGGCGAGACCCGGGCCGAGCTGGGAGCGTCGCAGCTGTGGGAGGCGCTGTACGGTTTCGTGGGCGGACAACCACCACGGGTGAACCTGGCGGTCGAGCGGCGTCTCGTCGACTACCTCGTCACGGCGGCGGAGCGCGGCCTGCTCCGCTCGGCGCACGATTGCTCGCACGGCGGCCTGGGCGTCGCGCTGGCGGAGGTTGCGATGGGCGGCCCCTACGACGAGACAGGCGTCGGTCTCGACATCGATCTCACGGCGCACGCCTCAGGGCTTGCGGCTGTCGATCTGCTGTTCAGCGAGTCTCAGGGTCGAGCCGTTGTCACGTGCGCACCGGAGCGCGCGACCGCGGTAGCGGCGCTCGCGCAGGAGCTCGGGGTGCCCGCGCAGCGGGTGGGAACGGTCGCTCAGACCGGCGGCGCGGTGCGCTTGCGGTTGCGCGATGCGACCATCGAGCACCCCGTCGAGCGTCTCAGGCAGGTATATTTCTCGAGCGTATCCCGACGGATGGGAGACTGACAGACAGATGTGCGGCATCATCGGCGTGACCGGCGTTCCCGACGCAGCCCGCGTCGCCTATCTCGGCCTCTACAGCCTGCAGCATCGGGGGCAGGAGTCCGCGGGGATGGTCGCGGTGGATGGGGAAGGCGTGGCGCGGTCCCACCGCGGCATGGGACTGGTGTCGGACATCTTCAACGAGCAAGTCCTGAGCGATCTACCGGGCGACGTCGCCATCGGTCACACCCGCTACTCCACCGCCGGCACCTCCGTCCTCGCCAACGCCCAACCGATGCTCGCCCGCTACCGCGAGGGGCCGCTGGCGCTGGCCCACAACGGCAACCTCACGAACGCGGTGCAGCTGCGGTCCGACCTGGTCGCCAAGGGCTCGCTGTTCCAGAGCTCCTCGGACAGCGAGGTGCTGGTCCACCTGATCGCCCGCTCCGAGGCGCGGGAGCCGGAAGACCAGCTGCTGGACGCGCTGGAGCGGGTGGAAGGCGCCTACTCGCTCCTCATTACCGTCGGCCGTACCCTGTACGCCATCGTCGATCCCCGCGGCTTTCGGCCCTTGGTGCTGGGACGCCTGGGGCGCGGCTGGGTGGTGGCGTCCGAGACCTGCGCGCTGGACATCACTGGAGCCACCCTGGTGCGCGAGCTCGAACCCGGCGACTTCGTGCGCATCCGGGGCAGCGAGGTGGATCAGCTGCCCCGCTTGCCCGCGCGGTCGCGGCGCCGGTGCGTGTTCGAGCTGGTCTACTTTTCCCGGCCCGACAGCACGGTGTTCCACCGCTCGGTGGATCGGGTGCGGCGGGCGTTGGGGCACGAGCTGGCCCGCGAGCACCCGACCCCAGGCGCCGACTGCGTGTTCTCGGTCCCTGACTCCTCCAACGCCATGGCCCTCGGCTTCTCCGAGGAGTCGGGGATCAAGCTCGAGCACGCGCTGATTCGCAATCACTACGTCGGCCGCACCTTCATCCACCCCGCGCAGGCGGGCCGGATGGCGAAGGTCAAGATCAAGTTCAATCCCGTGCGGGAAGTGCTTCAGGGAAAAAAGGTCGTGGTCGTGGACGACTCGATTGTCCGCGGCACGACCAGCCGGGCGCTGGTGCAGCTGATTCGTCAGGCGGGCGCAGCCGAGGTGCATTTCCGCGTGGCGTCGCCGCCCATCACCGGCCCATGCTATTACGGGATCGACACGCCGAGCAAGCAAGAGCTGATCGGGTCGACCAACAGCGTCGACCAGATACGCGAGCATCTGGGCGTGGACTCGCTCGGCTATCTCTCGCTGGACGGGATGCTGCGGGCCGCCGGCGGCGATCCGGCCGACTTCTGCCACGCCTGCTTCTCGGGCGATTACCCTACGGATATCCCCGAAGATCTCGAGCGGGCCCGCAACGCCGCGCCGCTCCTCGCCGCCATTCCCAGTTGACCAGCCGTGCCGGCGCTCGAGCGGTGGGTGTATTCGTTCGGCGACGGCCGTGCCGACGGCTCGGCGGCGATGCGCGATATCCTGGGTGGCAAGGGCGCCGGGCTCGCCGAAATGGCGAACCTGGGGCTCCCCGTCCCCCCGGGCTTCACCATCTCGGCCAAACTGTGTATCGCCTACCTCGAGCACGGTACCTTCCCCGACGATCTGCGTGAAGAAGTCGACCGCCACCTGAAGCAGCTGGAGCGAGCATCCAAGAAGGGGTTCGGCGACGCCCGCAATCCCCTGCTCGTTTCGGTGCGCTCCGGCGCGGCGGTGTCGATGCCGGGAATGATGGAGACCATTCTCAACCTGGGCTTGAACGACGAGACCGTGCAGGGACTGATCGCGGGCTCGAAGAACCCTCGATTCGCCTACGATTCGTACCGTCGGTTCGTCCAGATGTACGGCGACGTGGTGTTCGATCTCGGCAAGCAGCCGTTCGCGGAGGTGCAGGACGAGTTCAAGCGCCGTCGCAACGTGGAGCGGGACATCGATCTGCCGCCAGACGACCTGAAGGCGCTGGCGCGGGAGTTCAAGGCCATCATCCAGGCGAAGAGCGGGCTCCCCTTCCCCGAAGATCCCGAGTCCCAGCTGTGGAGGGCGATCGAAGCGGTCTTCAAGAGCTGGCGAACGCGCCGGGCCGTGGACTACCGTCGGGTGCACGGCATCCCCGACGATCTGGGGACCGCCGTGAACGTGGTCGCGATGGTGTATGGCAACATGGGGGACGATTCCGGGACGGGCGTCGCCTTCACGCGCGACTGCAGCACCGGCGAAGCCGTGCTCAACGGCGACGTCCTCACCAACGCGCAGGGCGAGGACGTCGTGTCGGGCGCGCGCACCCCCGAGTCGATCTCCACGCTCAAGCGTGGCAAGCTCGCCAAGGTGTACCGCGAGCTCCAGCGCGTCGCAACAAAGCTCGAGCGCCATTTCCGGGACGTGCAGGACATCGAGTTCACCTTCGAGCACGGCAAGCTGTATCTGCTTCAGACGCGCCGCGCGCAGCGCGCCGGGCTCGCGGCGGTGCGGAGTGCCGTGGAAATGGTGGATGAGGGGCTCATCACGCCGGGCGAGGCGGTGCAACGCGTGCCGCCCCAGGACCTGGACCAGCTGTTCCATCCGATGGTCGACCCGCGGGCATCGGTCACCCTGGTCGCGAAGGGTCTCCCGGCCTCGCCCGGGGCGGCGACGGGCGAGGCAGTATTCGACGCGGACGAGGCGGAGGCGTTGGCCCATGAGGGCCGCAAAGTCATCCTCATCCGGCCAGAGACCTCGCCCGAGGATTTCCACGGGATCGTGGCGGCGCAGGCAGTGCTCACCGCACGTGGCGGTATGACGAGCCACGCGGCGGTGGTAGCTCGGGGGATGGGCAAGACGTGTGTCGTGGGGGCAAAGGACATCGAGGTGGACCCCGCCGCGGGCCGGCTGCGCGCCAACGGCCGCGTCGTCAAATGGGGTCAGCTCATCACCGTCGACGGGACTACGGGCCGGGTGCTGCTCGGCGCCGCCAAACTGGTGGAGCCGAAGCTGGGCAGCCACTATGCCAAGCTGATGGCTTGGGCGGACGAACACCGCCGGCTGCGGGTGCGCGCCAACGCCGACACGCCGGGGGACGCGAAGCGCGCCCGGGAGTTCGGCGCAGAAGGGATCGGGCTGTGCCGCACCGAGCACATGTTCTTCGAAGGCGATCGCATCACCGCGATGCGCGAGATGATCGTGGCGCCGGATGAGGCGGGCCGCCGCCGCGCGCTCGAAAAGCTACTCCCGATGCAGCGCGAGGACTTCGAGGGGATGTTCGAAGCGATGGCCGGCTACCCGGTCACGATCCGGCTGCTCGATCCGCCGCTGCACGAGTTCCTGCCGCACGGGAAGGACGAGGTCGGTGCTCTCGCGCGCGCCATGAAGCTGCCCGCCGTCCGGTTGGAGCGGCTCGTCGCCTCGCTGATCGAAGCAAACCCGATGCTCGGGCATCGCGGCTGCCGCCTGGGCATCACGTATCCTGAAATCACCGAAATGCAGGCCCGGGCGATTTTCGAGGCAGCGTGCCGGGTGGTGAGTCGCGGCAAGAAGGTGACGGTCGAGGTGATGATCCCTCTCGTCGCGCTCGCCGAGGAGCTGCGTCACCAGGCTGAGATCGTGCGCCGGGTGGGAGCTGCGTCGCCAGACCGAGATCGTGCGCCGGGTGGCGCGCGAGGTGTTCCAGGCCGAGGGGCGGGCGGTGCCGTATCTGGTCGGGACCATGATCGAGTTGCCGCGCGCCGCGCTCACGGCCGACGAGATCGCCAAGGACGCCGAGTTTTTCTCCTTCGGGACGAACGACCTCACGCAGACCACCTTCGGTCTTTCGCGCGACGACGCGGGCCGGTTCCTGCCGTTCTACGTGGAGCACGGCATCCTGAAGGACGACCCGTTCCAGGTGCTCGACCAGGAAGGGGTCGGCAAGCTCATCGAGCTGGCGGTCAAGCTCGGCCGGGGAACGCGGGCCGAGCTCAAGATCGGCATCTGCGGGGAGCATGGCGGCGAGCCGGCGTCGGTGAAGTTCTGTCACCACGTGGGCCTGAATTACGTGTCCTGCTCGCCGTTCCGCGTGCCGATCGCCCGTCTCGCCGCGGCTCAGGCCGCACTCGAGGAGCAGGGGGTGATCAACCGCACGAGGGCGACAGTCTAAAAGCAGGTTGGGGAGGTTGTGGAGGTTGGGGGAGGATGGGGGAGGCTGCTTCGGAGCGACCTCCCTCGACCTCCACCATTCCTCAACCCCCTTTAACCTGCGCCTATCCGGGAGTTGACAGGAAACGTGATCAGCACGCGAACGGCCCGTCCGCGAAATCGTCCATGACGAAAGTGCGCTTGCAGCACGAAGTTCCTCGCGGCCTGATTGAGCCCGGCGTGCGGGCTCTCGATCACCTGCACCGAGGCTGGTTCGGCCCGTCCGGTCGTGTCGATGATCGCGCGCACCAACACCCGTCCTTGAATCCCCGCTTGGCGCAGCAAGTTGGGGTACTCGAGCGGTGGTCCAGACAGGAACATGGGCCGCTCGTCCACCATCGACTCGGTGCGTACATCGTGGTCCACTTGGGTCTGCTTCAACTTCTTCCAATACACGACCACCGCGCCCCTGTCCGCCGCGCCCGCACATCCACCTGAGGACCACGTCCTGGCGTGGAACGCTGGTACCAGCCGGTCGACCACGGCAAGGCAGTTGCTATCGCGCGCCTCCCGAATCCCCGCGGCGTTGCCGATGAGACTATCCTCAGCATCGAGGACAAATGCGACAGCCGCGCCCGGGAGCGGGTGCGCGAACACCT
>WNFI01118838.1_pt1 | contig 13219 bp, 16 predicted proteins | sample 5400471 | NCBI WGS metagenome assembly WNFI01 (sample SAMN13153348, study PRJNA577476) | soil metagenome | isolation source: 100 cm saprolite on Douglas fir-dominated hillslope | place: USA:California | collected 2013-09-17
CCTTCGGTGTTGAAGTCGAGCCGGCCGACCGAGACCCAGCGCCCGCCGTGCACCTTGGGTAGGCGGTCGAAAACTGTGGGACGTTTTTCGGGATCGTCGCGCGTGACGATCTCGCCCGCCTGCTTGTGGTAGAGCAGCACGCGCGGCAGCGGATCGCCGAAGCGCAGCGTGATGAGGTTGCCGTCGAGCTTCACCTTGTCGCCGGGACCCACCGAGTCGCCGAGCTTGGCGATCTGCCCGTTGATGGTGATGTGGCCCTGCGCGATGAGGATCTCGATGTTGCGCCGCGAGCCGTGGCCCGATTGCGCCATCACCTTCTGCAGGCGCTCGCGCTTTCCGGGGCTGCTTCCCCCGTTGCGCTCGCCTCCGCCAGGGCCCTTGCCCTTGCGGCGCCGGTTGGAATTCTGCTGCGGCCGCGCCCATTCGGGCACGACTCCGCCTGGCCACTCCAGGCGATGGTTGGGGTGGGGTCTATCCCGCATGGGCTTCTCTCTCATTGGACTCGGGGGATTGGGGCTCGTCGGCCGATGGCTGCTGGGGCGGCTCGGGGTCCGCCGCGAAGGCGACGAGGCCTGGGGAGGCCGGCTCGAGGGCGGCCTGCAATTCCTCGAGCGGCGGAAGCTCCTCGAGCGACGTGAGGTTCAGGTCGTCGAGGAAACTTTTGGTGGTGGCGAACAGCGCCGGGCGCCCGGGCGTCTCGCGGTGACCGACCACCTCGACCCAGCCGCGCTCCATGAGCGCGTTGAGGGTCGGGGGCGATACCGCGACGCCGCGGATGTCCTCGATGTCGCCACGCGTGACCGGCTGGCGGTACGCGATGATGGCGAGCGTCTCCAGCACGGCGCGCGAATAGCGCGGCGCCTTGTCGCCGGAGATGCGGTCGATGAATTCCTGGTAGCCCGGCTTCACGCGGAAGCGCCAGCCGGAGGCGACGGTGGTGAGCTCGATCGAGCGCCCGGTCCACTCCCCGCGCAGCTCGTCGAGCACCTTGCGGATGTTGTCGGCGTCGACTTCGCCCGCGAAGAGGCGCTTCAACTGCTGCACCGTCAGCGGCTCCGGCGTGGAGAGCAGCGCCGCCTCGAGGACGCGCTTCACCTGCTCGAGGTCGACGTCGTGGCCGTTTCCGGGGAGGGCGGGAACGTTGTCGGTATTGGTGATTTCGTTCATGTTCTTCAGGCGATGGTGAGGGTCGCGCGCTCCGAGCGGAGCTTCACGTAGATCGGGTCGAAGGGCGTCTGCTGCGTGATGTCGACGAGGAGCTCGCGCGCGAGCTCGAGCAGCGCGAGGAAGCTCACCACCAGCACCGGCACGCCGCTCTCGGGCTCGAAGAGCTGCGAGAACTCGACGAACTTGCCGGGGGCGAGCGATTTGAGGATGCGGCTCATGTGCGCGCGCACCGAGAGCTGCTCGCGCTGGATCTTGTGGTGCTTGGTCATGCGAGCGCGGGCGAGGATCGAGCGCCACGCTTCCGAGAGGTCGGCCACGCGCACGTCGGGAAGCCGCTCGGCGACCTGCTCGATGTACACCTCGACCAGGGAAAAGTCGCGCCCCGCGACCGGCAGCTCGGATATCGCGTAGGCCGCCTTCTTCATGCGCTCGTACTCGAGCAGGCGGCGCACGAGCTCCGCGCGCGGATCCTCGGGCTCGGCGGCATCCTCGCGCGGCGGGCGCGGAAGGAGCATGCGCGACTTGATCTCGATCAGGAGTGCCGCCATCAGCAGGTACTCGGCCGCGAGCTCGAGCTGGGTCGCGCGCATCGCCTCGACGTACTCCATGTACTGGCGCGTCAGCTCGGCCATCGGGATGTCGAGGATGTCGAGCGAGTGCCTGCGGATGAGGTAAAGCAGCAGGTCTAGCGGACCCTCGAAGGCTTCGAGGAAGACCGAGAGCGCCTCCGGCGGAATGTAGAGATCCGCCGGCAGCTCGGCCATCGGCTCGCCGCGGATCTTCGCGACGGGCAAAGCGAGGTCGAGCGAGGATTGCTCGAGCCCGGGATCGTTGGCGGCGTGAGTCGTCATTTCTTTCCGTACAGGGATTCAGCGGCGAGCCGGCTCAGGCCTTCGCCCGTCTGTTGCGCGTCGGGAAGCTCGACCAGCTCCCACGCGAGCTTCACGCCCAGCTCGTTGGCGTTGGTCGTCGCGGTCTTGATGAACGTTTCGGCGCGATCCACGCGCGTGTCGCCCTGCTTCGCCGCGCCGTCGGATTCCACCGACTTCTCCTCGTCCGGATCGATGTCCTTCTCGCTCACCATCAGCACGAGGCGGCGCGGCAGCGCCTTGCGCACCTGCGCCTCGCCCGCGGTCGAGCTCACCAGCGAATAGGGATACGGGTGCGTCGTCTTTTCCTTGCGCCATTCGGGCAGGAGGTACCACCCGGGATTGGCGGCGATGATCACGCTGGCGCGGTTCTCGGGAACCAGCAGCGCCATGCGCTGCGCGAACTGGGCACCGGCCGCGTGCCCGAAGAGCACGTAGCCCGCCTGGCCGTCGCGCACCTCGTCGAAGATGTGCTCGATCGCGGCGTAGGCCCACTTCTGCGGGTCGGGCTGGTTGGCGACATCGCCGAGGTTGTAGCTCGCGGCCTTGGGCCAGAAGGCCACGTTGAACTCGGGCGCGACCACCATGAACTTCCAGCGGTCGGCGGCGAGCTCCCAGTAGTCGCGGTAGGTCGAGGCGTCGCGCTTCGGACCGGGGAGCACGATCACGATGGGGCATGTCGTGTCGCAGGTGCGCGGCCGGTAGGTGTACACGCGGATCGGGCGGTCGGCCTGCCCCTTCGCATCCTTGAAGACGAAGCTCCACTTGGCGCTCGGGATCGGCGTCGCCGCACTCGCGCCGAGCGCCACCGCTCCGATGATCACCGCGGCCGCAACCTTCACGACCCATCTGTGTTCATCTGTGTTCATCTGTGGTTCCTCAGCTGTAGTTGTGTTCATCTGTGGCTCCTCAGCTGTAATTGAGTCCCATGGATTCGCGCACGTCGCGCATCGTCTCGTCGGCCAGGTCGGAAGCCTTCTCGCAGCCGTCCTGGATGATGTTGCGCACCAGCGTCGGGTCCTCCTCGTAGGGCGCGGCGCGCTCGCGGATCGGGGAGAGCTCGGCGTTGATCGCCTCGATCACCGGCTGCTTGCATTCCAGGCAGCCGATGCCCGCGGTGGTGCAGCCCTTGACCACCCACTTCTGGATGGCCTCGTCGGAATAGATCTTGTGCAGGGTCCAGACGGGGCACTTCTCCGGATTCCCCGGATCGGAGCGGCGCACGCGCGCCGGGTCGGTCTGCATGGTGCGGATCTTCTTCGTCACCACGTCGGGCGTGTCGCGCAGCATGATCGCGTTGTCCGAGCTCTTCGACATCTTCTGCCCGTCGAGCCCGAGGAGCTTGGGCGTCTCGGTGAGCAGGGCCTCGGGCTCGGCGAGGATCACGCGCCCGCCGCCTTCGAGGAAGCCGTAGAGCCGCTCCTTGTCGCCGAGGTTGAGGTTCTGCACGTCGTTCACGAGGTTGCGCGCTTCCTCGAGCGCCGCCTCCTCGCCCTTCTCCTGGAAGCGCTGGCGAAGGCTGCGGTAGAGCTTCGCCTTCTTCGGGCCCATCTTCTTCACCGCCGCCTCGGCCTTCTCCTCGAAACCCTTCTCGCGCCCGAAGAGGTGGTTGAAGCGCCGCGCGAGCTCGCGCGTGAGCTCGATGTGCGACACCTGGTCCTCGCCTACCGGCACGCGGTTGGCGCGGTAGATGAGGATGTCGGCCGCCTGCATCAGCGGATAGCCCAGGAACCCGTAGGTAAGGATGTCGCGTCCCTGCTCGGCGTGCTGCTGGACGAGGTCCTTGTAGGTCGGCACGCGCTCGAGCCACGCGAGCGGGGCGAAGAACGAGAGCAGCACCGTGAGCTCGGCGTGCTGCGGCACGCGCGACTGGATGAAGAGCGTCGCCTTGGTCGGGTCGATGCCGCAAGCGAGCCAGTCGACGAACATCTCCCACACGGTCTGCTCGATCACCGCCGGGTCCTCGTAGTGCGTCGTGAGCGCGTGCCAGTCGGCGGCGAAGAAGAGGCACGGGTACTCGTTCTGCAGCCGCACCCAGTTCTTGAGCGCCCCGTGGTAATGGCCGAGGTGCATCGTCCCGGTGGGGCGCATGCCTGAGAGAACGCGGTCCTGGAACATGGGGGCCCGTTACTTGAAGCCGAACAGCGCGTACACCGCTGTCTCGGATGAATCCACCAGCGGCTCGAGCAAGCCGGTGAGGATGCCGCTGAAGATCAGCACCAGCAGGATGATCATCCCGTAGCGCTCCGTCCCCTGGTAGTGATAGGAGAGATTGGCCGGCAACACGCTTGCGAGCATGCGCCCGCCGTCGAGCGGCAGGATCGGGAACAGGTTCAGGATCGCGAACACGATGTTGACCTGGACCCCCGCCCGCGCCATCGGCTCCCAGAACGGCCCCATCAATCCCGTCGGCGAGGTGAACAGGATCAGGAGCTTCGCGATCACCACCCACGCCAGCATTTGCGCCACGTTGGAAAGCGGTCCCGCGGCGGCCACCCAGAGCATGTCGCGCTTCGGGTTGCGCAGGTTGTTGAAATTCACCGGGACCGGCTTCGCCCACCCGAAAAGGAACTTGCCGTGCGTCGCCCATACCAGCGCGAGCGGCACCAGGATGGTGCCGACGATGTCGATGTGCTTCACCGGATTGAGCGTGACGCGGCCGAGCATGTACGCGGTCGAATCGCCGAAATGCTTCGCCACATACCCGTGCGCCGCCTCGTGGAGCGTGATCGCCAGGATGATCGCGGGCCCATAGACGACAACGCCGCTGATGACCTCGTTGAAGTCCATCAGTGCAGCGCCTCCTTGACGAACCCGAAGGCACGGATGTCGCCGCGCCCCTCGCGCAGCAGCAGCGGCGCGTCGCCCGAAAGGTCGATCACCGTGGTGACCTCGCCATTGCACGGTCCCGAGTCGATCACGAGGTCGAGCGTGTGCTCGAGGTGGCGCCGGATCTCCTGCGCGTCGTTGAGCGCGACGCCGTGCGCCGGCAGGATCATCGTGGTCGAGAGCAGCGGCTCGCCGAGCGCTTCGAGCAGCGCGATCGGCACGTTGTGGGCGGGAATGCGCACGCCGATCGTGTGGCGGGGATGGAGCAGGCGGCGCGGCACCTCGCGGCTCGCGCGCAGGATGAAGGTGTAGCTGCCGGGCGTGTTGGCGCGCATCAGTCGGAACTGCAGGTTGTCCACCTTGGCGAACTGGCCCACTTGCGAAAGGTCGCGGCAAACGAGGGTGAGATGGTGGCGCTCGTCCATGGCGCGGATGCGGCGGATCCGCTCCATGGCCGCCTTGTCGCCGATGTGGCAGCCGAGCGCGTAGCAGGAATCCGTCGGGTAGGCGATCACGCCTCCCTCGCGGATGATCTCCACCGCATGCCGTATCAGCCGCGGCTGCGGGTTATCCGGGTGAACCGAAAAATATTGCGCCATACCCTCGACCCGCGTGGAAACTCCCACGCCAGAGCGGCAACGCGCTGCCACATCGCGTACTGCTCCGGGCGATGGCTTCCGGTCACCACCTCGATCGCCTCGCCACCGAGGCGCTTGAAGTCGGCGAGCATCTCGTCGCGAAACGCGGGCTTGAGATCGTAGCGGCCCGGGTGCGCGAGCACCGCCACGCCGCCGCTCGCCCGGATCCACTCTATCGCCTCCTCGAGGCCCGCCCAGCGATGCGGCACGAACGCGGGCTTGCCCTTGGCGAGGTACTTGTCGAATGCCGCCTGCGTGTCCTTCACCGCGCCTCGCTCCACCAGGTGGCGCGCGAAATGCGTGCGGCTCACCATATCCTTGTTCTCGGCGCACGCGAGCGCGCCTTCGAGCGTCGCCTCGATGCCCACCTTCGCCAACCCCTCGGCGATGCGCGCGGCGCGCTCCAGGCGCCCGTCGCGAATCGCGCGCAGGCCGTCGGCGAGCTCCGCGGCGCCCGGGTCCACCTGCAGTCCCAACACGTGCAGCGTCGTCATGCCCCAACTCACCGAGATCTCGACGCCGGGCACCAGGGTCACCCCCAAATGTGCCGCCGCGCGGCCCGCTTCTTCCAGGCCTTCGGTGGTGTCGTGGTCCGTGAGCGCGATCGCTATTTTCCATGGGTACCCAGCCAATCCAGTTCGGAGACGAGGGCCAGGTCGCGACGCGCGAGCTGCTGCGCCGTTGCGACGCCCTCGCGCCCTTGCGCCTTGCGGGCCACACGACCTTCCGCGGCCGGCTGGAGACCCTCGAGTCGATCGACAAGCAATACGGGGGAGGCGGCGTGCTCGCCCTCGAGGACGTTTCCGACCTCATCGCGACCCTGCACACGCAGCTCGCGCACTGGGAGGCGGAATCCGCGCGGCGCCACCTCGACGCGCACGCCGACATCGCCGACATCGCGATCGGAGTCGGCCTCTGGGCGATGCGCCACCGGGTCGAGATCACCGTGGTCGAGCCGCTCGCCAATGCGCTCGCCCGCCGCTCCAACGCCGCTCGCGGTCGCAAGGCGCTCGGTGCCGTGGTCGCGCTGATGCATGGCGTGATTGCCCATGTCGCCCCGCGCCTCGCTCCGGACCTCGAGCGCTCCAACCCCGAACGGGCCTGGCGCGTGCTGCACGTGAACCTCGCCATCACCGCCATCCGCACCGAGGATCCGGCGCTCATCGACGCCGCTTTCGACGCCCTCGACGCCGCCCTGCCGGCCGAGCGCTCCGGCTTCTACGCCGAGGCGATGGCCCTCGCCCTGGCGCCCAAGGTGGCCAAGGAGGTGCGCAGCCGTATCGAGGAACGCCATCGGAAGTGGACTTCGCTGTAAACTAGGCGGTTATTCATGAAGTTCCTCTTCGACTTTTACCCCGTAATCCTCTTCTTCGTCGCCTACAAGGTCACCGACATCTTTGTCGCGACGGGCGTGGCGATCGCGGCGGCCATTTTCCAGATCGGCTGGGCGCTCGCGCGCCGGCACAAGATCTCGGGAATGCAATGGACGAGCGTGGTGGTGGTCGTGCTCTTCGGCGGCGCGACGCTCATCCTGCGCGACGAGACGTTCATCAAGTGGAAGCCCACGGTGCTCTACTGGCTCGCGGGCGCCGTGTTCCTCGGCGCGCTCGCGTTCCGCCAGAATTTCGTCAGGGCCGTGATGGGCGAAGGCCTCTCGCTCCCCGAGCCGGTGTGGTTCAAGCTCGCAATCGCCTGGGGCGTCTTCTTCCTCTTCAAGGGAACTCTCAACCTGTGGGTCGCCTACACCTTCCCGACCGACGTCTGGGTCAACTTCAAGCTCTTCGGCGGCATGGGACTGATGATCGCCTTCGTCATCGCGCAGGCGTGGTGGATCTCGCGCTACCTGCCCGACGAACCCGAGAAGCCCGTGGCGAAAGTCGAGGAAGGCTCCAAGGGCGGCTGATGCTTTTCGCCATCCTCGCCGAGGACGTCCCCGGCACCCTCTCCCGGCGCATGGATGCGCGTGCCGCCCACCTCGAGCGCCTGAAGGCGCTGCAGGCCGCGGGCCGCCTCGTTCTCGCCGGGCCGCATCCCGCCATCGAAGCGCAGGATCCCGGCCCCGCGGGATTCACCGGGTCGCTGATCGTGGCCGAATTCGCCACGCGCGACGCGGCGATCGCGTGGGCGGCCGAAGACCCCTACGCCGTCGCCGGGGTTTACGGCCGGGTGAGCATCAAGCCTTTCCGCAAGGCGCTTCCGTGATGGCGAGCGAGCAGGCTATCCGCGAGCGGCTAGCGCGCCTGCAGCCGGCTTCGCTGGATTTGCGCGACGAAAGCGCGCAGCATGCGGGCCACGCCGGCGCGCGTCCGGGCGGCGGCAGCCACTGGCACCTCGCCATCGTCGCCGAAGCGTTTCGCGGCAAGAACGCGGTGGCAAGGCATCGAATGGTCTATGAGGCGTTGGGCGACCTCATGGAAAGCGATATCCACGCCCTCAGGATCGAGGCGTCCGCGCCCGAGTGAGCTTTGAGTCAACTACCCAGGAGCAAAGGAACAGTCATGCAACGTACCCTCAGGAACCTCGGCATCGCCGTCGTGGCGGGCACATTCGCCCTCGCGGCCGTGGCGCAGGACGAGCCCAAGAAGGCTCCCAAGAAAGCGGCCGCGGCGTCGGCGGGAGCCACCGGACGGATGGTCGTCAACGGCGTCTCGATTCCCCAGACGCGCATCGACGCGATGAACAAGGAGCTCACCGCCCAGGGCCAGCCCGACACGCCCGAGCGGGCGCAGGCGGTGAAGGAAGAGCTCATCAACCGTGAAATCCTCGCGCAGGCCGCCGCGAAGCGCGGAATCGACAAGAACCCGGACGTTGCCGCGCAGATGGACATGGCGCGCCAGGCGGTCCTGGTGCGCGCGCTCTTCGAAAGCGAGGTCAAGGCCAATCCGATCTCGGACGCGCAGCTTCAGCAGCAATACGAGTCGTTCAAGTTGACGATGGGCTCCAGCGAGTACAAGGTCCGCCACATCCTGGTCGACAAGGAAGACGACGCCAAGGCGATCATCGCCGACCTGCAGAAAGGCGGCGACTTCGCCAAGATCGCCAACGCGGCGCCGGTGAAGACCGACTTCGGCTACCACGTGATCCGCCTGGACGACGTGCGCCCGATGAAGGTGCCCGAGTTCAGCGAGATCAAGGAGCAGTTCAAGCAGCGTGCCCAGCAGGCGCAGATCCAGCGCTTCGTGATGGATCTTCGGCAGAAGGCGAAGATCGAGGAGCGCTAGCAGCGGTCACCCCCGCGCAGGCGGGGGCCCAATTTCGACGGGCGGCTCCGGCCGCCCTTTTTCTTTTCGGCGCCCTAACCCTTTTCCGCGCCGCCCCCGTTTCATCTCTCACGGGCCGCCATTTCGGCGCCCCCCGACCGCCAGGAGAGAGAGATGACCCCGCTTCGCGCACTCGCCGCCGCCACCCTCGCCGCCTTGAGCCTTTCCGCGCACGCGGTCGGCCGGATGGCGGACGTCACCCTCTTCGATCGCGCGACCGGACGCGAGCTTCCCATCGTCTGGCATGACGGGCGCGCCTACGTGGTCGGCCGGCCGGGCAACGAGTACCAGGTGATCGTGCGCAACCAGCACGGCGGCGACCTGCTCGCGGTGATCTCGGTGGACGGCGTGAACGTGCTGAACGGCGAGACCGCGAGCACGCGCCAGGGCGGATACATCGTCTCCCCGTGGGGCCGCATCGACATCCGCGGCTGGCGCAAGAGCCTCGCCGAAACGGCGGCCTTCTACTTCACTTCGCTCGGGGATTCGTACGCCGCGCGCACCGACCGGCCGCAGAACGTGGGCGTCATCGGCGTCGCGCTCTTCGAGCGCAAGCGCCTCGAGCCGCGCTACCAGGAGACGCGGACCGGCTGCAGCCGCCCGCCGAGTCCCAGTCCGGCCCGATGGCGCAGCGCCCGTCCGCCCCGCTCGGCACCGGCCACGGGCGGCGCGAGGAATCGCACGTTCAATGGACGCAATTCGAGCGCGCCACCGCGGAACCCGCCGAGACGATCGCGATCTACTACGACAGCTACCGCAACCTGGTCGCGCGCGGGATCCTGCAGGCGCCCGCCGCCCAATACTCGCCCAACCCCTTCCCGAGCGCCTTCGCTCCCGATCCCAGATGAGGACAGAGCACATCCGGCATCGCGTTGTGTTCTGTCCCAGTAAACTAGGGAGGCATGTCGGCCTCCGATGAACAGCTGATGCTCGCGTACGCCGGCGGCGATGCCGCAGCCTTCGAGACGCTCTACGCGCGCCACAAGGGACCGCTCTTCCGCTTCGTGCTGCGCTCGGTCAAGGCGCGCGGCGAGGCGGAGGAGCTCTTCCAGGACGTGTGGATGCGCGCGATCGAGGCGCGAGCGCGCTACGCGCCGCAGGCGAAGTTCACGACGTGGCTCTACACCATCGCGCACAACCGCATCGTCGATCACTGGAGGGCGCGCGGCCTCGCGCTGGTCTCGCTCGACGACGAGGAGAATCCCGCCGGGATCGAGCCCGTCGCGGGCCCGAGCGCCGAGCCGCACCGCAACGTCGAGGCGCGCCAGGCACTCGAGCGGCTCGACCAGGCGCTTGCCGCGATGCCCCAGGCGCAGCGCGAGGCGTTCCTCCTGCACCACGAGGGCGGGCTCACCACGGCGCAGATCGCCGCGGCGACCGGGAGCGGCGAGGAGGCGGCCAAGAGCCGCCTGCGCTATGCCATGCAGAAGCTGCGTGAGGCACTGGGCGATGACTGATCACGACGAACGCATCTCGAGGCGCTACGCCGAGCTCGCGCGCGAGGAGCCCGGGGCCGCGCTCGATGCCGCCGTCCTCGCCGCTTCGCGGCGCGCGCTCGCGCGCACGTCGTGGTCGCGCCGCTGGGCGGGCCCGGTGTCGATCGCCGCGGTGCTGGTCCTCGCGGTGGGCGTCACGCTGCAGATGCAGCGCGAGCAACCCGGCATCGAGCGCCCGGAATCGCCGCCGCCTGCGAAGCCGGTCCCGCCGCCCGAAGCGCCGGCCGACGTCGCGAAGGATCGCGATATCGAGCGCGGGGACGCGGGCGCCCGGGAGCGCAAGGCCGCGCCCCGCGAGAAGAAGCAGAAACTCGAGCGCTACGCCGAGCCCAAGCCCTTCGCCCAGGACGCGGCGCCCCGAGCCGACGGCGTCGCGGCGCCGGTGAGCAAGGATTCATTGGCGAACGTCGCGCCCATCGCGCGCGAGGAGGCTCGTGCTCCCGCCGCGAGCGCCGCTAGAACCGATACGATCGCGAGCCCCGCGCCCGCTCGCGCGCCGCCTGCTCCGGCCGCGGCGCCCATGCAGCCGGCAATGGAAGCGCAACAATCTTCGGCCGCGCAGGCTCCCGCGCCCGCTTCGAAGTCGCTGGGCGCGATCGCCCCGCTCGCGAAACGCGATGCCGCCGAAAGCGCGCCGGCGGCTGCGCGCCTTCAGGCGGCCCGAACCGAGGAGGAGATCGAGCTCGAGCGCATCGCGAAGCTGCGCGCGGAGGGCAAGCACGAGGACGCGGACAAGGCGCTCGCCGAGTTCCGCCGCCGGCATCCGGACTTCAGGATCCCGGAGGCGACGTGGGAGCGGGTGAGGCCGCGCTAGGATCGCGATGACCTCGATCAACGCAATTCGCTGCCTCGTACCGATCGCCCTGCTCGCGCTCGGCGCGTGCTCGGGCGGCGGCAGCTCGGGCTCGGCTTCTGCCCCCACCTGCGCGGACGCCGCCAACATCATCGCGGAGGAGGCGAATGCGCCCGCGAACGCCACCTACCTCCGCGTGCAACACATCGGCGATCCCGGGACGGCGGAGTGGCTCGGCGAAGTCGCCAATACGATCACGTGGGACGTGGGCGCGCTCACCGGCCTGCACGTGCCGCCCTCGGCGCAGCGCGGCTATCGCGACCAGGGCCCGCCCGTCGCCTCGAGCGCCTTCCAGCTGCGCTGCGACAGCGCCGGCTTTCTCATCAACACGGGGACTTTCTCCCACACGGTTCCCCTGGTGGGGGAAGGCCCCAGCGCAAGCGTATCGCGCGACCTCGTGCCCGACGTCGCGGCGTTCCATGACGCCAACTCGCTGCTCACCTTCGAGGCGCGGGTGAGCCTGCCGTGGATCGCGAACGAATCGACGCCGATCGGCGACGGGACCGCGCAAGTGAGCTTCTTCTACTACCTGGTCGACGCCAAGAGCGGCAAGGCGATCGCCCAAATCATCAGCCTCTACGACAACCGCCCGGCGGGCGTCGGCGGAAGCGCCATCGAGTTCGTCGGATTCGACGGCCACGTCGCCTTCGCGGGCAGCCCGCTGATGGCGGTCGACGCTGCGGGCGCTCCGGTGCGTTTCGTCGAATTGCCGCCGCAGGCGCCGGCGATGCGCTTCGTGCAGTCGTGGAGCGACCCCGCGTTCTTCCGCGCGGAGGTCTCCTACGCGCGCTTCCGCGACATGCTCGCCGCGCTCAGGCAGGCCGGCTCGGAATCGCTCTCGCTCGACCCTCTCGACTATCGCATCACGAGCTATGGCGTCCTGGGCGAGGTAGTTCCCGGTACCGGCACGGGCCACAACGTCGCGCTCGGGGCGAGCGTCACGGACCTCGCGCTGCGCCAATCGCAGCGGACGCCCTAGCTCATGACACCCATGCGCGCGCGTTGCGGAAGAGGCGCATCCACGGCGAATCCTCGCCCCACTCCTCCGGATGCCAGGAGAGGAGCACCGAGCGGAAGACCCGCTCCGGGTGCGGCATGAGGATCGTGAAACGCCCGTCGGGCGTGGTGAGCGCCGTCACGCCCTGCGGCGAGCCGTTCGGATTGTACGGATACGCCTCGGTCGCTTTGCCGCGATTGTCGACGAAGCGCGCGGCGACGAGGTAGCGGCACGCGTCCGCGGCCTCGGCGCTGGCGAAGACCGCGCGTCCCTCGCCGTGCGCGGTGGCGACCGGGATTCGGCTCCCTTCCATTGCCGAGAAGAGGATCGAGGGCGACTTCTGGATCTCGACCAGGGCGACGCGCGCCTCGTACTGCTCGGAGGCGTTGCGCTCGAAGTGCGGCCAGTTCGCGGCCCCCGGGATGATGTCCTTCAGGTTCGACATCATCTGGCAACCGTTGCACGCGCCCAGCGCGAAGGTATCGTCGCGCTTGAAGAAGGCCTCGAACTCGTCGCGGGCGCGCGCGTTGAAGAGGATGGACTTCGCCCAGCCCTCGCCCGCCCCGAGCACGTCGCCGTAGCTGAAGCCGCCGCACGCCGCGAAGGCCTTGAAGGCCGCGAGCGATACGCGTCCGGAAAGGATGTCGGTCATGTGGACATCGACCGCGGCGAATCCGGCGCGGTCGAAGGAGGCCGCCATTTCCACCTGCCCGTTGACGCCTTGCTCGCGCAGCACCGCGATCCGGGGCCGCGCGCCGGTCGCGATGAAGGGCGCGGCGATGTCGCGCTGCGGATCGAAGGTGAGCTTCGCGTTGAGGCCGGGATCGCCCTCGTCGAGGATGCGGTCGTATTCCTGGTCGGCGCACTTCGGGTTGTCGCGCAGGCGCTGGATGTGGTGCGTCACCTCCGACCAGGCTCGATGCAGGTCGACGCGCTTCTCCGCGAGCACGGGCTTGCCATCGACGATGACGCGCACCTCGCCCGTGGGGTTGGGATGGCCGATCACCTGCGCCTCGGCCGAGAGTCCCGCCTCGCGCAGCACGCGCAGCACATCCGTCCGGTCCTGCTTGCGCACCTGGAGTACCGCGCCCAGCTCCTCGCTGAAGAGCG
>WNFI01667769.1_pt1 | contig 13219 bp, 12 predicted proteins | sample 5400471 | NCBI WGS metagenome assembly WNFI01 (sample SAMN13153348, study PRJNA577476) | soil metagenome | isolation source: 100 cm saprolite on Douglas fir-dominated hillslope | place: USA:California | collected 2013-09-17
TTGTTGTTGCTAACCAATCCCCTGAACCGCAAACTTCTCCAAAATTCTGCTACTGGGATGTGCGGACAGACTAACTAACTTGTTTACCAAGGCAACCGGGATGAGAGCTGAGTCATACATGTCGCAATGAAGCTCATCTACAAGACTCAGCAATTGAGCGGCGTTCGGGAGATCTTTGTATGTGGGGTTCTTCTTTAAGAACGGAACCGGAATCGACACCACATGCATCTGACCAGCTGCTGATTTGAAGAGAACCTTGTGACCGTAGTTGCTGGTGTCAGCGTAGGGTCGCGGCTCATCTGGGTTGCCCGGAAGGATATTCCGGTAAATATAGTCATCAGTCAGGACGAGAACAGATCCATTCGGCATCAACGTCTGGATCTCCCGCGCATGCTCAACGAACGCACCGCTCTTTTCCAAACCTACGAGCAAAAGGTCGTGCTTTTTCTGCAACCATCCGACCAATTCGCGCATAGGTGCGTGTAGTCGCGCCGTCTGTCCGAAGAAGCCGGTTGGGCCGTCCTTTATAAACATGACCCTGCTTAAGGACTCTGGCGAGTAGCGGAGTAGCTGCCGAACAACGTGAATAATTACTAGGTGTTCGATCGTATTGGTCAGATAACCCAGTCTGCCCCCTGCACCACGCTCCTCATCTATTGCCTCGTGCAGGCGGAAAATATCCGTAAGACGTATTAATTTGCCGGTCTCCGGGCACTTGAAGCTGAAACTGGCATCCATCTCACCTTCTTCAAGGGTTACAGCTGCACCCGTCGGGCTGTGTGGATTAGTAGCTAGATCCCATTTCTTATCCTCGTCGGTTCGCTCTCCCGCCGGCTTATATCGCTTAAAGACAAACCAGGCGAGGGTGTCTATTAGGCTTTGCGTTTCGCCAAGCGTCTGGTGCTTAAAAAACTCATAAACGGAGGATAAAACCGTGGCTGTAAGGGAAGTCTGCGTTTTAGCTCGCACTCCTTTCGTGGCTAGCGCGAGCTTTAGCCTATCAATGCTCTTTAGCTTCGACATATCCTCAGGAGCAATAAACGCGCTAGCGTTAATCTGCAGCAAGTCATCTCTGCGGAACATCAGCGCCCCAAACTGCATAAATGTGAGAGAGGCTGATGGAAATTCCCGTCGCACCGGGACTTCACTGTAACCGCCGTCAACCGCCACAATAGTGTCCACAGCGTTCTTCTGCGGCTGCAGAAACGGAATCGCTAGGTCCTTAACTGCGGCTTGAGACTGCGGCTTAGGTATCCAGAGAGATTCAATTGTTTTTTGAACCTCGGCGTCATTTATCACATGGTGGTGAGACGCCTTCCTCGCGACCTCGAATGGTCGCTTCCCGGCGCTTGAGTAACCCATCTACCCCCCTGTCACTGCCTCGCGTCTATTCGTTCTTACTTGCTTTTGCTTCCGGCGGAAACCGATCGACCTGAACCGGAACCACAAAGGCGTTACTGTAAGTTTTCATTCGGACAAAACCTTTATCCGTGTCTTGGCTAAAGCGAACGAGAGATTCAGTGAAGTCGCTGAAGTCGTAATACTTTCGCAACTCCTTTATCTCGTCCTCATTGTTCAAATGCGAGATGAACCAATTTTGCGTGGCTTTCAAAATATTGCTGCTGATGGAGCTGACTTCTTGCGTGGCATAGATCAAGCCAAGGTTTAACTTAGCGCCCTCTTTGGCCAACCGGTTGTAGGTTTGGGATAAGTCCTTATCGTCCTTTTTCGGAAACAGGTTGTGTGCTTCTTCGAAATAGAACTGAATAAAGTTATTTGGCAAAGCGGATGTAAATCGTCGCATGGCATCCTGAAAGACCTTCTTAGTAATCCGCTCCGTGAACATCTTTTGTATCGCTTCGTCCCCTAGCGATAGATCGACTATCACGACTCGGCCGGCTCGCAGCTGTTGAACGATATCTTCATCGAACGGCGTTTGTACTGTGGCCGTATGTTGCGGTATTACGTTTTTTAAGATCCTGAATCCGGCGCAATCTGCGGATCCACCGGCGGAACGTTTCCGCGTCAGGATGGTAAGAAGGGCCTTGAGATCGTCGTCCGCCCATTCTCTTTTATTTTTCTGCTTATACGACGTAAACACCGCGTCATCGTCGTAAATCTCCCAAAGCTTTTCCCACCAAGTTGCCGCATCTTCGAGAGTCATTCCCTTATTTGGTTCTTCTCCATCCCAAACCGCTTTGCGAACGTCAGCACTTGCTTGGAACTTGACTTCAAATGACTTTGGCACCTCGAAACCTGCGCGATACAAACAGCAAACGTAAACGGCAAGGCGCCTGTCGTAGCGTGTCTTAGCTGACGCATTTGAGTCGTAATCATCGGGCTTCGCCAACGATACGTTTCGGAAGTTTGTGACAAAGCGAGTATCGTCTTCAGCAATCGATGGATACGAGCAAATTAAGTCGAACCCCTCCTCCAGCTCGCTAAAGAAGTTCACTTTCATTTCCTTAAACCCAGCCTTCTTTAGCGTGGAATATCTGACCGTTAGGTCCTTATACAAATCGAAAATGGCTGTGCCCTGATCCTGCAGATTGGGGTTTGCGTATTCGCCGTTAATGTCAAAGATGATTTGGCCGATTGGGTACTTCGGGTTGTTGTCTTCAGTAAATGGCTTGAGTACTTCGTCCGGGCCTTCCTTGTCTGTGTCGAGTTTCAAGGGCGCATTCACGCTCATCTCTACGCACGATTGGATGATTTTCTTAACGGTGTTTGATTTGCCAGTGCGGGTCATCCCGAATAGTGCGGTTCGCTTTCCCGCAAAGTCCTGAGAGTGGACATATACGGGAACCTCCGGCTCGTGCACTTGAAACCGTCGACTTGAACTGTAGCGAATCCTACCTATTCTTATATCCCCTGGACCGCCAGGTTGTCCCTTTTCTCGGTAGTTCACTATGAATCTAAGTACCTCTGGCTGAGGTTTCACGACCGAGTAATTGTGAGCGCTATAGAAGTTCTCTAAGTCAGCGCCAAACCTTAAACCGCCCACTTCATCAAGATAAAAGCTGCCCAAGACGGTGCATTCCAGGCCGCTAAAGGAGAATTCATATCTTGTAAAACTATCTAGCTGCGTGCCTTTAGACGACCCGGTTCGGATGTCGTCCTTGTAGTACTCCACCATGCTGCTGATGACTTCGGGATCTGTTGGCAAGGGGGATGGCTTAATTACGCGAAGCAGAACTGCTTCTTGCGCCTGTTTGTCCGAGATTTCGTTGTCATAGTAGGCAAGCAAAAAGCAACCTTGTGGAATTCCGCCAGCCCTCTGCTTCCAAGCGTCGGCGACCAACAAATGTCCGCTGTTGTAGCTAATGCGATACGGGCGACCCACGAAGTGCCCCGTTCCCCAGCTCGCCTTGTCACCCTCAATCTTTCGATTGAATAGATTGACTTGAGTAATCTGCTTGGCGATGCTCATGGTTTCCTCCGCGTCTTAACTTTCGGCGCGAACGCTGGATCGTTAAATCGGATCCGCGACTGCTTTACGTATTTCTTTTGACGGTCAATGGCTATCCAACGCCTATGCAGCCGCGCAGCGGTGTATCCAGTCGTGTTACTACCCGCGAACGGATCCAGAACCAAGTCATTGGGCTTGGTTAAGAACTTTATAAAAAAGGCCGCGAGCCCTTCCGGCATGCGCGCGGGGTGAGGAGTAATCTTTTTGCTTCTGCAAGTTCGACTGAAATAGTCGTTCGACCTTGTATTTGCAAATGCAAAAGCATTTGGAAGTCGTACCGGCCGGTGCGAATCCAAGGGCTCCAGCTCAAATACATTGTGTGCAATCGCGCCCCGATGTCGCTTAAGGAATGATTTAGCTCCAAGTACATGTTCGGAAGGTCTTCGCCCTGAGTTGTACTCCGCTCGTTTTAGCAAGGCTCGCATCGCCTTCGAATACGGCCTTAACACGCGGCGGTTGTCGGCTTTCGGTAGATCGCACTTAGCTAGCCACCATACGTGAGTGAAACTATCTACTGCTCGGATCCGCTTAATGGTGACCCATTGCGCTGGCGAAGGTAGGCGCGAGGGGTTGTAACAAACGAATTGCTGGATGAGACGCAGATTGGCTCGCTTGTGCTTCGCGAACGCGATCAGCGCTTCCAAGTGAAGCAAGCTCTGAACGGGTCTCTCTGGTTCCCAACTATTGCCTAACTCAATAACCACTGAACCATTTGGTGCTAATAGCTCGCTAAGGACTGGTGCTAAGGCAGCGAACCATTCCAAGTACTTTGAACCATCCAAGTTGCCGTAGCTCTTCTTGGAATTCAGAGGGAAAGGCGGTGAGGTGATAATCAAGTTCACCTTGCCGCGTAGCGCATGGAAATGCGCCGAAGTGAGTAATTGGACGGAATCTCCGATCCAATACAGTCCGCTTCGCTCCCGTTGCGCGATGTGAGGCAGTATCGGTGGAGTTTTGCCTGACGTTCTAGGCTTCCGAACGACATCCGGTCGTACGGATCGCCCCTTAACTTTTTGGCCCCTCATTCACCCCTCCCCGGGCAAAGGCGGACTAAACGATAACTCACCGTTTGTTAGAGCGACCAATATACCGTTCCGACGCTTTTGAAGCTCGCCAAGCTACACGTGAACCTGGCCGACTAGCGCGTCGCTCTGGAAAGTGATTCATCCACGTGTGCCCGCGTCTCTAGGTCGTCAATCCAGACGTACATCCCCTCCAGGGCCCTTGTAAGGAGAATTCGATAGGCTTGGGCTGTCTTCTTCTGCAACGCGTGACGTGCCACGTCTCCGCCGCCTTGTCGTTGTTCACGGCGCACGCGGCCGACTAGCTGGGCCAAGCCTGTCTCATGAAGCGATTCAAGGCGGGCGAGCCACTTACCATCTCGCCAAACAAAGTCGTCCAACCAGATCAAACCGAGGTAGTCATAGTCGAAGCCGCGAACCACGTAGGGGCAGCCGACTTCGCTAAGCGGATCTTCGTGCATATAGGTGCCCGCCGGCGCTTGCACGAATAGGGTGTAGTCCTCATTCGGAGCGAAGTTCCCGTGTGACCCACTTTCGGGAGAACGAGGAAACGAGGCGTACACGGCTGCCTCTCGCCCGCCTTTTATTGAGCTCATCCTCCATTTCCTCAGGTTGGTCGACCAAACGAAAAAGGAACGGTGCTCTAAACCGTCCGAAGTTCGCAGGCGGATTTGAGGACCTAACCTCGTACGGCGCTCCAATTTGCGCGGCGCGCTGGACCGGAATGGCCGCCGCGTCATTCTGGTGTTCGAATTGCCAAGCATCAGCTCTTACACGGTTAATAGCCGCGGCCTCGCCGCGCAGCAAGCCATCCACCCACTCGACGAACTCCGTCGATCCAGCGCACCTAAACTGCACTCCACTTAGATCCAGCTCCGTCACTTGGTGAATTCCTAATTCCCGCGCCCAAGAACGAAGGTCGTCGAGGCGCGTGTTCTCTCTGTCTCGAAAACTTTGCTCCGGATCTAAGAAAAGAAACGTCAAGATCGAGCAACGAAGTATGTGGAATGCTTGCGGACCGAGGCTCGGTGCGAAACCGAATTGGCCGCGACCTTCAGAGCGCTCGGGATTAATCAATGCGTGCGCTTCGTCGACGATCGTGACCAAATTCTGGCAATCGTTGGCTCCGTCCTGGAATTGCTCACCGAGGCCGCGCAGTGTCTTCACGTTCTCCCGCCACGCCGCAGGGTCAGTAATAAGACTCTCACCATGTGCGGCGCGGAGCCGGCCAACCCGATGTGTCGTGACGGGGTAATAGGCATTTGCGCGCCTAACGATTCCGCGCCCAACCCGAGTTCCCGCAACATTGGAAAAAAGCTGCTCCCAATTGCTGCTCTGACTGGCTGAAGTGGTCGTAAACACAACCGCGCCTGCGGGCACGGCTGCATCGGTAACCAAACTCGCCCAAAGACGCGCAGCAACAGCCGACTTCCCCGAGCCCGGGGGTCCCTTGATGACCACCAGGCTTCTTTCTGAGGAACCATTATTAATAGCCCGGATAGCTTCCATTGCGGTTGCCCGGCAAAGCGCAAATGCTCTGCGCTGATCATCCAAAAGCTCAAATGCGCTCTGGCTGGGGTCGAGGATTTGCTTACCGATTTGAGCCAAGACGCCGCGGTCTTGCCGATAGCGCCCAGATTGGAATGCTTGCGCAAATTCCGGTGCCGGCTCAGTGATTCTCTCGGTTAAGAACGATGGCAATCGATCGTTTAGATCATTTGCTGCCATTGTGAATATCGGAAATTGACGGGCTAGCTCACCATTTGGCTCGCTTATGTACGGCTGAGTAACGTAGTCGCCTGTAAACAATACGCACCCACCGACGGTGGCGGAGTGATCTGAAACCGCCGAATGGAATCGTCGGCAATACTCCACGTACCCGCGGACCTGGTCTGACGGATGGAGTTGTTGCAGGCCAGCGCGTTCAATCAATCCCTCGGCTTTTCCGGGGGTATCGCCGCGGGTCATCCAGTCCTTTAATTCCACTATCACCGCACAAGGCCCATTTCTTCCACGTCCTAGCAATATGGCATCGCACCAGTTGTGTGCTGCTGGCAATTGGTATTCAAGCGAAAGCTGCCCCGCGTCTGCAAAGTACAGGTGCGTCGACTGGAGCGTGGGCGAGGAAAGGGCGGTCGCAAGTTTGGGCAATGACGAGCGCCATGCAATGCGCTCGTCATTGCCGATGGCTCGGGAGGTTAGCTGGCTCAACTCGGAAACTAGGATCCCAAGATCACCGGCAATCCGACTACGAAATTCGGAGACGGTAAGTAGCAACTTCCCCCCGTGATGACCAGTTAAAGTTTTGGTGAGCGACGCTTAGGTCGGCGCAGGTTCTGCGCCGCTTCACTAAATGATTCGGTAAGGTGCTTTCGTCGAGCCTCACGTACCGATGCCTCGCGATGCCAAAAGGCTTGGCGGCTGGTGTGATACGTCGCTATAACGTGTAACCCTCGGTCCGCAACAAGAGTCGGATATTGTCGGGTGAGCTGCTTCCATCCGCTGCGAGCGGACCCACCATGCAGCATTACTACTCTCAGCTTTGACATCAAATCGATAATGCGCTTCAGGGGGACAATGCCAGCCTTTAACTCACGCGCATTAGGGGCGCGATTGATGTACCAGGGATAGATATTCCAAGGGACGATATCTTTCGGATCGATACCTACGGCCGCGAAGAGGCGGCTAATCGTCTCGGCAGTCATGTCATCGTTTTCCATACTTAAGAAACCACTACCGCCCTTTGACTGAGTTTTGGGCCCGGGATCTCGGAGAAGGCTCAACAGCCGCGCATTCACGCCCCCGTACATCGGCGCGACGTAAGGCACGGCACGGCGCCCCGGCGTCCGGCGCAACCGATCAACAAGTCGATTAATCCGCGCAATATGCGCAGCCCTGCGCTGCTGCCATTGCTGGCTACGGAATCTGTGGTCAGCCATGCGACGCGGCATTCTTCTCCCTTAAAGCGACTCCGGATTCAATTTCGCCACTCGCGCCCGCGGGCATGACAGCTCCTCTAACGGAATTGCAGCAAAAGTATGCGGCTTCTCAGCATGTAACACCCCCCAAGCGCACGTTAGTGGCTGGTTGCGCGGGAAGCATGGGAACACACCGCGTTCAGCGGGCACGCGACACATTTCGGGGATGTTTTGAAGCAAAACTCGCGGCCGATACTCCAAACGGCAGCATCTACATCTATAGGCCGATCCAGCTCCAGGCGATCGACTGCTTCTAGGAAATCTGGAATCGCCTCACTTCTTGCCAAGCCGGTTCTCGCGAAAATCCGCCGCAAGTGCACGTCCGGCTTTGGAGCAAGCTTCCGCTGATCGCGTTTGCTGCCTGCCACGCCATATTGACGCACGAGAATAAATTCGGCCATTTTTGCCAACGCGTCGCCAACACCATCGAAATGTTGAAACCGTTCTCGAATAACACTTGGGTCTTTGCCTTGCAGGCGCCAAATACGTCTTGGATCGCCGCCGTAGCCTTTTACGATCTTGTGCGCAGCCGAGCGCAGCCATTTCGGGAACTTGTTGATGCAGTACATCGACGCGTACGTCTTATCGTCATAGCCCGTTTTGCAGATCCTTTCTACAGTTCCGGCTTGCGAGGCGAGTACTTGACGCCAGAACCCTCCTCGGCCGCGGAAATGATTGGCAATCAGGTGCTCGCTACCGCGCCACGCCCGATTCGCGTCTTGGCCTTGGTTAATTAAAACGAATACGACGAAAGAGTTCGCTTTGTCCAGGGACAATCTGCGTCGTTTTTCGCTCCACCGGAAGTCTTCGTTTTCGCGCGCCAACGATTCGTAATGCGTTAGTAGTACGTCAATGATTTTCGCGTCTGACTTTTTCACAGCTTCCCCCATCTGGCCCAACGTGGGCGCGTTCCAAGTTGCTCTTCAGGTTGAGTTTGGCAGAATGAACTTGGCCGTGAGCTGCAAGGCGAGATACAGCGAATAGTGCCGCGACTGCATCAAATTTCCCCCGTGAAACCATAGCCCCGGCTGCGCCGTAGGCTTCCACATGTTGCGCAGCTCGCCCTCCCACGGCGTTTGGCCCCACACCCGATGGAGAAGAGCCTACCCGAGCGGCGACCTCCGGCGAGATGAGCTTCGCCGCCCACTGGCTCATGTTGCCGTAGCCGGTGGCGAAGACGACGAGGTCGGCGGGGAGCGTCGTGCCATCCGACAGCACGACCGTGCGCTCGCCGAGTTCCGCGACGCTGCAGTGCTTCAGCCTGATGCGGCCGTCGATGATCATCTGCGATGCGCCGACGTCGATGTAGTAGCCGGCGCAGATAAATCGAGTGCAGGCCGGAGCGTCCTCGCCCATGTCGTGGCGGAAGCCGGCGCGGCCTGTAAGAAGTAATGCCGAACGGCAGGCCTCATACAAATCGGCGTCGCGCCGCGCGATTTCGGCGTAGAGCGGGCGCTGCAGGCCGGGCAGTTCCTTGAAGGGCACGGAGGCGAGCGTCAGGTCGGCGCAGATGTCGTGGGCGGAGGGTGGAGGAGCCGACGACGAGGCATTTCATTCCCTTGCAGGCGGAGCCGCGGAATTCGGAAGACCGGGCGGCGGCGGTCAGGCGCTGATTCCAGGAAATCGGTGTCCGACCCCGATTCCTATTTCGGCTTCCCGTCGGTCTCCGGATACCAGCGGATGATCTCGTACGGGCTGGTCATTCCGGCATCGACGCCGGCGGCCTGCATGCTGCCGACACCGGCGACGCGCACGGCGATCGTGCGCGCCGGATCGGCGCCGGCATCGAGCGAAAAGCCCCGCGGCCACGCGGGGGCCGGCGGCGGGAGCTCGCGGGCCTGGTGTGCGAACAGGATGAGCAGCTCCCGTGCGGCCTCGGGCTTGCCGGCCTGCGTCAGCTCCTCGGCGAGCTTGCGCGCGGCGCCCTCGTGACCGAGGCCGGCCGCTTCGAAGTAGCGCCCCATCGTGTACAGCAGCTCGGCTGCTTCCTTGCGCGCCTCCGCGTGTCCCTGCTGCGCCGCCTTCAGCAGCCAATCGGCGGCCGCCTTGTCGTCGCGTGCAACGCCTTCGCCTTTCGCGTACATGTGGCCAACGCGGTATTGGGCCGAGGCGATTCCGGCTTCGGCGCCCGGGCGGTACCAGTCGAGCGCTGCGGCGCCGGAAGGCGCGCCGCGGCCTGCGGCGAAGAAATTCTCGAGGTTGCCCTTCGCCTGCGGGCTGCCGCCGCGGAGCGCGGCGAGATAGAGGTCGCGCGCCGCCGCGTGGTCGGCCGCCGCGCCGAGGCCGCGGTCGGCCATCACGGCGAGGTTGTTGCGCGCGCCGGCGTTGCCGTCGCCGGCGGCGCGCTGCAGCCAATAGCGCGCCTTTGCATAGTCCTGCGCGACTGCCGTTCCCTCCAGGTACAGGAGGCCGAGCTTGTAGCGCGCCCAGGGACTGCGATCGGCGGCGCGCTCGTAAAGCGCAACGGCGCGCGCCACGCTCTTCGGCACGCCGCGGCCCTCCTCGTGCATCTGGCCGAGGTCGAGCATCGCGCGGTAGTCGTCGTCGCGGATCGCGCGCTGGTAGACCGTCAGCGCCTCGGCATGATCGCCGGCGTCCGCCGCGAGCCGCGCGACGCGGTAGCGCGCCTCGCCCTCGCCCATCTCCGCGAGCCGGCGGTAGCGCTTGCGCGCCTCGGCCGTATCCTGCTTCATGCCGATGCCCTTCTCGTACATCTGCGCGAGGTTCATCTCGGAGGGCCTGAAGCCCTGCTCGGCGGCGCGCGTGTACCACTTGATCGCCTCGTCGTACTTCTGCTCGCGCTCGAGCTGCGCGGCGAGGTTGTGCTGCGCGCGCGGGTCGCCCTTTTCGGCCTGCTCGCCGGGACTGGGCGCGCGATACATGACGCCCATGCGGCCGCGCATGTCGGCGACGAGCGCGCTCGCCTCGGGGCTGTCCTTCGCCACGCCGACGCCGCTGTAGACGCTCGTCATCACGAGGCCCAGGCCGCGCTGGTCGCCCGCCTCGGCGGCTTTGCGGTACCAGGCGAGCGCCTCCTTCTCGTTGACGGCGGTGCCGAGGCCGCGCTGGCTCATGACGCCCATCAGGATCATCGCGGCCGTCGAGCCCCCGGCGGCGGCGGCGCCGGCCTCGCGCCGCGCCTCCTCGAAGCGTCCGGTGTGTGCGAGCGCGCGCGCGAGCTGCGTGCGGTAGCGCAGCGTCGAGGGCGACTGTTTCGCCGCGATCGTGCACGCGGCCACCGCGCGCTCGGCGAATTGGCGCATGCAGAAGGCGTCGACGCCGGCGGCGGCGCGCTCGCGATCGTAGCGGTCGGCAGCGAGGCGGTCGCAGGGGTTCGCGCCCGGCTCGGCGCGCTCGAGCGCGTCGCAGCGCTGCACCTGCTGCAGGAGCGCCCAGCGGCGCGACTCGGCTTCGTCGCGCGGAACGCCGCGGCCGTCGCGGTAAAGCATCGCCATGCGTAGCTGCGCCGGGTAGTAGCCCGCCTCGCCCGCCGGGCGATACCACTCGACCGCCCTGGCGTAGTCCTGCCGCACCCACTGGCCGGCCTCGTGCAGCATTCCCATGTAGGCCTGCGCCCAGGGCTCGCCGCCGCGCGCCCGCGCCTCGTACCAGCGTACGAGCGCCGCGCCGTCCGGCTCGGCGCGGCCGAGGTCGGTCATGCGCAGCGGATTGCGCGCGCGGTCGGGATACATCGCTTCCGCCGCCTTGCGCAGCCAGCGCTCGGCCTGCGCCTCGTCGTAGCGCTGCGCGACGAGCTGCATCGCGAGCGGATCGCGGCCCTCCGCCGCCTTGTAGAACGCGACCTGCGCGTCGGCGTCATCGGGCGCGATGCCCCAGCCGTTCGCGGCGAGCACGCCGAGGTTGAAGTGCGCGTAGGGCATGCCGAGCTTCGCCGCGCGCAGGAAATGCTCGCGCGCGCGCGGATAGTCGCGCGGCACGTGCGCTCCGTCGGCGAGCAGGACGCCGAGGATCACCTGCGCGGTGGCCGAGCCGAGCTCCGCGCCCTTGCGCGCCGCTTCGAGCGCGCCCGCGCCGTCGCCCGCGACCGCGCGCACGCGCGCGAGCTGGCCCCAGAGGCGCGCGCTCGCCGGCTGGTCGAGGACGGCCTGCTCGCAGGCGGCGCGCGCCTCGCCGAGCTTCCCGGGGAGCTCGTGGAGCAGCAAGCCCGAGTTCGAGAACTCCGGGCCGATGCGGGTCGACGCGAGATAGTCGCAGGTGCCGGCGGGCGTCGGCTTGTACTCGACCGGCGCGGGCTTGGAGCTCTGCGCGTGTGCCGCAGCGCACGCGAGCGCGAGCGCTGCAAGCAGAAAGGTTTCCCGTTTCATGCGAACCATGGCTGTCTTCGGTCCGGTGTCGAGGCCGATCAACGGCCGGCGCGGCGCGCCACGGCCTTGCGCATGTCGTCCACGGACACGGGCTTGCGCGGCCGCCCGGCCCGCTTCTCGAGGGCTCCGCGCACGGCCGCGGGGTTGCTCGAAGCCACGAGAAGCAGCGAGCGCGCCGGGCCGTGCGACTCGCGGCGCGCCTGCTCCCAGTTGCGCAGCGTGCCCACGCTCACGCCCATGAGCGCGGCGAACTGTTCCTGCGAGTAGCCGAGCGCCTTCCGGATCTGCGGCACGTCCGCGGCCCTCGGCAGCTCGACCGTGGCGCTCTTCAGCTTCACCTCGCCGCGCTTCCAGGCGCGGATTTCCTCGATTCCCTCGGTCAGCTCCCGGGCAAGGTTGCGCTTAGCCAATGTCGGTCTCCTCTAACAGCGCTCGGCGCCTGCAGAAACCTCAGTACCTCGCTAACGCCGCCAGCGCGCTGATGCTCAGGGCTCTCACAGGTCCAGCCAGTCGCGCAACGAGGCCGAAATCGCATCAAGTTGGGCGCGTGAAGCGACACCTATGCGATTGTCCAGGCGATCGAGAGGCAAGGTCATGACCTTGTCGATCATGACTTGCGAGGGCTTATCCAGGCCGTTTTCCGCAGTCGGGTCGATTCGCACCCGCAGTTTGGAGTCGACGAGGTGCGAAGTCAGCAGGCATACCGTGACCGACGGTGGATCCGAGTTGTACTTGTCCGCTTGAACAACGACTGCGGGCCGGACCTTGCCGACGAACCCGGGCGGTTTGACGAAGTACAGGTCTCCGCGCTTCAGCGGCTGGGCCAAGCGGCGTAGTCGGCCCAGTCGTCGCCGCGGTCCGCCTCGCGCAACGCGGCGAGCTCGCGCTTCGCGTCCACACGCGGCCGGGCGCGCCGTGCCACCAGGGTCGCGATGGTGCGGCCCTGCTTGACGAGCGGCACGGCGTGTCCCGCCTGCAACTCCGAGAGCGCGTCGGAAGAAATTCTCGAGGCGTCGATCTTCGCCATGCGGAAATTATATCGCCGCCTCCGCGGCGCCGAGGTTCGCCGGACCTATCGTTGATTTACTCCGTACTTCCAATACGATGTCGCTCACGGCCACTTGCCATGCCGACTTCCGAAATCCGCTGCCGAATCGAACCCAAGCTCAAGGACGAAGCGCAGGATCAAACTCGGCCTTGCGTTCGCTCCATCCGCGCCTTCAACTGCAGCGCCAGATACAGCGAGTAATGCCGGCTCTGCATCAAATTCCCCCCGTGAAACCATAGCCCCGCCTGCGCCGTAGGCTTCCACATGTTGCGCAGCTCGCCCTCCCATGGCCCGGGGTCGTTCTTGGTGCCCGAGCCCAGGCCCCACACCGGGCCGACGCGGGCGGCGACCTCTGGCGAGATGAGCTTCGCCGCCCA
>WNFI01208502.1_pt1 | contig 13217 bp, 13 predicted proteins | sample 5400471 | NCBI WGS metagenome assembly WNFI01 (sample SAMN13153348, study PRJNA577476) | soil metagenome | isolation source: 100 cm saprolite on Douglas fir-dominated hillslope | place: USA:California | collected 2013-09-17
AGAAGATGAACTACGAGGGCTATGTCAATCTCGAGTATGAGATCGACGCCGACGATCCCCTGCCCGGCATGCAGCGCTCGTTCTCCTACATGCGCGGCGTTCTCGCCGGACTCTCCGCGAAAAACCCATGATGCGGGTCGGAAGCGCTGGATCCTTTCTCCCAGCTGCGAGCGTGCGTTCGTCGTAGGAAGCGATGCATCGCTCGCACCGTGGGCGGCACCGCCTTCCCGATTGCCGCGGCCTCGGTGTCGACGAACACATGGACGCGCCGGGCTGCGTCGAGGGTCCTTGCCAGCGTCGCGAGCATACAACCTCCTGACAAGAACGTGATGTAGACGCGGGTTGTCGTGCACGGGCGTGCGGCCTACCTCGCGCCGGTCGTCCGTTGAAGGCTTCTGGAGGTCTGAGATGGATCCGCCGCGCCGGCTGCTCGGTGAACCTCTGGGTTGTTTGATTTCTCCTCGGACCGCGTTGTGCGTCCCTCGGCCTGTGTTGGGCGCGCCGTGGTCCGTGTTGGGCGCGCCGAGATCCGTGTTGGGCGGGCCGTTGGTCGTGTTGCCGCCGCCGTATGTCGTGCGTTGCGTCCCGCGATCGTCGCCGGCCCTTCCGACCCGCGTGTTGGACGCGCCGCGGCTCGTGTCGGATGATCGGATCGTGCATCCGTCGGCGCGGTTGCTCGTGTTGGACGATCCGCTCGAGCGTTGCGGCAATCCGTCACCGCCAGCGGCGTCGCCGTCGGTCGTGTTGTGCGAACCGATGTCCGTGTTGTGCGACCCGTGCGGCGATCCTCCGATAGAGACGGGCATGTTGGGTCGTCAGTTGGCTGCGCCGTCGCATCCGAGTGGCGTGTCGGGCTCGCCTAGCGGCGTGCTGGGCGAGCCGAGCGTCTCGTCAATTCACCCGACAACCGTGTTGGCCGACCCCATCGCCGTGCTGTGCGCTCAGACGGTGGTGCTGTAGGATCAGTCGGCCGTGCTCCGCCTCCCCATCGCCGCGCCATGCGATCAGAGAGTCGTGCTGCGCCTTCGGATCACGTCGTCGGCCAGTCAGATCGCGGTGTTTGGCGTTCGGAGATCCGTGCTCGGCAGTTCGGGTCCACGCTTGGGCGGGCATCCAGGCCGTCGAATAAAGACGAGAACGCCGAATTAGTTGGGAGCGGCACAATCCCGTCTCGTGCGTTTTGACCTGCTGGTGCGATCATAGGCAGAGGGCTTGCAATAGCTGTTGGTGATCCGCTGCCCGGCATACAGCGATCGTTCTCGTACATGCGCGGCGTTCTCGCCGGGCTCTCCGTGAGGAACTCATGATGCGGGTCGCAAGGTTTTCGATGTTCTGTTCGATCGCGGGGCTCACTCTCATCGGCTGCAAGCAAAGCCCGAGCTCGAAGCAGGATACTACACAATCAGCGCAGAACGCTCCGTCTCCGGCTCCCAACTCGCCCATCATGCTCAGAGGCACTGTCGTGAGCGTCTCTGCCTCGCAACTCGTACTCCAAGCCGACACCGGACGTGCGACGGTCGCATTGACGCAGCCCTTTCATATATATGCTCGGGTGCCGAGCACCCTGTCGCAGGTGAAGGAAACATCCTTCATCGGTGTCACGACCGTGAAGCAGCCCGATGGCTCGGAGCGAGCGACGGAGATTCACGTCTTTCCTGAAGAGCTCCGGGGCGTAGGTGAAGGAAGTCGCATGATGGCTCCTGACACGACCGGCACCGCCGGCCGGATGACGAACGGCAATGTCTCGGCGGCGCGCATGACGAACGGAACGGCGTCGCCGTCGCGCATGTCGAACGGCAGCGTCAGCAGCACCAATGGATCGACGCTTGTCGTTCAGTATGCGGGCGGGTCTCAGACCGTGACGGTTCCGCCCAACACGCCGGTAACGGAATTCAAGATCGCTCCAGGAGCGGCGGTTGCCGGCGACAAGCTCGCGATCCTGGTTAGAAAGTCCGCCGACGGATCACTCAGCGCGGACAAGGCGCTGTCGATGGCGAAGTGACATCACTTCGGCCACAGCCAGACGAAGACGCCGGCGGTCACCAACGCGTAGATCAATCCGTCGACCGTCGCCTTGATCGTCGTCATCCACGGGCGCCGGTACCAGATCGACATCTGCCACAGCGCAAAGCTGTAGCCCATGAACGCGCTCAAGCCCACCGTGTGAAAGAGCCAATGCTCGTCGGTGGCCGCGACGTGCGCGGCCTGGGCGATGTGCCCCGCGAACGCGTTGACGACCAGGATGTAGATGAACCAGAGCACGAGGTTCCGGCCCATCGACATCGTGCCGCCGGGCATCATCGTCAGAATGAAAACGGGACCGCGCTTGAATCGCTCGGCGAATTCGGCCGAGCCCATGTCCTGCCGCGACGCCGGCCGTGGCGCCATGTACTCGCCCACGGGGATCTGCAACGGACGCAACGCGTCCATCACCGCATCCTCGTTGGGCAGCCGAGGATAGTCGCTCTTGTGCCACGGTGACAGCATGTGGATCACGGAGCTGATCACGAAGACGAGAGCAGCGGACACCAGTATCGGCAGCCACAACGTGAACGGCGAGAACATGGTAGTGGGATGGTGAGATAGTGGGATGGTGGGTTGGTCTTGGCCTAGTATCCCACTAACCCAGCTATCCCGCCATCCCACCGTCCCACGCCACCGTCTTCACACCCCTGACGGCAGGCGGAAGACGCTGATCTGGGGATGGAGTTGGGAGCTGATTGCCGTCCCATTGGGCGACGTGAGCTGAATCGTCACCGTGCTCGCGCCACCGGCCGTATTCAGGCGGTAGAACGACATCGTTCCGGGAACCATCGATGCCGAAATGCTTCCGGTGAGTGAAGTCGTGAGAATCGGGAAGGGTCGCGGAGCGTCCTGCGGCGACGAGGTATCGAAGAGCCGTTGGTAGAGGCGCCGCAGATTCCGCGACAGAAAGCGGTTTCGCGCCGGAACTGATGCCCGCGCTACGCCGGGAAGGCTGTCGGTATAGAGCGCCAGACTAAAGTCGCCGAACAACGACTGGAAGGACTCGCCGGCGGCGTGCGCGATGTTCACGCCCCCGGTGTTGGTGCTCTGCTCGAGCGAGCGGTAAAACGACGCACCCTTCTGATCGCCCAGCCATCGGAGCAGCAGCCAGTCGCCGCCGCGCCAGTTGAGCCCCAGGTCCGAGTCGGAATGGAGCGTCACGGTCGTGGTATCGGTGCGCAGAAGGTACCGATACGAGTCCACCAAAAGTCCGTTGATGAATCCCTGCGATGAGTCGGGAAACAGCTGCGAGGGGTCGGTGCGGCCGCTCGGCGGCGGAAACTTCAGCTCGTAGTAGATCGAGCCGAGCTCCTCGGCGACGATACTCAGCCCTTCGTCGAGCCAGCCCATTTCCGGCTGGCCTCCGTGCAACACGAAGTGTTGTGAGAAATTGATGAGATGCTGCAGCTCATGGAGAAAGACCGGCGGCTCATTGAGCAGCAACTGATTCACGGTGTGCTGGCAACTTACCGTGCCGTTGGGGTCGGGCACGATCGAGTAGAAGATCTCGCCGTTGTTCGAGTTCGCGGTATTCACCAAGTCAGCCGAGTTGAAGAAGCCGCCGATGTACCCGTTTTGCGCGCACGTGGACGACGGCGTGAGCGCGTTGACGACCGGCGTCATCAGCATGATCAGGTGCCCGTTGGCGTCGATATCGCTTGGCGAGCCAAAGGCGGCGGTATCGATCGGGTAAAGCGTCTGGTCGAACAGCTGGCCGAACCCCTGAAGCTGGCTGCTCGAGAAGCCGTTGGACGGCGCCTGGGTGTCGATGTAAAGCAGCACTGCATTCCCGACGTACACGAGTTGGGCGGTGACCGTCGTGTAGCGGTTGAACGTCGTGGATGACACCACCTGGAATTGTCTGGTGCTGCCGACCGCCGGCACCGCGGTCAGGGTCATTGCCCGCGACGGATTCTGCTCCCGCCGGGCACTCGTCCGAACCTGGCGGGCGCGATTCGTCATCGCCGCGTCGAAGGTCCGCTGCATCAAACCGGGGTCGCTGCTTGCTGGCGTCATCGACTGGGACGTCCTGGCGAACGACGCGGTCGTGAACGGGCTCGCGATCGGTGACGGCGACGCGATGACACCGCCGCTGGCCGAGATGGTGTACCCCACCTGCGCGATCGAGCCCGTATCCGTCGCGAACTGCGGCACGACGAGGTAGCTCGCGCCGCCCGCGTCGAGCGTCAGCGTCGTCGAAGAGTCGCAGGCCACGGTGACGCTCGTCAGCACGGCAACCGATACTACGCTGGAGCTACAGCGCCCGACGTTGGTCGTGACCGTCGGCGAGGTGGTCGACGAACAGGCGACGATCGCGACGCAGACGCCGATGAAAATACGCCGCGCGAGCGCGGAGAAGAGATCCTTACGCATTGAGTACCTGGTTGTCGGGTTGCAATTCTTCGCGCGCTGATGCATCCGCCGTGCCCCGCGCCGTGGGAGCTCTCTGAAGACCCTCTACGTGGGGTTGCCCCCTATCTCACTCTCTTACCGGCCCTCACGGCCTTTTCAGCATGAACTGAAAGGGCATGACGGCCGCTGCCCGAACCCGATGGTTGCCGAACGTGGCCGGGTTGAACCGCAGTCCGAAGAGCACGTCGCGAACGGCGGCTGTGAACAGGTCGTGCGACGAGCTGAGCACTTCGATCGACTCCGAGTCGACGCGGCCGAGGGTATCTACGATGAATTTCACGACGACTGTCCCGCTGACTCCAGCCCGCCGCAGAGCCTCCGGGTACCGAGGCGCCACGGCAGGCTCGCGGAGCTGCATCACCACTGAGTTCATCATCAACGGCGATGAGCCGGCGTCTCCACGGACCGCCGGCTGGGGGCACGGGGTCGTACAGGACGCATCGGCGGGTGACCGTCGCTCGCCGAAATCAAGCAGGGCGGGGACCGACGTCAGGTCGACCGGCGGGATCTCCGACGGCATGACCGTAGGGACGCGGATAGCCGGCATCCGCGGCACCGCGAGCGCACTTGTCTGGGCCGGCCGGGCGGGAACGGGGCTGCCGCGCGCGGGCAGCGGCGGGACATACTGGGGCACGGGAAAGTACACGACCGACTTCACCGGACCTGTGCTGCTTGTAGACGTAATAACGACCGCGCCGATGATCAGCGTCGCATGTACGACGATACTGACGGCTGACCCAAGCCCACGTTGTTGAACGCGCGCCTCCGATACGATGAGCGTGCCGATCATAGAAGCCTCCTCGGGATCGTCTTTCGGCACGATACGACACACGACTTGCGTTTCGATGAGGCCAGCGTGACGAAGTTCTAAGGAGCGGATGAGTGTTCAGTGACAGCTTGATGGCGCCAGGATGATTGTCGCGTTGCGAGGCAATGACGAATGGCGGTTATCGGCCATCGCCATTCGGTCGTGACCGAGATCACCGGCCCCGAACGTGCATCGGACCGTCGACTATGAAAGAGGGTGCTACCTCGTGAGCTACCGCGAATTCGAAGACCCGTCCGGGCTTCGATGGGAGGCCTGGGAGGTTCAGCCGGCGCTGCTCGAACGACGGCTTCGCGGCGACGAGACGCCGACCGAGATGGACCGGCGAACAACGGCGCGAAGACGGGCGCCTGTTGCCCGCGAGCTTCGCTTTGGGTGGCTCGTCTTCGAGGCCGACGGGGCAAAAAGACGGCTCGCGCCCGTGCCGAGCGGCTGGGAGCGCCTCGACGACGCTGGACTCAACGAGCTGCTGGCCAAAGCGACTGTCCGCGACGGACCTCGTGTCTCACTCTCAGGCGACGATGTGCTCCCTTCGCCGCCGGTCCCCTCCGTTTCGTCCGGGCCGGCGTGACGTAGATTCCGGGCTCTCCCTCCGGAGCCTTCGTTGGATTGCGCTCGATTTGGCCTGCTGGCCCTGTTGCCCGCGCTCGCGGTCGCCCAACCGCCGCGGCGCAGCGCCCCGACCGCCGGCGACTGGGCCAAGGCCCGTCGTGTCCTCTCCACGACTCCGCTGATCGACAGCCACAACGACCTCCCGTGGGTGATCCGCGAGCGCGGAACCCCGCCGCGAGACGTCGACGCCTACGATCTCCGAAAGGCGACGATCGGGCAAACGGACTTTGCCCGACTCAAGGCTGGTATGCTCGGCGCCCAGTTTTGGTCGGTCTACCTCCCCGGCGACATCAGGGACTCCGGCTTTGCGCGAGTTCAGCTCGAGCAAATCGACATCGCGAAGCGGGTGATCGCCAAGTACCCGGATCGACTCGAGCTGGTGACGACCGCGGCCGGGATCCGCGGCGCCTTCGCGCGGAAGCACATCGGGTCGCTGCTCGGCATGGAGGGTGGCCACGCGATCGAGAACTCACTCGGCGCCCTTCGGTCGTACTACGATCTCGGCGCGCGGTACATGACGTTGACGCACAACGTGACACTGGACTGGGCGGACGCCGCGCTCGATAGCGCCAAGCACGGCGGACTCACCCGCTTCGGCGAGGAAGTGGTCCACGAGATGAACCGGCTCGGCATGCTGGTCGATTTGTCGCATGTCTCGCCAGGCACAATGAGCGACGCCCTCGACGTGACCGAGGCCCCGGTGATCTTCTCGCATTCATCGGCGCGAGCCCTGTGCGACGTGCCCCGCAACGTCCCCGACTCGATCCTCGGGCGCCTCAGCGCCAACGGCGGAGTGGTGATGGTGGCCTTCGTGCCGTCGTTCGTCTCGCCGACGGTGGCCGCCTGGTCGGCGAGGCACGACTCGGTAGTGGCAGCCTTCAGCAAACAGCGCGGAGCTGACAGCACAGCGTTTCGACGCGACACGATGGCGTGGCGCGGGGCGAATCCGGCGCCGCGCGCGACGCTGGCGCAGGTGGCGGACCATATCGAACATATTCGCGATGTCGCCGGTATCGACCATGTCGGAGTCGGCGGAGACTTTGACGGAATCACGTCGGTCGTGCTCGGCCTGGAAGACGTGTCGAAGTACCCGGCCTTGTTCGCCGAGCTCGCGCACCGGGGATGGTCGGAGGCCGCGCTGCGGAAGCTGGCGGGAGAGAACCTGCTGCGGGCGTTCGCGAAGGCCGAAGAGGTGTCGAAGAAGCTGAGAAAGAGCCGTCCGGCGTCGAACGCGACTATCGAATTGCTGGATTGGAAGCGATGACGTGATGGAAGCTTGGGCTCTTGCCCAGCGTGAGCCTACAGCCCTGGCTTACCTGATAGCCTTGGCTCGAGCTCCAGCTATGGCCAGAGCTCGAGCTATCTGGCAAGCCAGGGCTGTAGGCTCACGCTGAGTTGTGTTGCTCCAAGGTGCCCGTTCGACTACGTTACATAAGCGACACCCGCGACCAATCGCGGGGGCAAGTTCCGACCGTTTGGGGCCTGGAAGCTCGGGCCCCTTTTTGTTTGCCGCTCCCCAACGTGTGGGGTCAGTTCACGACAGTGCTTGCTGGTTCGTACGGCATTTCCGCATTGCGACACAGCACCACGAGGACATAAGGACAGGACATGCGTACGAATGGCGTAGTAAAGTGGTTCAACGACGAGAAGGGCTTCGGATTCATCACCCCCGAAGGCGGCGCGAAGGATTGCTTCGTGCATCACTCGGCGATTCAGGGCAGCGGCTTCAAGTCGTTGGCCGAAGGCGAAAAGGTCGAATTCGACGTCGTCCAGGGCCAGAAAGGCCCGGCCGCCGAGAACGTCACCAAGGTTGCCAGCTGAACCAGGTAATGAAGTAAATTTCCGGGCTCGGGTTGCCGCACCGCGTCAGCCCGCGTCCGGGAAGTAGGGTACGGCTCATCGATATTCACCTCAACTCAGTCACATGCCAGAAATCATTCTGACCGAGACGGACCGTCTCGAATGGGCGCTCAAGTCGTTCAAGAAACAGGTGCAGAAGTCAGGAATCCTTCGCGAGCTTCGCCGCCGTCGGGCGTACATGAAGCCGAGCGAGGCCCGTCAGCACAAGGCGAAAGCGGCACGCAGTCGCGGACGCTCACGCGGCGGCGCTCGATAGCAGCTCGGCAGTAGTTTCCCCCTGGTCACGAGGTTCCATGCAGGAAAAGGACGAGTCCGAGACGATCGATCGTCAGCCCTTTCACACCGATCGGCCGGAGTACCTCGCGAGCCATCGCTCGCTGGCTGCTTGCCAACGTGAGCTGGCGCGCCTCACGACCACGCTGACCGCCGAAGTCGAAGCGATCGCGGACCGCGAAGGCGAAACGTCGACGATCCGCCGGACTCCCGACCGCTGCATCCTTCAGCTCGGCCCCGTGGCGATTACCGTGGCCTGGCTGCGGACGACCGTTGATTCCGTCGCGGGCGGGCAGCTCCTCGTGATGGTCTGGCGCGGAACGATTGCCGGCCGGACCAAGTTCACCCCAGAGCGCCCGAGCACGTTGCCGGGAGCCGGATCGGCAACCATCGAGTGGCAGGACACGCTCTCGGCCGAAGCGACCAGCGAAGAGACCTGGGCCTGGCGCGGTGAGAACGGCGCAAAGGGCGCCTTTACATCCGATGCGCTCGCGGAGCTTTGCATGTCGAAGTTGCGAGCGACGCTCGAGAGCTGTCGGAAAGCAGCCTGAGAACAGCCGGCAGCCGACAGCTCACAGCTGTCAGCTAGCTGCTGGACAGCTGACGGCTGACAGCTGACAGCTGAGCACCCCCCCCGTTGCCGGTCGTGTCGCTAGCTAGTCAGTTAATACGCTAGCCAGCCACAATCTTCCAATGCCGCCCTCTCCCCCGCCGGCTCATCGCGGCAGTCAGCTTCTCGGCACCGCCGGCATGAAAGCGCTGTCGGCGCCGCCTCTTGCACGTCCGGGTAAGCCGAAGCCGTTGCCCGAGGGCAAACTGCAGGCGACGCGCGGCGACTTCGCCGACCTTCGCGGACGACTGATCCTGGCGTCGGTCCTGATGGTGTCGACGTTCCTCATCGGCGTATTCGGGTACCACGCAATCGACCCCGCGGCGCCATGGGTCGACGCCGTGTACATGACGGCGAACGCGATCACCACGGCTGGGTTTCGCGAAGCGATCGACATGTCGGGCTTCGGAGGAAAGGTCTTCACGATCTTTCTGCTCGTTTTCGGCGCCGGCACCGTCGTCTACTTCACGTCGGTGATGACGGCCTTCGTGGTCGAAGGCGATCTGACTCAAAGTTTTCGGAGGCGTCGAATGCTGCGGACCGTTCAACAAATGTCCGACCACTTCATCGTGTGCGGGGCAGGGAACGCCGGACTGTCGGTGCTCGCCGAGCTCGCGGCGACGCGCCGGCCGACAGTCGTGATCGAGGCCGACGCCGCACGGGCGAAGCGGGTGGAAGAACATTTCCCGAGCGTCCCGGTGCTCGTCGGCGACTCGACCAGCGATGAAGTGCTGATCGAGGCTGGCATCGCGCGCGCCAAGGGAATCGTCATCTGCATCGACGACGACAAGGACTCGCTCGTCGTGACCGTGACCGCGCGCCAGCTCAATCCGAAAGCGCGGATCGTGGCGCGCGCGACGGACGAGCGCGGAGTCGAACGAATCAAGCATGCCGGCGCCGACGCCGTCATCGCACCGAGCCACATCGGCGGCATGCGGATGGCGAGCGAAATGGTGCGCCCCTCGGTCGTCGGCTTCCTGGACAAGATGCTCCGCGACCGCGATCGAAACCTTCGCATCGAAGAGATCGAAGTACCGGAGGATTCCGGGTACGCAGGACGAAAGATCGGCGACATCGATTTCCGATCGGAGTCGAACCTGCTGCTGCTCGCCGTACACCAGCCGCATGACGGCATGTACGTCTATAATCCGCCGCTCGACCATGAAGTCATGGGCGGGAGTCAGCTGATCGTGATGGGGGATCCGGACGGCGTCGAGAGGTTGAGGGCGAAGGCGAAACAATCAGCCTTCAGCTGACAGCTGTCAGGTGAGGATGCGGGCTGAGAGCTGAGAGCTGAGAGCTGAAGGCTATTTCCTTACTGTCGCCCCGGTCAGCATCGCTATCGCCGCCAGCGTCGTCTGCGCCGCGTTCAGCCCCAACCGAAAATCCTTGTCGCCGAACGTCGAGTACACATCGATCGGCTGATGCCACGTCGGACTCCAGCCCGTCCCCGTCTGCGCCCCACGCTCGTTCTCGCGCAGGCTGATCGACGGCGTCAACTGCATGAACGGATCGGAATCCGTGTTCGTCATTCGATCTCCCACCGCGGCCGGATAATCGGTGGCGAACTTGTCGTTCATCTTTCTGAAGAACCACGCCAGCTTTTGGGCCTCGGCGGCGTACCTCGACGTGTCGCGGAACTCGATGTTCACGTCGGCCTCGCGCCGTTGCTCGCGGCTGTACGTGCTGTCCGGCAAGGGTGCGCCGTGATCCCACAGCATCATGTCGTGCTGAACCATCCCCAGCCATCTCGGCTCCGGATATCTGCCCGATCCCTTGGGCTTCTCGATGCCTTGCAGGTCCTTCCGCTGCTCGACGTACGCCTTGGCGCCGTTCAATCCCGTCTCTTCGTTGTTCCAGAGCGCGAATCGAATCGACCGCTCTGTCTGAACATCCGGTGAGTTGAACACTCGCGCCAATTCCATGACCAGCGCCGTCCCGGAGCCGTCGTCGTTCGCCGCCGCGCCAAAGCCATGGCCATCCATGTGCGCGCCGATGATGTACATCTCCTCGGGGTGGGTCGTGCCGACCTTCGTGCAAAAAACTTCCTGTCGTTCGCCCGGCGAATCCCACTCGGCGTCGATTCGCCGCAACGCGGTGTCGGGCTGGAGCAGAGGGTTGGTGTTGACGCCGGTTCGCGCTCGCGGACCTTTGACCACGTTGCCGGTTCGATCGTAGCGGACGCCGTCGATAGTTTTGCCGGCCGAGTCGGCGCCTCCGCGTCCGCCACCGCCTCGTCCGCCGCGCGGGGGACGCGGATGACCGGCGACACTGTCCACACGGTCGGTCGAGTCGTTTCGCAATTGGCGGCCCGTGTATTGGTAGACGATCCGCTCGGTGTTGGTGCAGCCGTAGCTCTTGAGCTGCGCCTCGATCCACGCGACCGCGTTACGGTTGCGCTCCGTTCCCTGGCGCCGATCGCCGAACTCCGTCAAGCCGCGGATCGTCGCCTTGTACTTCTCGAGATCGAGCCTGCCGACAAGGATCCGAACGGGATTGTCCGGCAGCGCGGCGAGGTAGGCCGCGTTTGCGGCGGCGACAGCGCGCGCCCGGCTCGCGGAGTCCGGAGTTGCCTGTGGACTGGCAAGGCCAGGGTAGGCTGCGAAACACACAGCGGCGGCGGCGATTCTGAAACGCACTGTTGATTCTCCAACTCGAGGGGAAGACGCTATGGAAGAAACTTGGCTGGCGCCTGCTCATGAGTGACGGTTACGCCGTTGGATCAAAGAATCACTCTGCCATTGCCCGACCCGTGAACCCGCCAACCTAGCCAACTCGTTGACATCTGAGCGTTTGACGCGTCCTAATATGGCTTGCCCGGCGCGGCTCCGGACCCCATATTCGCGATCTCTGCCCGGCGGAGCCGACTCCCTTGGAGTTGGCCTCGTAAAGTGTTTGTACTTAATGTTTTACGGATGAGCAAACCCTCCCTCCCCGAAGTTCGCTTTGCCCCCAACCGCCGACTCCGTTGACTGGAGGTTCGGAGGGCAGTTTCGGGAACCGCGGCGGCCCACCCTTTCCCGGCGATCCTGCGGAGGACGAGCGCGTTGCGTCGTTTCAGGACGGAGAGCCCGATGAGTCCACGGGCGACGCCGTGCGAGGACCCTTCGATTCGTCGCTCGACGACATCGAGATTCCGCGGCACTCCATGCCCTTCAGGAAGTGGAGCGCCGCCTACGGGTACAGCGACACCCCGTCGCTTTGGGAGCGCTTCCGCGAGTGGCTCTCCAGTCTTTTTCGCCGCAAGAAGGAGGGGAACGCGGATCAGACGGAGTATGCGGATCACGCTGATCAGACCGAGCAGATCGAGCAGGCCAAACAGCCAGGAACGTTCGCCGACCAGGTCCAGGTCACGGAGGTCTCGGCCGGTCGCAAATCGCACGAGCTTCCGCATTCGGATGATTTCGACGCACCATGGGGTGATTCCCCGGTAGCCTCGTCCGCGCCGGCCGAAGCGACGGACTTCGACGAGCCAATGCCGCCGGTTGCCGCTCCCTTCAGCACCCCGACCGCGCCGGATCCTCTCTGGGACGAGCCCCGTGTGGCGGCTTCGGCGAACGCACCGGCGGAAGTCATCAACCGCAGCGATCTGGATTTCGTCTGGAGTCCTCCGGGTACAGACGACGTCGACCTGCTCGCCGAGTCTCGGGCGGCCACGGCGTCGTCGGAGCCGACCAGCGGAGCTACTGCGGCGCCGAAGCGCATGAGCTTCATCTCGCGGCTCCTCAGTCGCAAGAAGAAAGACAAGCAGGCGGCGGGCGCTTCCGAGTTCCACGCGCCCGTCGATGAGGAGCAGTCGGCGCCGACAGACTCGCGCTGGGTCGATGAGTCGGTGAGGGCGCAAGCGCCCGCTGTCGACGACTTCGCGGCTGGCGAGGTCGATGATACCCTCGCAGTAGTGGAGCTGGAAGTTGATCCAGCGATCCAGCCGTCCGCGAGTCCAACAGCGGTCGATGTCATCGATCTCATCGACGTCGCAGCTCCGCTGCCAGCGCCGCCGAAACGACCGAGCCTCATCCAGCGGATTTTTGGCAGAAAGTCGAAGGAGGATTTGGCGCCCGAGACTGAGCTCGATTCCGCGATCGCGGATCTCGACGTCGTCTTGCCAATGGCGGAGACCTCATCCTCAGCCGCGGAGCCCGCGATTGAAGATCTCTCAGATGAAGACCTCTCAGGAGATCATGCGGATGACGCCGTCGCGGACGAGCCAACGATTCACTCGGCGCGCCGCCCTTCGCTGGCCCACTCCGCCGAAGACGCGGCGCAACTCGCTGATTTTCTCTCGAGGCCGGCCGAGCGAATACCGGAGCCGGAGGTCGACGACCAGCCCACGGTTGACCTGACCTTCATCGAGGCGGAAGCTCGAACCGTTGAAGAACCGCCGGCGCCTGAGCCCGAGATGGCGGAGCCGGAGTTGGACCTGGTGGCGGAGAGCTTTGCCGAGGCGGAAACTCAGACCGTGGACGAGGCGCCGGCGCGCGAGCCCGAGGCGGCAGAGCCGGAACCGGCACCAGCGCCAGCCCTGGGGCAGAAAAAGGGATTCTTCTCTCGGCTGATGTGGCGGAGGTCCCAGGCAAAACCGCTCCAAGTCGAACCGAG
>WNFI01425974.1_pt2 | contig 13217 bp, 9 predicted proteins | sample 5400471 | NCBI WGS metagenome assembly WNFI01 (sample SAMN13153348, study PRJNA577476) | soil metagenome | isolation source: 100 cm saprolite on Douglas fir-dominated hillslope | place: USA:California | collected 2013-09-17
GCGCCCATGCCGCCGCCGATGCACATGGTAACGACCACGAACTTGACGCCGCGCCGCTTGCCCTCGATCAACGCATGGCCGACCAGGCGGCTGCCGGTTACGCCATATGGGTGTCCCACTGCGATCGAACCGCCGTTGACGTTCAGCCGCTCGTCCGGAATGCCGAGTTTGTCGCGGCAGTAGATCACCTGCACGGCAAAAGCCTCGTTCAGCTCCCATAGTCCGATGTCGGCGATTTTCTTGCCGGTCTGTTTGAGCAGCTTCGGGATCGCAAAGACAGGACCGATGCCCATTTCGTCCGGCTCGCAACCGGCAACCGCGAAGCCACGGAAGATGCCCATCGGCTTGAGCCCTTTGCTTGCGGCCACCCTGTCGCTCATCAGCACCTGCGCCGATGCCCCGTCGGAGAACTGGCTGGCGTTACCGGCCGCAATGACCCCGCCTTCGATCGCCGGCCTGATCTGCGACACGCCTTCGTAGGTTGTATCGGCACGGATGCCTTCGTCTTCGCCGGCGCTCACCTGTTTGGTGGATTCCTGGCCGGTGTTCTTGTCCACGATTTTCATCGTGGTGATAATCGGCACGATTTCGTCTTTGGTCTTGCCGGCGGCGCGCGCAGCGGCCGCGCGCTGCTGGCTTTGCACGCCGTAGCGATCCTGTGCTTCGCGCCCGATCTTGTAGCGCTTCGACACCATCTCGGCAGTCGCCAGCATGGGCCAGTAGATCTCCGGCTTGTTCTGCTCCAGCCAGCCCTCTTTCAACATGTGCTTGTTGGCCTCGTTCTGCACACAGGAGATGGACTCCACGCCGCCCGCGACAAAGATGTCCGCCTCGCCCACGAGAATGCGCTGCGCCGCAAGAGCGACCGTCTGCAACCCCGACGAACAGAATCGGTTGACCGTCATGCCCGATACGGTGACCGGCATGCCCGCGCGCAAAGCGATCTGGCGCGCGATGTTCTGGCCGGTCGCGCCCTCCGGCGTGGCGCAACCCATGATGACGTCCTCGACCTCCGCCGGATCGAGCTTCGCGCGCTCCAGCGCCGCCTTCACGACGTGCCCACCCATGGTTATCTCCTGAAGACCATGTCAACACGAAGGACACGAAGGGGACGAAGGAACCCGAAAATCAGAGACGCCGGCTCACAGGCGTAAGCCGGGAGGTCGTCCCATCCGGTCCGTCAGCAGATTCGTAAATTATCCCAAGACCTGCGCAATATCTGCCCCTGATTTGGCTTTCCTTCGTGTCCTTCGTGTTTCAAGCTCTCTTAGCCGTTGAATTTCTTACCTTCCGCCGCCAGCCTCTCCAGCAACAACGCCGGTTTCCAGAACTCGCCGTGGGTTGCATGGAAGCGCTTGACGGACTCCAGCACCTTGTCTAGACCGACCGTATCGGCATGGAACATCGGCCCACCGCGAAAGCGCGGAAAGCCGTAGCCGTAGATGTACACGATGTCGATGTCGCTTGCGCGCAGCGCGATGCCTTCTTCGAGGATTTCCGCGCCCTCGTTGACCAGCGCATAGATGCAGCGCTCGAGGATTTCCTGATCCGCGATCTGGCGGCGCTGGATGCCCGCGTCCTTTGACGCTTTCACGATCAGATCTTCGACGACCGGATCGGGAATCGGATTGCGGTTACCGGCTTCGTAGCGGTACCAGCCTGCGCCGGTCTTCTGGCCGAAGCGGCCCAGTTCGCAGATCTGGTCCGCGACTTTGGAATAACGCAGATGCACGGGACGCGTCGCCGCCTGGCGCTTGCGGATGTACCAGCCCACGTCGAGCCCTGCAAGGTCGCCGACGCGAAACGGCCCCATGGCAAATCCGAACTCCTCGATCGCCTTGTCGACCTGCTGCGGCAGCGCGCCTTCCTCGAGCAGGAAGCCCGCTTCCCGGAAATAGCCGTGCAGCATGCGGTTGCCGATGAAGCCGTCGCACACGCCCGCCACCACACCGACCTTCTTGATCGCCTTCGACAACTTCATGGCGGTGGCCAGCACATCCCTGGAGGTTTTTTTTGCACGCACCACTTCCAGCAGTTTCATGACGTTGGCGGGACTGAAGAAATGCAGGCCGAGCACGTCTTGGGGACGCGAGGTCATTGCCGCAATCTCGTTTACGTCCAGCGTCGAGGTATTCGTGGCGAGGATCGCGCCCGACTTGCATACTTTGTCGAGTTTTTCGAAGACCTGCTTCTTGACCGCCATGTCTTCGAACACTGCCTCGATGACGATGTCGACGTTTTTGAGGTCATCGTAGCTGGTCGCACCCGTGAACAGGCCCATGCGCTTGTCCATGGCCTCCTGGGTCAAACGGCCCTTGGCCACCGTCGCCGCGTAGTTCTTGCGCACGATGCCGAGTCCTTTGTCGAGCGCCTCCCGATTCAGTTCCAGCATTTTCACCGGGATGCCGGCATTGGCGAAATTCATGGCAATACCGCCGCCCATTGTGCCGGCACCGACCAGGGCCGCGGATTTGATTTCGCGCACCGGGGTGTCTTCCGGCACGTCCGGAATCTTGCTGACCTGGCGCTCGGCGAAGAACAGGTGGCGCAACGCCCGCGATTCGTTGGTCTTCACCAGCTTCTCGAATTGCTGGCGCTCGAAGGCAATGCCCTTCGCGAACGGCAGGTTGGTCGCCGCTTCGACGCAGGTGGCAATCGCCAGCGGCGCGGGGTAACCGCGCCAGGCCTTGCCGATGCGCACACGCGCGGCGGCAAAAAAAGCCCCGGCGGGCTGATCAAGTGCCGCCGGGAGCTGGCTCGCGCGCCGCACGCCCCGGCCTTCCTTCAGGAGCCGGTTGGCACAGGAGATCGCCGCCGCGCGAAGATCACCGCTCACCACCTCGTCCACGAGACCGGATTCTTTCGCTTGCTCGCTTGAGATCGGATCGCCGGCAACCATGAAATCCAGCGCCTTTTCCACGCCCATCAACCGCGGCGCACGCTGGGTGCCGCCGGCGCCAGGCAGGATGCCAAGCTTCACTTCGGGCAGGGCGATCTGCGCACCGGTCAGCGCGATCCGATAATGGCACCCCAGCGCCAGCTCCAGACCGCCCCCCATGGTGGGTCCGGATATCGCAGCGACAATCGGTTTGGTCACGGTATCCATGTAGGCCAACGCATCCGGCAGTGTTGCCTTGCCCGGGTCGTAAGGCTTGCCGAATTCGCTGATGTCGGCGCCGCCGCTGAAGTTGCGTCCCCCGCCAATGATGACGAAGGCGCGCACATGGTGATCGTGGTCGCCTTCCTTGAGCGCGTCCAGAATGCCCTGGACCACGCCCTTGTTCACCGACAGCGCATTGACCGGCGGATTGTTTAGCGTAATGACGCCGATGCTGCCCTGCTTTTGAAACTCTACGATGTCAGTCATAAGATACCCATTGAACACGAAGGTCACGAAGGGACACGAAGGAAAACCAAGGCGACAAACTGCATGAGCGGACACTCGGCGACATGTACTCAAAATCCACCGCTGAAATTATCCTCGAATCCCGATCTGGTCTCGCTTTCCTTCGTACCCCTTCGTGTCCTTCGTGTTAAACGATATTGGATGTAACTAGACTTCCAGCCACTCCTTGCGGACGGCTTCGTTCGCGCGCAAACCATCGGGCGTGCCTTCGAACACGATCCGGCCGTGGCCCATCACGTAGAGCCGCTGCGAAATCTTCAACGCTATGGTGAGCTTCTGCTCGACCAGCAGGATGGATACGCCGCGATTCTTGATTTCTTCGAACAGTTTCGCGACCTGCTCGACAATCTTCGGGGCCAGTCCTTCGGTCGGCTCATCGATCATCACCAGGTCGGGGTCGCCCATCAGCGTGCGGCACAACGTCAGCATCTGCTGCTCCCCGCCGGACATGACGCCGGCCGGCGCATCCGCGCGCTCCTTGAGCCGCGGGAACAAGGCGTACATGTCGTCGATGCTCCAGCGTCCCTGCCGGCGCGAACTTTTCATTCCCAGAAGCAGATTCTGCCTTACCGTCAGGGAAGGAAAAATTTCGCGGTTCTCGGGTACGTAACCCAGGCCCTTGCGCGCGACCATGTAGGTTTTCTGCCCGTTGATTTCCTCGCCCTTGAATTTCACCGAGCCGGTGGAATTGACCTGACCCATGATCGACTTGATGGTCGTGGAACGGCCAACGCCGTTGCGTCCCAGCAGGCTGACGATCTCCCCTGGCCCGACCTGCAAATGCACGCCGTGCAGGATGTGGCTCTTGCCGTAGTACGCGTGAAGGTCTTTGACTTCAAGCATGGCTTAACACCTTACGCACTCACCGCGGAGGACGCAGAGGACGCGGAGGAAAGGCAAGAGCAAAGAAGCATTCTCGGGTTAAAACCATTCATTGGCTGAAATTATCCGTTGCAGTGAAAGTTGGCGGTACAAGCCCGTGAGCCGTTACGCCGCTTTTATTTCCAATCTCCTTTTCCTCGATCTTGCTTTTCCTCTGCGTCCTAAAAGGGTACTCCGAGGTGCTACGCGCCTAGGGTATCCGCGTCCTCTGCGGTTGGCGCTTCTTTAGTGTTGCTCGGTGCCAAGATAGGCTTCCTGCACTGCCTTGTTGCCGCGTATTTCTTCCGGCGTGCCGGTAGCTATCACTTCGCCATACACCAGCACCGAAATACGGTCCGCCAGATTGAAAACGACGCTCATGTCGTGCTCGACCATGATCAGGGTGCGGCCCTCGGTCACCTTGCGGATCAATTCGACGGCTTCGTCGGTCTCGCTGCGGCTCATGCCGGCAGTCGGCTCGTCGAGCAGAATGACGTTCGCTCCGCCGGCGATGGTCACGCCGATTTCGAGCGCGCGCTGCTCCGCGTAGGTCAGCACGCCCGCCGTCCGGTCGCGCCGCTTGGCCATGCCGATGCGATCGACGATCTCGCGGGTACGTTCACGAACCGCGTCCAGGGCATCGACCCGATGCCAGAACGAATACTTGTAACCCTGCGACCATAACACCGCGCAGCGGACATTTTCGTAAACGGACATGCGCGGAAAGATGTTGGTGATCTGGAAGCTGCGCGCCAGCCCCTTGCGGTTGATGATCTCGGGCTCGAGGCCGTTGATGCTTTCCCCGTGCAGATCGATCCGCCCGGAAGTGACCCCGAACCGGCCGCTGATCAGATTGAACAGCGTCGACTTGCCGGCGCCATTCGGGCCGATGATGGCGTGGCGTTCGCCCGGGCTGATGCTCAGGTTGACGCCGTTGATGATCGCGGTGCGTCCAAAGCTTTTGCGCACGTCGTGCAGTTGCAGGGCGGCTGCGCTCATACGGCCCCCATTTTCTGCAACTCGACCGTGAGGTTCTCCCAGGCACGGCCGACCACCCGTTTTACGCCATAGGCCAGCGCGATGCCGATGGCGAGCACGATCATGGTTCCTATCCAGTAGCGGACTTGCATCGGATCGAGCATCAAGCCGAAATACGAAAACGCCTTGCTGGATGTTTCTTTGGCCTCGAAGTGATAGATCATCTCGATCAAGGCGAAGAAGCCCGCGAGCATGACGGTGCCGGCGATCGCCGCGATCGCGTAGGAAGGCACCAACCGTTTGACCAGACTCGCATTCCACACCGGCTTATGCAATGCGATCAGATTGGCGATGCCGCCCGGCGAGAACATGATGATGACCAGGAAGAACAGTCCGAAGTACAACAGCCAGGCCTGAGTGTAATTGGATAGCGCCGATTGCAGCAGCGTAACGAGTACGGCGCCTATGATCGGCCCCCAGAAATGGCCGACGCCGCCGATGAACGCCATCAGCACGACGTTGCCGGAGGCTACCAGGCCGAGGGTCTCGGCGGTGACGATTTCGTAATTGATCGCCGCCAGGCCACCGCCGATGCCGGCGAAGAAACTGGCCAGCGACATCATCAGCCAGCGCACGCGGGTGGGGTTGTAGCCGACGAATTTGGCGCGTTCAGGATTGTCCCGGACGGCGTTGGCCATGCGCCCGAGTGGTGTGCGCGTCAGCGCGAACATCGCGATCATGCAGACGAGGCACCATCCCGCGATCAGGTAATAGACCTGGATCTGAGGTCCGTAGCTGATACCCAGAAACGCCTTGCCCACGGCGCGGTTTGTCGCGATGCCGCCTTCGCCGCCAAAAAAGGCGGTGAACATCAGTGCACTTGCCGCAACCATTTCGGCAATGCCGAGCGAAATCATCGCGAACGGCGTTCCGGCGCGCCGCGTCGTGACGAAGCCGAACAACAGGCCGAACACGAGTCCGGCCACGCCGCCTATCAGGGGTATCAGCGTGACCGGAAACCATATTTTTCCCGCGCCGATAAAGTTCAGGGCATGTGCGCAGAAAAATGCACCCAGGCCGAAATACACGGCATGGCCGAAAGACAACAGTCCGGTTTGTCCGAGCAGCATGTTGTAGGAAAGCGCGAAGATGACGGCGATGCCCATCTGCGAGAGCATCGACAGCGCGAAGCTCTGGGTGAAGACGAGCGGAAGCACGGCGAAGATGAGCGCCACCGCCAGCCAGAACGCAATCCGGCGTGCGGTCAGCACCTTGCCCGCGCTGGCACCCTGCGGGAGCGGCCGGATATCCATGTTGGTCAGCACATCAACTCTCCCGCGTCCCCATCAGCCCGCGCGGACGCACGATCAGCATCAGCACCATCAGCAGATAAGGCAGAACCGGTGCGGTTTGCGAAATCGTGATCGCCCACAGGCCGTGCCATGCCGACGTCGAGGCGACATGGATACCGATCTTTCCAAGTACGTCGAGCATCGAATAATCGAGCGCGACCGAGAACGTCTGTATCGCGCCGATAATCAGCGACGCCAGGAAGGCGCCGGCGAGCGAGCCCATGCCGCCGAAAACCACGACGACGAAGACGATGCTCCCGACCGCGGTCGCCATGCCGGGTTCGGTTATGAACGCATTGCCGCCGATCACGCCCGCCAGTCCCGCGAGCGCCGCACCACCGGCAAACACCAGCATGAATACGCGCGGCACGTTATGCCCGAGCGACTCCACCATGTCCGGATGGGTCAGCGAAGCCTGGATCACCAGGCCGATGCGGGTGCGCGTCAGCACAAGATACAAGGCCAGCAGCATGCCGACCGAGACCAGCATCATGAAACCCCGATAGGCCGGATACTGGGTGGTAAACAAGGTGAACAACGTGAAATCGAGCTGGGCGGGAATGCGGTAGTCAACCGGGGCTCGCCCCCAGAGCAGGTGCACGACCTCTTCGATCACATACGCCAGACCGAACGTGAACAACAATTCGGCCACATGCCCGAACTTGTGCACCGTGCGCAGGCCGAATCGTTCCGTTGCCGCGCCGAGCACGCCGACGATCACGGGGGCCAGGAACAATGCCGGCCAGAATCCGACGTAGAGTCCGGTCTGGTAGGCAAAGTACGCGCCCAGCATGTAAAAGCTCGCATGCGCGAAATTGAGCACGCCCATCATGCTGAAGATCAGCGTCAGCCCGGAGGAAAGCATGAACAGCAGGAGTCCATACGACAGGCTGTTCAACAGGGTGACGAGGAAGAATTCCATGACGAAGGCGCTGACCGGTGATTAGTAATTGGTGACTGGCAGATTAAGGATTCTTCTAATCACAAATCACCCATCACGAATCACGGCTTTTGGAATTTGCAGGTCGTAGCCATCAACGTATCCTTGCCTTCGACGCGCGCATCGGTGCGAAATCCCAGTCCGGTTCTCTCGACGTCGAATTTGACGTCCTTGCCGTTGGCCTTCACCAGCGTGGAAATGTAGAGCGGCTGCACCAGCTGATGATTGTCCCCGCGTATGTAAACCTCGCCCGAGTCATCCTCGAACCTGAGGTTTTCCAGTGCCGGTGCGACTTTCACCGGATCGGCACTCTTTGCCTTCTCGATGGCCAGCGCGAGTGCATTGACCGACTCCCGGATCGACGAGTAATACAGGTCGTCCTTGACTTCCGGAAAACGTCCCCGGTACTCGGTGTAGTGATCGGCAGCCTGTTTTGCACCAATGTTCGCGTGCCAGGTCGTCACCTGCTTGACATGACCGGCTCCCGCCTCGCCGAATGCCGTCGGCGCGCCTGCTGCGCCGGTATAATAGGTGAAGTAGTCAACTTTCAGGCCGATTTCCTTGCCGGCTTTCACCAGCAGCGCGAGATCATTTCCCCAATTGCCCGTAATAACGCTGTCGGCGCCCGAGGACTTGATCTTGGCGACGTAAGGAGCGAAATCCTTTACCTTGCCCAACGGGTGGAGGTCATCGCCGACGATTTCGATGTCCGGCCGCTTGGACGCGAGCATCGCGCGTGCAGCCCTGGCGACCGCCTGGCCGAACGAGTAGTCCTGGTTGATCAGGTAAACCTTCTTGATGCCATTTTGCTGGGCCATGTAATTGGTCAATGCCTGCATCTTCATGTCGCCGTCCGCGTCGAAGCGGAAGTGCCAGTAGTTGCATTTGTCGTTGGTCAGCGCGGGATCCACCGCCGCGTAGTTCAGGAAAATGACGCTCTTGTCCTCGTTGCGTTCGTTGTGCTTGGCCACCGCGTCCGACAGCGCCAGGGCGACGCTTGACCCATTGCCCTGCGCGATGTAACGAATGCCCTGGTCGGCCGCCTGCTTGAACACGAGTTGGGCTTCCTGCGGACTGGTCTTGTGATCGAAGGGCACGATTTCGAATTTGATGCCGCCGAGCAAGCCGCCGCGCGCATTCACACCCTCCGCTGCGAGCTGATAATGCCGCAATCCGATCTCCCCGACGTTTGCAAACGGGCCGCTCAGTCCCTCGATGAAGGCGATCCTGATCGTCTCTTCGGCGTGAACGCCGGCGGGCAGCATCGGTGACGCGATGACTGCGCATAGCAGCAGCGCCGCCTTCGGGGATGTCATCGTGATTTCTCCTCCTCGGAAGGATAGCGCCGGGCCGGCGACCTCGAATGCAACACGGGATTTCGGGACACGGTCGTGGGCATGATCCGTCTGGTTATATCTGCGCTTCTGTCTGGCTTGACTCATAGCCGCTCGCCGACCGGGTTCGAGCGTCGTACTGACTGCTACGGTGCCTGACTTTACGGCCCGGATTCTATTCGCAAAGCAACGCCGTTGTAAACGAGTTGCCGGTCCGGAATTTTATGCACCGGCGCTCTATTGCACTGCAACGAACGCGGTCGTATCCGCGCCGCAGATCGACCGCGTTTCGGCGAATCAAGCTGCTAGAATCCGGGCGAACCGAACAACGACGGGAGCTCCGCGATGCAAGGCCTCATGATGGACGCTCCGCTGCTGATCTCTTCGCTGATCAAGCATGCGGATCGTTACCACGGCGATACTGAAATCGTCTCCCGCCTGGTGGAAGGCGGAGGCATCCATCGCTACACCTACCGGGAAGCCCACAGCCGCGCGAGAAAGCTCGCCAACGCCCTGACGGCGCTCGGCGTCAAAATGCACGATCGGGTGGCGACCCTGGCCTGGAACGGCTTCCGTCATTTCGAGGCCTACTATGCGGCGGCGGGCATGGGAGCGGTTTCCCACACCATCAATCCCAGACTGTTTCCCGAGCAGATCGTTTACATCGTCAACCACGCCGAAGACGGTTATGTCTTTGTCGACCTGACCTTCGTGCCGCTGATCGAAGCGGTGGCCGACAAGTGCCCGCGCGTGAAGGGCTGGATCATCATGACCGACAGGGCGCGCATGCCGCAGGCCAAGCTGGCCAATGTGCTTTGTTACGAGGAACTGATCGACGCGCATTCCGACGATTTTGAATGGCCAGAGTTCGACGAACGCACGGCATCATCGCTGTGCTACACCTCGGGCACCACCGGCAACCCGAAGGGCGTGTTATACAGCCATCGCAGCACGATCATCCACTGCTACGCGTCCAGCATGCCGGATGCGCTGAACATTTCCGCGCGCGACGTCATCCTGCCGGTGGTGCCGATGTTCCATGTCAACGCCTGGGGCCTGCCCTACTGCGCGGCGATGGTCGGCGCCAAGATGGTATTCCCTGGCGCAGGACTGGACGGTGCCAGTATCTTTGAGCTGTTCGAGAAAGAAAAAGTCACCGTCTCCGCCGGCGTGCCGACCGTGTGGCTGGGTCTGCTCGCCTTCATGAAACAAAGCAACAAGACATTCAGCACACTCAAGCGCACGGTCATCGGCGGCTCGGCCTGCCCGCCGGCGATGATCCGCAGCTTCGAAAAGGACTACGGCGTGCAGGTCATCCATGCCTGGGGCATGACCGAGATGAGCCCGCTCGGAACGGTCAATACTTTCAAAGTCAGGCATGCGGAATGGGACGGCGAGCGGCGCCTGATGCTGCAGAACAAGCAGGGCCGGGCGATCTATGGCGTCGACATGAAAATCATCGACGATGCCGGCAAGGCGCTGCCCTGGGACGGAAAGGCATTCGGCGACCTGCTGGTGCGCGGCCCCTGGATCTGCAGGGAATACTTCAGGGCCGAAGGCGGCAATCCATTGCGCAAGGACGAACACGGCCTGGACTGGTTCCCGACCGGCGACGTCTGCAACATCGACGCCGACGGCTACATGCAGATCACGGATCGATCCAAAGACGTGATCAAATCCGGCGGCGAATGGATCAGCTCGATCGACCTGGAAAATACGGCTGTCGCACATCCGTCTGTCGCCGAAGCAGCGGTGGTCGGCATCCGTCATCCGAAGTGGGACGAACGCCCCCTGCTCGTCGTCGTGAAGAAAAAAGATGCGCAGCTCACCCGCGAGGAATTACTGAAATTTTTTGAAAACAAAGTGGCGAAGTGGTGGATGCCCGACGACGTGGTATTCGTCGAACAATTGCCGCACACCGCCACCGGGAAGCTGCTCAAGACCAAATTGCGCGAAGACTTCAAGGACTACAAGCTGCCCACGGCGTGACGGCGTGACGGCGTGACGGCGTGACGGCGTGACGGCGTGACGGCGTGACGGCGTGACGGCGTGACGGCGTGACGGCGTGACGGCGTGACGGGCGTGACGATCATCTTCGGATGGCGCCAGAAAGGATGCATGGCAGGCAAAGGTTCCTGCTCGAATACATCCAGCATCGCGCCGGCCAGTTGTCCCGAGTCCAGTGCGGCGATCAGGTCGGCATCGACCATGTGTCCTCCCCTGCCGATGTTCACGATGTAGCTGCCGCGAGGCATTGCAGCAAAGGTTCGCGCGCCGAGAATCCCGGCTGTCTGCGGCGTCAGCGGCAGCACGTTCACCAACACCCGGGTACGCGCAAGAAACGGTTCGAGCCCTGCCGCTCCGGCAAATACTTCGACACCCGTGACGGACTTCCCGCTACTGCTCCAACCGGCAACGGGATATCCCTGCGCAGCGATTCGCTGCGCGACGGTGGCTCCGATCACGCCGAGGCCCATGACGCCGACCGGCCATTGCCTCGCCAGCAATTCTTCACGAGGCCGCCAGATCGCCGCCTGCTGTTGCTCGAAGTAGTCCACCATCCGTCGTTGAAAATGGAGCACCCCGTAGAGCGCGTATTCCGCCATCGGCCCCGGCAGTCCCGCGTCCACGAGCCTTACCAGCGCCACATCGGCCGGCAACCCGGGATCGCTCAACACTGAATCGACGCCGGCACCGAGCACCAGTATCGCTTTCAGATTTGGCAGTTTCGCGAGTGACCCCGGCGGTTGCCTCCACACCAGGGCATAACGGACGGCCTCCTTCGGTCCGGTATCGGGGCACACACGAAACGCCATGCGCGGAAAAGCACGGGCGCAAGCAAGGCGCCAGGGTTCGGCCGGTTCGGAATCACTGCAGAATAAAATCGTCACGCCGTTTACACCCGGACCAAGCTTCACAGGGGTGTCACCGCCCTTATGGCGCCCGCACTTCGATATTGTCGATCAACCGCGTCTGCCCGAGCTTGGCGGCGCCGAGTACGACCAGCGCCTTGTCGTGAGATTCGGGACGCAATACGGCGCGCTGGTTGCGCACCACCACGTAGTCCACGTTCCAGCCATGGCGCGCAAGAAGCGCGCCGGCTGCGTATTCCATCGCGATGAAATTGCGGTCGCCGCTGAGCACTGCATCACGCACGCCGAGGATGGCTTCGCGCAACCGAATTGCTTCCTTCCTTTCGTCGGCGGACAGGTAGCGATTACGCGACGACAGGGCCAGACCATCCTGCGCCCGTACGGTTTCCGCGGGAAGGATTTTGATCGGTAGTGCGAACTGCTCGACCATCTGGCGCACGATCGCCAGTTGCTGGTAATCCTTCTTGCCGAACACGGCAAGTTGCGGCTGCACGAAGTTGAACAGTTTCAGCACGACCGTGGCCATGCCGCGAAAATGCCCGGGCCGGAACCGGCCCTCGAGCTTGTTGGCGACCTTCGGCAGATCGACGTAGAAAGTCTGCGGCTCGGGATACATCTCCTTCTCGTCCGGCGCCCACACGATGGTATTGCCCTCGGCCTCGAGCTTGGCGCAGTCTTCCTCGAAGGTGCGGGGGTATTTCTCGAAATCCTCGCCCTGCCCGAATTGCAATCGATTGACGAATATCGTGGTTACCGTCACGGGAGACTGGCCCCGCGCGATGCGCACCAGACTCAGGTGCCCGTCATGGATGTTGCCCATGGTCGGAACACAGGCGACCTGCGGTTCACGCTTGAGCCGTTCGCGCAGATCGGCAACTGTTTTAATGACTTCCATTTTTCGAGGAACGAGGGGCGAGGGGCGAGGGGCGAGGGAATAGCACGGCGTCGCCGCATCAATCCCCCGTCCCCTGCTCCTTGTCCCTCGCCCCTGCCCTCCTCTGTTCTCATTCCCCGCGGCTGAAGAACTCGCGCGGACCCCGCATCTCGATAATGCGGCGCAACAATAAATCAAAATCACCGGCGTCATCAACAAGATTCAAATGGTCGCTGTTGACAATCAGCAACGGTGCCGCCGAAAACTGGTAGAAAAACCGGCTGTAGGCGTCGGCGAGCCTGGCCAGATATTGCTCGGAGATGTTGCGTTCGTAACTTAGGTTGCGTTTGTGCACGCGTTCGACCAGCTTTTCGGGCGACGCCTGAAGATAAATCACCAGGTCGGGCGTCGGTGCCTGCGGCATCAGGTGGGCATAGATCTGTTTGTACAGATGCAGTTCGTCATCGGACAAGGTCAGGCTCGCGAACAACGGATCCTTGTCGAGGATGAAATCGGCGATCGTGCCGCCCTCGAAAAGGTCGATCTGCTTCAGTCCACTGACCTGCTGTGCGCGCTGGAACAGAAAAAACAATTGCGTC
>WNFI01555794.1_pt1 | contig 13217 bp, 9 predicted proteins | sample 5400471 | NCBI WGS metagenome assembly WNFI01 (sample SAMN13153348, study PRJNA577476) | soil metagenome | isolation source: 100 cm saprolite on Douglas fir-dominated hillslope | place: USA:California | collected 2013-09-17
CAATTACGGCTCGCCACTACTCCGTTCAGTACCGTCGTGGTGCACCGATTCGTCCCAAACCAGTACGGAATTTCGCGATAGTCCTTCACTGCAAACACAGCCAAATCGGCGTCCTTCCCCGGCTCGATGCTTCCTTTCCGCTCGGCAACACGTAATGCCCACGCTCCATTAATAGTCGCCGCTGCCACGGCTTCCGCAGGAGACATTTTCATGTGCGTGCACGCCAACGACATCGCCATCGGCATGCTGATCGTCGGCGAAGTTCCCGGGTTGTAGTCGGTTGCCAGCGCCACCGGCACACCGGCATCGATCAACTTGCGCGCTCGCGGATACTCTTTCAATCCCAAAAAATAATTTGCCCCCGGAACCAACGTCGCAACAGTGTCACGCTTCGCCAACTCTAGAACGTCGTCATCGCTCACGTGGTCCATGTGATCCAATGACGCCGGATTGAAGCGCAACAGTGGGCCGAGTGTCGTCTGTGTAAGTTGCCCCATGTGAGCCCTGACTTTCAAGTCATGAAGCTCAGCTGCCGCAAAAACTTGCGCTGTTTCATCCGCGGTAAATGCGCCTTTGTCGCAAAAGACATCCACGAATCGAGCAAGCTCCCGCTTTGCCGCCAGCGGAATCATCTCTTTACAGACGAGCTCAACATACTTTTGTGAGCAACCCTGAAATTCTTTTGGGACTACGTGCGCCCCTAGCAGGGTCATCACGAGGCTGCCGGGCCAGCGCGAGGCCGCATCGCGAATCGCCCGCAGCGACTTCAACTCCGATTCCAGGGTCAGGCCGTAGCCTGACTTCGCCTCAACGGTCGTCGTACCGTGGACCGCCATGTCTCGCAGCGCGGTGAAAACCTTCTCACTCAACGCGCTCTTCCGTGCCTTACGAACAGCATCGACGCTCGAGCGTATGCCGCCTCCGGCTTCGGCGATCTGTACATACGAAGCGCCCTCGATCCTCTTCTCGAAATCCACCAACCGCGGCTCTACGAACACCGGATGCGTATGCGAATCTACAAACCCCGGCAGCACAACTTTGCCGGTGCAATCGATCTCTGTGATGTTCTTTCGATTCTTCTTGAGCCAACGATCGTTTGAGGCTTCGCGAGTCGTGCCCGCGGAGACAATCTTCCCACCAATGCAGAGCACGGCTGCATCTCGAACGATGCCGAGTTCGCGCAGCGCAGCGCCACGCCACGGTCCCGGCTTCGCAGTGGAAGATTGAAGGGTGAGAAGTTGGCCGATGTTGACCAACAGAAGCGGCTCTATCTGCGAAATTCGTTTATTTGAAGCTTTCACGCGTGTCTTTTAGTTTAGCAGCAGCTTCGCGGACAGGACTCCAATTGGACCAATTCCAAGTGAACCCAATGCCTCCAATAATTATCGAATGCGGGCGGGATGTTAAGATCGGGTCCGATCAGCCATGAAGCCTCCAATCAGACCTTCCGAACCACTTCCCAACCTACTTCCAAAAACAGCCCTCATCGCAGGAGTTCTTCTATTCGTAATTCTTGCTGCCGCGCAAGCGCCTCCCCAACTGCAACCCGAGAACGCGATGAAGTTCGGACTCATCCATCCTCGGCCTGACACAGATCCGCAGCCCTACGACTTTCGCGGCGCCGACTCTTTGGTCGCGTTCGCACAAGCTCACAACATGGTCGTCCGCGGACATACCCTTGTCTGGCATAACCAGATACCCGCGTGGGTCACAAAAGGGAGCTTCTCTTCGTCTCAACTCGCCAAGATTTTGAAGGATCACATCGATACTGTGATGGCTCACTATGCTTCGAAGGTCTACGCCTGGGATGTAGTCAACGAGGCCTTCAACGACGACGGCAGCATGCGTCACACCGTTTGGTATGACCAGCCTGGCATCGGCGCGGGGGCGGGATCCAACTACATTGAGCAGGTATTTCGCTGGGCCCACGCCGCAGATCCCAACACCAAGCTTTTCTACAACGACTACGACGCGGAAGAAATAAACAAGAAGTCAGACGCCATTTATGCCATGGCCAAAGACTTTAAGAAGCGTGGCGTGCCTCTCGACGGAATCGGCTTCCAGACGCATATCAGTCTGAAGTTCGACGATCCCGCAAAGCTCGTATCGTACGCCAAGAACCTACAACGATTCGCTGACCTCGGCCTCGAACTGCACATCACCGAACTAGATATCCGCCTCAATGACTCGAGCCCTGCCTCGCTCGCCGCCGAGGCCAAACTCTACGGTGAAATCACCACCCTGTGCGTGCAACAACCTAGCTGCAAACTTCTCCAAACCTGGGGATTCACCGACAAGCACTCCTGGATCCCCGGCTTTTACAAAGGCCAAGGCTGGGCCTTACTGTGGGATGACAAGTATCAGAAGAAGCCCGCGTACGCGGCAGTGCGGGAAGCGCTAGCAAAGTAGCGATACTCATGTGGGGACAGCCGCCCTCGGCTGCCGACCGGGCAAGACGGCAACCCTATTTGCTGGATGTCGTCCGGCGTTTCACATACAGTTAAGACATTCAGAGGAGAGTAAAAGATTGCAATCGGCAGGAGTGCGAAAACCAGTCGCTGTCGAAAAATACACTCCGAAGCGCAAAGCGGAATTCCTACTGTCCAACGCTATCGACGACGCCGACTACCGCAACGCGCGGAAGGCAGTGCGGAAGTTAGGAGTTAATCCGGATGCGATTCCCCACCAGCGACCCGAGTAAGATTATCGCGCCCCAGTCTACACTGTGCGCCTTGGCCCTAAAGCCGACTGTACGGTTACCAGTGCAATCGGTCATGTCTACAGGTATTTGATGGCGGGCGGAGGGGGAGATTTTCAGGTGAAGCTCGCGCGCTTGCGGTGACACGAGTTGCAATCGCATCCCCGTTGCGGCCCGCTGTCGACTGACAACCGTCGGGCCTAAACTATTCCATCGGCACCTTCACGCTCGTCTTCTTAGCAAATTCCTTCGCCTCGCCGTACCCCGCGTCCACATGCCGGATCACGCCCATCCCCGGATCGGTCGTTCATGCTCTCGGTTTCGCGAAACGGAGACGCCACCGAGCCGCAATCCAGGTGATCGCGCCCAATCACAATCGGAGCTTTGATCTTTCCTTTCTTCACCAGATCGTTCATCGCAAGGCCAAACTGAGCGCGTTCGCCGTATCCTAGCCAACAAATGCGCGCCGGCAGTCCCTGGAACTTGATGCGCTTCCGCGCCAGGTCAATCCAGCGGCGCAGAATTCTATTCTCGGGAAATAGTTCGAGAACAAGCTCATCAGTCACATGAATGTCCGCCGCCTCGCCCGACAGCGCCACCCATCGGAATGGTCCACGCCCTTCACAAAACAGCGGACGAATATACGCTGGCACGAATCCCGGAAAATCATAAGCATTCTTCACGCCGCGCTGAAACGCGAATGTGCGGATATTATTTCCGTAGTCGAACGTCACCGATCCCATCTTCTGCAGCCGCAGCATACCTTCGACATGCTGAGCCATGGCATCGAGCGACTTTTCCTGATATGCCTTCGGATCGCGCCTGCGTAGTTCGAGAGCCTCTTCAAACGTCATTCCATTGGGAACATATCCATTCAACGGATCGTGCGCCGAAGTCTGGTCTGTAAGAATATCCGGGACCACGCCGCGTTCCGCCATCTCAGGGAGAACATCAGCACAATTTCCTACCAGCCCAACTGAAACATTTTCTTTCTTTCGCACCGCGTTCTTCAGAATCCGCAGCGCTTCATCAAGCGTGTTCACCATGAAGTCGCAGTAGCCAGTCTTCAGCCGCTTCTTGATACGCTCGGGATCGACGTCTATCCCTAGAAATGCCGCGCCAGTCATTGTCGCCGCTAGGGGTTGCGCTCCGCCCATGCCGCCCATGCCGCCGCTCACAATTAATTTTCCCGCGAGGTCGCCGCCGAAATGTTTTTCGCCCGCCGCCGAGAAAGTCTCGAACGTTCCCTGCACAATCCCCTGAGAACCGATATAGATCCACGAACCTGCGGTCATCTGCCCGTACATCATCAGCCCGGCGCGTTCGAGTTCGTTGAATTTCTCCCAGTTCGACCAGTGCCCGACGAGATTCGAATTCGCAATAAGCACGCGCGGTGCATGATCGTGAGTCTTGAATACGCCGACGGGCTTGCCCGATTGCACCAGCAAAGTTTCATCGTTCGCCAGATTCTTCAGCGTGGCGATGATGGCGTGATACGCCTCCCAACTGCGGGCAGCGCGGCCGGTGCCGCCGTAGACGACGAGATCCTGCGGGCGCTCAGCGACGTCGGCGTCGAGATTGTTCATTAGCATGCGCATGGCAGCTTCCTGCTGCCAGCCTTTGCATGTGATCTGATTGCCGCGAGGGGCGCGAATGGACGAAGGGGCCTGGGTTTCCGAATCAACAAGCATCTGCCTTCTCGCGTTTCAATCTTGGTCCAACTAATTTAGAACGTCCGATGTTTCATGCCACACAAATCGTTTTCTCGGGGGTGCAGTTTGCGCAAGTTGTTTTTCATGTTTGTCTTTGTCTTTGTCTCTGCCTCGGTATTTTGCCAGAGCAACTACGCCGTACTCGGCGGCACGATCTCTGACCCCCAGGGTAAGGCCTTTGCGGGCGCCGAAGTGCACCTGACTTCTTCCAGCACGCAGGCAGTGCGCCACGTGCCCAGCAACGCTGAAGGTATTTTCGAGATCACCGGATTGCCTCCCGGTGATTATGAACTCAAAGTGCAGGCGCCCGGGTTCACCCCCATCACCCAAAGCCTGCGCCTCGAGGTAGGACAGCAGATGTCCCTGAGTGTCAGCCTGAAGGTCGCCTCGGTGAAAGATAGTATCAACGTTGGCGACGTGGCGCCCGCTCTTCATCCCACCGATTCGTCGGTGGGAGAAGTCATTGAGCCGGTCGCGGTCCATGACCTTCCGCTCAATGGCCGCATGCTGATCGACCTGATGTTGACCGTACCCGGAGCGCACGCCAGCCACGGCGCGCAGACCGGAAGCATGAATCCTCTGTACTGGCGGCCCGGACAGCGCTCCGCCGTGAGTATCGGCGGCAACCGCCCCAACGCAAACTACTTTCTGCTCGACGGCACCACCGACACCGACCCTACCTTCAACACTCTGAACCTGAGCCCTTCTCCCGACACCGTGCAGGAATTCAAAGTCGAAACCGGCAGTTACTCTGCGGCCATGGGTGGAGCTGGCGGTGGCCAGGTCAACATCGTCACTCGCTCCGGCTCAAACCACCTTCACGGAACCATGTACGAATTTCTACGCAACGGCGCCATGGACGCCACTTCGTTTAACTCCATGGGCAATAACCACATGGTGCAGAACAATTTTGGAGCCGCAGTGGGCGGCCCCATCGTTCACGACCGGACGTTCTTCTTCGCCAATTACGAAGGCTTTCGCCACGCCATGACCGACACCATGATTGACACCGTGCCCACGCCGCAGGAAATTTCCGGTGACTTCAGTCAGAGCGGAGTGAATATCTACGACCCCAGCAACAGCCGCGCGCAGTTCCAGTACAACGGCGTCAAAAACGTCATTGCACCCGACCGCATCAACCAGGCCGCCGAAGCCTTCTTGCAGAAGTTCGTTCCTCAACCGAACGTGATGGCTGGCATGATGCCCTGCGGCGAAGCCACGATGGGCGCGCCCAGCGTGATTGCGGCGGGAACCGACTGCAACAACTATCTCGACGCCCGTAACGAACTCGAAGTGAATAACCAGGGCACCATCCGCGTCGACCAGATGTTGGCCGAGGGCAACAGCCTCACCGCACGCTACTCGCTCAGCGCGGAAACTGGATTCATGCCCGGAGAAATGCCGCCCGGCGGTGTGGGCACGCTGCTGCCGGGCTTCGGCTCTTACAACGACAACTTCTCTCAACAAGGAAACATTGCGTGGACTCGTGTTCTCAGTCCGACTCTGGTGAACACGGCTGCCATCACGGTTTCCCGCCTGGCGATGCACCGCTACAACCAGAATGCCTATACAGATGACATCGTATCGCTGCTGGGAATTCAGGGAGTCGGGTACGGCGGCTCCGGAGCTTTTGGTGCTCCTTTCTTCAACGTGCAAGGCTATTGTGGCAGCTACCGCCGTTTTATCTGGCCGATGTGGGGATTCTTCCAGAACCGCGGCTATTACCAGTTCACCAACGGATTCACCACCGACAACGGGACCAACGACGGCACCGGCTCGGCCCTCGCCAGCTTCCTACTCGGTCTGCCGGCGGTCAAGCAACGCCAGGCCGGAATCCCGCAGATGCAACTTCGCCAGTGGTATGCCGACGGCTTTGTGCAGGATAGCTTCCGCGTCACTCCAACCACCACCATCCAGATGGGCTTGCGCTACGAGTTCATGGAACCCTTGGTTGATATCAGCTACACCAATTCAAATCTCACGTTCAACAACGGCGTACCGTCGGCTTTCATCGGCGGGCAGAACGGATTTCCCCGCGGCCTGAAATACTCTAACCCGCATAACTTTGCACCACGCTTTGGTATCTCAAAAGCTTTCCCCGATCACGGCATTGTGCTGCACGCCGCCTACGGCATCTTTTTTACGCCCGTTGACATGAATACGTGGTGCAACCAGCGTCACAATGTTCCCTACGTTTTTCCGGAGACGCAGCAGAGCGACAATTTCACTCCGTCGGCTTCCCTGCTCGCGTCGAACCTCAACTTCGGACAGCCCGTACTCGGCCAGACCACAGTGAGTTTCACCGCCATGGATCCTCACGCTCCTTCGCAGTACATCGAACAATGGAGTGGCTCGGTCGAGAAGAGCCTGGGTCATCAGACTACGCTCGAAATCGGATACCTCGGCTCGCACGGAGTTCACCTGCAACGCGCTCACCTGATCAACAACGCGCCTCCGGGGCCGGGAGCGATCGGCCCGCGGCGTCCCTTTCCCAAAATCAGCTTCGTCGCCGATTCGGTATTGCCCTCTGGCGTAGCCTACACTCCCCCGGCGAGCGGATGCCCGAGCGGTCAGATCTGCTTCCCCGTCAGCACCATCAACCTGCTGGAGAACAGCGCGCAAAGCTGGTACGACGCAGGCTACGTGAACGTCCGCCGTCGTTATTCCGGTGGATTTACTTTTCTTGCGAACTACACCTGGGCAAAGGATCTGAGCGATGCTCCCGATTTTCGCTCCCCCATGTTCGAGTCTTCGATCCCGCAGAACGACAGTGCCCTGTACGCGGAGCGCGGCCCCGCTTGCGACATCCGCCACCGCTTTGCGCTGAGCGCCGTTTACGACATTCCAGCGTGGGACCATTCCGGCTTCGTGCGAGCAGTCAGCAAAGACTGGCATGTATCCACCGTCTATCAAGTACAGACCGGCTTTCCTTTCACCATCTCCGTTTTTGGCGACACTGCTAACGCGGGCACTGTGCTGGGAGAGAATCCGATTCGCGCCAACGTCACCGGACAGCCGGTCTTCACCTCGGGTACCCAAACTGCGGAGCACTGGTTCAACACCGCCGCTTTCGCAGCGCCTCCGGCCTACACCTTCGGGACTTCGGGACGCAACTCGGTCTACGGACCCGGCACGCAGACGCTGGACCTGGCGGTGGTACGCGATTTCCCACTCACAGAGCGGGCGAAGTTTCAGTTTCGCGGGGAATTCTTCAATGCCCTCAACCACACCAATCTGGGCACGCCCGACCGCTTCGTCAATACCCCGCAGTTTGGAACGATCACGGAAGCCACCACGCCCGGTAGGCAGATCCAGTTGAGCGCAAGGTTGTCGTTCTAGCAGTAAGACGGGGGCTAGATGAAATAGTTGAGAGACAGAAGGTTAGCCCTCGTCTCACAGACGGACGCGGGCCAGTGGGTCCACTGCCGCGCTGGCTTTCAAACGCGGTACCAGAGACTCCAGTACCTCCAGGAACACGAGAACGTTGGGCACTTTGTCTGATCGGGTGCTGAAGGCGGCGAGAAGCTTGCCTACCCGCTTCACGCGCAGTTTGCTTGCCACGATCTCCGCGCTTTCGACTTCCGTCAGGGGAAGTGAAGTCCCCGCTTTCCACGAAATGACTGTCTTGGAGAGTGTCAAGGGGCCGAATTGGACGGTGCCCCCGCGCTCAATGCTTGCGCGCGCTTCGCTTACCATTCCTGGGAGAATCCGCCCGAGAATAGCTCCGATTGCTTCCTTAGCACCCTGAAAGTTGGAAGTAACCTTGATTTGCTGTCCGCCCGTACCGATCACACGCAGTGTGAGATTGACATTTGAGGTTTTCGCAAAAGCTCCAATCAGCATTCCAATCAGGCCGAAATGCGCCGAGACGCGAATAGGAGTGACTAAGTAACGGGTCTCGGCAATCTGCGTCCACAGGATCTCTTGCGAGCCCAAAACAGACTCCCTGCGGATGCCAGCGTCGGACAGCGTCAGAATCGTCTTTCCGATCAAGATCCAAAGCGTCACCGTGATCACGCCCATCACGACGGAAGCCGATACCAAGATTGGTCCGGGCTGTCGCGGATTATCAACAACGAACCAGGCCAGCAACACCGGGCCAAGCAGGATGAGAGCCAGCAGAATTCGAATCGCGTAGGTTTGCCCGAACTTGCGTTCTCCGAAACTGAAGCTCGTGCTCACCATTCAGATTCCTCCAAAACCTTTTGGGCCAGCAGTCTACACGGTTTGACCGAGGAGTCAAGGTACGCGATTTACGCGCACGATTTTACGCAACCGCTAATGAGAACGCCATTGGAAGAAATCTGCTGGGCCAATCTTAGTGGAGGTCTAACTCACCATGTGCTGTATGCGGTGCCGTCGCTGGCGGTGCCGTTCGAAGCCGAATGTACATCGGTGATGCCGGGCTCTTGCTGATCGACGGCCATCATCACATCTTCCTGCGTGACTTCCCAGTTGGTCTGGCGAGTCATTGGATCGGTAGGGATCTGGCGCAGGTAGCTGCCTTGCACAAGATCGTCGAGACCTTGCGGAGCCTTTTGTTTGTCGAGAGTGTATTGCGAGATCACCATGCGCAAGGTGCTGAGGTTTGAGCGCAAAACGGATTCGCGGGCCTGCACAATCGACTGGTTGTAAACCGGAACGGCGACCGCCATCAGAATCATGATAATGCTGATAACGATCATCAACTCGAGCAGCGTGAAGCCACGGGAACGGACTCGTCGCTTGTTATCGCACGCGACTGCCCGCAGTTGCGCAAACTTGCTCTTCCGCGGATCGAGATTGTTGAAGTCCCGGTTCATCTACCAATCCTTATATTTTGTGTCGTCCAAGCCTGTGCCCTGCGACTTGGTGTAGACATCGAACACGTTTTGTCCGCCCCAGGAATCGGAGTCGGGATCATCCTGCATCGAGCGCAGCCCCCATTCCTTGCTCTTGGTCATGGGGTCCGTGGGAATGGAACGCAGAAAGCGAATCTTCTTGCCTTGCACGTCGACGCCCTTGACCAACGTCTCGAGATCCGGCGGATAATTCTGGCTGTCCACCTTGGTCTGGAGGCCGCCCCGTTCCGCGGTTTCTTTATAGCGATCGATCGCGTCCCGCATCTCCCACAGGGCCTGGCGCAATTGCTTTTCTTTCTCGCGCTGGATGGTTACACGCGCCAGCGGCACCGCCATTAGAGTAAGAATCGCCAGAATGGTGCTGGCCACGATCAACTCGAGAAGAGTGAATCCTCGTTGCGGTTTAGCCCGGTGATGAAACCTCGCTTTCATAGCAATCGTCTGCCTTAACTCCAACTTTTTATTGAACCGTTACCGACGCTTGCGCTCCATTCACGGTGATGGCCTGCAATCCTGGATCGCGCGCACCGCCGCGAGTGATGGTCAGCGGAGTCTGCCCGTTGGTCTTGGCCTGAAAAGTCATGGCCACTACCGCGCCTTGACCGGAGACTCCACCTGCGCCCGGCGGCCGGGTTGCGGTAATCTGCAACTGACCGACGGTTTCGTCCTCGCGATGAACCAGCGCCACCGCCTGCCCATCCTGCGAGAGGAAGCCGCCGTTGGAAACATTCACCAGTTGCAGCATTTTCGGATCGTAGTTCAACTGCACCGGCACCGAATAAACATTCTGAGCGCCGGAGATCAGCAGGTTCACGACGAAAGTATTGCCCTTGGCCGCTTGCACCGTGGGCGGATCAAAAGTGAAGCTCGCGGTTGCTCCCGAGGCGGCCGGGTTCAGCCCTGTCGGAGGCATTTGCGCCTGACCTCCCGGACCCGTGGGTGGCTGGTTCGGAGCAATGGGCTGTATGGATGGTCCTGCCGGAGTTTGCACCGGTGCCTGATTCGTTGGAGCCGGAGCCGCCACGGCCGCAGGCGCTACTGCTGGCCGGCTGGCATGGTGCAACTCAATCGTAGTCGCCGTCCCAATATCGATGGCGCGCTGGTTGCCTTCATTCACATCGGTTCCACGAATGATGTGGGGGACAATGGCAAAGATGATTTCGTTCTCAGAATGGTCCTGATTGGTTTGACCGAAGAGATATCTCAGGATCGGAATCTGTGCCAGGCCGGGAATTCCACTCAGCGATTTCGTCTGCTGATCTTCCATGATTCCGCCCAGCAGGTTGGCCTCGCCATCTTTCAAGCGAATCTCGTGCTCGATCTTGCGTTGGCCGATGACGGGCTGATCGATGCCGCCAATGCTGACGTGGCTGGTGACGGCGGAAACATCCATGGTGATCTTGAGAGTGACTTCACGGCCGGCGTGCACGTGTGGAGTGATGTCGATGTTGACGCCCACGTCGAGATACTGGAACTGCGTGTTAACCAGCGGGTTGATGCCGACGCCGCCAATGCCGGGCTGGAACGATCCGGTAGCGACCGGGACTCGGTCGCCGATCTTCAGCGTCGCCTTCTGCCCATCGAGTGCGCGAATCTGCGGGTTCTGAATTAGCTTAGTATCGCTGTCACCCATGACAGCGGAAAGATTTGCGGAAGGAATCGTGACCTGGAAGTCGGTGGCGTTCAGATTGCCCAGAGTATTCAGACTGAGGCCGGTGGTGCCAGAACTCGTGGGAGTGGTCGTGCCCGTGGTTGTGCCCGTAGTCGTGGTGTTCAGATTGCTTTGCAGCGTGACCGTGGCGCTGGTGGGCGGGCTCAGGCCCAACGTGCGCGATCGGTCTTTGCTGACCTGCATGACTGCGATATCGACGATGACTTCGGGGCGCGCCTTATCCAAATCTTCGACTAGCTTTTCCGCCAGCGCGATTTGATCGGGGGTTCCGCGGACGACCAATGCATTCTGCGAGAGCAACTGCTGCACCCGCTGCACGTCAAGGACGGCGCGAATGGCATTGACTACGTCCTGAAGTTCAGTGGGCTGGGAAAGATTCGAGAGATAAAAAGTCTTGAGGACGCTCTGCTCCAGTTCCTTGCGCTTCGCAGGATTATCCTGCGCGACAAAAATTGTGTTGGGCGTAACCGGTCGCCAGAAAGTCTTAGAAGTAAGCGCAGTAATCTCGAGTGCCTCTTCCAGCGTGACTCCATTCAGTTCCACTTTGATGCGACGCGAAGTGTAGTCTGGATCGAAAAGAACGTTGATGCCGGCCAATTGTCCGATGGTCTGATAGATAACTTTGGAATCTTCCGTCAGCTTGGTGGTGATGGGAGTACTCGAAATCGAAGCGAGTTCGACGGGCCCGGCCGCTTCCCGAACCCTGCGCTCCAGCGAGTTCGGCGGACCTGCGGCCTGGGGCGGAGGATTTTTTTTGTCGTTGATCACTTGCAATGTGCGATTCAGTTCCTGCTTGGCAATGAACAACGACGGATCGATGGCCAGCGCTTTTTGAAACTCCGCGACGGCTTCGTCGAGTTTGCCGTCGTCGCGCAACTTCTGGCCGCGGTGGACAATGGTGGCTGCGGCCTCAAAGCGGCTGCGCTCGAAGGCCGCGCGGTAGCGCAAGTCTTTGGGTTTGAGATCGTTAGCCTGCTTGTACAGGTCGTAAGCAGCCTCGTAGTTCTGGCGGGCCTCGGCGTCCTGACCCTTCGCGTAAAAATCTTTGGCTTTGTCGGCGGTAGCGGCCTGTCTCTAAATGCTGTCGTTACTTTGTCGGGGCCGGAAAGCAGTCCTCCGGCGTAGGAAACGCTGCATTCGGCGGCGTTTTCAGGCTGGAAATCCGCTCTACACACGAAAAAATCTTCGTTGCCGCGATTATAGCATCGTACTTTCTAGTCTCCGAAGTGCTTGTGCACACGGAAGTTACACTCTTTAGTAGTAAGCCCTAAGGTGCGACAGATCTCTCATCTTAATTAGGCAACAAGCTTTGCAAACAAAACATCCCGGCATGCGATAAAGCCTGACATCGGCGATCTGAGACCCGACACTCCATCCTGTTAAGATAGTGAATTCGCAGCCATGTCCCGCCAATCCACGCACCAGACCAAGCCGAACGCCGAGAAATCCCCGCGCCGCGACCCCACTGCGGCCGGACAGCGAGACGCCTCCATTAATAGGATCGCTTCACATAACTATTTCTTGCTGGAAAAATTTGAGTGTGGGGTGGTTCTTACCGGGACCGAGGTCAAATCGGTCAGAAATGGCTTGGCGAACCTGAAAGATGCCTACGGCTTAGTCAAAGACAACGAGATTTGGCTGCTCAATGCGCACATCGGACCGTACGAGCATGGCAACATTCACAATCACGCTCCGCTGCGTACCCGCAAGCTGCTCATGCACGCCGAGGAAATCCGTAAGCTAATCGGCAAGACGCAGCAAAAAGGCCTGACCCTCATCCCCACCCGGATGTATTTCAAGAGCGGCAAAGTAAAAGTTGAACTAGCCCTAGCTAAAGGCAAGCAGCTATGGGATAAGCGCGAAACTGAGAGGCGAAGAACGGCAGATAAGGAAGCCAGAGAAGCCATTAGCCGGAGCCGGAAGACGTAGTCGCGCGAACGCACCACAGAGACGCAGAGAAATCCATCTTGGTTTTCCCGGTTCTAGGGTTTCTCCGTGCCTCTGTGTCTCCGTGGTGAAAACGCATTGCCTCTCACCCAGAAATGCACTACACTGTAGTGCATGAAGACCGAGGTCTATAGCTGGCGCCTATCGGCTCACCGAAAGGCCGAACTTGAAGACGCAGCCCGCCGCGAAGGCACGTCCGTGTCGGCGCTGTTGGAGCGCGTGACCAGCGACTGGCTGGCCGAGCATCGCAATGGCCACAGTGACGACGATGCCGAACAGGCCGCGATCCGTAAGCGCGTAATGGCGACAGTGGGCACTATCCGTAGTAATGGCCCGACCCGCTCGGC
>WNFI01345053.1_pt2 | contig 13214 bp, 19 predicted proteins | sample 5400471 | NCBI WGS metagenome assembly WNFI01 (sample SAMN13153348, study PRJNA577476) | soil metagenome | isolation source: 100 cm saprolite on Douglas fir-dominated hillslope | place: USA:California | collected 2013-09-17
GTCTGCCGGTGCAGCATAGGTCCAACCACAGTCTCCGTGCCGTCGTCCCACACGAGCACCGTGTCGCCCCCCTCGTCATACTGCCTGACGCAATGGTCGGAGGCGAAGTCGTCCGACGCCCGCTCCGCCCTTTCATGTCTGTCGGGCTCTTTAGCTGAGAAGCCCAACGAGGCGTCCGCTATCGCGTACTCGTACTCGTACTCGTACTCTTCTCCACGGGTGGCTGGCTTGGCCGCGAGACGGTACATGCGCATCTTGCCGCTGCCGATAGTTCCGCCCAGTTTGACGCCCTCTCCCAAGCTGGCTACCTCCAGGATGCCATCGGAGACCATGCCGTCCAGCACCCCGCGCCACTCGCGCCCCTTGGGGCCTCCTGACCAGAAAACGAGGTCGGGAAACAGATTTTTCAAATCTTGAATACCGAACTCGCCCGCCTCGCCAAGTAACCTAGCCGCAGCAATGATCCGCTCTTTAATCGCCTTTTTCATTTTCGTGTCCTCTCCTATCTATTACTCAGGTATTCCGATTTTCGTTTAATTGTCTGATTCTGATTTTTTGATGCTTGGCGATGGTGATCGGCCACAGAGAAAGTTTTTATTTTTACTTATCAATGCTCGGCGCAAAGATGTCTGCCACGAGGATCGCTGCGGCACTCCCTGTTTTGGTTTTCCCTTTCATCGCCTTGCCATATTTGTCTTTCAAGGGCACCAGCTTACCTTGGCGCTTCAAGTCGGAACATCGGGCGCTCCCGGTCTGCGGCGGGTATCCCAGCGCAAGATATACATCCTCGCTGATTGCCCCGGACGGACCCCGCTTCACAAACTCGCCGTGGATCGCGGCCATGTCTTTGGACTTTGCCGAATCCAGGGGATTAGCGGCATCGCTGAATCTATTGCCGCGATGCCGTTTCCGGGTAACGTCCGCGTGGGCACGGAACTGCTCATCGAATGCCTCGATGGGCTGCGCCACAGGCTCTGCATCCAAGAACTCGGCGAGGCTGGACTTTCTCCAGTGGTTTCTCTTTGCCGCGATGCAGGCGTCGCACAGGTTTAGGAACTCTCGGTGCCTTTCACAGTGGATCATTGCCCGCCTCCCTGCACGGGCATCCGTGGTTGCACGAGGCACCTGCATCCACATGCCCATGTGAACACGCCGACGCTGTTGAACCCCTGGGGCTTAAGCTCCTGCCTGCATTCGCTGCATACGACCTTCAGGTCCTGCTGGCGTATGACCAGCCCCTCGGGGTGCAGCACTTCGATTTCCTGCATGAACGCTGTTTTCACTTTCCCCTCCTGGCTTTCTTGGCTTCCACAGTCGCCTTCTTGGCGGCGTGCCACTTGGCGCAGGCTTTGGATATTGCCGGCCATGCGTTGAGAAAGCTCCCCAAGCCCTGCTTGAACGCGCCCTTGCCTTCGCGCCCCCAATAGTCGGACTTAGGCAGCCAGTTGATCGCCATGACCATGGCAGCGAGGGATTCCCCCTGCTCCGCCATCCGGGAGATTTGCTCCGCATGCCCACGGGGGTCGTCCTCCGGGGCATAGCATTCCAGCTCCGGGTAGACCTCGCGCCATGCGTCCACGACTTCATATGCCCCGGTTTGGTGGGTTTCCTGGTCGAGGAACGCGGCCAACCGGCTTGCTGCTGGCTCGTCCTCGAAGAACTGGCGGGCTTCGGTTTTGACCTTCTCCTGGTCCAGCCCGACATCCGATCCCGAATCCCGACTTGGTTTTTCAAACTCCCGACCACCATCGCCCGACCCTGAGCCCGAAGAATCTCTTCTGGTTTCAGTTTCAGTTCTATGTTCATGTTCTGTTATCTGGTTTAATCTGGTTTCAGTTTCTGTTATTTCAGTCTTCTGTTCTGTTATGGGCAGGGGTTGGGCAGAATCGCCTGTGCCCGTGGGCTGCCCGTGGGCAGACTTTGCGGCTTTGGCTCTGCCGCCCTTAATTGCCTTTTCTTTCTGCTGCTTGTACCACTCATCGGTTGCGGCCCAATCAGCCAGGATGCGCTTGTGCGCAAGTTGGGCAGAGCCTTTTCTGGGCACAAATTTGCTCAGGACTTCGCCCTTATGCTTCATCCAAAGCTCTTTCGTGCCCGCGTCGGCCAATTTCCATAACTGGTTGTCGTCCGAAGGGAGGTAAGGGCGCGTCGAGCAGTAGTGCGCGGCGATGCACAGCGCTCGGTAAAAGTGGCGGGACATGAAATCCATGGTGCGCACGTCGGCGTCGGCCCAAAACTCCTTGTCCGCCCACTTGATGTATTGGGGGATGATCGCTTTCTTACTTGGCATCGCATTTTCTCCCGTTCTTCAGGCTGATCCCGGACTTTTTCACGACATATTGCAGTTGGGGCAGGCTGAGCCCAAACAGCGGGGCCAGCCTTTTCAGGGGTACGTCAGGGTTGCCGAGCACTTGGTCGGTGACCCGCTTGTCAACGGCCGCGATGGCCGCTTCTTTTTCTTTCCAGTAATCAAACAATGATTCCACGGTAGCTCCTTTTTAAGGGTTCGGTTTTCCCGCCCCACACTTAGTACTGCGTAGCAAAAACTTTTCTAAGTTATCGGGAACGAAAATTTTTCAGTTTGAAAAACCGGATGTTTGTCTGCGGCTGGTTTTTGGATGTATGGCCCCAAAATCGGTTACCGAAAAATTCGCGTTTAGAAAATCCGGAAGGCCGCTTCTAATTTGGCTCATACGAGGAGCGAATTAGCGTTCTCCGCCAATGTTCCCAGGATTCCCAATTCCGGCCCCTTATATGGAGGCATATATGCCAGGAAAGAAAAAAGCAGCAGTCAAAAAACCATCAGCGCAGAAAAGCCCGACATGGGCAATCAGGGAATTGAAAGCCGTGCAGGAATTGTATGGCTATGGCCGCTGCACGCCGGAGCTAAGGGACGAGCTACAAGAGGAAATTTGGAAGGAGTTGGAGCGTGGGCGCTAGCGACAGGCTCTGGTTCGCTTTCAGCCGCTATTACATCGCCAAAGTCAGGCTGGCCGCCGCGATTTTGCGCTGCAACCGCCGCTGACAACTCAATGAGTCCGCCGACTTCCCGTATCAATAAGGAGAGGTGAAATTTATGGTACTTGAAATCATCGTGCTGGCAGCGACGTTCGCCTGTGGGATCGGCGTCGGCAGGATCAAGAACAAAGCAAAATTGACCGCCGCGCAGGACCTCTTGTCCAAGGAAGAAGCCAAGGCCAGCGCCGACGTGAAGAGCCTGATCGCTCGCGTCCGGGCGACGCTCTAAAGAATGAGCTTTTTTTCCGACTTCACCGCCCACCACAAACTTGGTCTGATCGTGTTTCTCGGCATCTTGGCGCTCCTAGTTGTCCACGAATTTCACACCAAAGGCGCTGACCTTTCCAGTATGGAAGCGCTGATCGCGAAAAACAAGGTAGATTTTGACAGGCGGGACGCGGACAATAAAACCGCGCAGTCAGACCTCCAGAAGCAGCTCGCCCAGATCGCCGCTCAGAGGGCTCAGGTGGTCCAAGTGCCCAGTTCCGCGCCGACTATTATCAGGGAAACAATCCCCATGGCGCAGCCAATCCAGCAGATAGCCCCCATTACCGCCCAGACCAAGCCCACCGACATTGTGGGGCAGCTCACATTGCAGCAGGAGCAGGATTTGGCCAATTTCGGGCTCAGTTGCAAGACCTGCGATGTTAAATTGGCGACATTGCAGGGTCAGGACGCCAATAAGGATTTACAGATCAAGGACCTCCAGGGATCGCTCAAGAAAGCTGAGGAAACCGCCAAGGGCGGCTCCCCGTGGAAGCGGGCGCTCAAGATCATTGGGGTGGTAGGTTGCGCTGGCGGAGGCGCGTGGCTGGGCTCTAAAGCGGGCGGAGGCCCCAAGGGCGCGGCAATAGGCGGAGCGCTGGCAACAACCGGCTGCGCGTTGAAGTTTCATTTTTGAAATAGAACCAAAGGCCTGCTGGGAGGAGGATAATTAGAGGTGAGTGGCGGGAGATGGGGCGATGGGGGAAAGGGCGGGTTGGCGTGGGTTTGCGCCAAACTGGGCCTTTTGTGTGGCCATCAGATGCGTTTCAGTGGCTATTTATGCGGCTCTGAGCCCAAGTGCAGGCCTTCAGGCATGGCCAAATCCAAGTGCAATCCCGGTGCAGCCCGGCTACAGTTTTTACTGGATATGTTAACTACCAGAATTATGTGAAAATCCTTTCACTATGCGACGTAACGAGGCTCGAATCCAAGCACTTTGCACAGAGGCGATTGATGCGGAACATGAGGCCGAGGTTGACAGGATACTATCGGAGCTTCGAGCAGCGCTTACTGAGCACATCCAAGGTGCAAGACGCTCCCTTACGGAGCAGGCAATCTTATTTACGGAGCGAGCGAAAATCCGCAAGTAAAAGCACCGTCGATGCTCCAGAAATCCGGTCGTTAGTTCAGCCATTTCAGAGGCTGGCAGGGGCGTCATCGACATGCGCGAGCGCAGCCTGCACAGCATCATCAGCAGTCTTAAATAGAAAACGACCATCGTTAACGTTCAGTCGAAACGCCCATCCTTCGGGACAAAGAAAGTAATCACCGCAGCAGACATACCAATTGCCTTTGGAGTATGGAAGGGCAGAAATTTTCACCTGAATGCGCTTCGGCAGATCAAATTGAGTCGCAAACTGCAAAAGAAAATCGCTATCCATTTTTACTCGGCTCCCGGCCTTCTGTAAGCGACATCCGAACTTCGATGCTGCCATTTGACAGATCGACAAAAAAGCTTGCGATCTTCAGTCCAGGACCCCCCGGATCAGGATGCGCGTTGAAATTACATTTTTTTGAGGGCCCTGGCTTTGAAGTAACGGCCCTAACTAGATAGATAGGGCCTTGACCGCGCCCTCCGCGGCCTGCCACACTTCGCACATGACTGCCAAGAAACGAACCAAAACAAAGCACTCCTATCAGCAGCGCGTCATTAAGTTTTCCCAGGCAAGAGGCAAGACCATCGTTGAAGCGGAACTCGCTGTTTCGCCCGACTACTGCCGGATAGAACTCCGCTTTGATGACAAAACAGCACTCAGTTTGAACCTTGAATCAGGACTGTGCATCCTCCCTGAATTGCTGGACTGGAAAACCGGAAATTACAAACTGCTCAAGCGTTGGCGTCCGGTGCGGAGCAAATAGCAACGTTGGCAAAAAGAGAATACGCACCTCTTTTATAGAGGTGCAAATCAAATGAAGTGCAACAACTGCGGGGCTAAGATTTTGACCGACAGCCAGACAGGGATTTTTTGGGTTGAATTGGCCGTTGCGGCTGCGACGGCATTTAGGGAGAAGCGGTCATTGCGCGTAGAGGAAATCAGGAACGCGCTCGACAAAGCATTCGACTATTAGGGGGCAAGAATGAGAACGCTGATTATGCTTTTAATCCTGGTCGGACAGGCATTAGCGGCACCGCCCAAGAAGTATGACCATGCCGGACGGATGGAATATCACGCCCGCGTCCTGGAGAGTATTCTGAGCGACGCGGAGAGGTCCACGCTTTATGAGGTTGGCGAGTTCACCTGCCTGCCTGCCGGTCGGGATTCAGCCCCACAATGCTCAAAAAACTGGTACAAGGTCACCCAATACAGCTATACAGAAATTGTGCTGGAGGATGGCGAGACCATCAAGGTGCACGAATCCGGACAGGACGCTGCTGACGATGAGTTGGGGCTGGATGGGCTGGTATTTGAGCGCCTAACTTTGGCTTGGCAGAAATCTTTTGATTCTCAACTTATGCAGATGAGCCCTTGTCACGGGTCTTTTTGTGCTGCCGAACCAAAGCCCATGCAAAGCATTCCGGACGGGGCGAAGGCAGAATTTCGTTATCGCCTTGGCAAGCTCCGCCACGGGATTCAGGAGATAGAGATTGAGGGGCTGGAGCGGTTGGGTCCCGGCGCATACCGTGTGTCAGCAGCCTCCGCCAAGAAGGATGCGCCAATGAACTAGGCTTGCTCGTCGTGACCCGTTTGCTAGCGTCCGCAGCGTGCCCGTATGCGCTCATCCTGCTGATCGAAAGGGTCGGCGCACCAGTCTAACCAGTCGATGTTGATCCATTCGTGCGACTCATTTGCTTGCGTCAATGATGCCCCAAGCTCACACCCGGATCGTTTCCAAGCCAAGATGTTGGGATGGGGGCTTTCAGGTGGACCGTACCGTACCGCAAGCTTGTCTGACAGCGTTGACCACGTGCCGGGTTTTGCGAGAACGAAAACACCTATGACGCTGAGTATGGGCTCCCCCTTCGCCCCGCGCCTGCGCCCCGCAGTCATTAAAACCCTTCCTTGAGGACCGTTCATAAAGTCGCAGTTCGTTTCTATCCAGCGCCCCCCATGATGCTGCGCGGTGCCGCAGCGGCCACCCTCGTTTGCATTCTTGTAGCCGCGTTCTTTGAGTAGGCGGACGGCTTCGGCGAGAGGCGTGCCTCGTTCGAAGAAAAACGGGACTGCCGCCTCGCCTTCAGAAGTTGTGCGCGATTGATCATCAGGACGTGGATTCGTTGAAGCCTCTGCGCCATTCCCAGCCGCGATTGGATGGCGGAATGCTGCCGCTCCGATCATCACAATTGCGACCGCTCCCAATGTCATTCCCACCCAACTTCTCCATCCCCTGCCCGTTGCGTGCATTTTCATCCTCCTCCAAAAAATTACCAATCTGGTGATATAGACGATAGGCTATGTACTCCGGTCGGTAAAGAGGAAAATATCGGGGCGTGGTCACTAACGTCACCGATCCTCGAAAACCTCTGGGGCGCAGGATTAAGCAACTGAGGCACAAGGCGGGGCTAACGCAGGAACAACTTGCGGAAGCGTCCGGCCTGCATTGGACATACATTTCCGGCATTGAGCGCGGCGTGCGCAACGCTTCGATCACCAGCATCTACCAGATCGCGTCAGCTCTGAGACTGCGCGTCCGGGACCTGGTCAAAGACCTTTGAACAAGGCATGGGCGACCCGCACCATAGAAGCGAACGTATAAAGAAAATCAAATCGTTTGCATGGTCATGTAAAATCTCATTCAGCAGTTCATAAACTTCGCCGGCCCTTCCACCCCTGGCCGGGCATCTGCGTTGAAACTCACGCTCAACGCTCAAGGGGATTTTTGCGCATGAAAGATGCCAAGCTCATTAAATTTGACGACGAAACCCGGAAAGACCATTCCTACTTGCGGGCTGATGACGATTGTTATTTCTTCATCGAATGGACGGCAAAGAAGGGGTACAGCTACTCTGATGCCAATGGCTTCATGAGCAATCTCAAAAAGAACCCGAGTGTGGACAGGTTTCAGTTGAAACACAAGTTAACGGCCATCCGGGAAGCAGCCGAAACGTTAGCTGAGGAGCTTCCTGAAAAATGGCTCAAGAAGTACACCTTTGTTCCTGTTCCGCCGTCAAAATCAAAAAAAGATGACGATTACGATGATCGAATGTCGGAGATTCTTACGAAAATCGGCGATGTCGATGTTCGGGAGCTGGTTTATCAACTCAAGAGCATGGACGCAACACATACGTTAAAAAAGAAGCGCCATAAAGTCTCGGAACTTGCCGCAAATTACAAGATTGCCGAAAAGCTCACAAAACCCGAGCCGACTCGTATCGTGATCGTGGACGACATGGTTACAGCCGGGGCGCACTATAGAGCGATGTGCCAGGTTTTGCGAAAACGGTTTCCAGAGGTTCCAATTTCAGGGGTGTTCTTGGCGAGAAGAATATTCGCAGGCGATGAGGAGGAAGAAGATGCCGACGACGAATAAACAAGGTTGGGCAATTCTGTTTGACCTTGACGAAACCCTCGTCCTCACGAGTGCCCTAGAATCCTTACGGAGGAAAAAGGTGTGGGCTAAGGTGTATGCCGCCTTTGACGAAACACAATTGCCCGGCGATACGCTAAAATTCCTAAAGAGGGCGGCTCAAATTGGTCAGCTCGGGGTTGTTACAAAGGCTCCTCGTCCGTATGCTGAGCGATTGCTGGCTCATTACGGGATGAAAATACCCGTTTTGGCCGCTTATCATAACGTTAAGAAAATCAAGCCAGACCCGGAGGCTCTGCTGTTGGCATCTCAAAAGCTAGGGATTCCTCCCGCTCGTTGTATTTATATAGGCGATGATGAAAACGATGTCCGAGCCGCCCAGGCTGCCGGAATGATTCCTCTCGGAGTGTGTTGGGGCAATGAGGTCAATATCGGGCTAAAGTCAGTCTGCAAGAGTTGGGACGAAGTTTACGAGGAAATCAGTCGGCGGATTAAGGGATGAGTGAATTAGCAACATCACGAAGCACAGACGAGTTGCAAGTTGCCTATTATTTTTGGCTTTCGCAAATGACTCATTTGAACGAACGCTCCGCCCTCAAATTCAAGGATAAATTTCCGACCTTTGAATCTTGGGACACCCTTTCCCCTTCCGACCGCAATGATGCAGCACGGGCTACTCTTGGTGATGATTGCTTTAAAGTGATCGCAACGAATTTTGATTCGGCAATCGAGAGAGCGTTTAAAGACCTGAAATCCCACAACAGTAGAGGCATAAAAGTTATCTCGATGCACGGCCCCCTCTACCCGGACCTCCTTAGGAAGATACCGGACCCCCCGCTTATTTTGTTCGTCAAAGGAGCAAGTGAAGCACTCCTCGAAAACATGAACGTGGCCATAATCGGCACCAGGGACACGACTCCGACAGGAGAAAAGGTCGCTACAAGAATCGCGAAATGGCTTGGGGAGCATGATTGGTGCATCGTCAGTGGGCTTGCAAAAGGAATAGACGCTGCTGCGCATCGCGGGGCAATTGAAGCCAAAGCGAAGACAATAGCGGTCATGGCAATGCCGCTAGATAAGGTTTACCCGGCTGAGAACCAAGAATTAGCGGATGCAATTATCGATAGTGGCGGTTGGTGGGTAAGTGAGATGGCATTATGGAGAAAACCACATAGGGGCTCCTTCGTTCAGCGGGACCGTATTCAAAGCGGATTGTCTGTAGCTGTGATTCCCGTCCAAACAGATGTCGAAGGCGGAACGATGCATACAGTACGTTACGCTGAGCGGCAGAAGCGATTGCTCCTTTGTCCTCGTCCAATCGATCAAGAGAGTTCATTGAAGCAATATGCCGGAATCAGGCGACTCATCGAAACACAAAGAGCGAAGCCATTCGCTATGGACCAATATGGTGAAATCCTCGAAATTTTATCCAAATCTCTTGTCGTTCTCGTCGGTGCCGGGATTTCGAAGGCGGATAAACTCGTCATCACTGACGCTTACAAAGACCATGAGACCACGACTCTTGGCAACGCAGATGAAGACGAACAGCAGGAGAAGCCCAGGAAAACTAAGCGCAAGCCCGTTGGCCGCCTTCAAGTGGATTTTGATTTCGTGGTTGATCTAAATAATGGGAAATCTGCTAAACCCAAAAAGAAATCAAGGAAATTGGTTGAGGCCGAAATCGAAGTTTTGAAGCAATTGGTTTTTGAAGTAGAACAGTTGAGAAAACCCGATGGCACAAGTCTGTCGAACATCGACGAGTTCAAGGACTGGCTGGAATCAAAAATCAAGGCAAGAACGAATTGTCAGGCTGATTAATATTTGCCAGCGACAAACCTTTCTAGCTGAAGAACGAAAGCATGGGCCACCAATCGTCTATTTCTTCTTCGAGTCTCGAAAATGGTTCTTCATTTTGATTGTGGACTGTGCGGCCAGCACAGATGGCCGAGTCGCAATACCCGTTGTGGGCCAACAGCATCGCCCTGGCTGCTTTGAGGTGGCCTCCGCTGGTGCGAACGTCATCAATGATGATCAGTCGGGTATTTTGTGGTACTTGAGCAGTTACAGCGAGGTTGTCATAAAGTGCCTGCGGATCGCGGCTCCCACTTCCGCCTGACGCGCTCTCCTTCGCCACTTTCCACCGCAGGCAATCCAGCACCGTTGTGTTGTTCAGTCGCTGTGCCAGCGCCTGGGCTTGAAAGAAGGTTCTCGGCAGGATATTCGTATCCACGGCGCACGGGCTGTTGGGAAGCGGGACGAGCACCAGCGGCCCCGGCGTTTGCTTCTCCCCCAGATACTGGTATCCCATTTCAGCAAACCAGCCCAAACTATTATTTGCATTGCCCATCGCCAGATAACGCAGAGTGCCGACGACAGGAATGTAAGAGGACGATTTGAACGGCTTGCCTTTTACTGCCTTCACAAACTTATATGCGGCATAATCTTCGTCTCGCCATTTTGTTGCTATGGACGTGAGGTAAGTGGCGAACGAGACGACCGTGAGCGGCATTTCCCGTTAAATATACCAGTTGCGGCGGCAGTCTGAGCGCCTTCGCCTGCGGCCCTGTGTTACTCCTCATGCGGGATAGACGTTCTCGTGCGACAGCTCGGCTGGTTTACGGCGTCCGGGCGAATCAGGCCTTGGCCTTTCCGTCCCGGCCGGGTAAGCTACTAAATAGCTACTACGGTTCGGCGATTCGCTTTTGCCAGTAGCACTGATAAATTTAAAAGCGCCGAATGCTGGGGGAATAATGGAATCAGCAGTTTAGCTTGATTTTGCAGGGGTTTATGGAAGCCGAGGTTCGAGTCCCTTCTTCGGCACCACGTATTGATTTCAAGACCGTTATCTTGCATAGGTCTGCAAAATAACGGTACGAATCTGGTTTTCCCAAAAACGGATAGAGAGGTTTTTCAGATTTACCAGGAAACCCCTTTAAGAATTCCTCCGTTCCCTCAGATTTTTTATCCTCCGTTTCCTCCGTGTTTCAGGTTTTATGGTTTTGACTTTTGTTTACGCTGTTGGCTTCGGCCGGCGTCAATTCGCGCGCGCCCTGGCGACCCAACACTCTATTCTGATCATTCATGTCTTTTACCTCCTTGATGAGTGCCGGAATTGTCATCTTCCGTGCTTCACGGCACTATTCGCGAAGCATAGCACGAGGGCGAAGGAAAAGGGCTTGACGGTGGACAGCGCCAAATACCAAAAATCGATATTCCAAAACGGAACATGTCAGAGGTTAAGCGGAATGCGATCCCAAAAGTAAACTTTTCGGACAAAGTCTCTTCTTCGGTGCCAAAGATGATTTTGAATGAGTTTCCCTTATTGATTTAGATTATTCTCCAGCGGCTCATCAGTGAACCTCTCTGTCAGAATATTTGCGATTTTATATGAACGACTCAAATTACCATACTCGCTTGCTTGCATTTTGCAACTCGGGAATTATCCGGATGAGGGTTCCTGTTTCGAATTGTTATCAGATCGACATCGTCAGGATAAAGCTCACCGAGGTCGTTTAGAAACACGGGTGTAATGGTCGCTTCAGCCCGCTTAATTTCTACATATAATAAGCTCAATAGGCTTGGTTTATCTGTGTCCAAAATGCTTGCCTCCTCCATTGAGGCAAATATACGGTCGATTACTGATTGCGACAAATTCACTTTGGAAATTCCTCGACGGACGCTGGTTGCTGCTTTTCTCTGCAAACTGTCCTTATTGCGACGTTCCCATTGTTCGGCATTTGGATACACAGTCATCTTGTATCTCGACCGGTCTGCCTTCGGAGGTGCGGATAGAAATGCACCTCCTCCGCCCGACACGATATACTGAGGCGGATTATTTGCTTTCTCTCCCGTCATCTTGCGCAGGGCTTCACCGAACACGGTTGGCTCGTAGGCCTGGAAACTATGAATGTGCCCGCAAATCACGGCCTTCACACATTTGCTCTCCCCGATCAGCCTGTGTAACCGGGCCAAGCGTGGTTCTTGAGCGAGTTCGCCGTTAACCAGAACAGGAATATGAAACAGAAGAATGACCTTGCGATCCTCCAAGTCGGCCTTATTAAGACGCTTTTTTAGCCACTCCATCTGACGAGCGTCGCTTGATCCAGTCGCGACAGAGTCCAGGTTGCCAGAATGGCCAGAGTCGATGCCGATGATGCTCACATTGGTCATCGTTTTGTCAGAGAGCTCCCAATATGTGCCAGGCTGAGGAACAAACCGCAATCCGAAGCGCTTCCAATCATCCACGTTCTTCCGAGTGCAGAACACGTCGACAAATTCGCGCCCTTTATTACGTGAGTAATACTCATGGTTTCCCGGAACAGCCCAGATTGGGATTCCGAGATCGTTGTACGGTTCGAAGAATGCTTCAATGTAGTCGACGCTTCGACCTGCTGGATATGCAAGGTCACCATTGATGATCATGAAATGGGGGTCAAGTGCCCTTATTAGCGGAAGGAGCCCATATTGAGGTTTACCGCCTTCGCCCGTGTCCCCAAGAACAACAACGCGTATCGAATCAACAGATTTACGCCCTGGCAGGAGCTCGAGAAACGACCTTGTCCGAGCCTCAGGGCCTGGCCGAACCATTGGAATGGATTGCTCGTTGATGTCCCTCCATTCGCTGGAGCGGTCGATTCTGAATTTACGCCTGGCTGCAAGCAAGTTTGCGGGCTTCATCCAGAATCCTTTGCCACGATTTTCCGCGAAGCGTGGATACTCAACCTGTAGTCCTTGGCGGTTAGCCACTTGGCAGTCTCCTTTCGATATCGTTCTCAATATGAGGTTCCATCAAGTCCAGAGACGCGCCCTCAAATAACTTGCGATCGAGCGCATCGGCCACTCCAGCGATCGTGAGCGTTGATAAGAGACAACCCCCGATATAGCCTAGTAACGCCAGGAACTCACGGTGCCAAAACATTCTTGGAAGAGTTAAAAAAACGTGAGCGTCAAACAGGTGAGTTGCTTGTGGTATAGAGCTGTCAAACAACCTATTCAATGTTAGATTTCCACAAAACGTTAGCAACCCAGCTATTACAGTTAACTGCCTGAAATTCCGGCGGCGATTCGCGTGATCAATCTTCAGAAGGAATTCTCGGTAGTGTGAGCGCAAATTGTTCGCATCAGGGAATAACTGCCACAGGGCGAGCGAGATTCGAGATCGCTCGTTATGACTGATCCACATACTCGAGCCAATGCTGTCTCGCCCAATAATGTTAAGAATTTCATAGGCTTCATAGCTATCTCTGGCTTCTTCTTCTTGCAGTCTGGCAATAAAACCCTCCCATTCCTGTGGGGTAACATCGCGACCGAGAAGTGTTAGCATTTCGCCGTATAGCCCCGGGGCGACATGCTCAAAAGCGGCAATAAATTCGGCGCGCGAAGCTGGCAACAGCGTCCGCGGAGGAAGGATATTAGTAAACTGTAGGGGGCCACGAATTCGCAACTGCGCAGTGAGTGGCGAGCTT
>WNFI01231369.1_pt1 | contig 13213 bp, 14 predicted proteins | sample 5400471 | NCBI WGS metagenome assembly WNFI01 (sample SAMN13153348, study PRJNA577476) | soil metagenome | isolation source: 100 cm saprolite on Douglas fir-dominated hillslope | place: USA:California | collected 2013-09-17
GGGGCGGATGCATGATTGGCGGAGGGAGCCGGGCCCTTGCGGATCCGCAGCTTCATGCCCTCCTCCTCCAGCTCGAAGTCCGTGATCTCCTTCTCTTCGAGGATCTGGAGGATCTCCTTGAGCTCCTTGAGGTCCAATGCCTCTCCTTAGCTGGGGTCTGCCGAGCTCGATCGGATCGGGAAAAGCCCATTATTCCGCCCACGCTCGCGGGGTGTCAAGGAAAGGGGCCGAAAGGGTAGGTCACCTGCCAGCCGGACGATATTCGGCGAACGTCCAGCCGTGATCGGCGACGCCAGATCAATGCGTCCACCCAGATGCTCTTGTGGATCGGGGAGTCCCCGAGTTTCCACTGATGAGGCCGGAGATACGTTTGAAGTCCGTCCCCTCCGGCGCGTCCACAGAGTCCGCGCAGCAAGGACGCTAGGCGACAACCGCATAGGCCGTGACGGGACGGGTCCAGATGATCCTGCCCTATTTGAATGGATCCGCGGCCGGCGCGCGCCTCGGTGGAAAGATCGAGGGGCCGCGAGGCTCGAGGGCGCGCCTCGCGGCGTTCATGATTTAGGGGGTCACGGTCCGATCGTGCCGAGGACTCCGTCTACGCACTCGTTCCAGAAGTTGCCGAACCCGACTGAGTTGTTGCATTCTGGCGGGTCCGAACTGACGTCGGCGCAGGTGCTCACGTGATAGTCGGTATGGACCGACCAGCCTCCCGCTGGCATCCCCACGCATACGCTATTGCGCCAATACGTGTCGTTCTTGATGCGGTTCTTACATTCATCCAACATCGTCTGGGCTCCCGCGATCGTGACGGCGCCCCCGAACTGCTGGTTCGTCGCGGTGGTGTAGGGTCCCCCGGAATCGCCGTTGGTACGCCAGGACCCCCAGCAGTTGTAAGTCGACTGGGCGGTCACGAGGCCGCCTTTGTCGTCGCTGCCGGACTCCGTCGCGGGGATGACATTAGGGGCACTCGTGTTCTGACAGGCAAGCACGCCGAGTGCCCCGATGAGTGAGAGCATTAATCGTGAAATGGACATACGAAACCTCCTTCCTGGAATTAGGCTTGCGAGAAGGTGATGTCAAGACTGATTCGTAATATGTATTGAATATGGGCGCAATTCGTGAGGAAGATCACGGATATCGGTCTTGGGGAACCTCGCTGCGCCTGAGACGGACGAGGACATGCCGACGGTCGCCAGCTTCGCAAGGAGGGTTGTCCCTCGCTGAAGCCCCAGGACCAGATCGATCACTTGGCTGGTTTCGAACTGCGACTCTACCGCCGAAACCGCGCGCGACGTCGGGGGCAGAGGCGGCCGAGCCCTAGGCGAACTCCCGCTCGAGGGCCATCCCGGCCGCGTGCAGGGCGAACCGGGCCCGGCCCATCAGCGCACCGGGGGCGAGGGCGGCGAACAGGAAGTACTCCGGGGTGATCGCCACCAGCAGCGCGACCATCCGTTCGGTGACGATCGAAAGCTCCTTGAGGTCGCCGAGGCCGGTGTCGGAAGCCGCCGAGAGGCTCGCCCGCAGCAGCGTCGTGTACTCGGCGGCCACCGCGTCCAGGTTGGGCTCCGGACGCACCACGAGCTTGTCGATGGGAATGCCGTCCGTGCCCATCACGATCAGCACGTGCGTCTCCGGCACGCGCGCCGCGATGGTCTTGAGGGCGTCGGCGAAACCGGTCAAGCGGTCATCCCTTCTTGATGGCGGCCAGCATGTCTTCGAGCTTCGCGATCGTACGCTCCAAGGCCACCCGCCGCGAAGCCTGGTCCGGGCCGGTGTGCGAGGCCGGCGCGGGTGCGAGCCGAGGCTCCTGCAGCTCGGCGAGCCGGCGGCGAAGCCGGTCGTTCTCGGGTTCGCGCTCGATGAGCTGGCGATAGACCTCGACCGCCTTCTCCGCGAAACCCTGTTTGAAATAGAGCTCGGCCAGGGTCGCCGACATCAGCTCGCCGGAAGCGGCCTCGGGCGCCGGCGACGGTGCCGGTGGGGGTGCCGCCGCTGGCGGTGGCGGCGCCGGTTGGCGCTCCGGCTCCGGAGCGAATGTGGGCACGGGAGCGGCCACCGAAGCCGGCGGGACAGGGGCGACCGAAGCCGGCGGCGCAGGGGCGGCCCACGCGACTTCGACCGTGTTCGCGGCCGGCGGGGGGACCGGCGTGTGCGGCGGCGGCTCGAACGCCGCCCGCGTCTCCGGTGCCGCGGGGGCCGAAGGCAGTGGTGTGGCCTCGGGTGGAGCCGCGGCCACGGACGGCGGAGGAGGAGGGACAGGCGTCGGCGGAGCCGATTCGGCCAACGCGGGAGCCGGACCGGGAGCCAGCGCAGGGGCCGGGGCCGGCGGGGGGGCGAACGCGATCGTCGAGCCGGGCGGGCCGGCATCGAACTCGAACTCCATCATCGGAGGTTCGGCAGAAGGCCGGGCCGCGGGCGGCGTGGCGGCGGGCCCGCGCGCTTGAGCGGCGGCCGGGGCGGGTGGCGCCGCCGCTCCCGACGTTCGCGGGGCCTCGTACGGACGCTCCAGCTCGAAGTCCTCTTCCGCCGCCACCAGAGGGATGGGCGCCGGATCCGAACGCGCGGACGGAGGGGCGACGCTCGCCGGCGACTCGGAAGACGGGGGGCGTGGAGCCGCCGGCGGGGGCGGTGCGGCCGGTCCCGGGGCGAAGGCCGTCGCGCGTTCGTGGGGCTGCTCGAGCTCCATCGGCGTGTCCACGGCCACGACCGGAATGGGTGCCCGCGGCTCGGCGGGCTTCGGAGCGGCGGCGGCCGGCGGCGCTGCCTCTGCTACTGGAGCGCCTCCCTTTTCCAGGGCATCCAGGCGCGCCAGGACCTGCTTGTCCCCGGGGGCGAGGGCAAGGGTCTTCTTGTACCGCGCGATGGCCGCAGGGACGTCGCCCAAGCTCTCCAGGCTCTCCGCCAGAAGGCGGCTGGCCAGGATATTGTCCGGCGCCCCCTTGAGCACCAGCTCGAACTCCGCGCGCGCGGCCGACCAGTCACCGGTATCGAACAGAGCGCGCCCGAGGGTCATCCGCGCGGACGGGTAGTTGGAGTGCTTCTCGAGGCCCTCGCGGGCCACCCGGATCGCATCCTCGAGGTCGCCGTCCTTGCGCAGCTCCTCCGCCAGCTGCGCGAAGAGGCGCGAGCCCGGCTCCTTGTCCAGCTTCTTCCGGAGCTCGTCGATGCGGGGGTTGCCGGCCACGGTGCCTCGAGAAGGAGAAGGTCCCAGGCCCTCCTAAGAGGGCCTGGGACCGATCACGCCGTCGGACGGCGGGATTCTACCTCACCGCACCGGTATGGAAGCGAAGCAGGTGTCCCGTGCGCCGTCGTCGTCGATGACGGAATGGGTCACGGTGTAGTTGCCCGCAATGCGATAGACCTTGGCGTTATCCGGCTGGTCTCCGGTCGTGCCGTCGCCGAAGTTCCATTCGTAGCGGATGATCACTCCGTCCGGGTCGAACGACGTGGAGTGGAACCCGATCACGCTGTTGACCCGGAACGGCCCCGCGGTCGGCTCCGTGATGAAATTGCACTTCGGGGGCAAGTTGGTCGGGTTGGCCGGGAAGAGCTTCGGCTCGGCCGAGCGCAGCTCGATCCGGACGCGGTGATACGTCGCGCCATTCGCGTCGTTGCTGACCAGGCGAGCCATCACCAGTACCGTCTGGTTGGCGGTCGCATCCGTACGAGCAGGGGCCTCGTAGATGACCTGGGCCACGCCCTGCGCGTTCGTCCGCACCGTGGCGCCCGTGCCCGGGCCGTTGCTGCCCACGATGACGCCGATGTCGGCGAAGCGGCCGCTCTCGTCGGCGATGGCGAAGAACACGTCCTGGTTGGGCGCCAGGCGGCCATTCTGGTCGCGCACGGTGGCGGTCACCACCGCGAAATCGCGGCCGTCGGAGACGAGGACGTCCTTGCTCACCGTGAGCGAGAGGGACAACCCCGTCTCGGACGGGCCCTCGAGACCGGGAATCTCGACGTCGTGCTGGCAGCCGGCGTTCGCCAGGACGAGGCACAGAGCCGCCGCCGTCCACGGCCGCAGCCGCCGTCGACCTCTAAAATCGTTCCGAGTCATAGTCTCCCTCACTTCGCTCACGCGGGACGATCAAACGTGGCATCAAGGCCTCCGTGCCACTACGACGACGGGCACGCCGTGAGTGTGTCTACGAAATCCGCGAAGTCGATCTGCAGGCGCGCGGTTGCGGTGTTCGTCGTCTGGTTGACGGTGCTCCGCGCGTGGATCGTCACCTCCGCGAACATCGTCACTACTTGCCCGCCACCGAAAGCGGTGAGGTTCCGGAGCGGGGGCTCGAGCTTGGCCTGTCGGCGCACGACCTCCAGGTTCAGGACCGCGGAGGACCCTTCCTGGATCTCCTGGGCCACGTTGCCCGAAATGGCGTAGGGGACGTCGACGCCTTCCGTGCTGCGGCCGTCCGAGCGGAAGTACCGCACCGAGTAGCGTTCGATGACGATGTCGCCGCGGAAGCCCGTACCGCTCACGAGCGGGTTCTTGGGATGGTTCTCGACCCGGAGGGACGCGAAGTCCGGGCAGACGCTGCCGTTCGAGATGCGGACATCCGACGTGAGCGGGTTTCCGCCGTTGATTCCCGTCATGAGCAGGACCTCCGGGGAGTCGCCCTGCTTCGCCCAGTCGGGCACGCACCCGCTCGCCGCCAGCGCGCCGAGCACGAACACGATGGCCTTTGCTCTCATCACTTTCTTCTCCGATCGGATCGGGAGTGTCGAGTCCTCTGTCCGCATCAACCTAGCCTCTGTCCTTGATGATCCGAGGCGTAATGAACAGGAGCAGCTCGTTGTTCGTGCTCGTGACGAACCGATTGCGGAACAGGTAGCCCAGGATGGGCACACGTCCCAGGAATGGCGTCATTTGCTGGGCCGTCTGCTCGTTGCTCTGGTAGATGCCGCCGATGACGGCCGTGGCGCCGTCGCGCACGAGCACCTGCGTCTTCGCCGACTGCGTATTGATCGGCGGAATGCCGTTCACGAGGTTCGCGAAGTCGGCCGAGTTGTTCTGGACGTCGACGGTCAGGATCACCGTGCCCGCCTCCGTGATCTGGGGCGTCACCTTCAGGGTGAGCACCGCGTCCTGGAAGCTGACCGTGACCGTGTTGTTGGCGACCGTCTGGATCGGGATCTGCACGCCCTGCTTGATCTCCGCCGACTGGTTGTTCTGGGTGGTGATCTTCGGCGTGGAGAGAAGGCGCCCACGGCCCTGGCGCTCCAGGGCGGTGAGGGCGGCATCGAGGTTGAAGCTGCCCAGGATGTTGCCCAGGGAGATGCCGATGGCGGAGTTGAATCCGGCCGCCGGCAGGTTGATCGCGTAACCGCGGCCGGCCGTGCCGATGCCGGCGGCGGAGGCCTGTCCGTTCTGGTCCGCGCTGATCCCGCCCGTCGCGGGCACACCGCGGCCGTTGATGATGAGCGCGTTGGGGAAGGTCAGGCCGGTCGTGTTGCCGAGCTGCGGAGTGTTGGCCTGGTTGAAGCCCCACTGGATGCCGAGGTCACGAGTGAAGTTGCGGCTGGTGACGACGATGCGCGCCTCGATCTCGACCTGGCGCGTCGGAAGGTCCAGGGTGGCGATGAGGTCCTTCGCCTTTTCCAGGAAGGCGGGGAGATCGTTGATGATCAGCGTGTTCGTGCGCGGATCGACGTTCAGGCTGCCTCGGGCGGAAAGGGCGCCCGCCTTGCGCAGCACGTCCGCCAGCTCCTGGGCCTTCGCGTAGGAGATCCGCGTGGTCAGGCTGGCCAGCTCGCCCGCCAGGGCGCGTTCCTCCGCCAGCTTGCGCCGCGCCTGCTCTTCCGTCTGCAGGTCGGTCAGTTTCGCGATGCGGATGACGTTGCCCTCGAGCGTGTAGCCGAGGCCATTCGCCTTCAGGATGAGGTCGAGGGCCTGGTCCCAGGGCACCTCGTTGAGCTTCAGCGTCACCTTGCCCGACACCCCCGGGTTGACCACGATGTTGAGCCCGCTGATGTCGGCAAACAGGCGGAAGATGTCCTGGAGGTCGCCGTCCTTGAAGTCGAGGCTGATGGGGTGGCCCGTGAACTGCTTCTCGCCGGGGTTGAGCGTCACCGGCTGGAACTCCGCCGGGCGCTCCGGCGTCGGAGGCGCCGCCTGCGGATCGGGGAGCACCGGCATGGGCGCCGGGCCGGGCGGGATCTGCACCGGCATGGACGCCCCCGGCGCCGGCATCGCGGCGGCGGCGTCGGCCTCGGGCTTGAGGGCGGCCAGCGGCGCCGCCTTGGGGACCTCGCCCTCGCCGAAGAGGATCTTCACGCCATCGGCGCCTTCGACGATCCGGTAGGGCGCGCGAGTGGAGAGGTCGAGGACCATGCGCGCGACACGGGGAGAGGCCGCGCTGAACTGGGCCAGGCGGACCTTGCGTACGGGCCCCTTGTTCACGTCGAGCGTCCGGATGCTCGCGCTCCTCAAGACGTCCTTGAAGTCGATGACGAGCCGGTCCGGATTCCCGAGGAAGAAGTCCTGGTATTTGAGCGTCCCGTCCGCCTTCACGTCGAAGCTGAGGCGGCCGTCGTCGTCGGCCTGGGTCAGGGCGACGATGCGCGAGGCCGGGTGCCCGGCGCCGCGCGCGGGCCGCCCGACGACGGCGGTCGGGGCCGGGGTCTGGCGCTTGCGGGGCGTGATGACGACCGCGGCTTCCGTGGCCTTGGGCTCGTTCCCCTTGGCCATCGTCACGTCCGGCGGCTCGGGCGCTTCGACGACCTTGGCCGCGGCGGGGGCCGCGGGCGCCGGCTCGGTGGCCGCCGTCCGGTTGTTGGCGGCGCCGGAAGAAGCCGTCTCCGCGCCGCGCTCGAACACGAGGTTGAGCGTCGTGTCCTTGGAGAAGATCTGGTAGGGCACGAGGCTGGCCAGGCGCACCTCGACCCGGGCCAGGCTGCGCCCGTCGGCGCGGACCATGCTGGTCACGCGGACGGACTCGACCTCCCGGGTGCCCACGCTGATCCGGGACGGGACCTTGGACGGGTCCACCTCCGGGATGTCGACCACCAGCGTCAGGGGGTCGGGGCTGTAATAGGTGTAGGCGACGGGACCCGTGCACGCCACGACCAGCCGGGTCGAGTGCGAGTTGGATTCCTGCCTGATCTCGGTGATGGCGGCTGCACGGTCGTCGGCGATGGCGCCCCCCACGAGGAGCGACGCCAGGATCACCAGCGACAGCGAGCCCGCCAGCTTGGCTCTCATTGCCTGCCCTCCTCGGACGGATACAGGGTCTTCTTGACGTCCCGGCTTCTCACGCTCGAGAGCGGATCCGTCACTTCTTGCCGGAACGTCACGGTCGAGGCATCGATGGCGGTGATGACCCCGTCAAACAACCGCTGACCCACCTTGCAGAAATAGGACTTGCCGTCGGTGCCAACGAGCATGGCCGTGAAGCCCTTGGCGTCCTTCACGATTCCCTTCAGGGCGACCTCCTGGATCAGGAAGCCCTCCATGCCCGGCCGCCTCTTTCCGGGCCCGGACTCGGATACGGGCTTGAGCAGACTCACGAAGGGGTCGCGGCGGCCCTGGGCGGTGTAGGCGTAGGACCCGGGGGCGGGCGCGATCTCCTGGTCGATCCGGTTCGTCACCACGTCCGGCGAGACCGGCGAGGGTGACGCCGCGGGAGGAGGCGCCTGCGCGGCGACCATCGTGGCCGCCAGCGTCAGCGAGATCAGCGCCAGTGTGGCCCTCATCGCTGCGCTCCTCATTTCGCCGCCGCCGGCTTGGCCACGCCCGGTGGGGTCTCGATGTAAACGAAGGTGGTGGCCGTGTTCCCGACGGAGATGGTCTGGCTTGCCGTCTGATTACCCAGCGCGTTGATCTTTATGTTGTTCACGTTGACGAGGCGCGGCAGCCGCGAGACCTTGTCGTAGAAGAGGGCGAGGTTGTGGAAGCTGCCGACCAGCCCCATGGCAATCGGCCACTCCTGGTAGAACTCCTTGTTCACCGTGGCCCCGGGAGTGAAGTTGTTGATGGTCAGGTTGGACTGCGCGGCCAGGGCCTGCACCTTGCGCATCAGGTCCGGGGTCTCCTTGGCTGGCGGGAGAATGCTCTTGAGCGTCTCGAGCTTCTTCTCCAGCAGCGCGACCTCGCGCTGGAACTCGCCCAGCTTCTGGGCCGTGACCTCCAGGGCGCGGATCTCCTTGTTCAGGGCCTCGAGCTTGGTCGTCTTCTCGTCACGCTCGGTCACCGCGTCCGTCCAGTAGAAGTACCAGAACAGGCCGCCGACGAGGACGGCGAGGGCGGCGGAGACACCCAGCTGCCCTCCCAGCGAAAGCTTCGTATAGGCGTTGTCGGCCATGTGCCTCTCCTCCGCCTATCTCGGCGCGGGGGCCGCTGCCCCCGCCGCCGGACTCGCTCCGGGAATGGGCCGCGTGGCGTTCTGCTGCTGCTTGATGATGGCCTCCGGGTTGCTGAACGTCGCCAGCAGCGCGAACGTCACGAGGCTGTTGGCCTCGGTGCTGGACACCAGGTTCACTTCGGGGAACCAGCAGAGCGACCGGTCGAGCGGGTTCGCCTTGCCGCAACCGTACTGGTCGGTGCCCGCCGCCTGGAGCGCGGTGATGAAGTCGGCGACCGAGGTGAGGCTGTTGCTCTGGCCCCCGAGGCGGATCTGGTTACCCGTCTGGTCCAGGGTCGCCAGCCACACGAAGTCGGGCAGCGCCTTCGAGAGCTCGTCGAGCAGGTGCACCGGACCCTGCTGCTCCGCCTGGAGCTTGTAGATGAGGTCGACCTTGCGCTGGAAGGTGGCTCGCTTCTGCTCGAGCTCGTCCACCTGCTTCTTGATGGCCTGCAGCTCACGCTGGCGCTGCTCGGCGGCCACGATCTTGCTGTTCAGCGCGCGGATCTCGCCCGACATGTAGAGGTACAGGGCCAGGCAGACGAGCACGGCGCCGCCCGCGAAGACGGTGAGGAGCAGGTACGCCTGCACGGACCCCGGGGCGGCCGCGATGGAGGCCTTCTTCTTCTTGGTGGGTTTTTCCGCGGCGAGGAGGTTGATCCGGATCATCGGTCGCCCACCTTTCGGGCCGCCAGACCCACGGCGATGGCGGCGCTGGGGCCGATCTCGTTGATGAACTCGGGATCGAAATCCCTCGGGTTGTAGGTGATGTTGTTGAAGGGGTTCATGATCTCGCCCCCCGCCTCGAACCGGTCCGCCAGCAGCTCCTGTAGCCCGTGAACCTTGCTCGTGCCGCCGGCAAGGAAGATGCGGTCGATACGGTCCTCCGAGCTCGTCGCCTTGAAGAAGTCGAAGGTCTTCTGGATCTCGAGCGCGATGTTCTCGGATACCGCCTGGAGGATCGGGGCGAGGTTCTCCGGCGCCGCGCCCTCCACTCGCGAGCCGCGCTTGAGCGCTTCCGCCTGGTCGAAGGAGAGGTTGAGCTCCTTCTGGATGGCGTCCGTGTACTGGTTGCCGCCCACCGCGATGTCGCGGTTGAAGATCGACGTGGGGCCCTTGATGATGTTGATGTTCATGATCGAGGCGCCCACGTTGAGCAGCGCGATCACGCGGCCGGGGTCGATGCCGTAGTTGATCTCGTAGCAGTTCTGCAGGGCGAAGACGTCGACGTCCACCATCGCCGCGTTCTTGCCCGCCTGGCTGATGGCCGACGTGTAGTCGCTGATCTTGTCCTTCTTGACCGCGACCAGCAGGACGTCCATGTTGCCGCCGCCGCCGGAGCCCTCGATCACCTCGTAGTCCAGGGCGACGTCCTGGATGTCGAACGGGATGTACTGCTCCGCTTCCCAGTGGATCGACTCCGCCAGCTCCTCCGGGCTCATCTGGGGGAGGGAGATCTTCTTGACGATGACCGCGTTCCCCGAGACGCTCGTGGCGACGTCGGCCGTCTTGATCTTCTGGGAGGTGAAGAGGCGCTGAATGGCGTCGATGACGGCGCCGGAATCCATGATCGCGCCATCGACGATTGCCTCCGGTGGAAGCGCCTCCATCCCGATGTTGACGAGCTGGTGCTCGGCCCCGCCCTTGCCGCCGGACTTGAGCTCGACGGCCTTGACGGCCGAGGACCCGATGTCGAGTCCGACCAGCCCTTTCTTCTTGCCGAACAAAGCCACGAGTTCTCCTCGCGCTAGCGACGGCGCCAGTTCCCGGCCAGCCCCACCGGCTTGCGATCTCGACTCGAAACGGAACCGAGCCGACGTACTACTTTACGCAAAATAGTTAAAGTGCTGGTTGAAGCTAGCAAAGGAGGGAATACCTGTCAAGGAAAAAATGAGCACGCGTCTAGTAAGTTATGACAGGGACTAGCTCTCTCCGTTTTGGGTCGTTCTCCCCATCATGCTGTCGAAGAGAGGGAGCAGCCCGGGCCGGCGTCGCGTAAGTCGCTGCGACGGCGCCATTTGCAGAAGGGCGGCAGCCGAGCCTGCGGGTCCTCGCAGTCAGAACCGGATCTTCACGTCCGGATCGTCCTTGGCGTGGATCGTGTCGATGAAACGGACTTGATGCGGCACGGTCGTCATCACCAGGGTGTGAGTCCTCGTCCCATCGCCGAAGAAACGGACGCCGCGGAGCAGGGCTCCGTCCGTGACGCCGGCCGCGGCGAAGATGATGCTCTTGCCCGGGGCCAGATCCTCCGTTTGGTAGATCCGCTCGATGTCGGGGATGCCCATGCGCTTGAGCCGCTCGCGGTCGGATTCCTTGGTGAGGACGAGCTTGGCCTGGATCTCACCGTTGAGGCAGCGCATGGCGGCGGCGGTGAGCACGCCTTCGGGCGCGCCGCCCGTCCCCATCACCGCGTGCACGCCCGTGCCGACCACCGCGGCCGAAATGCCCGCGGAAAGGTCGCCGTCCCCAATGAGACGGATACGCGCGCCCGCTTTGCGGATATCGGCGATGAGGCGCTCGTGGCGCGGACGGTCGAGGACGATGACCACCAGATCGTTCACGTCGCGGTCGAGCGACTTTGCGATGACCTTGAGGTTGTCCTCGACGGGAGCATTGATGTCGACCTTGCCCTTGGAGGACGGACCGACGACGAGCTTCTCCATGTAGATGTCGGGGGCGTGGAGCAGTCCCCCCTTTTCGGAGGCGGCCAGCACCGCGATCGCGTTGGGCGCGCCCGTCGCGCAGAGGTTGGTGCCCTCGAGGGGGTCGACGGCGATGTCCACCGGGTAGCCCCCCTTGCCGACCTTCTCGCCCACGTAGAGCATGGGCGCTTCGTCGCGCTCGCCTTCGCCGATGACGATGGTGCCGTCGATGTCGACGGATTCCATCTCCGTGCGCATGGCGTCCACGGCCACCTGGTCGGCGTACTTGCGGTCGCCCTGGCCCATGGTGCGAGCGGCGGCGATGGCGGCCCGCTCCACCACCCTCACGAACTCCAGAAAGAGGTCGTCGCGATGCATCGATGCTCCTGGCTATCTCTTGTAGGCCGGCAGCTCGACGCGCCGCGGCTTGTCCTGGCGGAAACCGAGGGCGTAGTCGGCCTGCATGATCTTGTGGATCTCGCGGGTGCCCTCGTAGATGACCGCGGCCTTGCAGTTGCGGTAGTAGCGCCCGACGGGATACTCGTCCGAATACCCGTTTCCGCCGTGGATCTGCACGGCGTCGGAGGCGGCGCGCTCGCTCTGGACGGTGGCGAACCACTTGGCCAGCGAGGTCTCGCGCGTGTTGCGCTTGCCCTCGTTCTTGAGCCAGCCCGCGCGCAGCCAGAGCAGGCGGGCCGCGTCGTAGTCCGAGACCATCTGCGCGATCATCTCCTTGACCAGCTGATGCTCGGCGATGGGGACACCGAAGGTCTTGCGGTTGGTCGCGTAGCGGACGGAGGCGTCGAGGCAGGCGCGGATGAGGCCGGTCGCCCCCGCCGCCACCGTGTAGCGCCCGTTCTCGAGCGCGAACATCGCGACGCGGAAGCCTTCCCCCTCCGCGCCGATGCGGTTCTCCACCGGCACCTCGACGTCCTGCATCGAGAAGCCGCCGGTGTTGCCGGCGAGGATGCCCCACTTCTCCTTGATCGTGTACGAGCTGAACCCCTTGAAGCCGCGCTCGACGATGAAGGCGCTGAGCCCGCTGTGGTCCCGGTTCTTCTTCTTCGCCTGGTCCGTCCAGGCGATCACCAGGAAGTGATCGGCCACGTCGGCCAGGGAGATCCAGACCTTCTCGCCGCTCAGCAGGTAGCGGTCGCCCTTCTTCACGGCGGTACTCTGGATGCCGACCGCGTCCGATCCCGCGTTGGGCTCGGTGAGGCCGTAGGTCGCGATCTTCTTCCCCTGGGCCTGGGGCACGAGGTACTTACTCCTCGGGAATGCAGATGCCGAGGAGCTGCAGATCGGCCATCCCGTCCAGGAACTTCCGCTCGAAGCGGTGCGCGCGGTCGAGGTCGTGGATCTGGGGGGCCACCTCGGCCGCCCCCCACTGGCGGACGGTGCGCTCGACCTCCTTGTGCTCGTCGGACAGATCGAATGAAATCATGACGTCACATCACCTCTAGCGATCCTTCCACACCGGCTTGCGCTTGGCCATGACCGCCTTGAGACCCTCTTCCGCGTCCTCGGAGGCCATGAGCTGGTTGAGGTAGATGTCCTCGGCGTGCCGGACCGCGTCGGAGAAGGGCAGATCGAGGCCCCCGCTGATGGCCCGGCGCGCGCTCTGCAGCACCACCGCCGAGCCGTCCTGGAAGCGCTGGATGAGCGCCGCCACCTCCGCCTCCAGGCGTTCGTCGGGGATGGCGCGCGTGATGAGGCCGAAGCGTTCGGCGTCGGCGGCAGTCATGCTCTGGGCGCCGAGCAGCATCTCGAACGCCTTCTTGCGTCCGACGATGCGCGGGAGGAGCGCGGCCGCGACGGGATTGAACACGCCTCCTTTGACCTCCGGGTGACCGAACTTGGCGCTGGCCGCGGCATAGACGATGTCGCACGCTCCGACGAGCACGCTGCCCGCCCCGAGGGCGGGACCGGTCACGACGGCGAGGCTCGGCTTGTCCGTCTTGGCCAGGTTCTCGAAGATCCTGTGGAACTCCTCGAGCATCACGTAGGCGCGGTCGCCGAGGTGATCCCCCAGATCGAACCCGGGCGAGAAGTACTTTCCGGCCGCGGACAGCACGACCAGCTTGACCTCCCGCTGGTACTCCAGGGACTCGAGCGCGGCGTTGATCTCGCGCATCGCGTCGACGGACAGGACATTGGCCGGAGGCCGATCGAGGGTGAGGCGGGCAATGCCCTGCACCGTCTCGAAGCGCAGGGTCTTGAAAGCCG
>WNFI01292427.1_pt1 | contig 13208 bp, 15 predicted proteins | sample 5400471 | NCBI WGS metagenome assembly WNFI01 (sample SAMN13153348, study PRJNA577476) | soil metagenome | isolation source: 100 cm saprolite on Douglas fir-dominated hillslope | place: USA:California | collected 2013-09-17
CATCCCCATCCACGTGCGGTCGTCGTTCAGCAACCGGGAAGGCACCTGGGTCACCGGCCTGCAAGGGCTCCAGACGGAGGGCGAGGCGATGGAGCAGGCGATCATCTCCGGAGTGGCGCACGACAGGAGCGAGGCGAAGATCACCGTCGTCGGCGTGCCGGACAAGGTCGGCGAGGCGGCCAGGATCTTCCGGGTCATCGCGGCCGCGGAGATCAACATCGACATGATCGTCCAGAACGTCTCCGCCGCCGCGACCGGCCGCACCGACATCTCGTTCACGCTGCCGCGCGAGGACGGCCAGGCGGCCGTGACGTCGCTGGGCCAGCTTCAGACCGAGGTCGGCTTCGAGTCGCTGCTCTACGACGACAGGATCGGCAAGGTCTCGCTGATCGGCGCCGGGATGCGCTCCCACCCCGGGGTGAGCGCGACGTTCTTCGGCGCGCTGGCGGAGGCGGGGGTCAACATCGAGATGATCTCCACATCGGAGATCAGGATCTCGGTCGTCGTGGACGAGAACGACGTCCCCGTGGCGGTCAACGCCGCGCACCGGGCGTTTGACCTGGGCTCCGGCCAGGAAGATGCGGTCGTCTACGGGGGGACGGGCCGGTGAGCCCGGCCGGTGGTCGGCAAGCACCGCGCAAGCCGACGCTAGCGATCGTCGGCGCTACCGGCGCGGTCGGGACCGTGATGCTGGACGTGGTGTCCACCAGGAACGACGTGTGGGGGGAGATCCGGCTCGCCGCCTCGGCCCGCTCGGCGGGCAGGCGGTTGCGGGTCCGCGGCCAGGAGGTCGAGGTCGCCGAGCTCTGGTGCCCGAGGTCAATCCGGAGCAGGCCAGCCGCCGGCCCAAGGGGATCATCGCCGTCCCGAACTGCACCACGCTCTCGCTGATCGTCGCCGTCGCGGCCCTGCACCGGGCGTTCGGGCTCCGCGAGATGGTCGTGGCGTCCTACCAGGCGGCGTCCGGGGCCGGACAGGCCGGAACCGACACGCTCTACGCGCAGCTCGGCAAGGTGGCGGGCAGCAGGACGGTGGGCCAGCGCGCCGGCGACCTGCGCGGGGTGGTCGGCGATTTCGGGCCGTTCCCGGCTCCGCTCGCGCTGAACGTGGTGCCCTGGGCCGGCTCGCTCAGGGACGCGGGCTGGTCCTCCGAGGAGCTTAAGATCCGTAACGAGACGCGCAAGATCCTCGGGATGCCACGCCTCAGGGTGTCGGCCACCTGCGTGCGGGTCCCGGTCATCACCGGGCACTCGGCGGCCGTGCACGCCGTGTTCAGCCGCGAGATCTCCCGGCAGGACGCGCAGTGGGTGCTGAGCGAGGCGCCGGGCGTGGTACTTTCCGACGACCCGGAACGCGGTGAGTTCCCTACTCCCGCGGACATTGTCGGGACGGACCCGACGTGGGTCGGCCGGGTGCGCCAGAGCCTGGACGAGCCCACGGCGGTCGATTTCTTCGTCTGCGGGGACAACCTGCGCAAGGGCGCGGCCCTGAACGCCGCCCAGATCGCCGAGCTGCTCGTCCCCGAGCTGAGTGCTCGGCTGACGGGCAGCTAGCCGGCCAACTGGGCGCACGCCGAAGTTGTCCACGCCGGAGCCAACCGGGCGCCCGGTCGGAGCCAAACCCTGATCTTAGAGGCTTTTCGGCAGATAGGGCTCGTCTCGGGATAACTTCCGGTTCGCGCCGGGTCAGGGCTGGCCGTACCGGGGCTCTGGCGTAGGTTTGGCGGTCGGCCGGTGCCTTTTCGGTGATCTAGGAGCAAAACCCGCGTATATGACGGGTTTTGCTCCTAGATCACGCGGCGGCGCCAGAGAGGCGGGCCAGACCCGGACCGTTTGTCATTATATGCGCGTTATGTTTGGGGTGCCGGGTGCCGGGTGCCGGGTGCCGGGTGCCGGGTGCCGGGCGCCGCCGCCCGCCGTGGGCAGCCGGCGGGGAATTCACCTGCGAGTCCATGGTGCCGGTAGCTCTCCAAGATCATGGGCCTCGGGCTTGCCGACGGACTGGCTGGCGGGCGGCGAGGTGGACGGCGCGGCGGCTGTTCGGCAGGCTTGGGCCCGTGGAACGCATGTTCACCCTGGCTGAAGCGCGCAGCCTGCTGCCGGAGCTGCTGAAGCGCGCGGACGAGATGATCGGAGCCCGGGCTGACCTCGTGGAGCTTCAGGCCGCGCTGGAGCAGGGCGAGCCGCAGCCGCGACTCGGCGGCCTGGCCGAGGCGAAGGGATTCCAGGCGCAGCTCAGTGAGCTGCTCGGCTGGTTTCCGGCCCAGGGCATCGAGCTCAAGAGCATCGCGCCGCTGCTGCTGGACTTTCCCGCCGTAATGGACGGCGAGCCGGTGCTGCTGTGCTGGCTGGAGGGGGAGCGTCAGCTCGGCTGGTACCACAAGCCGGAGTACGGCTTCGCCGGGCGGCGCCTCATCCCCGCGGGCTGGGGGTAGACACAAGCGGGCTCACGCCTGCTCGGGCGCCGCCCGGAGCGCGCCGACGCGCCCCTGGTGCGCTTCGGGCTTGGTGGGCTCGCCGTCCGGCAGCCGGGGGAAGTGGACTTCCACCTCGAGGCCGCCCCCAGGAAGCGGGCGGGCGCGCAGGTCAGCGTCGTGGGCGGCGGCGATCGCGGTGACGATGGACAGCCCGAGGCCGAGCCCGTCGCGGCCGACCCTGTCCTCGAGCCGCCCGAACGGCTGGAACAGCATGTCCACCTTCTCCGGCGGGATGACCGGCCCGGTGTTGGCCACCGACAGGATGCCGCGGCCCGCCCTCATTCCGGTCACCACCTCGACCCAGCCGCCGGGCACGTTGTGGCGCACGGCGTTGTCGACGAGGTTGGCCGCGAGCCGCTCGGCCAGCCTGGGGTCGCCGAGGGCGGGAGCCTCGGTGAGCGCGCTGTGCACGCGCAGCCCGCGGCTCTGGGCTCCGGCCGCGCTGGCCGCCGTGGCGTCGCCGGCCACGACGGCCAGGTCGAGCGGCTCGCGCCGGTCGAGACCCCGCTGGCTGCGCGCCAGCGTCAGCAACGCCTCGATCAGCCGTTCCTGCTCCTCGCCCGTGGCCAGCACCCGCTCGCAGACGGCCTGCAGTGAGCCGACGGTGGGATCCGGGTCCCGCAGCGCGACCTCGACCAGGGTCCGCTGCCGGGCGAGCGGCGTGCGTAGCTCGTGAGAGGCGTTCGCGACGAACTGCCGCTGGGCGGCGAACGATCCTTCCAGGCGGGCGAGCAGGCCGTTGAACGTCTTCCCGAGCTCGGAGAGCTCGTCGTCGGGGCCGTCGAGCGCGAGGCGCTGGTGCAGGTTGCGGGCGGAGATGCGCCGGGCGGCCGTCGTGATCGTCCGCAGCGGCCGCAGCACCCGCCCGGCCACCAGCCACCCCAGCCCGATGGACACCACCGTCATGATGGCCAGCGCGATCGCGGACTGTTCGAGGAGCTGGTTCAGCTCGGTGTTGCGCTCCTCGTTCACGAGGCTCGTGCACTCAGTGACCGGGAGCTGCGCCGCTGCGGGATCCGTCCCGTTCAGGGCGCAGAATTGCCTAACGGAGCCGCCCGAGGTGGTCTGGCCCTGCACCGAGATGGCCACAGGGAGCCGGTGCTCGACCAGCACGTAGGTGATGGCGAGCAGGGCGGCGCCGCAGGCCAGGAACAGCGCGCCGTACAGCAGGGTGAGCTTCAGCCGCACGGTACGTCGCGGCAGCCGCCACCTCCTGGGTGAGCTCGCCGGGGCTGGCCGGGATGGCGCGGTCATGGGCGTCCTCAGATCCGGTAGCCGGCCTGGGCCACGGTCTCGATGACCGGCGGGTCACCGAGCTTACGGCGCAGCCTGCTCATGGTTACCTTGACGGCGGTGGTGAACGGGTCAGCCATCTCGTCCCACACCCGCTCCAGGATCTCCTCGGCCGACACGACCCGGCCCTGGGCGGACAGCAGCACTTCCAGGACGCCGAACTCCTTGGGGCCGAGATCGAGCTGCTGGTCGCCCCGGCTGGCGTGCCGCCTTGAGGGGTCGAGCGCCAGGTCGCCGTGGACCAGTACCGGCGGGAGCCCAGGCTGGGCGCGGCGCAGCAGGGCCCTGATCCTGGCCACAAGCTCGGCGAAGGCGAACGGCTTCGGCAGGTAGTCGTCGGCGCCGAGGCCCAGGCCGTCGACGCGGTCCTCGATCGTCGCCGCGGCGGTCAGCATGAGCACCCGGCTGCGGCACCTGGCCTCGATCAGCCCGGCGCACACATCGTCTCCGTGCAGACCGGGCAGGTCGCGGTCCAGGACGATGACGTCGTAGTCGGTGACCAGCGCCCGCTCGAGCCCAGACTGGCCGTCGAGGGCCACGTCGACGGCCAGTTGCTCCCGGCGCAATCCGACGCCGATGGCCTCGGCCAGCTCAGCGTCATCCTCGATGACGAGCACCCGCATCGCGGTTCCTCTTCCCGGCCCTTCATGCCCCCTGCTGTCCGTCAGCCCGCTGCCCGGGGGCGGGCGGGGCCTCCTGGCCCGGCGGAGGGCCCTGGATCCATCATGCCTCGCCTCGCAGTTTCACCGCGGTTACGCGCTGTCGCCCCCGGCCCCGGCAGTGCGGCGGCCGGACGTCTCAGGGCTGGTTGCCGCCGATTGGGGGCAGGCCGCCGGACGACGGCAGGCGGGCCGGGTCCTGGATCGCGGTCGCGGTCGCCTTGCCGTTGCTCTCCGATATCTGGGCCGAGACGAAGTCGCCGACCTTGACCGCGCCGATGCTGGTCACCCTGCCGGTCACCCGGGTGGAGCTCGTGACCGCGGCCGTAACCGCGTGAGTGCCGCCGGCAATCGTGATCGAGGTTGTGCTGACCGTCACGACCTTGCCGCCCAGGAGCAACTGCCCGAACGCCCCGCCACCGCCGGGAGTTCCGTTGCCGCCGGGAATCCCGGTCGGCTGCGAGCTGCTGGGCGCCTGGGTCGCCGACGGCGAGGAGGAGGGCCCTCGCGCGACCACGGCCGCGACGCCGGCGCCGACGGCGAGCGCCACCACCGCGACCGCCGCGACAGCCAGCGGGCGGACCCGGCCCGCCCCGGCGCGAGGAGGCCCGGGCGGGCCTCCGGGCCACGGCAGGCCGGTCTCGTCGCCGGTCTCCTCGTCGTCGGGCCAGTCGTCGTCCGAGTCGTCCTCTGGCCACTGGCCATCGTCTGGCCACCTGGCGTCTTCCAGCCCCCTCGAACCTGAAGATTCCGGCGACATCGCGTGCTCGCCTCCTCGCGAGAATCGTGGACATCGCCAGCGTGCCTCGCCCGAGGTTGCGCCGCGGTTACAGTGCTTGCCCGGGGGGACGACCCCCAGGACCCCCCCGCGTGCCAGCCGCTCGGGCCGGCAAGCCGGCCGTCGCGGCTGGCACGGCCTTGGGCCGCCGGGGGGCGATCCCCCTGGAACCCGCGATGCCGGTGTAACCGCGGCGCAACCGGGGCTCTCGTAGACCTGGGTTCAGCGGCCAGGAGCCGCGAAGTCATCTCGGATGGGAGAGCACATGTTCTTCGTTACGTACCTGCGGCGCGAACTGCGCCGCCGCATGCGCCAGACCATCTTCATCGCGCTGGGCCTGGCGCTCGGGGTGGGCCTCGTCGTCACCGTGACCGCCGCCTCGGCGGGGGTGAAGAAAGCCCAGGCCGACGTGCTGAGCTCGCTGTACGGGGTGGGTACCGACATGACCGTGACCGGCGCGGCCCCCGGCCCCCCCAAGTCCGGCACGCCGCCCAAGGGCGCGCAGACGTTCCAGGTAGGCCCGGGCGGCGCGCAGATGTGCAGCAACGGGAAGTGCCATAACGCCGCCGGCCAGACGGTCGACAACCTGGGCTCGCAGTACCAGGCGATCAATGCGTCGGAGGTGGCCGCCGTGGCGAAGCTGCACGGCGTGGCCGCGGCCGCCGGCGGGCTAACGCTCACCGACAACCAGATCACGCTGCCGAAGAACTTCGGCCAGCCGGGGGGCTCCCTGCCCCAGCCGAAGGGCTTCAACGTCGACGGCGTGGACATCGGGCACGCCTCGCTCGGCCCGCTCAGCGCGGGAACGATCAAGTCCGGTCACTCCTTCACCGCCGCCGAGGCCAACTCCGACGTGGCGGTGGTCGACTCCGGCTACGCGAAAGCCAACAACCTCAAGGTCGGCTCGATGATCACGATCGCCAAGACCAAGTTCACGGTCATCGGCATCGTCGCCCAGCCGCAGGGCGGCAGCCCGCCCGATGTCTACATTCCGCTGGCGCGTGCCCAGGCGATAGGAAGCACCGCGGGCGAGAGCCTGAAGAACAAGGTGAACACGATCTACGTGGCCGCGGCCAGCGCCGCCGACATCCCGGCCGTGCAGCAGGAGATCAAGAAGCTGCTCCCCGGCGACACCGTGACCACGGCCTCCAGCCTGGCCAGCCAGGTGACGGGCTCCCTGTCCAGCACCGCCAAGCTGGCCAACGACCTCGGCAAGTGGCTGTCCGTCCTGGTGCTGGTCGCCGCGTTCGCCGTCGCCAGCCTGCTGACGATTTCCGCGGTGTCGCGGCGGGTTCGGGAGTTCGGCACGCTCAAGGCGCTCGGCTGGCGGAGCCGGCGGATCGTCTCCCAGGTGATGGGCGAGTCCGTGGCCATGGGCATCATCGGCGGCGCGGTCGGCGTCGGCCTCGGCTTCGCCGGAGCGGCGCTGATCACCAAGATCGCGCCGAAGCTGTCCGCCAACTACGCCACGCCGACCGGCCAGCACTTCGCCTCGGCCGGTCCGGGTGGCCCGCAGGGCTTCACCCCCACCGCCAGCCACACCGTGTCGGTGCCCATGCAAGCGTCGGTAACCGCGGGCGTGATCGTCCTGGCCGTGCTGCTCGCGGTCGCCGGCGGCCTGCTGGCCGGGACCTTCGGGAGCTGGCGCATCGGCCGGCTGCGGCCCGCGGCGGCTCTGGCCCGGGTGGAGTGAGCGGTGCGATCGCCCCGTGCCAGCGGGGATCGCGAATATTCAGGAGAGGATCTCATGTACAAGCTGACCGGAGTTAGCAAGATCTACCAGAAGGGCCGCCGAACGGTCCCCGCCGTGCGTGACCTGGACCTGGTGATCCCCCGGGGGGAGTGGCTGGCGGTACAGGGCCGCACCGGGCACGGCAAGACCACGCTGCTGCAGCTCCTCGGCGGGCTGGACCGGCCCACCTCGGGGAGCGTCGAGTTCGACGGCCAGGACCTCGCCAAGCTGCCGGAGGCCCAGGTCACCCGGGTGAGGGCGGATCTCTTCGGGTTCATCTTCCAGACCTTCAACCTCGTGCCGACCCTGTCGGCGGCCGAGAACGTCGAGGCGGCGCTGATCCCGCTGCGAACCGGGCACGCGGAGCGGCGCCGCCGGGTGGCCGCAGCCCTGGAGTCCGTGGGGCTCGGCGACCGGGCCCGGCACCTGCCCGGTGAACTGTCCGGCGGGCAGCAACAGCGGGTGGCGATAGCCCGGGCCCTGGTGAAGGAGCCGAAGGTGCTGCTCGCCGATGAGCCGACCGGCAACCTGGACGAGGTCACCCGAGATGAGATCATCGCGCTGCTGGAGAAGCTGTGGCATGACCTCGGGCTGACCCTGATGCTGGTCACCCACGACAGCTCGCTGGCCCGCCGGGCGCAGCGCGTCGGGATCATGAGCAAGGGCCGCCTCACGATCAGGCAGGCCCAACCGGCCTCCCCAGCCCCCCTCACTGGCGCGCCGGGATCCGAGAGCCCGGCCGCGAGTTAGCGTTCTGGCCCAGCCCGGCGCTTCATGCGGCCACGTCGGCCTTGCGCGGCCGCCCGCGCCGCCGCTTCTCGGCGATGATCCGGCCGCTCTCGAACAGCTGACCCCCCCAGACACCCCACGGCTCACCGCGCTGCAGGGCCCCGGCGAGGCACGCGCTACGCACGGGGCAGTGAGTGCACAGCGCCTGGGCGAGCCGCAGGTCGCCGGGATCCTCGCTAAAGAACAGATCGGGTTCGCTCTGGCAGAGCAGCGTCGGAGCCGCAGCGCCGTCTCGCTGCACCCGCGCACCGGCCCGTGTTAGCGCGCCCGGCGCGCGGACCGGCAGACCGGCGATGGCCATGACTCCTCCTTGCCGCGGGCAGCGTGTCTTGCCCGCGCCATGAAGGATCGCCGTAAGGCCATCCCGGCCGCATCGGGCAGACGCCTTATCTAGGGGTCGGAATCGGTCTTAGGTACCGCAGTCTCGGGGTAGCGGTCATGCTCCCCGCACCGCGGCCCTTCCGCGGAAGACACCTCCCCGGGCCGCGATCCTGGTCTGGGCAACAGCCGGCTTGTCACATCGGCCGGTCCGGCGGTGCTTAGCTGACGGAGAGGACGTGAGAAATGGACACGAGCTTCATGACCCGTCTGGGATCGTCACGGCCGCAAGCCTCGCTGCCCGCCTTCGAGCGGTTCTTCCGCGAGCAGTACCACGCCGTCGTGCGCATCGCCTTCGGCGTCGTCGGCGACGCTCAAGCGGCCCAGGACGTGGCCCAGGACGTCTTCATCTCGGCGTTCAAGCGGTTCCCCGACCCGGGGCAATCCGATCACGCCTGCGCCTGGGTGCGGGTCGCGGCGGCGCACACCGCCCTGAACGCGGTCCGCGGCGAGCGCCGTCGCGACCGCCGCCAGCTGCTGTCCGGCGTCGAGGTACCTCCGATGGGGCCCGAGGAGACGGTGCTGGACCGGGAGTCCCGGACCGAGGTCAGGCGAGCGCTCAGCCGCCTGCCCCGGCGGGCCGCGACCGTGCTCGTCCTCCGGCACAACGGCCTGAGCTACGCCGAGGTGGCTGAGGCCATGAACGTAAAGGTGGAGCACGTCGGCACGATGCTCCGCCGAGCCGAATCAGCACTGCGCAAGGAGTTGCAGAATGCCTCACGTATCTAGCCCGGTCCTGCGTCGGCTTGTGGACGAGCCCATCGCCGTTCCGGACCGCGCCCGGCGCCACCTCGCTTCCTGCGGCCGCTGCCAGGCTGAACGCACCGAGATCGCGGAGAACGCCGCGGTCGCCGCGTGGCTGCTCGGCGCGCCCCTCCAGATCTCCGATATAGACCTGGAGTGGACCCTGCTCGCCGAGCGACTCCGGCAACCAGGCGCGGCTCAGCGACCGGTGATCAGAGATCCCTGGCGCATGCCGCGGCGCCTCGCGGGCGCCTCGCTCGGCACCAGCACCGCGGTCGGCGTCGGCGTGGTCGCCATCGGCGTAGGCGCCGCCGCGGCCCTCACTAGCGTCTACGCCCCGACCCATGTGGCGCCATTGCACGTCAGCCTGAGTGATGCCCAGGCCATTGCGAACCTCTTTGGCCTCAGCGGCTCTCAGCTGCCCGGCGGCCTGCCGGCCTCGGGCTCCCGGAAGCTGGCCTTCGGCAACGTGAGCTGGACCTCCGCCGGCCGGGCTCAGGAGGTGAGTTCGATCGCGCGCGCCAGCGCGCTGACGCACCTGGCTTACTCCGCCCCGGCCACGCTGCCAGCGGGCGTCGGGTCACCCAGCGGCATTGCGGTCCAGCCCCAGGTGACGGCCACCGTGACCTTCAGCCAGAAGGCCGGCCCGGGCATCGCCGGAAGCACTCTGGAGATCACCGGCGGACCGGCGATCCTGATCCAGTACGGCAGCCGGTCGGGCGTGGCCGGCCTGACCACTCTCGCGATCGCCGTCATGGAGCGGCCGACGGCGTCCTCGACCGGAGCGACCGCCAGTCAGCTGGAGGCATTCCTGCTCTCGCGGGGCGGCCTGCCCTCCGGCTTGGCCCAGGAGCTGCGGCTGCTTGGCAATCCCGGCACCACCCTGCCGGTGCCGGTCCCGTCCGGGATGACAGCGCAGCAGCTAAAGATCGGCGGGGCGCCGGCGGTGCTTATCACCGAGCCCGCCGACGCGGCGTCGGGGGTGATCTGGGAGAGCCAGGACGGCGTCGTGCACGGGGTGGGCGGCCTGCTGGACTCGAAGGACGTGCTCGGTGTCGCCCGCCAGATCGGCTGAGGCCGTGCCGGAGGGGCGCGGCGGCGCCTCGACTGAGGAGCGAGGGACGAGCAACGAGGGAAGGCGGCGTCTCACGGCGCCCAGGAGGCAAGCGGGGGACAGAGCAGCGCTCGGCCGTGTCAAGGGCGGCCCCGGCGCCTGCGCACAGGCGCCGGGGTCCCCGGCCGTCCACGCCATGGAGCTGCGCAAGCGCTACGGCCGAACCGTTGCGCTCGCGGGGCTGTCGATGATCGTCGAGCGCGGCGAGGTCTTCGGGTTCCTCGGCCCGAACGGGGCGGGCAAGACCACCGCGGTCAAGCTGCTGCTCGGCCTGGCCCGGCCGACCGGCGGCGAGGCCATGGTCCTGGGCGCGCCCGCCGGGGACCTCCAGACCCGGCGGCGGATCGGCTACCTGCCCGAGCTGTTCCGCTACCAGAGCTGGCTCACCGCGCGCGAGGTACTGGTCCTGCACTGCCGGCTGCAACGGCTGCCCCGGCCGCGCTGGGCCCGCGCGGTGGACGAGGCGCTGCAGGTCGTCGGCCTGACCGGGCGCGGCGACGACAAGGTCGGCACGTTCTCCAAGGGCATGCAGCAGCGGCTGGGTCTCGGCGTGGCGCTGCTCGGCGAACCCGAGCTCGTCGTGCTCGACGAGCCGACCAGCGCGCTGGACCCGGTCGGGCGGCACGACGTGCGGACGATCATCCGCGAGCTGCGTGATCGCGGCACCACGGTTTTCCTCAACACTCATCTGCTGGCCGAAGCCGAGCACGTCTGCGACCGGGTGGCGATCATCAGCCATGGCCGGTCGGTCGCGACCGGGACGCTCGACGAGCTGAGGGGCGTCAGGCACAGCGTCCGGCTGCGGGTCGGCGGTCTGAATGACGGCTGGTGGGAGGTGGTGGCCGAGTTCGGCCGCTGGACATCAGAAGGGGACTGGCTGCTGGTCGAGGACATGACGGCCGGGCAGGTTCCGGACCTGGTCGGCTCCATCGTCTCGCTCGGCGGGCAGGTTGAGGCGGTCATACCGGAGCAGCAGACCCTCGAAGAACGCTTCCTCGAACTGCTGGAGGAAGAGTGACCGAGCTGGATGCCTGGAAGCGAGCGGGAGACAGCATGAACGCGGTCTGGACGATTGCCTCGCTCACCATGCGGGAGGCGGTGCGGCGCAAGCTCGTGGCCGCGTTCGCGCTCATCTCCGTGGTGCTGGTCACCGTGAGCGGCTGGGGTTTCTACCGGCTCAGTCACAGCGTCGGGTTTACTTCGGGCGAGACCCACGTGGTCCTGCCCGAGGCGGTCATACTGTTCATGTTCATGTTCAGCTTCGTGGTCGCGCTCAGCGCGTCGGCCGTCGCCTCCCCGGCGATCTCCAGCGAGATCGACTCCGGCGTCCTGCAGACCGTGGCCGCCCGGCCCGTGCGGCGCAGCGAGGTGCTGCTCGGCAAGTGGCTGGGGCTGGCCGGCCTGCTCGCCGCCTACACCGCGATCGTGTCCGGCCTGCTGGTCGTGGTCGTGTACTGGTCCAGTGGCTACGTCGCACCCGACCCCGCCGCAGCGGCCGCGTTCGTGTTCGCCGAGGGCGTCGTCCTATTGACCGTTGTGCTGCTGCTCAGCACCCGGCTGTCCGCTCTTGCCGCGGGCGTGATCGGCGTGGCCCTGTTCGGCATCGCCTGGCTCGCGGGCGTCGTCGGAACCCTGGGCACGACGTTCCACATCCAGGCCTTGCGCACCGCGGGTCACGTCGGCCAGTACCTGCTGCCGACGGACGGGCTGTGGCACGGCGCCATCTACTACCTCGAGCCCTCGTGGTTCATCACCCAGCAGCTCGCCGAGACGCCGGGGGCGCAGGGCAATCCGTTCATGTCCCTCGCGGCACCGTCATGGCCGTACCTGACTTGGGCGGGCATCTGGCTCGTGCTTGTCCTGGTGCTCGACCTGGTCAGCTTCGAGCGACGCGAGCTGTAGGCAGCGCAGAACCGGGCCGGAGTCGGCGCGGCGATCCGTCCTGATAGTGATTGTCTGATCGTCGTATCTTCGTTAGGCCGCCCAACCCTAGCCAGGAGGTACGGACAGATGAAGTACATGATGTTTGTCGTTGTCGACCCGGACGCAGCTGCCGAGGCCGAGCCATCAGGGGATGACCCGACCATCGAGCAGTGGCTGGCTGATGTCGAGGGTCGGGGTAAGCGCATCACCGGCAGTCAACTGCGCCCGGTCAGCGAGGCCGTCACGGTCAGGGTCAGCCACGGGCAGGTGCTCGTGTCTGACGGGCCCTTCGCCGAGTCGAAGGAGTGGATTGCCGGCTTCGACATCCTCGAGTGCGACGACCTCGACGAGGCCATCGCGATCGCCGCGCGCCACCCGCAGGCCAAGGGCGGCAAGCTCGAGCTCCGCCCGTTCTGGACCGGCGAGGATTGACCGCCCCCACCGGAGGTCACGCCAGCATCACATCGCGCCGCCCTCCTACCCGGCGGGCCGGTCCGCGACCTGGCCTTTCGGGCGGCAGCCGGGTGCGGTCCCGGCTCCGGAACGGCGCCGCGCGTGACATTCGCGTAACGCATGGAGGCGTATCCCTGTTGGTGACCGGGTGCGCGCCCCGGTCGCCAGGAAGGAACCAATGCCCAACCCAGGAGCACACACCGGAGCGGCGCCCGCCATGCCGCCGGCAGCGGGGCAGGCGTCTGGCCGGCCGCCGAGCTCGAACGGAGCGGCCAGCCCGTCCAGAGGGTAGCCACCCTTCACGTTGCGGCTTGCGCTCGTTTATGTACCTGGACAGTTACGTAACTATTTTGGTACATTCACCCGCATGGAAGCCGTTCTGCGGGCACTGGCGGACCAGAGCCGGCGGACGATGCTGGAGACCTTGACCGGCGGTCCGGCAACCGCGGGTGCGCTGGCGGCGCTGCTGCCGATTGCTCGCGAGGGGGTATCGCGGCACCTGCGGGTGCTGCGGGAGGCGGGGCTTGTCGAGGTCCGCCAGGAGGCGCAGCGGCGGGTCTACAGTCTTCGCCTCGAGCCGCTTGCCGAGGTCGATGAATGGCTGGGCCGGTACCGGGCCTTGTGGGAGCAGCGGCTGGATGCCCTGCACACCGAGGTGGCCCGGGGGAAACGTGAACGAAGGAGCACCAGATGATCAGCAATGCACGCGGGGGCACCCGCATCCTGGGCAGCCTGCGATCAGCAGATGGCAAGGGCGTCGTGCGCATGGCGGACCGCTTCGACACCGATATCGACGACCTGTGGTCGGCACTCACCTGCTGACCATGCAACCGGGCCAGCCGGACGAGCATTTCATCGAGGCCACGCTG
>WNFI01106562.1_pt1 | contig 13207 bp, 14 predicted proteins | sample 5400471 | NCBI WGS metagenome assembly WNFI01 (sample SAMN13153348, study PRJNA577476) | soil metagenome | isolation source: 100 cm saprolite on Douglas fir-dominated hillslope | place: USA:California | collected 2013-09-17
AGTTCATTGCATTGCCGGTAACGGCAACGGCCCATGATGCGATCGAGGCGATGCGCAAGTTTGAAGGCCGCATGGAAAACATGAGCACCATTTACCTGACCGATTCTCACGGAACCCTGGCTGGCGCAGTGCCACTGGTGAAGATCGTTCTGGCGCCCTCCTCGACTCCGCTCCTCGCTTTGGCTCAGGAGCCTCTGATTTCCTGCCACGAAAACGCGAAAGAGAAAGAATTCGCTGAACTCTTTGACAAGTACAACCTGCTGACATTGCCAGTGATCGACGAACACAATCGCCTAACGGGAGTGATTACGCCAGACGACGTGATCGCGATGCTGCGCTCAAAGTTGTAGTCCTGCTCGTGTGGGGACGGGCGTGTGGGGACGGGCGCCCTCGCCCGTCCAAGCCGAGCGAAGCTCGGCAGCTGCATGTGGCTATAGCAACTCCTGATTTACATCAGCCGGCGAGCGCCACTCCAGTCGATTATCACAAATGTTTCAACACCCTCTCCAGCCGCATCAGCAACCTTCGGACAAAAATTTCCCCATTTTTGCAGATTCACCTATCCAGACCACGCTTTATGCATTTATGCTGATCGTTCTGTTTTGCCAATTTGACCGTCCCTGTGACCTGTGCGCATGAAATTCCTGAGAAGTTGGAAGTTCCGGCTCCTGCTGTTTTTCGCCGTGGTAGGACCGGGCTTCATCACCGCGAATGTCGACAACGATGCCAACGGCATCTTGACTTATTCGCAGGGCGGCGCACAGTTCGGCTACTTGCTCTTGTGGACGATGATCCCGACTACGATCGCCCTGATCGTAGTCCAGGAGATGTGCGCCCGCATGGGAGCGGTTACGGGCAAGGGCCTGAGCGATCTGATCCGCGAAGAATTCGGCCTGCGCGTTACGTTCCTGATGATGCTGGGGATTCTGATTACAAATTTCGGAAACGTCGTGGGCGAATTTATTGGCATTGTGGGAAGCATGGGGCTGTTCGGAGTCTCAAAGTACATCGCGGTGCCTATCTGCGGCGTGATCGTCTGGTTGATCGCAGTCAAAGGGCAGTACAAAAGCGTTGAGAAGGTGTTCCTCGCGGCTTCGTTTTTCTATATTACTTACATATTTGCCGGAGTGCTGGCGAAGCCAGCCTGGATTGAGGCGGTGAAGGCCACGGTCAAGCCTCCGCAGATGGCGGCTTTCAGGCAGGGCCCGCACCTCTACATGGTGATTGGCATTGTTGGAACTACGATCGCGCCCTGGATGCAGTTCTATCTCCAGTCGTCGATCGTCGAAAAAGGAATCACACGGCGCCAGTACACAACCTCGAGGCTCGACGTGATTGTGGGCTGCATCTTCACTGACGTGGTTGCCTGGTTCATTATCGTGGCCTGCGCCGCCACGCTTTACCTGCATGGCAATCGTGACATTCGCGACGCTGCCGACGCCGCTCAGGCCCTGCGACCCTTAGCGGGCGACTGGGCGTACATCCTGTTTGCTCTGGGGCTGTTCAACGCATCGCTCTTTGCCGCGTCGATTCTGCCCCTTTCAACGGCCTATACGGTTTGTGAAGGATTGGGCCTCGAGTCAGGCGTCGAACGCAAATTTTCCGAAGCTCCCGCCTTTTATTGGCTCTATACCGCGCTTATTATCGCCGGGGCAGCTGTTGTCCTGATACCCGGTCTTCCGCTAATCAAGATCGCCGTATTTTCGCAGGTGGTCAACGGCGCAGTATTACCCTTCGTGTTGATTTTCATGTTGTTGCTCATCAACAAGAAGGGACTGATGGGCGAATACGTGAATAAACGCACCTTCAACATCATCGCCTGGGCGACCACCGTGATTATGATCGGATTAACGGTGCTGTATGTCTACGGCCAGGTACGCGGGGGGGCCGGATAGAGCCTGGCTTTAGATAGCGGAGAGACGGGCGCCTCGCCCGTCCGGCCGGTGGGATGCCCGGCTCGCGACTTCTCAGATGATTTTCCCAGCCGCCAGCTCCTTTACCAGTCCCAAGTCTGCTTCAAGGAAATCAAGCCCCGGCAATTCCTGCCGCGTCACCCAGCGAATTTCGCGAAAAATCCGGTTCTCAATTTCACCCTGGTAGCTTCGTACTTCGAAGAATCGCAGCTCCACCGACCCGCCGCGCGGGTATTCATGGACGATGCGGGCGACCTCCGTGCCGACTTCCGCCACGATCCCCAACTCTTCCTCGAGTTCCCGCCGCATGGCATCGCGCGGCTGTTCGCCGTCTTCGATCTTGCCTCCGGGGAACTCCCATTTGAGCGGCATAGGCTGGTGCCGCGTCCTCTGGCAGGCGAGGAGGAGGCCATCTTTCAGGATCAGCGCGGCTACGACTCGTTTCATGATGTTCAAGAATGGGTGGCCCACTCCTTGCGGCTTTATCGCAAGGGGTGGGTTGCGGACTGGTTATTAATCCTAAACTAAGCCGCTGCCGTTCATCTTCACAGCACTACTTGCCGCCCCGGTACTTGCGTAACTGATCTAAGTCCCATTTGGGAGCCGAATACCTCAGGATGAATCGCTCCTGCCAGAGCGCGCAATCCCGAGACTAGTGTGGGCGCGGGAGTGTTCAAGAGTTCGTCGGAGATGCAATACACCTGCGAATTTCGCACCGCGCTGGTGTTCGTCCAGCCTCTTTCATTAGAATTAGCGATCTTTGCCATTGGTACCCGATCTCCAGCCCCGCACCAGGCGGCGATGATGACTTCCGGATCTTGTCGGGCGATCTCTTCCGCGGAGCACTGTGCTCCTGCCTTGCCCAGAAAGTCACCACCAGCCGCGCGCACCAGTTCAGCCACCCACGGCTGCGATGCGATGATGGGCTTTCCCCATTCTTCGCAAAACACGCGCTTTCTGGGAAGGCTTGCGGTCTGGCGTCGCACCTCTTCGATTGCCTGCTGCATATCGGAAATCACTTTCGTACCCCGCTCCGCAGCTCCGACCGATGCGGAGATCAATGCGATGTCGGTGTAGATGTCGTCCAGCGTGCGCGGCGCCAGACCGAGAAAGCGAATGCCTGCCTTAAGGATTTCCACGACCGCGGATTCCTGGTAGGGAACGGCAGCGATCACGAGGTCAGGCCGGGCGGCGAGAATCTCGCTGGCCTTTGACGTCCACGAGTCGGCGACGATTAATTTATCGACGCCTCGCAACTCGCTTCGTAACGCTGGAACCACGTCGGCGCAGTACCTCGTGCAAGCCACGACGCGATCCAATTCGCCCACGCTAGCCAGAATGACGGTGACGCTCGGTTGAAGGCAGGCAATACGCCGCGGATAAAGCGAGTCGGGCATGGCTCTATTGTAGGGGACGCAAATAGCCGACCGTCGCGCAGAGTCGGATTCGCGTAGCAACTGGATTCGTATCAGGCACACCTTCAGGTGTACCGCAAACGCTTAAGGATGAATCCGCCTTCAGGCGTTGGGTTTCGAACTCCAGGTTCAACACATGCTGACAGTGTGTCCGGCGCATTACAATCTTCGTGTGTATTCTCCCGAACTCCTGGACCACTTTCAGAACCCACGAAACGCAGGCGAAGTCGAAGCCCACGACGCCATCGTGCAATTGGAAAACCCCGCTTGCGGAGACGTTCTTGAACTCACGCTTAAATTAGAAGGCAGTCGCATCGCCGATATTCGCTTTCGTGCCAAGGGCTGCGTTCCGGCGATGGCTTGCGGATCGGCCATCACGGAGTTGGTCAAAGGCAAAAATGTAGACGAAGCCCTGCACGTAAGTAGGGAAGACTTGCTTCGCAAAGTCGGTGGCCTGCCGCAGGCCTCCGCCCACGCCAGCCACCTGGCGATGGACACGCTCGCCGCGCTCTTGCGAAAGCTCCGAGCCGGCATTAATTCGTCGACTGAAAACCTGATTCAGAGACGGGGCAAGACCCGTCTCTACGGGAGAAAGAATTGCGGCTGATAAACCGTCCAGCCGTTGGCGAGCGCGATCCGTTTCAGATCCGGATTGGGGTTGATCGCGAATGGGTGCTTGGACATGGCCAGCATCTCGCGATCCCAAATCGCGTTGCCGAATGCGCAATCAGGCCTGTGGTCGGAAGACGATTTGAGCACGGATCGAATCGCCTTGGACTTGCCGGGTCCGCTGGGAACTCGAATGAGGCGGTCGGTGATCGTGCCGTTCTCGACTGCCACTTCGGCGGCCAGGATGCGGTTTTGCGCGATGCCGAAGCTGCGCATGCCGGAGCGGATGATCCATTGATTCGAAGAAGAGACGGCCCAGACGTCGCATCCGGAAGCGTGCAGGCGCTGCACTAGTTCGCCCATCTCCGGGAAGATGTTGGGGGCGATGGCCCGGGCAAAGAAAGCGTCGCACGCCTGTTGGATCACTTCTTCTTGGAGTCCGCGGTGCATGGTGACCATTTCTCCGCACATTACATCTTCGGCTACTTTTCCCGCTTTATAGTCGGCATAGCGCTGGCGTGCCCATTCCACTATGTCGTCCGACACGAGTCCTTGATTCAGTTCCCAGGAGAAGAAGCCTTCTCCAGCGTCTCCGGACCAGAGCGTGCCGTCGCAGTCGAACGTGGCGACGCGCGGTTTGAGGGTGAGGACGCTTTCTATAAATTCGGATTGAATCGGCGTGAGACGCGTCATGAAATATGGGGCCTGGGCGGGAATTAACTCGACGGCAGAAGCTGTGGCGTCACAGTCAAAGACGCGTACTGTTCCGGAGTGTCCACGTTGACCGCTACCAGCGGGTCGTCCAAGGGAACGTACTCGATCTCGCTCTGGTGCGCGTGTTCGACATCGCGCGCGTTCGACGTTTCGGGAGCCCGCAGGAACGCTTCGAGCATCTCGCGGCCTGCCAGAATGGGATGCCCATGTTTTCCCTGGTATTCGGGGATCGTGGCCCATTTCCTCTGGATAGCGGCTTGCTCATACGCGGCTTCCAGCGTTGCGAGGGTTTCCACACGAACCGGCGGGCGGTCAACGAGCGTGATCATGGCGGCATCGCGGCCACGGTTTAGAACTTCCCGCAGGCCGACTCGCAATGAGCCGAACTGTCCGCGCGCAGGATCGGGATTCACCACCAGCGACGCGCCATTGGCATACACGGCGGGCGACAATGCGGCTTCATTTTTGCCAACTACGACAAAGACTACATCGACGCGGGAAAAGAAGAGCCGTATGGCGGCGGAGAGGAACGTGTCGCCGGACGCCGAGCCTACAGGCTGGGGAGGCCATGGCAGTAGGGCCTTGTCGCGTCCCATGCGTGTGGATTCTCCGGCCGCAAGAATCACTCCGCAAAAAGCCGTCCTCCGCCCCATGAGGGGACGATAACAAACTGCTGTGACTCTGCCAAGGAGAGGAGGCACTCGTCGTTAAGGACGGTGTCACCCGAAGGTCGGGAGCTTGACGAGGTCGTCGTGGGGAACCCGTTCCACCGGGTGTCCAGCCTTGCGCCAGGCACGCAGGCCACCGGTGATTACGTAGACTTTGAATCCTAGCTGCTGTAATTGTTGCGCCACCCGGGCGCTTGTGGCTTCGCGTGCTCAGGTACAGTAGAGATAAATCTCTTGATCCTTGGGGAGGTTTTTGATTTCTTCGACGAGGTTGTTGGGCTCGATGCGAATCGATCCGGCAATGCGTTCGGAGGTAGGCGGCGAGTCCGATGCCAAAGATGACCTCGGCGGCAAAGCCGGCGGAGCGGAGTCCGCGAGTAATGGCGCGGAGCGCATCACTGAAGAGATATCCCGCGATAGCGTACGCTCCCACATAGAAAATCGCGCCGAGGGCATCGAATTGGAGAAAATCTCCCAGTCGCATTTTCATGCTTCCGGCGAGCGGCGGAGACATGGTGTTGATGCCAGGGATGAACTTGGCGAAAAGCAGTGTCTGCTTGCCGCGCCGGTAAAAATATTCGGCCGAGCGGAGAATGCAAGTTTCCGGATTCGCCGAAAGCCGGCACAGAAAGCCGAGCAATGCCCATCCACTGACTCTGCCCATGAAATAAAGAATGACGTCGCCGAAGATCATCGCCAGCACGCCTACGCCGATTACGAGATACAAATGTAGATCGCCATAGGCAGTGACTGCGCCAGCGGTCAGGATGGCGAGCGCGGCGGGCAGTGGGAGACCGACCGCCTCGGCGAGGCACACTACCGCCAAGATTAAGTAGCCATGGTGCGAAATTAGCGAGAGCAAGTCGTTCATACTGGATGCGAGCCCAATCAGTATAACGCTGCCTTTTCGATGCTATTCCGGTCGACCTCGGTGCAAGAACTCCTGCTACAGTGGTACGACTTCAGGAGCTATAAATCTAGGAGGAGTCTTTGTCAACCGTGAGCCGCCGCTATATCAATCTTCCGAATCGCCCTGCAGGACTTCCCTTCAGTGACGGTGTGCTGTTGGGCGACACTTTATATATCTCCGGACGGATCGGCCTCAACCCGGCAACTGGCGAGGCGCCAGAGAGTATTGATGCCGAGATCGAGTTCCTGTTCGCCGGCTTCCAGGCTGTTCTCCGGCACGCCGGCATGACCATGGATGACATGGTATGGGTGCAGATCTATTCGCCGGATGTTTCCTTGTGGCAACAGTTCAACGCTGCGTATGTGAAGCTGTTCTCACGGGAGTTTCCGGCACGGGCGTTTCTGGGATCGGGACCGCTTTTGTTGAATGGGCGATTTGAGATGCTGGGAATTGCGGTGAAGGGCTAGGGGCGAATCCCGAAGTTGCCGTGCAGCAAGCAACTGCCGAGCTTCGCTCAGCTTGGACGGCTGGGGGGCGGCCGTCGCTGCGCGAGCAGTGCCGAGCACTATTTCTCTCTCGCCACTACGAACTCGGGCGCCCACAACAGCGCCCGCTTGATCTCCGAGTCGGGAAATGTACAAATGGCGTTACGCGCTGACTCGGCATACTGGGCAGCTTCTTTGCAGGCATAGTCGAGAGAACCATAATGGTTCAGGATGGTCAGGATGTCGGCGTGCGTGACGCCATTGAATGCGCGGTCGTGCAGGACGGTCTCGATTTGATGGCGCTCGCCGGCGGTGCAGTGCTCAAGCGCATGAATGACGGCCATCGTGGCTTTGCCTTCACGCAGGTCGCTGGCAACGGGCTTGCCCAGCACACTCTCTGAAGCGGTGAGGTCGAGCACATCGTCCACGATCTGGAAGGCTAGACCAAGCTGGCGTCCGTATTGGCCGAGGCGCTCCTCCTCCTGAGTGGTGGCGCCACCAAGGATGCCGCCAACTCGCATGCACACCGAGAACAGGCACGCCGTCTTGCGATAGATCAGATCGAGATGTTCTTGCGGCGAGATCAGCTTGCCGAGCTTCTCCATCTGGAGCAGTTCGCCTTCGACCATCTGCTGCGTCAGTTCGATCAGCGCGTCCAAAATGCGGAAATTGCGCTCCTGCACCGCGATCTTGAACGCCTGCATGTAAAGCCAATCGCCGGCCAGCACGCACATCGAGTTGCCCCACTGCGTGTTGGCGGCGGGACGGCCGCGGCGGAGTTGGGCTTCGTCAATAATGTCGTCGTGGACGAGCGTCGCGGTGTGGATGATCTCGACAACCGTCGCGAGCTTTACCGCGCCATTGCCCTTGTAGCCGAAAAGCTTGGCGGAAAGCAGCAAGAGCGCTGGACGGATTCGCTTTCCGCCGCCGGTGCGCAGGTACTCGCCGATCTCTGTAATCGCCGCAACATTCGAAACGGTGTCACGTCTGAATTGCTCTTCGATGGCGACAATGTCGTCACGGAGGAGGTCGAAGATCTCTTTCCCGTTGATGGAGGTCGTTGCGCTCAATGCCTTCAGTTGCTCCGTTAATTAGTTGCTGTCGTAATTAGTTGCTGCGGTAATTCGTGAACTGCAGATCGATGCCGAAGTCCTGCTGCTTGACCATCGCGATGATTTCCTGCAGCGTATCGCGATCCTTGCTGCTAATCCGCACTACATCGCCCTGGATGGAAGCTTGCGCTTTTTTCTTGGAATTCTTAACCAGTTTCACGATCTCCCGCGCCTTTTCGATCGGGATCCCCTGCTGCAGGGTGATCTTTTGTTTCACCGTGCTTCCGGCGGCTGGTTCTAACGCGCCGTAGGTCAAACCTTTCAGGGGGACACCGCGTTTGACCAGCTTCTGCTGGAAGACGTCGTTCACCGCCTTCATCTTGAATTCATCGGCGGAGTGAAGCATGATCGCGTCTGTGCCTTCCATCGCGATCTGGGACTTAGAGTCCTTCAGATCGAAGCGCGTGCTGACTTCCTTCATCGCCTGCTGGATGGCATTGGCGACTTCCGCGAGGTCGATTTTGCTGACGATATCGAAACTGTTATCGGACATGGAATAAATCCGGTCTCAGGTGTCAGGTCCCAGGTGTCAGGCAAACAGAGGTCCAGCCTTCCGGAAACCTAATACCTGAAATCTCTTTTCACGGATCGCTCACCCCAAATATGTACCCCTGAGGGTAACAGAATAGGCATTATCTGCGAAGACTGGGTGCCGAAGGTGAGGGCAGGCGAGGCCGTGAAGGCAGATCCTTCTCTTCGCCGAGGATGACAAAATCGTGTGAAAACTGCGAGTCAAAGTGTGCGGTCCGCATTGTCCACCGCGAGGCCAAAGAATTTGTAGAAATTCTTGGTGGTTTGTGAGCCTATCTCTTCCGCTGGCAAGCTGCGCAGTTCGCCGATTTGGCGGGCGACTTCCCTCACATACGCCGGTTCATTGCGCTGGCCGCGATGCGGAATTGGCGCGAGATAAGGTGAGTCGGTTTCGATCAGCATACAGTCGAGCGGAACCATTTGAGCCGCGTCGCGGATCGGCTGCGCCTTGGGGAACGTGATGTTGCCTGCAAAAGAAATCAGGAAACCCATGTCCAGCGCGCGTCGCGCATGGTCGATGCTGCCGGTGAAGCAGTGCAAAATGCCGCGCAAACCGGTCGGAATCCAGTGCTCCGCAATCAACGAAAGGCAGTCGTCCCATGCGTTCTCGCTATTGTCGGATGGACGGCAGTGAATAATAATAGGCAACTTCGCCGCCTTTGCCAGCTCCATTTGTTGCACGAAGACTATCTTCTGTATTTCTCTCGATGAGTGATCATAAAAGTAGTCGAGGCCGATTTCTCCCCACGCAATCACCTTGGGATGCCGCGCCCATTGCAGCATTTGGGAATCAGCAACGTCGTTCGCAAGGTTTGCTTCATGAGGATGAATCCCTACACTCGCCCAGATTCGCGGATACTCAGGCTTGCCGTCGTATTCTTCCGCCAGCTTTATACCGCAGTCGGCCGTGTCGGGTCCGTCACCGTTTCCGATGGCAAGGTAGGCTTCGATCCCGTTTTGTTTCGCACGCACCAGCACTTCGTCACGATCGGCGTCGTAGCGATTGCCTTCGAGGTGCGCGTGGGAGTCGATGAACACGGTCGTTGGTCGTTAGTCGTTCGCGAGAACGTGTGGGGACGGGCGCCTCGCCCGTCCAAGCTGAAGATCGGCAGCGCTACTTCAGCCTGGTGCCGAGCGGTACATCTTCCAGAAAGCTTGCCAGCACGGGCTTGCCTCCTTCGGGCGATGCCGCAACGATCATGCCATTGGATTCCAGTCCGCGTAGCTTGCGGGGCGCGAGGTTCGCCACGATCACGACTTTCCTTCCGATCAATGTTTCCGGTTCGTAGGCTTCGGCAATTCCGGCGACCAGTTGGCGCACCTCAGTTCCCAGATCGACTTCCAGGCGCAGCAATTTGTCGGCGCCCTTGACGCGCTCGGCGGTCTTCACCTGCGCCACGCGCAATTCGACTTTCGCGAAGTCGTCAATACTGATTTTGCCATCCGGAATTGCCGCGGCTGGCTTGGCGGGCGCGCTCTGGCTGGCCGACATTGCGGCGGGGGGCCGAGCTTCGCTCGGCTGGACGGGCGAGACGCCCGTCGCCACACTTACACTTGCGCTTTGTTCTTCCATTTGCTGCATCCTTTCTACCGCCGACTTGTCTGCCCGCGGAAACACTGGTTGCACCTCGCCCAACTTTGTGCCGAGGCGCAGCTGTCCCCACTGCAATTGTGTCAGGTCGAATTTCTTAATGTCTCCGAGGCCCATCTGCGCCCAGATCTTCGCGGTGGCGTCGGGGATGACCGGATGCGCGAGCGCGGTTACAATCCGCAGCGCTTCGGCGCTGGTGTAGAGGACGGTTGCCAGGCGCGACCGGCTCTCTTCGTCCTTTTTTTCGTCCAGAGTCCAGGGTTCGTTTTCGACAATGTATTTGTCTACGGCAGCGACCAATCCCCACGCTATTTCGAGCGCGCGAGAGAACTGAAACTGGTCAAATAGTGTACCGTAGTCGGCGATCACTTTTTTTGCGGCGTCCGCAATTGCGGCATCCGCCGGCGTGTGCGCTGTGTGCGAGGGATACGGTACTTCGCCCTTGAAATAGCGCGTGATCATGGTCAGTGTGCGGCTGGCGAGATTGCCGAGTCCATTCGCCAGATCGGAGTTATACCTTGAAATAGCGCGTGATCATGGTCAGTGTGCGGCTGGCGAGATTGCCGAGTCCATTCGCCAGATCGGAGTTATAGCGCTGCACCAGGGCATCGAAACTAAACGATCCATCCTGTCCAAAGACGACTTCGCGCAGCAGGAAGTACCGAAGGGCGTCGGCGCCCAGGACATCCACGATGGTTTCGGCGCGCACGATATTTCCGCGCGACTTCGACATTTTGCTTTCTTCAAACAGCAGCCATCCGTGCGCAACGATGCCCTTGGGCAAGGGCAAGCCGGCGGCGAGCAGAAACGCCGGCCAGTAGACGCAATGGAAGCGCACAATTTCTTTGCCGATCATGTGCACGTCGGCGGGCCAGTACTTGTCGAATTTGGTCGTGTCGTTTGAGCCATAGCCGAGCGCGGTAATGTAGTTCGCTAGCGCGTCGAGCCAGACGTAGATGACGTGCTTGGGATCGTCCGGCACGGGAATGCCCCAGGAGAACGTCGAGCGGCTGATGGAAAGATCGCGCAGGCCGCCGCGCACGAACGAGAGCACTTCATTCCGCCGCGTCTCGGGGCGGATGAAATCGGGCTGCTCGGTGTAAAGGCGGATCAACTGGTCCTGGAATGCCGAGAGTTTGAAGAAATAATTCTCTTCCTTCACCGTTTCCGTGGGGCGGCCGCACTCAGGGCAGGGCGCACCCGGACCGACGGAATCTACGTAGAGTTCGTCAAAAACACAATACTGGCCGGTGTAGTGGCTCTTATAGATGTGGCCGTTATCCTTTATGCGTTTCCACAGAGCCTGCACGCCCTGCTTGTGCCGGTCCGACGTGGTGCGGATGTAGTCATCGTAGGTCAAGCCCATGCGATCCCAGAGCGCACGGAATTCCGCCGAGATTTCATCGGTGAACTGCTGCGGCGTCTTGCCCGCGGCTTGGGCTGCACGCTCGATCTTTTGACCGTGTTCGTCGGTGCCGGTCAGGAACCAGGTGTCATCGCCCAGCATGCGGTGGCGGCGCGCGATAGTGTCGCAGGCGAGCGTTGTGTAGGCGTGACCGATGTGCGGACGCGCATTGACGTAATAGATCGGGGTCGTGATGTAAAACTTTTTGCTCATTAGGATTCGACTTCCGTTTTGTCTCGCCGGATTAAACCTTTACCACAGGGGACACAGAGGATCACAGGGTAAACTCTTTCCTCTGTGATCCTCTGTGTCCCCTGTGGTTCAAGCCTTTGGCTCGCGGCGAAGATACTGCTGGATCGCTTCCTGCATGATTGTCCTGAGCGGCACATGCTGCGCTTCGGCTAGCGTCCGGCAGTCTTCATATTCCGGCGCGTAGTTCGAGACCGTGCCGTTCATATTCGCGATCTTGATGCGCACTGGACCCCAGGTCGTATCCACCGTTTCCCATCGCCGCGAAAGCGTCTGTCGCTGTTCCTCGCGGCGGCGCACACCCAGAGTTGTGGTCTCGGCAAAGATCGTCTTGGTCAAGCGATTGGCATCTTCCATTTTCGCAAGCACCGTGAGCAGCGCCCCGGGGCGGCTCTTCTTCATCTGTACTGGGACGCTGAACACATCGAGCGCTCCTTCCGCCAGTAACCGCTCCATAGCGTAGGCCAGAACCTGCGGACTCAAGTCATCGAGACTCGCTTCGAGCACGGTGATCCTGTCATTCGATGTATTTACTCGCTCTGTCGGCTCAGCTTCTCCAATCGTTATGCGCAACAGGTTCGGGTGCTCGGGGAAATCTCGAGTTCCCGCGCCGTATCCCGACGTTTCGATCTTCATCGCCGGAAACGGCGCAAACCGGGTGCTGAGCGTTCTCACGATCGCAGCGCCTGTGGGGGTCACCAGTTCGACCTGTGGTCCCGACGAATACACTGGTGCATCCCGAAGCAACTTCAGGGTTGCCGGCGCGGGTACGGGGAGCGTTCCGTGTGCGCACTTGACGGTTCCACCTCCGACGTTTAGCGGTGAGCATACCCACTCTTCGACCGCAAGAGATTCCGCTCCCACCGTAGCGCAGACGACATCGACCATGGCATCGACGGCGCCGACTTCGTGAAAGTGGACTTGATCGATGGACGTGCGGTGAATCTCGGCTTCGGCCTCGCCCAGCGTCTCGAAGATTTTGATCGCGGTTGCCTTCGCGTTGCCGCTGATCGTTGCTTTTTCGATAATGCGGCGAATCTCGTTCAGCCCACGACCGTGGTCGTGGCCATGACGATGATGTTCGTGTGAGTCTCCCGAATATGCATGACCATGACTGTGCGCGGGCTCATTGGCTTGATCGTTCTCCTGCCGTTCCCAGAAAACCTCTCGCGGCAGATCTTTTTCGCCATTGGCGTACACATCCACTTTGGTCGCTGAAATTCCGGCCCGCACGACCTTCGATATCTCCAATCGCCCACCGATATCGAGCGCCTTGACCGTGTCTTCCAAAAGCTTTGGAGACACCCCGGCGTCCACCAGCGCGCCTAGAAACATGTCGCCGCTTACGCCGGAAAAACAGTCGAGGTAGGCTATACGCATAAAAATGGTCGTTAGTCGCTGGTCGTTCGTCGTTGGCAACCGCTGCGAGCGACGAGCCGGAAAGCTGGCAGATTGCGGTACTGATGGGTGTTCGGGCTAACGACCGCCGACCGACGACCAGCGATTGACGACCAATCTTTCATCATAGGGAACACTGCCACCTCCGTCAAACCCGCCGCCCGCTGCGAGTTTGTTAGAATCACTGTTCCTTCAATAGGTTAGCAA
>WNFI01692722.1_pt1 | contig 13206 bp, 8 predicted proteins | sample 5400471 | NCBI WGS metagenome assembly WNFI01 (sample SAMN13153348, study PRJNA577476) | soil metagenome | isolation source: 100 cm saprolite on Douglas fir-dominated hillslope | place: USA:California | collected 2013-09-17
CAATGAGGCCAAAGCCAGGCTGCTCTACGACACCATCGAATCGAGCGGCAGCTTTTATTCCTGCCCCGTCGAAAAAGCCTCGCGCTCAAAAATGAATGTCGTCTTCCGCGTAGCGGGGGGAGACGACTCCATCGAAAAAAAGTTCGCCGTCGAAGCCGCCGCGGCCGGATTGGTTGGCACACCCGGCCACCGCTCCGTCGGAGGCATGCGCGTCTCCCTCTATAACGCCGTCACCCTCGAAGCCGTCGAAGCCCTAACCAGCTTCATGCGCGAATTCCAACGCGCCCGCGGCTGAGCACATCAGCATAAGAAACAAAGCGCGCAGAAGGAAGAATTCCCCTGCGCGCTTTGCCGGTCGGACTCGTTCTTAGACGAGGTCGAAGAGCAAAACCTCGGCCTCCTTTACGCCCGTGAGCTCGACGGCTTTTTCGGCGGAGATAGCCGCGCCATCGCCTGTTTCCAGTGGCGTGCCGTTCAGCTTAACGCTGCCTCGCGCTACCTGCACGTACGCGTGCCGATCTTTCTTGAGTTCGTGCTTCACCGTTTCGCCGGCACCAAGCACCGTTGCGTACAGCTCATTGTCCTGGCGGATCTTCACCGAGCCATCCCGCCCATCCGGTGAAGCCACCAGCCGCAGCTTCGCGCGCTTTTCGGCTTCGCTGAAGTTCTTCTGATCGTACGCCGGCTTCAGACCTTGCTTTTCCGGAAGCATCCAGATCTGGTACAGGTGCACCGGCTCTGTCTTGGACGCGTTGAATTCGCTGTGCGCCACGCCGGTACCCGCGCTCATATACTGCACGTCACCTGGCCTGATGATCGACCCATTGCCCATGCTGTCCTTGTGCTCGAGCGCGCCTTCCAAAACGTACGTCACAATCTCCATGTCCCGGTGAGGGTGTTTCGGGAAACCGCCGCTTCCCGCGACTATGTCGTCGTTCATCACCCGCAGCGTGCGGAACTGCACGTGCTCTGGATCGAAGTAATCTGCAAATGAAAATGTGAAATGCGAATCCAGCCAACCGTGGTTCGCGTGCCCGCATTCCTCGCTTTTGCGGATATCCATCATGGCCCACCTCCTGGGCGCTGCAAAGGCATAATACTCGTTATAACGACTATTGTCAAGAGGTATATGTGCCTCTGCGCGACGCTTCCGCGCTTCACCAACTCCTTGAATTGGCGGGCCTTGCGTCGCCCCTGGGCCCGGTTTCCGACGGCCCCCCCTTTTGGTGTACAGTGATAACGATAGCGCCGCAAGCGTTCCGCGGCGTCCGAGGATTTTTCAATGGATTCTCCACTATCGGCAACGACGACGAGAAAACAAGAGGGCTCCCCCACGCCCCGCGAAACGCTCACCATCACCGACAATCGCACCGGCAAGTCCTACGAAGTCCCCGTCACGCACGACACCATCCGGGCCGCCGATCTGCGCCAGATCAAAGTCGACCCCAAAGACTTCGGCATGATGAGCTACGACCCGGCCTTCAACAACACTGCCTCGTGCATCAGCAAGGTCACATTCATCGATGGCGACGCCGGGATCCTGCGTTATCGCGGTTATCCTATCGAAGACCTCGCGGAAAAAAGCACCTACCTGGAAACCGCGTATCTGCTGCTGCATGGCGAATTGCCCACCGCTTCGCAACTGAAGGATTGGACCTACAACGTCACACACCACACCTACATCCACGAGAGCATCAAGAAATTCCTCGATGGCTTCCATTACGACGCCCATCCCATGGGCATGATGATCTCGACAATCGCCGCGCTTTCCACTTTCTATCACGACGCGAAAGACATCTTCAGCGCCGAGTCGCGCAAGAAGCAGACTTATCGTCTGATCGGAAAGGTTCCGACCATCGCGGCATTTTCCTACCGGCACACGCTGGGCATGCCGTATGTCTATCCAGACAATGAGCTCAGCTATCCAGGCAACTTTCTTAACATGCTCTTTCGCACCACCGAGCCTAAATACCGGCCGAACCCGACCCTGGAGCGCGCGCTCGACGTTCTCTTTATCCTTCACGCCGATCACGAACAAAATTGTTCGGCGAACACCATCCGCAGTGTCGGGAGCTCTCACGTCGATCCTTACTCCGCCACGGCCGCCGCGATCGCTGCCCTCTACGGCCCTCTCCACGGCGGCGCCAATGAAGAAGTTCTGCGCATGCTCATGGAGATCGGCTCGATCCACAAAGTTCCCGAATTCATCAAGCGAGTCAAAGCCAGCGAAGTCAAGCTCATGGGATTCGGCCATCGCGTGTACAAGCATTACGATCCCCGCGCCAGCATCATCAAGCGCGTCGCCGATGAAGTCTTCGAACTCATGGGCAAGAACCCGCTCCTCGAAATCGCTCTGGAGTGCGAGCGTATCGCCCTGGAAGACGACTACTTCGTGAAGCGCAAGCTCTATCCCAACGTGGATTTCTACACCGGCCTGATTTATCAATCGATGGGTTTCCCGATGACCATGTTTCCCGTGCTGTTCGCGATTCCGCGCACGTCGGGGTGGATCGCGCAATGGGAAGAGATGCTCCTCGACCCGGAGCAGAAAATCGCGCGGCCGCGCCAGATTTACCTCGGATACGACACGCGCCACTACGTTCCGATCGATGGGCGCAGTTAGGGAACGCGGTATCCACTTCGCTTACCGTCTCCCAGGATGTCCTCGACAATGTCCTTCCGCCGCGTATAGTTGTTTTTAAGATTCAAAGAGAGTTTATATGGCTCAAGTCTCCAACATACCCTCACACCCCGGAGCGCGGCGCCGCAGTCAGCGCGTGCTGATGCAGGTTCCTGTGCGCATACGCGGAAAGGACGCTCCCGGTAAGGACTTCGAGGAATACACCGAAACTCTGGCGATCAATGCCCACGGAGCCTTGGTTTTGCTTAGCGCTCGTCTCACCAGCGGAGGCATGGTGCACATGCGGCACAACAAGACGGAAGAGGAACAGGAGTGCCGTGTGGCGTTCCTCGGGCCGGTGCGCGGCGGCAGGGCCGAGATCGGTCTGGAGTTTACAGCGCCGCGCCCAGCCTTCTGGCGTGTGGCCTTTCCTCCCGAAGACTGGACCTCGAAAAGTCCCGAAGCCCGCACGATTTCCAGCCAACGTGGCTATAAGTAGGTCGTTCTCACCGGTTCCCACCGCTTCCCCTCTTTCCATGAAGGCTTCCAGGCGATTCTTCTGATGTTTGCGAATTCAGACCATGGAGGGGGACAACTCCAAGTTAACCATAACGCTCCCCACCCCCTATGTTTTTCATAAGTGTTGCATCTAAAGGACTTAGAGTTTATGTAAGTGGTTTAGAATCAACACTTGCGGGCATTTCTATAAGTGTTGATTCTAAATGGGTTAGCGAAGAAATGCCGGGACAACTCTCAAGCTGGAAGGGGCGTACACTCGCGGACCGCAGGGCGATTGGTAAACACAGAAATCTCCAGCGGCGGGAATTCAAATTGTTAGGAGGTATTGCCCGAGAAGCGGACTACTTCACCGCCCCAATATACAATAAAATTATCATGTTGTCAACACAAACTCAAGGGTCTATTGGCTTCTGGGCTAGGCAGTGATGCCGCCGAAGCACATGTATTTGATCTCCACGAATTCGTCCATTCCATATTTTGAGCCTTCCCGGCCAAGTCCGGATTCTTTTACGCCGCCGAAGGGGGCGACTTCGGTGGAGATGAGTCCGCTGTTGATGCCGACGATGCCGTATTCGAGGGCCTCGGCAACGCGCCAGACGCGGGCGATATCGCGTCCGTAAAAGTACGCGGCCAGTCCAAACTCCGTGTCATTCGCCAGTGCGATTGCTTCCGCTTCCGTCTTGAAACGAAATAAAGGCGCCACCGGGCCGAAGGTTTCTTCTCGTGCCACGGCCATTTGGGGCGTGACCTCCGTGAGCACGGTTGGCTCGAAGAAGCGCCCGCCCAAGGCATGGCGGCGCCCTCCCACGAGCACTTTTGCGCCTTTCGATTGCGCGTCGCGAATGTGACTCTCCACCTTTTGAACGGCGGCGTCATCAATCAACGGCCCCTGTGTGGACCCGGCTTCGAGACCGGGGGCGGGCTTGAGAGCTTTGACGGCGGCGGCAAGTCTGCCCGCGAAAGCATCGTAGACGCTTTCCTGAACGAGCACGCGATTGGTGCAGACGCAAGTCTGGCCGGTGTTGCGATATTTAGAAGCGATCGCGCCTTCGACGGCGGCATCCAAGTCGGCATCGTCAAAAACGATGAACGGCGCGTTGCCACCCAGCTCGAGCGAAAGCTTCTTAACTGTTCCGGCGCACTGAGCCATCAGGATCTTTCCAATTTCGGTCGAACCGGTAAAAGATAGTTTGCGCACGATGGGATTGGAAGTCAGTTCGCCGCCAATCTCCGTTGCCGAGCCCGTCAAAATATTGAAGACGCCCTTGGGAACGCCGGCGCGCTCCGCCAGCTCGGCCAGCGCGAGAGCCGAGAAGGGAGTCTGCGAAGCGGGCTTCAGCACAACCGTGCAGCCGGCGCCGAGCGCCGGTCCCGCCTTGCGCGTGATCATGGCCAGTGGAAAATTCCAAGGAGTGATGCACGCGACGACGCCAATGGGCTGCTTGATGACGACGATTCTTTTATCTGCTTGATGCTGCGGGATGGTGTCGCCGTAGATGCGCTTGGCTTCTTCGCCGAACCATTCCAGGAAAGCGGCCGCGTAAGCAACTTCCCCCTTCGATTCAGCCAGCGGCTTTCCTTGCTCCAGGGTCATGAGCCGGGCCAAATCCTCCTGGTTCTCCACCATCAGATCGAACCAGCGACGAAGAATCGCGGCGCGTTCCTTGGCCGTTTTCTTACTCCATGCGGGGAAGGCGCGGTTTGCCGCCTCAATCGCTCGCCGAGTTTCCAGGCCACCCAGTTTGGGGACTTTGCCAATGATTTCACCCGTTGCCGGATTGTCGACACCGATGGCCTGGCCCGAGGCCGCTTGGATCCATTCTCCGTCGACGTAGCACGCTTCACGAAAGAGCCGAGCATCTTTGAGTTGAGAGCCTGCGCGTTCAACTTTTGTGGCCATTGTCTGCATGATCGACTCCTGACACTTCGAATGGGCTAAGGACACCCAGAGTTAGTTTAGCGCGTCTCCACGCTCAGATGAATGACTACGCGTGAGAAAGGGCCGCTTGCTTGTGTTCCGCAACGGACGCGAGCGCGGACTCGATCACGCCCAAACCTTCGTCGAGCTGCTCGTCGGTAACCACAAGCGGCACGAGGATGCGTATGACGTTGTTGTAGGTTCCCGCGGTAATGGTGATGAGACCGTGCTCGTAGCAATACTTGGTGATCTCCTTGGTCTCGGAGTCCGCAGGCTCGCGTGTCCGTGCGTCACGCACCAATTCAATAGCGCACATGCCACCCAAGCCGCGGACGTCACCGACCAGAGGCCATTTCTTCTGCCAGGCTTGGGCACGCTGTTCAAAATGCTTACCGATTGATGTGGAACGCGCGAGCAGGCCGTCTTTTTCGATCGTTTCAATCGCGGCGAGCGCCGCCGCGCACGAGGCAGGGTGCCCGCAGAACGTGCCGCCGCGAGAGCCCGCGCCGGGTGCCTCCATGATTTCGGCGCGACCCGTGACCGCGGCGATGGGCATGCCTCCGCCGAGCGATTTCGCCATAGTAATCAAATCAGGCTCAATCCCGAAATGCTCCGAGGCGAACCATTTGCCGGTGCGGGCCACAGAACGCTTAAAGGCGTCTTCCAGGTAATGTGCGAAGGTTTCCGCCGTCGCTCCTTTTTCGCCCCGGTAGGCATAGGCGAAAGGAATACGGTAGATGTCGCTGGCGAAGGGCTCGAAGCCGGCTTTGTAAGGATGCGTCTTGCTGGTTAGCGACATTGCGAGCAGCGTGCGGCCATGGAAGGCGTCCTCAAAACAAATAACCGCAGGCCGCTTTGTGTAGGCGCGGGCGATCTTGACGGAGTTCTCGATGGCCTCGGCGCCGGAGTTCAGAAGGATGGTTTTCTTCGGAAAATTGCCGGGCGCCAGCGCGTTCAGTTTTTCCGCCACGGCAACGTAGCTTTCGTAGGGAGTGACGGCGAAACAGAGATGCAAGTGCTTCTCGAGTTGTTCCCCGACCGCGGAGAGCACGCGGGGAGAACGGTGGCCGATATTGAGGCAACCGATGCCTCCGGCGAAATCGAGATAGCGATTACCATCGACATCCTCGATGGTGGCGCCGTCAGCTCGTGCGGCGAAGACCGGCGTGGCATTCGAAGGACCGCGTGGAATGGCAGCCTCGCGGCGGGCCATCAGCGCGCGGGACTTCGGGCCGGGTATTTCGGTGCGAATCTGAATCGTAGACATTTTTGTTTTTCCTTGCCTGGAAATCTAATACCACCCGATGGGCGTCTCATCAAGATTTACGAACACCTGTTTGGTTTCCAGATATTCCTCGAGACCCCAGGGACCTAGCTCGCGGCCAAAGCCGGACTGCTTGTAGCCGCCCCAGGGCGCCTCGACGTAAGTCGGCTGCATGTGATTGACCCACACGATTCCGGCGCGCAGCGACTTCACGACGCGGAAGGCCTTGTAAATGTCGCGCGTCCAGACCGCAGCCGCGAGTCCGTAAGGCGTGTCGTTGGCGATGCGAATGGCCTCCGGCTCGCCTTCGAACGGAATGACCGAAGCGACGGGTCCGAAAATTTCTTCACGAGCAATGCGCGCGCTGTTATCCACGTCATAAAAGATGGTGGGCTCGACATAGTAACCCTTCCCGAACTGCTTGGGCTGCCCGCCGCCGACCGCGACCTTGGCTTCCTTCTTGCCGAGTTCGAGGTAGGTGCTGACGCGGTCAAACTGCTCCTTGCTGACCAGCGGGCCCATTTTCGTTTCGCGGTCAAGCGGCGCGCCGACCTTGATGCGCTTGGCTTTTTCCGTCATGGCTTCGACAAACTTCGGGTAGATTTTTTTTTCGACGAGGATGCGGCTGCCCGCGGAGCACACTTCGCCCTGATTGATGAAGACGCCGAAAAGCGCGCCGTCCACGGCCGCTTCCCAATCTGCGCCATCGAAGAAAATGTTGGGAGACTTGCCTCCGAGCTCCAGGGTGACGCGCTTGAGCGTGTCCGCCGCGCTCTTGACGATTATTTTTCCGACAGCGGCGCTGCCCGTGAAGGCGATTTTGTCCACGCCGGGATGGGCTACAAGTGCGGCTCCCGCCGTCTCGCCAAACCCATTGACGATGTTGATCACGCCGGGGGGAAAGCCCAATTCTTCAAACCAATTGGCGACTTCCATCATGGTAAGAGGCGTTTGCTCGGCAGGCTTGAGGACGCAGGTGCAGCCCGCGGCGATTGCCGGAGCCAGCTTCCAAGAAGCCATGACCAGCGGATAGTTCCAGGGAATGATCTGCCCGGCAACGCCCACGGGTTCACGCAGAGTAAAACTCAGCGCATTCGCGGGAACCGGATTGACGTGCCCCAGAACTTTGTTTGCGAGGCCGGCATAATATTCGAAACAGATTGCGGCATCGGCGATGTCGTACTCCGCCTCAACAATCGGCTTGCCCGAATTGCGGCACTCCAGCTCGGCAAGAGGCGCGGCGTTCGCCCGGATTTTTTCAGCGAGCTTGTAGAGAAGGCGGCCGCGCTCGGCCGCGCTGGTCTGCCGCCAAGGGCCGGAATCAAACGCCGCCCGCGCGGCTTGCACGGCGTAATCGACGTCTGCTGCCGCGCCCGAGGCAACATTTGCGATCACTTCTTCGGTAGAAGGATCGTAGACGGGAAACATCTCACCGGAGGAACTCTTCACCCACTGTCCATTGATGTAGTTTGGATAAGCCCGAACGATTGTTTTCACACTGCTGGACATAACTGCCTCCCGAACTCAAAGTGCGGTCGCCGCCGCCAGTTTCCGCGCGGCCTTGCGCCTGCCGTAAACAAAAAAGAAAAACGCAGCCAGACCGATGAAAAACAACGTGCCCCCGAACATCCAGATTTCGTAAGAAGCGAGCGACTTAATTTGCTGCGCCGGGAAAAACGCCAGAGCGATTCCGAGACCTGTGGTTGTGAATCCACTGAAGCCGGCGAGAATCAGCGTTGCTTTGCCGTAACGCCCTCTTGCAAAGGAATCGCTGGAGGCGATTTTCAGCAGCGCGCCGAACGTGTAAAGAAATGGGATTAATTGAAGCACGACGGCGAGGGACAGCAACTTCTGAAACGTTTCCTGCACTCCCGCGCGCGTAAAAGAGAAATTGATCACCACCAGAATCAGCGAGACGGAAGCGTGGACGATCAGCGCGGCGTACGGCGTGGCGTATTTCGGGTGAATCTTGCCAAGCCATGCGGGCATATAGGAATCGAGGCCCGCCACAAAGGGAATTCGCGCCGAACCGCCAAGCCATGCGGAGCCAATTCCCGCAATCGAGATGCTCAACAGGAATGCAAAGGGCGCGACCATCCAGCTAACCCCAACCCGATTGGCCATGTGGCCGACGGCCTGCACAATGCCTTGCAGAACACTGATGTCGTTCTTGCTCACGGCGATAAGAAGCGTCAGCGTCGCTCCGATATACAGTAATCCGGACAGAACGCCGCCCCAGGCGACAGCTCCGGGTAAAGTTTTTTGAGGGCTCTCGATTTCATCGCCCATGACCGAGGCGAGTTCCAAACCTACGAGGCCGAAACAGATCACGCCGAATGAATTCAGAACAAATCGAGGGTTTGCCGGAATCCGGAAATCCGCCGTCGTCACCGATGTGCCGAACCGCAGCCAGATCATCAGTCCCAGACCGATAAGGACGGCCGCGGCGAATCCGGTCCCGATCGCGCCGAGATTGTTGAGCCACTTCCCGACGCCAAGACCAAGAATGTTCAGCGCCACCAGCAGGAAGAGCAGTACCAGGGAAGCCGTTAACGTGAAGGATTTGTTGTCCGCGAGCGATTCATGCCCGGCTCCCAGAACAAACACGAACACGCCTACGAAATAAAGCATTATGGTTGGCACGTACATCATGTTGTTCGTCCAATAGCACCAGCCGGATAGAAAACCGTGGAAGTCCCCGAATACTTCCTTGGCCCAGAGATACACGCCGCCTTCTCCTGGGTAACGATGTGCAAGCTCAATCACGGCGATGCCTTGCGGCCAGAAGAAAAGTGCGAGCGAGATAATCCACAGCCAGACCGTTACGCCACCGTTGGCGGCGATGGACGGAACGACGTTGAGATTGAAAACGGCCACGACAAAAAGGAGGACGAGGTCCCACCGGCCCAGCACGCGGCGCAGGTGCGGCGCTTCTTGCACCGCCGGCGCGGTGATGACCTCGTTCGCCAAGTTTGATCTCCCTCTGGTTTCGCGGCGCGGGGTTGCCGATGACTGAAAAAGCAAGCAGGCAGGGCTGCAGCCCGGCCCTGCAGGGCGCTCTTAGTGGCTTGCTGCCCCAACAAACGCGACGCCGCGTTCCTGCTGCGCGTGCGCCAGCGCCGGAGCGATTTCCTCAAAAACTGCGAGGTGCCTGTCGATGTCCGCTTCCGTGTGCTGAACGGAAATGGTCCACTGTTCATCCCACCAATAGGGCTGAGCCAGCACGCCGCGATTGACCATGGCGAACCAGTAGTGGCGCCAGAGGTCGACGTCAATCTTGGTCCAGTCGCGGTAGTTGCGAATTTCCTGCGCGTAGAGCATCAATGCGCCGTTGACGCCGGCGCTGGCGACGTAGGCTCGCAGGCCGGACTTCTTGACGATGGCACGATAGCCTTCCGTCAGCTTCTTGCTGAGCTTGCCAACATGCGCATAATTTTCGCGCGTGAGAACCTCGCGGAAGGTTGCGAGACCCGCGGCCATGGCCACTCGGTTGGTGTTGTAAGTGCCGCCGTGGAAGACCTTGTGCTGCGTAATGAGATCCATCACCGCGCGGCTGGCGCCGAAGGCACCGAGCGGCAAGCCGCCGCCGATGGATTTCGCCAGGCAGATGATGTCCGGCTTCACGCCGAAAAATTCGCTCGCGCCGCCCCAGGCCAGCTTTGCACCGGTTTTGACTTCGTCGAAGATCAGCAGCGCGCCGTTCTTGTTGCAAATGTCGCGCAGCCCCTGGAGGAATCCGGGCTGCGGGAGGCACAAGCCGACGTTCATGAGGATGGGCTCGAGAATGATGGCGGCGATCTGTCCGGGATACTGCTTAAAGCGCTTTTCGACGCTGTTCAGATTGTTAAAGCTGGCAACGACCACGTTTTCTAGCGATGCCTTCGGCACGCCTCCGCCACCGGGAACAGAATTCGGCGCGTCCGGGTCTCCATACTCTTCCGCCTTGGGCTTGACGCTGACGAGCGCGGTGTCATGCAGTCCGTGGTAGGAGCCTTCGAACTTCAGGATTTTGTCGCGGCCCGTGGCGGCGCGCGCGATGCGGCAGGCATGCATTGTGACTTCCGTTCCGCTGGAGCCGAAGCGCACCATCTCCACCGGATAACGCTTGCAGATTTCTTCCGCAAGCTCCCATTCCTGCTCGTGCGGCATGCCGAAGGTGGTTCCTTCATGCAGCTTCTGTTCGACGGCCTTCACGACGGCGGGATGGCAATGCCCGGCCATTAGCGCGCCGAAACACAGGTTGTGGTCGATGTATTCGTTGCCGTCAACGTCGTGAATGCGGCTGCCTATTCCATCCTTCACAAAAAGCGGATAGGGCTCGTAGTGGCGGTAGTTGCTGGCGACTCCGAGCGGGATGCGATCCAGCGCCCGCTTGTGTGCCGCCGCCGATTTCGGGGTGCGCTTTTCGTAGCTGGCAATTTCCTTCTGTAGTGCATCGTGCATTAGAGTGCTCCGTGATGGCAGGTCTGTTCCCTGCGGTCAGTGTGCGCGAGGAAAATTCCCTGAACTGCTGCTCTCGATTTTATCAGAAATGCAAGGGCGCGGCCCTCGCGACCCGCGCCCTTAGAAGCCTCTTGATTGCCTCCGAGCGCTTTTTGATGGCGCCCTAGAAAACCAGCTTCAGCGCGAACTGGATCGCTCTTGGATCTCGTGCACGCTTCACGCGGCCAAAATCCAGGCCATCGGCCGGATTGCCATCGGGCGAAAAAAACTGCGCATGGTTCCATGCGTTAAAGAACTCCGCGCGGAATTCAGTGCGCAACTTCTCCGAGATGGGCGTGGATTTCAGGATCGCCAGATCGGATTCACTGATTGCCGGCCCGCAACAAATGGTCCTCGGGGCGTTTCCAACCGTTCCCAGAGGCTGAAGCGCAAACCCGTTGGGGTCGAAGCCCGCATGAATCGGCGCGCATGGCACAGGGCCCGTCAAGGGGGTGTTCGGTCCAGCATTGGGGCCGGTGCCGAACGCGCACGTTGTGCCGTTCCGCGGGTTCAACTTGTGAAACGGAAAAACGACATTCGGCTCGCCCACAGTCTCAAAGTCAAAGCCGCTGCCGTCCAATAGTTCTTGATCGTTCGTAACCAGTGACGAACTCGAAGAGAGTCCCAGCCGAATTGGAAACCCGGTCTGGTAGGTGATAATTCCGGAAGTGGCCCAACCGTTGACCAGTTTACCCGTGTAACCGGAGTGCGCGGGGACCGGCAGTTCCCAATAGTAGCTAAAGACGAAGCGGTGGCGAGCATCAAACAAGGAGAGCGAGCGGCTGAGCCTTGGAGTGAATGGGTTTTGGATCTCCTCGAAGCTGGAAGAATCGTCGATCGATTTGCTGAAGGTATAGGCGCCCTGGAATTGCAGGCCGCGCGAGAAATGCTTTTCCAGCAACAGTTGCAGCGAATTGTAATTTGAAAATCCGAGCGTATTCTGGGAATAGGTTGGGCCGAACACGGCCGTTCCGTCGGGCGGGCAATTATTGCCGGTGAGCGGATCGCAAAAAGGCGAAGAATTGGGCCGGATTCCAACAAGCGTGACCGGAGTGCCTCCTGCTGCCCCCACTATCGTACACGCAGCCGGAGCGCTGACGAGAGGATTTGCCGGGCAGGGAATGTTCGGACCTCCAGGCGTCGTTGGCGACGTATACGGCAAGTGGAAGGTCGTTCCCGCCGGCAAAGTGAAGAAATAGGGACTATCCTCAAGGAATGTGTTACATCCTTGGGTGGAAGTGGGCAAAAACGCGCCCTTAGGCAAATTGAACAGATCGAGGCACGTCTGGGGATTGCCAGGATTAATATCGCGAGTAGCTAGCAGCCTGTGTCCCTGGGAGCCCACATAACCGACCTGAAGAAGAATGTTGCCCGGCAACTGGCGCTGAATCGTCAAGTTATATTGCTCGGAGTATTGCGTACGCAGGTGCGGCTGGAAGTCGCCGAACAGCAAGATTGGCCGGAAGACGGAGAAGTCGACTGGTTGGGTAGGAGTAGGGCTTAGAACGCCGTTGAACGGGTTGGGCGAGACGCCCCCACTTTGCGAGACGAAGGGGGCTTGCAACAGCGGATTGGACAAGCTGGAGCTACCGCCAAACGGCGGCTCGGCGCTGAACTGCTCGAGTACGAGTTGTTCGACGGGGTTGTAGAAGATTCCATAGCCCAACCGGACACTCGTCTTGCCGGGGCCGCCAGTCAGCTTCGCGAGCGCCCCGTCCTTTGAGCCCGGGCTCCAGGCCAGTCCGATGCGCGGAGCGAAGGCATGGTAATAGGTTTCCGTAAGCCCTCGCGGAATCCCCTTGTCGCCGGGTACCACCAAGCCCAGTGGGAAAACGGACTCCTGCGGAGTGCCCGGCGCGCACGAGAGGCCCTGTGCATAACCCGTGGTGGCAGAACCGTTCGCAGAGATCTGGCACGGGAAAACCGTGTCCGCCTGGCCGGGACGGAAAGTCTGCACGCGGTTGCGCTTGTCATAGATCGGGGTATTGAGCTCCCACCGCAGGCCGTAGTTCAGCGTCAAACTAGGCTTAATTTTCCAGCTGTCCTGCGCGAAGAGATAAACCGAAGATGCCCGGACGTTTTCTCCCTGCGCCGAACCCTGAGCATACGAGGCCGGCAGGCCCAGGAAGTAGTCCGGGAAGAAGTCAGCACCTCCGAGAGCATTTGGGGAGCCGCTGCCGAAGGTGTAAAATCCGTTCACTTCGAAAATGAGCATCTGATCAAACCGCACCCGGCGCACATCACCGCCGAATTTCAGGCTGTGCTTGCCGATCACTTTGCTGTAATTGTCCGACCACTGGAAGCTATTCCCAACTTGAGGCAGCTCGCCTTCGAAATTGTTGCCGATAGTGAAGCCGCCCGCGACAGTGATAAACGGCACGCCTTCGCGGGTCGCGCCCAGGT
>WNFI01177134.1_pt1 | contig 13205 bp, 11 predicted proteins | sample 5400471 | NCBI WGS metagenome assembly WNFI01 (sample SAMN13153348, study PRJNA577476) | soil metagenome | isolation source: 100 cm saprolite on Douglas fir-dominated hillslope | place: USA:California | collected 2013-09-17
CATGACGCTCCGGGTCGGGCCCGGTCTCGATGCCGGTGACGTGGACTACACCGCCGAGGTCGCTGCCCGCTCCCTGGCCGACGGCCACCGCCATTCCCTCGTCCCAGCCAGCGGGACCGCCGTGATAGACCAGCCGGTCGCCCTGGAACTCGCCGGCCCGCCGCTCCCGCCGGGGATCTACCGCCTGGAGGCCAGGGTCGTCATCTACGGCCACGGTCATCAGCCAGGCGACAGCCCGCTGGGCCGGAGCCACGTCCTCGGCGACCTGGTCCATGTCGCGCCACCGCGCCCATCAGCCACAGGCCACCCCGCCCGCCATCCGAACGCTGCCGGTAATCACGAGGTGACTATCCGCTGAGGGCATTTCCTGACCTGGCGCATGCCCACGCGCAGCACCCGGCGGGGGAAGAAACCGGCGGCCAGAACCAGGACATACCCGCGGAGGCCCGGTCTCACGGGTTGATACCGCTACGGTTGCGCGGCGGCGCGGGCCTCGGCGAGCAGGTCGGCGATCGGCCGGCCAGTGCGGGCCGCCGCGGCGCGCACGTCGTCGTATTCGGGCTGCACGTTGACGATCCGGCCTCCCAGGCGGCCGCGCTTGACGCTGATGGCCACGCCGGCGACCGGCACGTTCACCTCGTCGCGGGAAAGCGAGCGGCGCTGCACCGGGGAGATCCGCACGCCGAGCGTCGTCGTCTGCTCGAACACGGCACGGCATACGACGTCCAGCCGGTCGGCCTCCACCAGCGCGCTGAGAACCTGGCCCGGGCGGCCCTTGCGCATCAGCGCCGGCGTGCACCAGGCGTCGGCCGCCCCGGCGCTGCGGAGGGCTTCGAGCACGTCGGGCCACAGCCGTGGATCGAGGTCGTCGATCGTGGCGTCGATCCGGCACATATCCGCCAGGGCCCACTCAGGCGCGCCTGCGGGATCGCCGACCATCACCCGCAGCACGTTCGGGTGTCCTTCGGGGTCGGCTCGCCCGGCGCCGACGCCCACGGCGCGCGGGACGCAGTCAGGTGCCGGTCCCCAGCTCGTCGCGAGCGTGGCCAGGAGCGCGGCGCCGGTGGGCGTGCACAACTCCATCGCCGCGGGATGCGCACGCAGCGGGGCTTCGGCTTCGATGAGCAGCTCGAGGGTCGCCGGCGCCGGGACCGGAAGGATCCCGTGCGCCGTCTGGGCGGACCCGAAGCCGACGGCCACGGGAGACACCACCCGGGTGGGCGAGCCCAGCAGGTCGAGCGTGTGCAGGGCCAGCGCGCAGCCGACGACGTCGGCAATGGCGTCCAGCGCGCCAACCTCGTGGAAGCTGACCGCGGACACATCCACGCCATGAACGCGCGCCTCGGCCCGGGCCAGCCGCTCGAACACCGCCTCTGAGAAGTCGCGCACCTCGTCGGGCAGCCCGGCTCCAGACACCAGAGCGATGATGTCGGCGAGGTGGCGCGTCACCGTGCTCGGCGGCGCGTGCACGGTGGCGTGCGCGGCGCGCAGGCCGTGCCGGCGCACCGGGCTGACCGTCACGTCCACGGGCTCGGTGCCGATGCCGCGCAGCCCGGCCCGCACCACGGCCAGGTCGGCGCCCGCATCCAGCAGGGCCGCGAGGAGCATGTCACCCGCGGCGCCGTTGCCAGCATCGACCCACAGGGTTCTCACCGTGCCTCCCGGCTCCCGCGCCCGCCCGCGATGGCGCGGGCAATTCGGGCGGCCGCCACCCCGGCACCGAACCCGTTGTCGACATTCACGGTGAGCACGCCGGGCGCGCAGCTGTTCAGCGTGGCCAGCCAGGCGGTGAGGCCGTCGAGGTGCCAGCCGTAGCCGACGCTGGTTGGCACCGCGATCAGCGGCAGGCCGGTCAGGCCGCCTAGCACCGAGGCCAGCGCCGCCTCCATGCCCGCGACCGCTACCACCACGTCGGCCGCGGCGATGCGGTCGGTCTGCGCGAGCAGCCGGTGCAGGCCGGCGACCCCGACATCGGCGATCACGTCGGGCTCGGTGCCGAAGACCCGGATCGTGGCGGCGCACTCGCGGGTGACTGGCAGGTCGGAGGTCCCGGCGGCGACCACGGCAACGCTCCCCCGCGGCGGCGGGCACTGCCCGACCACCGCGAGCCTGCCCACGGTGTCGACCTCCGCGTCCGGCAGGTGCGCCGCGCACGATCGCAGGGCGGCCGCGGACAGCCGGGTGGCAAGGATCGCGCGCCCCGGGTGAGCCTCCCGCAGCGCCCGCAGCGCCGCGACGACCTGGCGCGGGGTCTTGCCCACGCCGAACACCACCTCCGGGTCGCCGGTGCGCTCGGCCCGGTCAACGTCCAGGCGTGCGAAGCCGAGATTGACGCTTGAAGGCGGGTCGTCGTTTCCTGGGCTGACAGAGGCGGCAAGGATCCCGCCCGGCTCGCCGTGTATCCCGCGAGCCGGCGGAGCCCCGCCCGCCTCCCATGCCCCCTTCACTGGCGCCGCCTTCCCTCGTCGCTCGTCCCTCGCTCGTCAGCTCGCGGAGCTTGCTCCGCAAGCCGACTTTGAAGGGGGGTCGTCCCCGCTTGGCCTTTGGCTAGCAGAGTCCAGGCGGCGGCGCGCCCCGCCGGCTCGCTGCGCGATATGGTCATAAGTCCTCGCATCCTCGAGCGACGGGGGCCGAAGGTGACGGACAGCACGGATAGCGATGACGTGGCATCCATGGCCGGGCGGCTGCTGGCGGAGCTGGCGGGTTATGGCCGGTCGCTGGTGGCTTTCTCCGGGGGTGTCGATTCTAGTGTCGCGCTGGCGGCGGCCGTCCGGGCGCTCGGCCCCGGTGAGGTGGCGGCTGTCACCGCGGTCTCGCCATCGCTGCCCGCCGCGGAGCTGGCGGCGGCCAGGGCGTTCTGCGCCGCGCTCGGCGTCGCGCACTACGCGCCGGCGACCAGCGAGCTCGACGTGGCGGACTACCGGCGCAACGACCCGCGCCGGTGCTATTTCTGCAAGAGCGTGCTGCTGGACGCCGCGCGCGAGGTGGCCGCGCGGCACGACTTCGCGGCCGTTGTCACCGGAACCAACGCCTCGGACGTGACCGCGGGGTTCCGGCCGGGGATCCGCGCCGCGGCCGAGCGCGGTGCCCGCACTCCGCTCGCCGATCTCGGCCTGACCAAGCCGTCGGTCCGCGCCATCGCGCGGCTCTGGCAGCTGAGTACCTGGGACAAGCCCGCGGCGCCGTGCCTGGCCAGCCGTGTGGCCTACGGCATCACGGTGACCCCGGCCCGGCTGGGCCGAATCGAGCGGGCCGAGGCCGCCGTGCGCAGCCGCCTGCACGCAGGTGGCCGTGCGGTCCGCGACCTGCGAGTCCGCGACCTTGGCGAGAAGGTACGGCTCGAACTCGATGCGGAGGCCGTGAGCCAGGCACGCGGCGACCCCGACCTCCTCGGCGCGATCCGCGCGGCCGGTTTCGGCGGGGTGCCGATCGACGTCCGGGCGTTCCGCACCGGCTCGCTGAACGAGCTACTGGACGACCCGCAGCGCTGGCGTGACGCTTGACCTCCCCCGACCGGGGCGGCTCTGTGCCCCACGCCGACGCATAAGCCACGCTTGGCGGCAACCCCGGCTGTTGCCGTACATTCCGCCGTGATAGGGAGGGCTTACCGCATTTGCGCGGCGAGGAGGCAGGTGTCAGGTCAGCGTGAGTTCCGCCCGCTGGACGGGGTGCACGTCCTGCTGACGGGCGGCACGGGGTTTCTCGGGCAGGCGATGCTCGAGAAGCTGCTTTCGGCGTACCCAACGGTCCGGGTCTCGCTGCTCATCCGGGACCGGCGCGGCGCGCCGGCGGCGCGGCGCATGCAGACCCTGCTGCGAAAGCCCGTCTTCCGGCCGTGGCGAGAAGCCGCCGGTGAGGGCGAATGGCAGCGGGTCGTCCGCGAACGGGTCAGCGTCATCGAGGGTCATCTCGGCGACAGCGCCCTTCCCACCCTCCCCGGTGACATCGACGTGGTCATCCACGCGGCCTCTACCGTGTCCTTCGACCGGCCTATCGACGAGGCGTTCGCCACCAACGTCTCCGGCGTCGTCACCCTGTACGAGGCGCTGGCCGCCGCTGGCGCGGATCCGCACGTCGTGCACGTCTCAACGGCGTACGTGGCCGGCGTGCGCAAGGGCGTGATCCTGGAGGAGGCGCTCGATCACGCCGCCGACTGGCGCACCGAGCTGGCGAGCGCCCAGGCCGTCCGGGCCGAGGTCGAGCGTGACTCCCGGCGGCCGGAGACGCTGCGGAAGATCTCCGCGCAGGCCCGCGCCGAGCACAGCAAGGCCGGTCCGCAGTCGGTGGCCCGGTCCGCGGAGGACGCCCGGCGCGACTGGGTCGCCCGGCGCATGGTCGAGTACGGGCGCTCCCGCGCGCAGAGCCTGGGCTGGCCGGACGTTTACACGTTCACCAAGGCGCTCGGCGAGAGGGTCGCCGAGGAGCTGTGGGCCGGGGCCTCCCGCCGGCTGTCCGTCGTCCGGCCCGCGATCGTTGAGAGCTCGCTGCGCCATCCGTATCCGGGATGGATCGACGGGTTCAAGATGGCCGACCCGCTGATCATCGCCTACGGCCAGGGCATCCTGCCCGAGTTTCCTGGCCTGCCCGACAGCGTCCTCGACATGATCCCCGTCGACCTGGTGGTCAACGCCATGCTGGCGGTCGCCGCCGCCGCACCCGAGCCCGGCCGACCGGCCTACTTCCATGTTGGCTCGGGCTCGCGCAACCCGCTGGCGTACCGAGGCCTGTACGAGAACGTACGGGAATATTTCCGCCGGCACCCGATGCCCGCTGGCGGCCGGGGCCACGTGCGGGTGCCCTCCTGGCGCTTCCCCGGCGGCGACCGCGTCGAGCTGATGCTGCGCAGCAGCGAGCGGGCGGCAGCGCTCGCTGGGCGGGCCCTGCTGCGGATGCCCGGCTCGCAGCGGACCCAGGACTGGATGAGCGCGCTGCTGCGCCAGCAGTCCGACCTGGAGTTCCTGCGCCGGTACTCGGTGCCCGGCTACGGCCGGCGGGGCGGCAGCCGCGCCGCCAGCACGAGACCACCGGAGCTGCCAGAGCGCGCCGACGTCGCTGCGGTATTCGATCTCGAGGGCACCGTGGTCGCATCCAACCTCGTGGAGTCCTACCTGTGGGCACGGCTCTCAACGCTGCCCCGGTCCCGGTGGGGCGGCGAGCTGGCCGGGCTCGCCGCGTCGCTGCCGCGCTACCTGCGGGCCGAGCGGCGGGACCGGGGAGACTTCATCCGCGCGTTCCTGCGCCGCTACGAGGGCGCGAGCGAGGCAGAGCTCCGCGGCCTGGCGGACGACGTCCTCGGCCAGGCGCTGCTGCAGCGGGTCATTCCCGAGGCGGTCCGCCAGGTCCGCAGGCACCGGGCCGCCGGGCATCGGACGATCCTGATCACCGGCGCCATCGACGTACTCGTCCGGCCGCTGGCCGGGCTCTTCGACGAGGTGGTGGCCAGCCGCATGCACACGAGCGGCGGCGTGTTCACCGGCCACCTGGCGGCGCCTCCGCTCGTCGATGAGGCCCGCGCCGCCTGGCTGCAGCGCCATGCCCGGGAGGCCGGCCTCGACCTCGCCGGATGCTACGCCTACGGCGACAGCTACTCCGACCGGCCGCTGCTCGAGCTGGTCGGCCATCCCGTCGCCGTGAACCCCGATCCAGCGCTCTATGTGCACGCCAGGCGGCGGGGCTGGCCGGTGCGGAACTGGGGCGCGCACGTCCGCGGCGCCGCGGACGCGCTGCTCGACACGGTGGCGGTGAGGCCGCGATGATCCTCGCGCTGGAGTACCACCGCTCCCCCGGCCGGTATCTCGCGGCGCGCGGGCTGACCGCGACCAAGGCCGGGCGCTTGATAACCGGGGCCATCGCCGGGAACGTGTCGCCGCTCCAGCTGGTCAACCGGCAGGCTCCGCGGCTACCCGGCGCGGGCTGGACCCGGGTCACGCCGCTGCTGTCCGGCATCTGCGGATCGGACCTGGCCCTGCTGGCCGGGCGCGCCTCGCCGTACCTGTCACCGTTGATCTCCACGCCGTTCGTGCCCGGGCACGAGGTCGTCGGCACGACGCTGGACGATCTTCCCGCAATCCCGCGGGGGACCCGGGTCGTGCTGGATCCGCTGCTGTCGTGCCGGGCGCGCGGCACGACGGCCTGCCGCTGGTGCGCCTCCGGCCACGAGAACCGCTGCGATCACATCACCACGGGCGCGATCTCGGCGGGACTGCAGACCGGCTTCTGCGGTGACACCAGCGGGGGCTGGAGCTGGCAGCTCGTCGCCCACGCCGACCAGCTGCACCCGGTGCCCGATGAGCTGCCGAACGAGCGCGCGGTCCTGGTCGAGCCGCTGGCCTGCGCCATCCACGCGGTGACCCGGCTGGACGTGCCGCCCGGCGCCTCCGTCGTGATCATCGGGGCCGGCACCGTCGGCCTGCTCACGCTCCTGGCGCTGCGCGAGCTTACCCCGGCCGGACCGGTCTATCTCATGGCCAAGCACGCCCATCAGCGCTCGCGCGCGCGAGACCTCGACGCCACGGCGCTGATCGATCCCGACCGCGGGGTCCGCTCCCTGCGCCGGATGACGGCCGCGCGGATGCACCTTCCCGAGCGGGGCCCCGAGTTCCTGCTCGGCGGCGTTGACATGGCGTTCGAGTGCACCGGCAGTCCCGGCGGGCTGGACACGGCGCTGCGGCTGGTCCGGGCCGGGGGGACGGTCGTGGCCTCGGGCATGCCGGCCGGGGGCGCGGACCTTACCCCGCTGTGGTACCGGGAGCTGCAGCTCGTCGGGGCGTACGCGTCGCATTCCGGGCGAGCGGACTTCGAGACTGCCCTCAGGCTGGCGGGCTCGCCGGTGCTCGAGGGCTACGTGGACACCAGGTATCCGCTGGGGCGATGGCGCGAGGCGCTCAACCACGCCGCTAACGCGGGCCATCTGGGCACGGTGAAGGTCGCCTTTGATATCACCAGGCGATGACGGCCGTTATGTAACGAGGTTGTGACGCCAGTCTGATGAGATGACACAAGTACTCCGGGAGGCGGAATGAGCAGGCCAGGATTCGTGCTCGAGGTCGACGAGCGGACCCCGCCGCTGCTCATCCACGAGGGTGAGGGCTTCCGGCTGGAACCGCTGCCACTCGGCACCAGGGTCATTTACCCGCCGGATTCGCTGCCGGGCATCAGGCAGCTGGACGCGGCCATCCAGCGGGCGCTGCGCAGCCCGGCGGGCATCGAGCCGCTGCCGGAGCTGCTCCGCCCCGGGATGCGGCTGACGATCGTCTTCGACGACATCTCGCTGCCGCTACCCCCGATGCGGACGCCCGACGTCAGGCAGCGGGTCATCGAGCAGGTCCTCGAGCTCGCCGCCGCGGCCGGCGTCGACGATGTCGAGCTGATCGCCGCGAACTCGCTGCATCGCCGGATGACGCCCGCCGAGCTTCGCCGCACCGTCGGCGAACGGGTATTCCGCGCGTTCTTCCCCGAGCATCTGCGCAACCACGACGCGGAGGACCCGCGCAACCTCGTTCACCTCGGCAAGACGCCCAGCGGTGAGGACGTTGAGATCAACCGGCGCGCCGCCGAGAGCGACCTGGTGGTGTACGTCAACATCACGCTGACCGCCATGAGCGGCGGGCCGAAGTCGGTGTCCGTCGGCCTCGCCAGCTACCGCAGCCTGCGGCATCACCACAACGTGCACACGCTGCGGCACTCCCGCTCGTTCAATGATCCGCCGCATTCGGCGATGCATCATTCCTACGACCGGATGGCCAGCCTGATCGACTCGCAGATGAAGGTCTTCCAGATAGAGGCCACGCTCAACAACGACGTGTTCCCGTCCGCGACGCGGTTCCTGAACAAGCGCGAATGGGAGTGGAACGTCGGCGACCAGGCCAGCTACCTCGCGGTCAGGCGGGCCAACGGCCTGCTGCGGCCGATGGCACGGCACCGGGTCTGGCAGTCCACGGCCGCCCCGTACGGCATCACCGGGGTGAACGCGGGGGCGCCGGGCGCGGTCCACCCCACCACGCTCGCCAGCGTGCACCGCCAGCAGCTCACCGAGGTCGACGGGCAGTCCGACATCGCGATCTTCGGGCTTCCCTTCATCTGCCCGTACAACGTCAACTCGATCATGAACCCGGTGCTGGTGATGTCGCTCGGGCTCGGGTACTTCTTCAACCTGTACCGGGGGCGGCCGATCGTGCGCGAGGGCGGCGTGGCGATCTTCTACCATCCGGTGCCTGACGAGTTCCACCCGGTCCATCACCCGAGCTACATCGATTTCTTCGAGGAGATCCTCACCGAGACCACGGACCCGCTCGTGCTCGAGGCCAAGTACGAAGAACAGTTCGCGACCGACCCCTGGTACGTCCAGCTGTACCGCAAGAGCTACGCCTACCACGGGGTGCACCCGTTCTACATGTGGTACTGGGGAGCGCACGCGCTCGAGCACCTCGGAGGTGTGATCTTCGTGGGCGGCAACAGGAAGACCACCGCGCGCATGGGCTTCCGCGCGGCGTCGACGCTCGCGGATGCGCTCGAGATGGCGAGCCCCGTCGTGGGCTCCAGCCCGAGCATCTCCTACCTTCACGCCCCGCCGCTGGTGCTGGCGGACGTGCGCTGACCAGCGGGAGGCAGCACCGAGCGAGGCGAGGGGCGCGGCGCCGCCTGGACTGACGAGCGAGGAACGAGCGAGGAGGGAAGGCGGTGCCTCAAAGGCGCCCCGAGGCGAGCGGGAGGCAGCACTGACATGACAGGCCGGCAAGCCACGCGGCTCGGACTACTAGCCGGGGCCTCCGGGCGACGCCCGCGGCGGCTGGCGTTGCGCGAGGAGGTACGCCTGCTGCGGCACGGCCGCGACTGGCGTGGCCGCTCGACGGTACCGCGGTCGGCGGAGCCGTGGGTCCCCGAGGTCGCCGAGCCCGAGTTTCCGACCGCCTGGGCGCGGACGCCGCTCGCGGTAGCCGTGCGGGCCGGTCTTCTGCGCGGCCTGCTCAAGGCCGTCGTGTGGAGCCAGACCGGGCCCGCGGTGGAGGGCACGGCCTACCTCGACGAGCTGCCGGGCCCGGCGGTGTTCGTCGCCAACCACTCAAGCCACCTGGACACCCCGTTGATCCTTGGCAGCCTGCCGCCACGGTTCGCCAACCGGGTCGCGGTGGGCGCTGCCGCAGACTATTTCTTCGACGTCCGGTGGCGCGCGATCACGACCGCGTTGCTCTTCAACGCGTTCCCGGTCGAGCGGTACCGGTCACGCCGACTGCGCAGCCTCGCGGCCGAGCTGGTCGATGACGGGTGGAGCCTGCTGCTCTACCCGGAGGGAACCCGCTCCGAGGACGGCTGGATGAACCCGTTCCGGGTCGGCGCCGCGCATCTGTGCGTGGCCAAGGCCCTCCCCGTCGTGCCGATCGCCATCAGCGGCTCGTACGCGGCAATGCCCCGCGGTCGCGGATGGCCGCTGCGAGGTCGGCCGCGCATCGCGATCCGGTACGGCCGGCCGTTGCACCCGGCCGAGGGCGAGAAGGCGGGCGCATTCAGGCGCCGGATGGTCGAGGCGGTCACGCGCCTGGCGGCCGAGGAGGAGATCGGCTGGTACGGCATCACCGGCACGGCCCCGGCACCCAGCATCCGGGGCGGCGGGCAGATGGCGCGCTGGCGGCGGATCTGGGCGTCGACGAGGCCCGCATCCAGCCGGGCCCCGGACGTCGGCAAGCGCGCTCCGTAAGCCCTAACGCCTGCCGACGAGCGACCCCACGCGGCGATCCAAAGGGCGGGTGCCCGCCATGCGATGATCAGCCGCATCCCGGGATGACGGCATGCCAGCTCGGGTGACCGAATAGCGCCGCCTGTCGCGGGTAGGTAGCAGCGAACGACCAAGATCCTCTTCGAGAGGAGCCGTGATGGCCACCACCCGGCAAAAGGAAGCTGCCCGGCGCAACATCGCCAAGGCGCGGCAGGCGCAAAGCGCCCGGGCGCGCGGTGCGAACATTCCCCGCCAGAGCGAGGACATGACCACGGCGGAAGAAGACAGGCTGTCTGACCAGGAGTTCGCCTTCCCCAAGGAGCGCAAGGAGCCGCTGACCGATGCCCGGCACGTGCGCAACGCGATCGCCCGTTTCGACCAGGTTGAAGGCGTGAGCGACGCCGAGCGCGACCGGGCATGGAGGCGGATCCTGGCCGCCGCGGAACGCCACGGGGTCGAGGTCTCCGCTGCCAGCTGGCGTGACCTGGCTAAGGGCGGCAAGGACCGCGGACGCTAGCCGCCGGGCAACCAGCCCGGCGGCCTCAGTGCGCCGGCTTCCGGCAGACGCGCCGATCGCGGTGCGGAACGTGGCGGGGTGACAGGTTCAGCCTGCGTCGGCGAGCAGCGGCCAGATACCGTCCGAGCCGGCGGCGAGCGCGCGGTCGCCGAGCTCGGCGGCCCATTCGGCCTCGTCGCCTGCCTCGTCACGCCACGCCCACAGGCGGGTGGTTGACAGCCGGAGCGGATGCTCCTCGGTGAACCCGATCGCGCCGTGCAGCTGGTGCGCGATCCGGGCCACCACGCCCGCGCCGCGCCCGGCCTGGATCTTGGCGGCCGCGACGGCGAGCCCGGCACGCTTGTCGCCGACCCCCTCGGCCGCGCAGAACTCGACCGCGGCGTCGGCCGCCGCGCGCATCGCGGCGACCTCGGCCGCCAGCTCGGCGACCTGCTGCTGCACGGCCTGAAACCGGCCGAGTGCCCGCCCGAACTGCTCTCGCTCCGCGGTGTGCCGCAGCGTCAGCTCCAGCGCCCGGCGCGCGGCCCCGGCGAGCAGCACGGTACGGGCGAGCGCGTGCCGGCGCCGCAGCTCCTCGGCCACGCCGGGCGCGACCGCGGCGACGTCCTGCGCCGCGAGCACGGTCTGCACCTGCAGGTCGTCCCGTGGCTCGCCGGCCACGTTGACGCCCGGCACAGCGACCGCATCCTGCGGGCGCAGGGAGAGCACCAGGGTCTCGTCCCCCGCCTCCGCAGCCACCGCCACCCTCACCGCGGCCCTGCCCCAGGGCACCCGGGGCAGCCGTCCCCGCGCCGACCAGCCCCCACCCGCCCGCTCGACGGTGAACTCCTGCGGCGCCTGGGCCGCGGTCAGCGGGCCGGCCGGCACACCGAGGCTGGCGGCGGCGAGCAGCCAGCCGCCAAGCAAGGCGGTCTCGGCCAGCGGCGCCCCGGCCGCGTGCTCCCCGGCCGCGCCCAGTACCACGGCGGCCTCGCGGAGGGTTCCGCCGGCCCCGCCCGCGCTCTCGGGCACCGAGACCAGGGTCAGCCCGGAGTCCTCCAGCGCCCGCCACAGGCGGGCGTCCCACTCCCCGGCGGGCGGCCGAAGGTCGCCATGGGAGGCGAACAGCTCGGCGCAGGTCCCGGCCAGCAGGGCCAGCTCCTCCGCGGACGGCGTGTCTGCTGCCGTCATGGTCAGCACATCCCCAGGGCTCGCGTCGGCGCGACGAAGATCATCAAACCTCCTCGGCGCGGCCGAGAGGGGAGCAGGCCGCGTTGCTGTCTGAAAATAATGCACCTCGTGATATGCACCATGATCGTACAGATGTTCGTCCAGGAGGGCCCGGAGCACGCGGTTGCGCATCTCACCGCAGGTGAGGTTTCGCCCACTTTCGCTTGCGGCAACCCAGGCCGGCCCGCATAATATTCGCTGCGGTGACGCCCAGCTGCTCAGTCACCGCGGGGTCCAGAGACGCGGCCCACCTCTCTCCTCTTATTGCGATGGGTGGTGATGGCTGTGTCCGGAGAGCACTATGCGGTGCTGTGGGTCGGCCTGGTGGCGGTGGTCTCGTTGCCTGCTGAGATCGATATATCCAACGCCGACCAGGTCCGCGACGATCTGCTTTCGATCCTAAACCGCGGCGCTACGCTGCTGGTCGTGGATATGAGCGCAACGACGTTCTGTGATTCCGCCGGACTGAATGCCCTGGTCCGCGCGTTCAAGCGGGCAACCACCAGCGGAACCGGAATGCGCGTGGTCGTCAGCGCGCGGGCCGTACAGCGAGTATTCGCCATTACCGGAGTCGACCACCTGATCGATATCTACCCGACGGTTGCGGCGGCCATGGCCGCGGCCGATCAGCCGGGCCCCGGAGGTAAACCGCAGCCCGGGTGCGCCACCACGCATGCTGACCCTGGGGACCCCGACGATTGCGCTGCGAAGCCCGGCGGAACTGCGTGACGGTGATCTCGGGCCGTCAGCGGACACCCATCGAAAAAAGCGCCATCGCCTCGCCAGGCCCGTAGGAGAGGGTGACCTCGTCGCAAACCTGCCATACCACCCACAGCCGGAGGCTGTGGGTGTCGTCGGGCAGGGCCGAAGGTTGCGCCATCGATATCCAGGTGCCGCCGCGAACCTCGCAGCACACGTTCTCTTCGGTCACCCACAGCCGCAGCCGGGCTCTGCTGCAGCCGTGGTAGACCGCGTTGGTCGCGACCTCGTTGACGGCCAGGACGAGATCGCTCAGCCGACTGGCACCCAGCCCCGCCCGGCGGCCGTACCTGGCAGCGATGCGCCGCACGGCTGACAGGTCATGGACGGTGAAGGTGCTGTCGTACCCGGCCGCCGCATCCGATGGCGGGTGGCCAGGCCTCGGGGCATCGCCGATCCCGGCGGCGATGGCGTCGCGCATCTCGTGCTCCTTCCCGGCCTGCCAGCCCGGCTTACCCGTCCTCGAAGGGAGGCGGCGGCTGGGGCCGCTCGCCGCTTACGCCCGTCACGATCGCGCTGGCGAAGCCGCAGCGCGAGCGCGACGGCGCCAGAAGCGTTCTTGGCGAAATTCTGCGCGCGCAGCGTCTCGGCCGTGCCGAACGCCGCAGCGGACCGCGCGTACAGGTTCAGGGCGCCGATGGCCTTGCCCTCGGCGACCAGCGGCAGCGCCAGGCAAGACCGGATCCCGTGTGATGCGGCCTGCTCTTCGAATCTGGGCCAGCGCTCCTTGGCGGCCGTGTCATCGATGTGCACGAGGTGGCCATCTCGCATGGCGTGCAGGCAGGGCCCGTCGTCGAGCTCGTATTGCGCCTCGTCTGCCCGAGCCGCCTCGGGGTCGCTGCATGCCACGGTAACCGGTCGACCCTTGCGGCCTATTGTCATCCCGCACGACAGGCCGCCGGTGACCAGTTGCGCGGCCAGCACGGCCAGCTCGTGCAGGAATTTCTCGATGCTCTCGGTGCCGAGCAGCATGTTCTGCAACTCGGTGAAATCCGCCGACGTACCTTC
>WNFI01375582.1_pt1 | contig 13204 bp, 8 predicted proteins | sample 5400471 | NCBI WGS metagenome assembly WNFI01 (sample SAMN13153348, study PRJNA577476) | soil metagenome | isolation source: 100 cm saprolite on Douglas fir-dominated hillslope | place: USA:California | collected 2013-09-17
CCTGGGCCCGACAGTGCTGCGCATGATGCTGGGAAATCAGCTGCACCGCCTGCGCGAGGCGGCAGGCGTCTCGCCCGACCAGGCGGGGTACGAGATCCGGGCGTCCCGGTCCAAGATCAGCCGGATGGAAAACGGCCGGGTGGGGTTCAAGGAGCGGGACGTGGCCGACCTGCTCACCCTGTACGGCATCACCGATGAGCAGAAGCGGGCCGGGGTGCTGGCGCTGGCCCGGCAGGCCAACATCCCGGGCTGGTGGTCGAAGTACGGCGACGTCCTGGCCGACTGGTTCGAGGCGTACCTGGGCCTGGAAGGGGCCGCCTCGGTAATCCGCACCTTCGAGCTGCAGTTCCTGCACGGCCTGTTCCAGACCGAGGCCTACGCCCGCGCCGTCACCAGGCTCGGCCACAGGGCCGCCCCCCCGGAGGAGATCGACCGCCGGGTGAGCCTGCGGCTCAAGCGCCAGGACCTGCTCACCAGACCCGAGCCGCCGCAGGTGTGGTCGGTCATTGACGAGGCGGCGCTGCGGCGGCCGGTGGGCGGGCGCGCGGTGATGCGCGCGCAGCTGAACCGACTCATCGAGGTAGCCGCGCTGCCCCATGTCACCATCCAGGTCGTGCCGTTCGGCCGGGGCGGGCACGCCGCCGCGAGCGGCTCGTTCACGATCTTGCGCTTCGCCGAACCGGAGCTGCTGGACGTCGTGCACATCGAACAGCTCACCAGCGCCCTGTACCTGGACAATCGGGACGACGTGGACCACTATCTGGAGGTCATGAACAACCTCAGCGCCGAGGCGCTGACCCCCGACGGCACCGCCCGTTTCCTCTCCGAGACCAGCCGGGAAACCTAGCGTGGGCAGAACGACAACGCCAGGAAGATAGCCGAACACAGATTCCCCGCACACTACGCAACCCCTGAAGGATTCGCCGTGACCGACGACCATTCGACAATCCCATCCGAGCTGGTGCCGGAAGAACCCGATGACACCGCCGGGACCGCGATCGACACAACGGTGCCGCACTCGGCCCGGATCTGGAACTACTGGCTCGGCGGCAAGGACAACTACGCCGTCGACCGCGAAGCCGGCGACCAGTTCAGTGCGATCTTCCCGAAAATCGTGGATATCGCCCGTGCCGACCGTGATTTCCTGGGGCGTGTCATCCGCTTCCTGGCCACTGAGGCTGGGGTGCGGCAGTTCCTGGACGTCGGCACCGGGCTGCCGACAGCGGACAACACCCACGAGGTCGCGCAGCGGGTTGCGCCGCGGTCACGGGTCGTGTATGTCGATAACGACCCGCTGGTGCTGGCGCACGCCAGGGCGCTGCTGACCAGCAGCTCAGAGGGCACTACCAACTACGTGGACGCCGACATGCGCGACCCAGGGAATGTCCTGGAAGAGGCCGCGAACTGGCTGGATCTGACCCAGCCGGTCGCGCTGACGCTGATGGGGGTCCTCGGCCACGTTATCGACTATGCCGAGGCGCGGTCGATCGTGGGCGGGCTGCTTGACGGCCTGCCGGCCGGCAGCTACCTGGCGATCAACGACAGCATCAACACGAGCGAGGCGCTTGAGGAGGCCCTGCGGCAGTACGAGGCATCTGGTGCCGTCCCGTACCGGACCCGCAGCCTGGAGCAGTTCGCTGGCTTTTTCGATAGCCTGGAGTTGATCGAGCCAGGCGTGGTCTTGGTGGCGGACTGGCGGCCTGGTCCCGGCGCCTTCCCCGGTCCTGAGATACCGCAGGTCGGGGCAGTCGGGCGGAAGAGGTGACCATCCCGTGGCCGGCGGCCGTTCTCCAGCCCAAGGCGAGCTGCGGCCGGAAGAACCCGATGACACCGCCGGGACCGCGATCGACACGACGGTGCCGCACTCGGCCCGGATCTGGAACTACTGGCTGGGCGGTAAGGACAACTACACCGTCGATCGCCAGGTCGGCGACCAGTACCGGGAGATTTTCCCGTGCATCGTCGATGTTGCGCGCACTTCCCGGGCCTTTCTCACCCGCGCGGTCCGGTACCTGGCCGGCGAGGCCGGGATTCGCCAGTTCCTCGACATCGGCACGGGCCTTCCCACGGTGGACAACACCCATGAGGTCGCCCAGCGGGTAGCGCCGGACAGCCGGATCGTTTACGTGGACAACGATCCTCTGGTGCTCGCGCACGCCCGGGACCTGCTGATCAGCAACCCCGAGGGTGCGTGCGACTACCTGGACGCCGACCTGCGGGACCCGGCCGCCATCCTGAATGCCGCCGCGGACATGCTGGATTTCGCGCAGCCCGTCGCCCTCATGCTGATGGGGATCATGGGCCACTTCACCGACGAGGACGCATACCCGATCGTGAGCCGCCTGCTAGCTGGCCTGCCATCCGGCAGCTATTGCGCGCTCTACGACGGGGCCAGCGTCAACGAGGCTTTCAACGAGGCTCAGAGGGGTTACAACGCAAGCGGTGCGGTTCCCTACTACCTCCGCAGTCCCGAGCAGTTTGCCCGCTTCTTCGACGGTCTGGAGCTGGTGGCGCCCGGCGTGGTGCCGGTGCCGCACTGGCGACCCGACCCCGACTCGTCCTGGCAGACAGCCCAGATTTACTCATACTGTGGTGTTGGACGCAAGCGGGTAACCGGCCGCGAGTCCGCCTTAGGACACCCTGACGAACACCCCCGCCTCCCGCAGCATGCCGCCCATCGTGGCGCTGGCGTGTATAACGGCATCGGCGTTTGGTGCGTAGCCCGGCGGGGTTACCTCGAAGGTCGCGGTCGGGGCCGTGCCAGGACCTCTGGCAGGGTCTCGTTACCTGATTTGGTCAGCTGCACATGTACCGTCGAGGCCCGGCCCGGCTGCATCCTCGACGGCGCGGTGATCACGACCCGGCGGGCGGCCGGGGTAGCCGTCATCGTGAACGTGCCCTGCAGCGGCAGGCCGGACAGCGCCGAGGAGTCACCCACGTAGACGCCGTACGTGCCCTCGGTCTGCGTCCAGCCGTTCGCTTTCTGGTCCCACCAGGACGTGTCCTGCGGCGTGACGGTAAAGGACACCCGGGCCGAAGCCCCGGGAGCGAGATCGACCCGCCGGAACCCGGCGAGCTGGCGCGGCGGCTCGCCGGAGGCGGACGGGTCGCCCAGGTAGAGCTGGGCGACGTCGTCGCCGGCCCGCTGCCCGGTGTTGGTGACCGTCGCCGACACCCGCACGTGCTGGGTGCCGTCGGCGGTGCTCGGGCTGATCCGCAGGTTGCTGAACGCGAACTGGGCGTACGAGAGTCCGAACCCGAACGGGAACAGCGGCGTGACGCTGTGCCCGTCGTACCAGCGGTAGCCCACCTCGATGCCCTCGGAGTACCGTACCTGGCGGCCGTTCCCTGGCCATTGCGCCGTGGTGCTGGCCGGCACCTGGCTGAGGCTGGCCGGGAAGGTCACCGGGAGGTGCCCGCCCGGGTCGGTCTGGCCGAACAGCACGCTTGCCAGTGATGTTCCGCTGGTCTGGCCCGGATACCAGGCGTCGAGGACCGCGGCGACCTGCGGCAGCCAGGGCATGGCGACCGGGGCGCCCGCGTTGATCACCACAACCGTGTGCGGGTTCGCTGCCGCGACCGCCTGGATGAGCTCGTCCTGCGCCGACGGCAGGCTCAGCGACGGCCGGTCGGCGGCCTCGGTTTCGGTGTCGTCGGAGACGACGACCACCGCGGTGGACGCTGCCTTGGCGGCGCTGACCGCGGCGTTGATGCCGCGCGCGAGCGCCGATGGCGTGCCCCACAGCAGCTGCGACGACCGGCCGCTGATCGACAGCGTGTACCGCCGCCCGGCGGTCAGCGCAGCCGCGACCGAGTAGGTGTGCACCGGCGGCGTGCTCGGGTCGGCGAGTAGGTGCCGCCCGTTCAGCGACAGGTACGTCGAGGCATAGCACCGGCACGGGTTAGTGAGGGCCAGCACGTACGTGCCGGTCTCGGGCGCGATCAGCGTGCCGGTGTAGCGGCCGCCGGACGACGTCGGGGAGTAGGCGGGGGACAGGTCGCCCGGCGGGATGGCCGGCAGCGATCTGTCCGCGGGCAGTCCCTGCTGGTAGACGACCTTCGTGCCGGACCTGACGGCCGCCCGGATGCCCGCGAGCGGGGTCACGGTCCCGGACGGAATCACGTGGGCGCTGCCGCCGCCGGCGTAGGTCGGCGAGGCGGAGGCGGACGGTCCGATGACGGCGATCCGGCCGGCGTTCGACGCCGGGAGCGGCAGGACGCGCCCGGCGTTCTTCAGCAGCGTGGTGCCGGCCTCGGCGACCGACGTGGCCACCGCCACGTCCGCGGGCGTGGTCACCCGGGCCGAGGCCGAGCCCGTCCGCGGCTGGCTGAACAGCCTGAACCGGAACATCTGGGTCAGGATGGCCTGGACCATGGTGTTCAGCGCGCTGCGGGGGATGGTTCCTTGCAAGATGTCGGACTTGAGCGCGGCGCCGAAGTAGGTGCTGAACGGCTGCTCCATGTCGGTGCCCTCAAGCGCGCCCCGCGTTGAGTGCACCGCGCCGAAGTCAGAAGTCACGAAGCCCTCCAAGCCCCACTCCCGCCGGAGGACCTGGTTGTTGAGAAAGGAGTTGTCGCAGCTGAAGTTGCCGTTCACCATCGAGTACGCGCACATCACCGAAGCCGCGTCAGCCTGGGTCACCGCGGCCTGGAACGACGGCATATAGATCTCGTGCAGTGCCCGGCTGCTGACGATGACGTTGTCGGCGGTCGTGTTGCGGTACGTCTCCTGGTTGTACGCGTCGAAGTGCTTGACCTGCGCCATCACGCCCTGCGCCTGCACGCCGCCGATCTCGCCGACATTCAGCGCGGAGTTGAGGAACGGGTCCTCCGACAGTGCCTCGAACGACCGGCCCCAGCGCGGATCCCGGTCTATGTTCACGGTCGGGCCGAGGTCGGCGCTGGCGCCCTTGCCCAACTGCTCCGCGCCAATCACCCGGCCGTACCGACGAGCCAAGGATGGATCCCAGGTGGCAGCGAGCGCAACGCCCGCGGGAAGCTGGGTGACGCCGGCCAGCCCGTCGGCCACCCCGGACGGGCCGTCCTCGAGTCCGAACGCGGGGATGCACAGCGAGGAGATCGCCGGCGTGTAGAACACGTACGGGTTGGAGCTGCCATGCCCTTCCACCATGCTGATCTCATTGCTCAGCGACATCTGGCTCATCAACTGCGCGACCCGCTGGGAAATAGGGGCGGTGGAGGTCACCCATGGGCACGAGCCCGTCGCCGCGCCCGGGACGCCGGCCGCGGCAGTCCCGGCGGCCTGGGCGGCTGCGGCTGGCACCGCGACCAGCCCCGACACGGCCACGGTGACGACAGCTGCTGTCACCAGCCGTCGCCGGCGGTGTTTCCCCCAGCTCGACAGAATGCGCCGAACATTCGCACATGTCATCTCTCGCCTCCAATGAGCGCCGCATCCTCCAAATATCCTGTATGCATTAATGTGATAACCGCTCAAGAACTGCATAAGGGGTTTAAGGGCATGTTAATAAGTGCGGGCGCGGCACTCGCCAGGCTGGCGGGGATATCAGGGCCAGCGGGACTACTGGGTTGCACCGGGCGGGTTCGCTAGCCGACTACATGACCGGCGCCCTAACCGATCCAGATGGACTGCAGCGCGCGGTAGACGTTGCCGCCGAGGACGGCCTGGATCTCCGCGTCATCGAAGCCGTGCTGGACCAGCCAGCCGCAGATGTTCGGGAAGTTCTCGGTAGGATTCTCCAGCCCGTCGACGTAGGCGACCGGCTCGAAGGACGGGCCCTGGGTCGCGCCGATGGCCAGCAGGTGAGTGAAGACCCGGTGCAGGGCGACGTGGTCGCCGTAGAGCGTGTCCGGGCCGAACGCCACGTGGTCGATGCCGACCAGGTCGGCGCAGTAGCGGAAGTGGTCCATCACCGACTCGATCGAGTGCCGGGGATGCGCGCCAGACAGCGTGGTGTGCGGCGCGGCCGACATCCCGATCACCCCTCCGGTCTCGGCGACCGCGCGCAGCACCGCGTCGGGCTTCATGCGGGCCGTCTCCCAGACCGCCCGCGCGCCGGCGTGGGTCAGGAACACCGGCCGTTCGCTCTGCTCGCAGGTGTCCAGGGCCGTGCGGTCGGACGAGTGCGAGACGTCGATGGCCAGGCCGAGCTTGTTCATCCGCGTCACCGCCCGGCGGCCGAGCGCGGTCAGGCCGCCGTCCCGCTGCTCGGCCAGCCCGCTGCCGAGCGCGTTCGCTTCGGAGTAGGCGATCCCGATCTGGCGCAGGCCCAGGCCGTAGAGGACGTCCAGGCGGTCGATCTCGTTCTCGATCGGCGTGGCCGCCTCCAGCCCGAACACCAGCCCCACCCGCCCGGATCGGTGCGCCTCGTCGACGTCGGCCACCGTGCGGACCGCCATGACCTGGCGGGCGTGGGCGAGGTCGGCCTGGCGCATCCCGAGGTCGGTGATGACGTCGTCCCACCGCCACGGGGCGTTGCCGGTGACGCAGGCGGTGCCGTCCATCATGTTGTCAAACACCACGGTCAGCCCGGATGCCGCCAGGCCAGCGTAGGCGGCGTGCTGGCGTCCGGTGCGGTTGTACTCCGGGGTCTCCTCCATCCGCAGCGGGAACCGCACCGGGTGGTCGTGCAGGCTGATCACGACGCTGTCGCGCAGCAGCCGGTGCGCCCGCCGCTGCTCCTCGTCGGTCAGGCCGGCGGCGTACGGGGGGACCCGGCCGAACTCCGGCGCGAGCTCGAAGCCGCGGAAGTCCTCGCCCGCGGTGAGGTAGGAGTAGGCGGTGTAGCCGTCCTCGGCGCCCGGGCCGCCGGGCGGCGGGGACGGCGCAGACTCAGCCACGGCTCGGGTCGCCGGCGAGCAGCCGCCACAGCCGCTCCCACGCCCGCATCCCCTCGCGCAGCCGGCGGATGCGCAGGTACTCGTTGGGGGCGTGCAGGTTCTCGTCCGAGGTCGAGAACGAGAAGAACAGCGTCTTGGCCCCCAGCGCCCACTCGAACAGCGCCGTGGCCGGAAGCGTCCCGGCGATGCACGCCATCAGCACCTGCTCGCCGGGGTAGACCTCTTTGAGCGCGGCGGTCGCCGCCCGGATGGCCGGGTGACCGGCAGGGATGGTGTAGGCCGGCACCCGGGCCTCGTCGGGGTGCACGTGAACGCGGACGCCCTCGGCCGGCAGCGCGGCGACATGAGCGACGATGGCCTCGATCACGGCGTCCGGGTCCTGGCCGGGGACCAGGCGGCAGGACAGGTTCGCCACCGCCACGTGGGGAATCACGGTGTACTTGCCGCCGCCGTGCACGCCGTTGATCTCCAGCGTCGGCCGTTCCCAGAGGCGCTCCAGCGTGGTGAACCCCGCCTCGCCGTGCGCCTGGGTCAGCCCAAGCTCGCCGAGAAATCCCGCCGCGTCAAAGGGGACATCGGCGATCTCGCGGCGGCGCTGCGGGCTCAGCTCGGGAATGCCGTCGTAGAAGCCGTCGACGGCGACCGTACCGTCGCGATGGTGCAGGCTGGCCAGGATCTCGCTGAGCGCGTGCAGCGGATTGGCGACCGTGCCACCGTAACGTCCGGAATGCAGGTCGGTGCGGGCGCCCTCGACGGTGATGTCCATCGAGACCAGGCCTTTCGACATCAGCGCCAGGGAAGGCTCGCCGGGCCGCCACATGGCCCCGTCCGCGGAGATCACGAGATCGGCGGCAAGCTCCGCGGCGTGACCCGTGACGAACTCCGGAAGGTGCGGGCTTCCGATCTCCTCCTCGCCCTCGAACAGGAACTTCACGTTGAGCGGCAGGCGGCCCTCCTGCGCCAGGAACGCCTGCGCGGTCTTGAGCACGATATAGACCGGTCCCTTGTCGTCCGTGGCGCCCCGCCCGCGGGCGACATCGCCGTCCAGGCTCAGCTCGAACGGGGGCGTGACCCATTCGGCCTCCGAGCCGGTCGGCTGCACGTCGTAGTGCCCGTACACGAGGATGGTCGGCGCCCCGTCGGCGCCGAGCCACTCGCCCCGGACGACGGGATGCCCGGCGGTCTCGACCACCCGGCCGCCGGCGAACGCGAGCTGCCCGGCGAGCCACCGCGCCGCGGAGCGCATCGTGTCGGCGCTCGCGTCCCGGCTGACGCTCGGCACGGCGACGAACTCGGCGAGCTCCCGCAGGTAGGTGCTGCACGAGCACTGACCCTCCCCTGGGACGCGATCACGCTACGTGATCGATATCGCTCACTGCAGCATGCCACGGCTCGCGCCGTCCACATTGTCGTGAGGAATACTCCCAGCTGGGACGATTTCGTGACGTACGCGTGAAGTTACCCCGGCCGTAACCCGCGGTCCGTAACCGGGCCTGCCCGGAGTGTCGCGGTCGGCCCCCCGGCCCGCAGCCCCGGAAATGCCAAAAGCATCCGTTTCCAGAATGTTAACGGATACGACGGGATTTTAAGGGCTCTTTAACGGCGCGCGGTTTAGCGTTCCTGGCAGGCATCCGAACAGCCGGCACAGGAGGACGTATGAAGCTGCCTCGCGGGATACGGCACCGGCTGGCGGCACCCGCGGCGGTCCTGGGCGCCATAGCGCTGTCCGTCGGCGCGGTCGCCGCCCCGGCCTGGGCCGCCCCGGTGCGCGCGGCCTCGGCCGCTGCCGCGAAGGTCACCCCGGCGGCGCGGGTGGCGGGCGCGCCGGACCTCGGCCCGAACGTCTACGTCTTCACCCCCAGCATGCCGCAGAGCCAGATCCAGGCCACGGTGGACTCGATCGCGAGCCAGCAGATCTCCAACCAGTTCGGCACCCAGCGCTACGCGCTGCTGTTCGAGCCGGGCACCTACGGCTCGGCCGCGGACCCGCTGTCGTTCCAGGTCGGCTACTACACCGAGGTGGCGGGCCTGGGCAGCTCGCCGGGTGACGTCACCATCAACGGCACGATCGACGTGTACAACCAGTGCCTCGGCCCCGGCGGCACCAACTGCGTCGCGCTGGATAACTTCTGGCGCTCGCTGTCCAACCTGACCATCAACGTCGCCGGCCAGTCGGGCTGCCATTCCGGCACCGACTTCTGGGCCGTCTCGCAGGCCGCGCCGATGCGCCGGGTGGTCATCACCGGCGGCAACCTGTCGCTCATGGACTACTGCTCGGCGGGCCCGCAGTTCGCGAGCGGCGGGTTCATCGCCGACTCCTCGTTCTCCGGCGGCACGGTGATCAACGGCTCACAGCAGCAGTTCCTGGTCCGGAACACCAGCCTGGACGGCTGGTCCAACGGCGTGTGGGACCAGGTCTTCGCCGGCGACCCGGGCGCCCCGCCGCAGAGCTTCTCGGCCACGTCGGGCCTGTCCGGCGGGACCCCGCCCTACACAACGCTGGCGACCAGCCCGGTGACGCAGGAGGAGCCGTTCCTGCAGATCGACTCCGCAGGTCAGTACCGTGTCTTCGTTCCGGCGCTGCGGCACGACTCCTCGGGACCGTCCTGGGCCGGCGGCAGCGAGGCGGGCACGTCGATTCCGATCAGCAGATTCTTCGTCGCCACGCCGAGCACGTCCGTTCTGGCCATCGACGTAGCGCTGGCCCGCGGCAAGGACCTGATCCTCACCCCGGGCGTCTACGACCTCCAGGCGCCGATCGTGGTCACGAGGCCAAACACCGTGGTGCTCGGCCTCGGGTTCCCCACCCTGGTTCCCCAGAACGGCACCCCGGCCATGCTGGTCCTGGGCGGGCCCGGTGTGAAGCTCTCGGGAATGATCTTCGACGCCGGGCCGAAGACCTCGCCGGTACTGCTCCAGGTGGGCCTGCGTGGTGCGGCACGTTCCGGTGACGCCGCCAACCCCTCGCTGGTGCAGGACGTGTTCTTCCGCATCGGCGGGGCCACGGCGGGCTCAGCGACCGACAGTCTCGTGGTCAACAGCTCCCACGTCATCATCGACGACGTCTGGGCCTGGCGCGCCGACCACGGCACGGGCGTGGGCTGGACCGCCAACACCGCCGACACGGGCGTGGTCGTCAACGGCAACGACGTGACCGCCTACGGCCTGTTCGTGGAGCACTACCAGAAGAACGACGTCATCTGGAACGGGCAGGGCGGGGAGGACATCTTCTTCCAGAACGAGATGCCCTACGACCCACCCAGCCAGGCGGCCTGGATGTCCGGCCCGGCGACGAACGGCTACCCGGCGTTCCTGATCTCGCCAGGTGTCACAACGTTCTCGGGCTACGGCATGGCCAGCTACTGCTTCTTCAACCAGGGCGCGCCGATCCACTCGGCGACCGCGTTCCTGGTGCCCAACACCCCGGGCGTCCAGCTGCACGACGTGCTCACGCGGTTCCTGAACGCCTCGGGCGGCATCGACCACGTGGTCAACGACACCGGCGCGCCCGTGACCGCGGCCAGTCCAGGCCCGAGCGACGTGGTCAGCTATCCGTGAAGCCCGCGCTAGCTCGCCACGTGCGTCACACGGGCCTCCTCAGCCCCGGCCAGCAGCCGGCCGGGTCAGGGCCGGGACGTGCGCAGGCGGGCGGCGACGACGCGGGTGATCTGCTCGGGATCGTCGCCGAGCTGCGGCGGAAGGTTGCCGTTGAGCCACAGCGTGGCCAGGCCGTGCACGATCGCCCAGGCGGCGACCCCTTCGCTTAGGCTCTCGGTGTCGGGGACCCCGGAGCCGTACAGTAGTGCGGCCGCGTCAGCGCGGGCGCGGGCGAGCTCGGCGTCGTCGCGATGGTACAGCTCGGGGCGGTACATGACCTCGAAATGGGCCCGGTGCGTGACCGCGAACCGCACGTAGGCCACGCCGACCTCCAGGAAGCTGCCGGTTGTCTCCTGCGCCTCGCGCAGCGCGCCGGCGATCAGGCGGTAGCCCTCGGCGGCCACGGCGGTGAGCAGGCCGGCCCGGTCGCCGAAGTGATAAGTGGCGGCCGCGTGGGTGACGCCCGCGCGGCGGGCCACGGCGCGCAGGCTCATCGCCGCGGGCCCGGACTCCTCGATCTCCTCGACGGCCGCGGACACGAGGGCCGGGCGGAGGTTGCCGTGATGGTAGGAGCGGCTGCTGGCCGGCACGTCAGGAACCATGGTTGAAATCTTACCGCTGGTTAGATAGTCTTTCCGCTGGAAAGATTGAAGGGAAGGACACACTGAGGAGGAGCCATGCCTGCCTTGCCCTGGCTGGAGCGCCAGCCGATTGACCCGCAGCACGAGTACGTCGCGATGGCGTCGCGCCTGCCGCTGAAGTCATACCGGTTCGTCCCCGGCTTCCTTCGCGACACCATGCAGATCCGCCGCCAGCTCGCGCAGACCCCCGGGCTGGTCGGCTACACGCTGAATGCCGGCCTGGCCAGGAAGACGTTCCTGACGTTCTCGGTCTGGGAGGACCAGGCCAGCCTCGACCGGTTCGCCGCCGCCGACCCGCACCGGAGCATCATCGGGCGGCTGCGGCCGCGGATGAACCCGACCCGGTTCGAGTTCTTCCCGATCTCCGGCGCCGACCTGCCCCTGACCTGGGCGCAGATCACCGCGCGCGTCAGCTGACGGCCGGGAGGCCCAGGCAGTCGCGCAGCGCGTTTTCCAGTGCGTCGATCCGGTCGTGGCTGCCGACAGTGCCGGTCACGAAGCCGATCGTGTAGCCGCCGGCCGTGCTCGTGCCCCCGTAGCTTCCGCCTAGCCCGCCCATCCCGTAGCCGTCGCCGTCGATCCCGAAGCCGAGCCCCCAGGCGTTGTCGCCGCCGAACACGCGGTCGCGGCCCCTGGCCTGCGGGGTGATCGCCTCCGCGAGCATCCCCGGGCCGAGCAGGCGGCCTGCGGCCAGCGCCTGGTAGAAGTCCGCCACCGCCCGGGCGGTTCCGTGGCCGTTGATCGCGGGGATGTCGGCCGCCCGCCAGCGGGCGCCGTTCACGACGCCGGGGTCCTGCGCGCCGGGCGGGTTGGCGATCGCCTGCCGGTACAGCGTCGGCCGGCCCGCGGCGTTGGCCGCCCGGAACGCGTCGTCGAGGCAGGTCAGGTCGACCGCCCGGGCCTGCTCGCGCTGCCACGGGCCGGTACGTGCCCGGTCGGCGTGACCACCCCACAGGTCGACCACCCGCCGGCCGTCGCACCAGGCGGCGAAGGCCGCGCCGGTGCCGGCCTGGCCGCCGAGAACGTCGGCGAAGCACTCCCGTACCAGGGCAAACCGTGCGTCGGCGAATCCCTGAACCTCCATGCCGTCAATCATCGCGCCGAGCTGACCGCGCGGGCCGGGCGCGGGGGCCGGTCAGTTTTGTCCGACCCCCGCGATAAAATCAGAGACCTGGCCCCAGACCCTGGCCAGCACTGAGGACGGCTGCAGTTCGGTCGCCCCCGCACCGACCCGCGGCGGACATCGTCAGTCCGCCGGCCCGGACCTGGAGGGGGTCGTATGACCGTCCCACGCGCTGTAGCTGACGACGCCGTTGACGAGGCCGAACCACTAACCGTCGACGCCGCCTACGCGCGATCGCGCGAGGCGGCGCTTACCCCGTCGGTGGTCGGCCAGGTTGGCCTGGAGATCGAGACCCACCTGGTGGACCTCGGCGCGGTGGCCGAGCCGGTGTCGTGGGACCGGGTAGACCCCATGCCGGGGACTGTCTGCGACGCGGCCGGGCGGAGCGCGATCACCCTGGAGCCCGGGGGTCAGCTGGAGCTGTCCGGCCCGCCGGCGTCGGACATCCTCACCACGGTAAGCGAGCTCCGCGACGACGGGGCGTGCGCCCGGCTGGCCCTCGCGGAGCTGGGCCTGGGCGTCGCGCACGTGGGCGCCGACCCGCTCCGGCCGTCGCGGCGGATCAACCCGCGCCCGCGCTACCGCGCGATGGAGGAGCACTTCGCGGCCACCGGCCGGGCCGAGCCCGGCGCGGTGATGATGAACTCCACTGCGGCGATGCAGGTCAACCTCGAGGCGGGCCCGGAGCGCGGGTGGCCGGAGCGGGTCGCGCGCGCGCACCGGCTCGGGCCGACGATGGTGGCGATCTCGGCGAGCTCGCCCTGGCTGCACGGCCGCGATACCGGGTGGAGGTCGGCGCGGCAGCGGACGTGGAGCCGCCTCGACGCGCGGACGTGCGGTCCGGTGCCCGGCTGCGTCGCGCCGGACGCGGCCTCCGACGCGGGCCTCGACCCCGCGTCGGCTTGGGCCCGTTACGCGCTGCGCGCCCCGGTCGCGTTCGTCCGTGCGGAGTGCGGCCAGACCGCTGCCGTGCGCGCGTCGGTGCCGTTCGAGCGGTGGGCGAGCGGCGAGGTACGGCTCG
>WNFI01056797.1_pt1 | contig 13203 bp, 11 predicted proteins | sample 5400471 | NCBI WGS metagenome assembly WNFI01 (sample SAMN13153348, study PRJNA577476) | soil metagenome | isolation source: 100 cm saprolite on Douglas fir-dominated hillslope | place: USA:California | collected 2013-09-17
GAGGCGCGCCGCGTTCGGCCGAAGGTGAGTGCCAGGACACTGGCACTTGCTGACCCGCTCTCACGCCTCCGCTGGCACCTGGATCGCGCTCTCGGGCGGTTCCTTGGTCCATTCCCGGACCCTCCACCATTTGCGACGCGATGGTCCGCTGACGCGGGCCGGCACGACGGTTGCCCTCTGATCATGTCGGGCTGCCCTTGCGGCGGCGTCCGATTCACCAAGGAGCGTCGGAGACATGGTCAATCAGGGCAGGAAATCTTCATGAGTACAGCTGTCGGCGCGCGCGCGTTCGCGAACGTCCTCTACGAGAAGAAAGGCGCGGTGGCCTACGTGACCCTCAACCGCCCGAAGGTGCTCAACGCGCTGAACAAGGCGACGGTCGCGGAATTGACGGCGGCCTTCGAGGATGCCCGTGACGATCGCGCCGTGCGAGGGGTCATCCTGACCGGGGCCGGCGACAGCGCGTTCGCCGCCGGCGCGGATATCCGTGAGCTCGTCGGCGCGACGCCGCTCCAAGCGGAAGAGGACACGCGATCCGGGCAGGCCCTGACGATCCTCATCGAAAACGTGGGCAAGCCCATCGTCGCCGCCGTGAACGGCTTCGCCCTCGGCGCCGGCTGCGAGCTGGCCATGGCGTGCACGATCCGGCTGGCCGCCGAGACCGCGAAGTTCGGGCAGCCGGAAGTGAAGATCGGAATCATGCCGGGCTATGGAGGCACCCAACGCCTGCCCCGGCTCGTCGGGAAGGGCAGGGCCCTGCAGCTCATCCTCACCGGCGAGACGATCGACGCCTGGGAAGCCCACCGGATCGGGTTGGTCAACGAGGTCGTTCCCAAGGCCAACCTGATCGCGCGCGCCGAAGCCATCCTGCAGCAGATACACACAAACGCCCCGGTGGGCGTCAAGTTCTCGATCGAGGCGGTGAACAAAGGGCTGGAGACGAGCCTGGACGAGGGGCTGCTCCTCGAGGCGTCGCTGTTCGCGCTGTGCGGGTCGACGGACGACAGGAGGGAAGGCACTACGGCCTTTCTCGAGAAGCGGCCCCCGAACTTCCAGGGCCGATGAGGAACAAGTCATGAGCACGTCGGACCACATCTTTTCGGGCCTCAAGGTCGTCGACCTGGCCAGCTTCATCGCGGGTCCGGCGGCCACGACGGTGCTCTCGGATTTCGGTGCCGACGTCGTCAAGGTCGAGCCGCCCGGGATCGGGGACCCCTATCGATACCTCTATCTGGTCCCGCCCAATCCCCGCTTGAAAGACAACTACACGTGGCAGCTCACCAATCGGAACAAGCGGAGCGTGGTGGTCGACCTGAAGAACCCACAAGCGGCACGGGTTCTCGCCCGACTCGTGAAATGGGCGGACGTCCTGGTGACGAACTTCCCGCCGCGGGTCCGCAAGGGGCTGAAGCTGGACTACGAAGACCTCTCCCCGCTCAATCCACGCCTGATCCATGCGGACATCACAGGCTACGGTGAGCTGGGACCGGAAGTCGACAAGCCGGGATTCGACATCACGGCCTATTGGGCGCGCTCGGGCCTCATGCAGTTCACGCGAGAGGCCTCGAGTCCACCCGCCGTGCCGGTCCCCGGCATCGGGGACCACGCGACCGCGATGACTCTCTATGCGGCCATCGTGACGGGCCTCTATCGGCGTGAACGCACCGGCCAGGGATGCAGCGTCTCCACATCGCTGATCGCCAATGGAGCCTGGGCGACCGCGGCGTGGCTGCAGGCGGGGCTGTTCGGGGCGAAGTTCGACGGAGAGATCTCCCGCACTCACCCCCCCAACGCCCTCGCCGGCGCGAGCTACCGGACTTCCGACAATCGCTGGGTGCTCCTCGTCTTCGTCGAGGAAGACAGGAACTGGCCCGTCTTCGCCAAGGCGATCCAGCGGGACGACCTGCTCGGCGACGCGCGGTTCGCGGATTCCAGGAGCCGACGCGCCAACGCCTCCGCGCTCGTCACCGAGCTCGATCGGGTGTTCGGCGCCCAGCCGCTGTCGCATTGGAAGCCGCTCCTCGATGTCGCGCGATTGCCTTACGGCGTCGTACAGGTCCCGGAGGAGATTCTCAAGGATGGACAGCTCCTGGCGAACAGGATCATCGTCCCCATCGAGGACGGCCGCACGGACCCCAGGTACACGGTGGACAGCCCCCTCACGGTCGGGGAATCGCCCAAGGTCCGGCCGCGCGTCGCTCCCGGGCTGGGCGAACACACCGACGAGGTCCTCGACGAGCTTGGGTTCGATGCCACCGAGATCGATGCCCTGCGCGCGTGCGGCGCCATCCCGACGGCCGGGCATCCGGAAGCCGCGCCCGCGGAAGGTGGACGATGAGTCCGGTCGCCGGCGCGAGGTCAGGGCAGCTCTTCTTTCTCGAGGTCAGCGGGGGGCGCGTGATCTTGATGAATCCCGACGGCTCCGACCGGAAGGTCATCGTCGAGCGACAGAGGATTCCCGACGGCATTGTCGTCGATGTCGAGGCCGGGCATCTCTTCTGGACCAACATGGGCAATCCCGCCGCCAACGATGGCTCCATCCAGCGCGCGGACCTCGACGGTCGGAACCTCACGACGATCGTCCCCGAGGGAGGGACGTTCACGCGGAAGCAGATCCAGCTCGACAAGCGGAGCGGCAAGCTCTACTGGTCCGATCGCGAAGGGATGCGCGTCATGCGCGCGAACCTCGACGGGTCGCACGTCGAGACGCTCGTCGAAAGGGGACGCGACGCCGCCGCTCGCGCCGACCAGACGAACTGGTGCGTCGGGATCGCGATCGATCCCGGACGCGCACAGGTCTACTGGACGCAGAAGGGGCCGGACAACGCCGGCCTGGGCCGGATGTTCCGCGCCGGGCTCGAGATCCCGAGGAGCGAGACGGCCGCGAGCCGCACCGACATCGAATTGCTCTTCGACGGCCTGCCGGAGCCGATCGACCTCGACCTCGATCTCAGCACGCGCACGATGTACTGGACCGATCGCGGCGATCCTCCTCGAGGCAACACGGTGAATCGAGCGCCGATGGATGCGGGGCCGGGGCCTCGCAAGGGCCCGGAGATCGTTCTCACGCATCTCATGGAAGGAATCGGCCTCGCTCTGGACGTAGAAGGAGGCCGGATGTTCGTCTCGGACCTCGGCGGCTCCGTCTACACCGCGCGACTCGACGGGTCGGCCAGGAAGACGCTGGCCGTCGCGCAGGGAAATCTCACCGGCATCGCGTACGCCGAGCTGCCGGTACGCTGAAGCCAGCGGGGGCGAAGTGATCGGCCAGCGACCGACATGCTGAGAATCGTCGTCGCGGAGGGGCCCGATCACGTGACCCTGAAGCTCGAAGGCAATCTGGCCGGACCTTGGGTCGTCGAGCTCGAGCACGCGTGGCGGGCAGCCCGGCCACGGCTCAACCAGCGCTCCCTGGCCGTCGACTTGACCGCCGTCGGCTATGTCGACGAGGCCGGCAAGTACCTCCTGGCTTTGTTGAGTCGCGACGGCGCCCACCTCACGACGGCCGGAGCCGCCATGACTGAACTCGTGCGCACGATTGGCGAGGACTGGCCGCTCCGCGAGAAGTAGGGCGGCCGGACAGAAAGGCCTGATGACGAAGAAGAGCGACGCACCGCTGCCCCGAAATCCGCAACCCTTGAGAGATCTTGAGACCCGCGAGCTACAGCCGTACGGAACGGTGGTCCCTCTGCCCATCGCGCTCGACACCACGGCCTGCCTGGCAAGCGTCGGACACCTCAATCAGCTCCTGGCCGACACGCTGACCCTGCGCGACCTCTACAAGAAGCACCATTGGCAGGTCAGCGGACCAACCTTCTATCAGCTCCATCTCCTCTTCGACAAGCACTTCAACGAACAGAGCGAGCTGGTGGATGCCATCGGCGAGCGAATCCAGGTCCTGGGCGGCGTGGCCGTGGCCATGGCCCACGACGTTGCGGAGAAGACCCTGATTCCGCGGCCGCCCATGGGCCGCGAGGGAGCGCCTGCCCAGCTCGCACGGTTGCTCCATGCGCACGAGGTGGTCCTGAAGGAAGCGAGGACCATGGCACGCCAGGCAGCGGAGGCGGGCGACGACGGCACCAACGACCTGCTGGTCGGCCAGGTGATACGGACGAATGAGCTGCAGGTCTGGTTCGTTGGGGCGCACCTGGCGGAGACGCACGTGCTCGGAGACGAGCTCAAGATTCACTACGTCCCGCCGCTGCCGGGCAGAGCCAGGTGAAACGCTTCAGACCTGGAGGTGGTAGCCTGGACGTCTCGAGCCGGCTCGATGCCGATGTCGAGGTTGAGCTGACCACTCCTGCCTGAAGTCATGACTGCCGGTCCACGATCGCTTCCGCTCTGCCTTCTGTTGCTCTTCCTCACCGGAGGTCGAGTGTGGGCTGTGGATCCGAGCCGCCACATCTCCCAGTACGGGCATACCGCCTGGAGAATCCAGGACGGATTCATCAAAAGCGCCGCGTGGGCCGTCACGCAGACCACGGATGGTTATCTGTGGATCGGGACGGACGCCGGCCTGCTGCGTTTCGATGGCGCTCGCTTTGTTGAGTGGACGCCGCCGGCCGGAAAGCAGCTGCCCTCCCCCAACATCACTGGCCTTCTGGCCGCACGGGATGGAAGCCTCTGGATCGGCACGGAAGTCGGCCTGAGCCACTGGGCAAATCAGGACCTCATCAATTACTCGAACCAGCACGCACGCATCAATTCCTTCGTTGAAGATCGTAACGGAACGGTCTGGTTCACGCGGTCGCGAATACTTGATGGGGCTGGTGCTCTTTGTCAGGTCATCGGCACTGGAATGCGGTGCTACGGGAAGGCCGATGGAATTCCTGATTCTGAGTTTGGACCGCTGGTCGAGGACACCCTGGGAAATCTCTGGATGGGCGGCCCCACAGAGCTCGTGCGTTGGAAACCAGGCTCACCAAGCGTGTATAAGCCAAGTGTCCTGACATCGAATCAGAATCTCGGCGGTGTAGGGGGTCTGGCGCTCAATACTGATGGCTCATTGTGGGCAGGAATGGAAGCGTCTGGCCCGGGTCTCGGCTTACAGCGATTCGTCAAAGGTGTCTGGATGCCATTTCGCACGCCGGAATTGAATGGCAGTACCCTGGCCGTCAATACGATATTGTCGGACCGCGAACACTCCCTCTGGATCGGGACAAGTAAAGGGCTTTACCGGCTTAGCGGCGGCCGGGTGGATCACTTTTCGAGTGCAGACGGTCTGTCGGGCAACCTGGTGAACACACTGTATGAGGATCGCGAAGGCAACGTGTGGGTTGCGACATCCAAGGGCATCGACAGCTTTCGTGACCTTCCCGTTGCCAGCTATTCAACCCGCGAAGGGTGTCTTCCATTCAGGCGGGGAAAGGCCTGCCCGGGCATCAAGTCACTTCCCTGTTTGAAGATCACACCGGCAAGCTGTGGGTCGGCATAGACAATACGCTGACGGTCTATGAGAACGGACGATTCAGCCGGATCGATAGGCGGGATGGGAGTCCGATCGGTTTGGTTGTTGGGATGGCCGAGGATGTGGCCAACAACATCTGGGTCGAGACGACCGCATCTCCGAGGACGCTCTTTCGCATTGAGGATCGCAAGGTGCGGGAAGAGTTGCCGGCGCCGCAAGCACCGGCCGCCCGAAGAGTTGCCGCTGATCCCGCAGACGGCATCTGGTTGGGTCTTCTCAACGGTGATCTGGCTCGATATCGGCATGGCCAGACGGAGACCTTTCATTTCGAGCACGCCCAGGACTCCAGAGTCGATCAAGTCGTCGTCGATTCCGATGGCTCGGTTTTGGGAGCCACGGCATTCGGACTCATAGCGCGCAAGAGCGGGAGGCAACAAGTCCTTACTGTCCGCAACGGCCTTCCTTGCGATAGCGTGCTGACATTCATCCAGGACGGCCGAGGCGATTTCTGGTTGTACATGCAGTGTGGGCTGGTCGCGATTGCAAAGGCCGAACTGCAAAGGTGGTTGGAGCATCCCGACATCACTGTACGGCTGAGAGTGTTCGACGTACTCGATGGAGTACAAGCGGCGTGGGCGCCGTTCAATGGCGCGGCAAGGTCGGCGGACGGACGGCTCTGGTTCGCCAATGGCAACGGGTTGCAAATGATCGATCCCGCTCATCTCGCCAGTAATGCCATTCCGCCGCCCGTGCATGTGGAAGAGGTGGTTGCGGACCGACGGAGCTACGCGCCACGAGACAATCTTCGCCTTCCTCCCCTGACGCGCGATCTGGAGCTCGACTACACGGCGTTGAGCTTCGTTGTTCCGCAAAAGGTGCGCTTTCGCTACAAGCTGGAAGGGCACGATCAGACCTGGCAGGAGGCGGGAACACGGCGGCAGGCCTTCTACAGCGACCTGCGTCCTGGTAACTACAGGTTTCGTATCATCGCGTCCAATAACGACGGGCTCTGGAACGAGACCGGCGCGACCCTGGATTTCAGCGTCACGGCCGCTTGGTACCAGACGACTCTGTTCCGCGTCTCGTTCGCGAGTGCCTTCGTCCTCTGTCTGTGGGCGCTCTACCAGCTCCGCCTGCGGCAACTCGAGCGGCAGTTCAACGTGGGGCTGGAAACGCGCGTCGACGAGCGCACTCGAATCGCGCGGGAGCTGCACGATACGCTGCTGCAAAGCTTTCACGGACTGTTGCTCCGCTTTCAAGCCGTTTCCAACCTGCTACCCGCGGGCGAGACCAAACAGAGGCTCGATGGCGCCATCGAGCAGGCCGCGGAAGCGATCACCGAGGGCCGCGACGCCGTGCAGGAGCTGCGGTCAGCCGCGGTCGTGACCAACGACCTTGCCGAAGCCATAAGGGCCCTGGGAGATGAGCTGGCGGCGGAGAAAGGCAGCCAGAATGCTCCCGTCTTTCGGGTGCACGTGGAAGGCACGGCGCGAAGTGTCGATCCGATGCTCCGGGACGAAGTCTATCGGATCGTGGCCGAGGGTCTGCGTAATGCCTTCCGGCACGCAGGGGCCGGGCGGATAGAAGTGGAAATCCACTATGACGAACGGGAGCTTCGGTTGAGGCTGCGGGATGACGGAAAGGGCATGGACGCCAGGGTGCTTGACGAAGAGAGGCATGGCGGGCACTGGGGCTTGCGCGGCATGCGCGAGCGAGCGAAGCTTGTCGGTGGCAGCCTGGAGGTCTGGAGTGAGCTCGACTCCGGTTCGGAGATTGAGCTGCGGATTCCGGCCTCGGTTGCATACTCTTCACCACCTGCTCGCCGCTGGTGGGTCTTGGGGAGGAAAGGGACGGGATGAAGCCGAGTGCTCGTCCCCTGGTGATTCGGATTCTGGCCGTCGACGACCATCCCCTTCTGCGCCAGGGGATCGCTGCGCTTGTCGCCGATCAATCGGACATGAGTGTGGTCGCCGAAGCATCGAACGGGCGCGAAGCGATCCAGCAGTTCCGTGCGCACCGGCCGGACATCACCCTGATGGACTTGCAGATGCCGGAAATGAACGGTGTCGACGCGCTGATCGCCATTCGAGGAGAGGTCCCGGAAGCGCGAATCATCGTACTCACCACCTATACGGGCGATGTGCAGGTCGTGCGCGCCATGAAGGCCGGCGCTCGCGCCTACCTGCTGAAGAATCTCTTGCACAAGGAGCTGCTGGAGACCATCCGTGCGGTCCATGTCGGGAAGAGGGCCCTTTCCCCCGAGGCGTCCTACGAGCTTGCCGAGCATGCCACCGATGACGCGCTGACTCCCGGGGAACTGGACGTCCTGCGACTGATCGCAGCCGGGAACGCCAACAAGCAGATCGCTGCGCAGCTCTCGATCACCGAAGAGACGGTCAAGGGACGGGTCAAGAACATCCTCTCAAAGTTGGGCGCCAACGACCGGGCTCATGCCGCGACGATCGGACTGAAGCGCGGCATCATCGAGTTCTAGTCACTCCAAAGAGTGACGGCGCCCACCTCTTTCGGGGCTTTCGCGTGCATCCCTGGGTTCCATATCCTTGGCAAGAGACTCTTCTGCGGAGACTCTTCTCGGCATTCGCCCACGGGGGGCCTGGCGCCGGGCTTCTCCTCATGTGCCTGGCTTGCGGCATGATACTGATCGCCCAGGGCCTCACGAGCCTACGTGCTGGGCCTCCGATCGAACAGACCATCCTGGCTGTGCTCTCGATCGGCGAAGGAATGCTCCTCCTGGGAGGTTTGTGGACGCCCATCGCAGGAGCGCTCGTGGCTGGCTTCGAACTGTGGAGCGCCCTCACGCGATCTGGAGACCAGTCAACGACTATCCTGCTCGGAACCCTCGGTGCCGCCCTGGCACTGCTCGGACCTGGCGCCTGGTCACTCGACGCTCGCCTCTTTGGATGGAAGCGCATCCGCACTCGAGACCGGTCGAGTTAGCTCTCCATACAACTTAAGAGGAAGCTTCCCAGCCTCCGGCAAGTCGCCCAAGCATCACGATTGAGTCCACGCACGCCTCGATCGGGGGTTGTGTGCAGATCGGCTCCTGTTCGATCATCGGTGTGCAAGACCAGAGGACTAAACGAGCATGAGCGCAGGCCACGCCGGCATCGCTACCGAGCCCTTCTTCCCCGGGACTCCCGCCATCGTCCACTCGGCATCAGCGCATGGGCGCGACCGGTTGGACATCCTCTTGAACCTGGGCACGACGATGACGTCCGCGTTGGACTTCCGGGACCTGTTGAGGGCGATCGCGACGACCCTCCGCGGCGTCTCGCCGTGTCATGAAGTGTGGATCGCCCTGCCCGATCCCACTACAAGGGAACTGCGCGTTTACGGCATCGACACTCTCGGCACCACAGGCGACCCGGCTGAGGGCGCCGCTGTTCCGAGGTCGGCGCCCGAGGCGGTATTCCGGAGTGGAGAGCCGCTCGTGGCGGGTCGGTTCTGTGACCTGCCGCTCATCAGTCGAGGTCGGGCCGTGGGTGTCTTGTCCCTCTCGAGCGGGGATGAGGGTGCCTTCCGATCTGACGACGTCGAATTCTTGCGATCCGCCGCGGGACAAATCGCTATGGCAGTGGAGAACCGGCTCGTGCACGACGAGCTTCACGAGCTCAAGCGAACGCTCGCCCGCGAAAAGGTCTATCTGGAAGACGAGATCCGCCACGAGATGAACTTCGAGGAAATCATCGGTACGAGCGCGCTGCTCCGGGGCGTACTGAAGCAAGTGGCCACGGTAGCGCCCACCGACTCGACGGTCCTCATCCATGGCGAGACCGGCACGGGCAAGGAACTGATCGCGCGCGCCATCCACAACTTGAGTCGGCGCCAGGCCCACACCTTCGTCAAGCTCAACTGTGCCGCCATCCCGACCGGACTTCTCGAGAGCGAGCTGTTCGGCCACGAGAGGGGCGCCTTTACAGGCGCCATCGCGCAGCGCATCGGCCGGTTCGAGCTGGCGAACCGGGGGACAGTGTTCCTGGACGAAGTCGGTGAGATTCCGCTCGAACTGCAGACCAAGCTGCTGCGCGTGCTGCAGGAGCGCGAGTTCGAGCGGTTGGGGAGCTCCCGCACCCTGAAATCCGACGCACGCCTCATCGCCGCCACCAATCGCGACCTGGCGACGATGGTCGGCGAGCAGCGGTTCCGCGCGGATCTCTATTACCGGCTCAATGTGTTCCCCGTTCGCGTTCCCGCGCTGCGAGAGCGGCCCGAGGACATTCCGCTGCTCGTACGACATTTCGTCCAGCAGTTCGCGAAGCGCATGAACAGGACGATCGAGACGATCCCTTCCGAGACGATGGACGCCCTCGTCCGGTATCGATGGCCGGGGAACGTCCGCGAGATGCAGAACCTCATCGAGCGTGCCGTAATCCTGTCCTCCGGCCGACGGTTGCGCGTGCCACTCGAGGACGTGCAGGCCGGCCCGACGGGCAACCGGGATCCGCGAGTGCATCAGAGCCTGGCCGACGCCGAGCGTGCGCATATCGTGGCCATCCTCAAGGAGACGGGGTGCGTCGTGTCCGGGCCCCACGGAGCGGCGATACGGCTGGGAATGAACCGATCGACGCTCCAGTTCCGCATGAAGAAGCTCGGAATCACCCGCCGAGTCGTCATGGGCGCGCAGGAGCAAGACGGGGCATAGGGCGCCCGGGTTCGCTCCGAAGCTGACGCCGCCTCCGATTCCACGTCGGAAACCGATTTGACATGAGCGGCGGCCGCCTGCTGCCCTCAACCCATTCACGGCCCGCCATCAGACTCGCTGCCGATGGGCTGGTGACTGGGAGCCGGTTGGCACGAGTCACTGGACAGCCCGACCCTCTTCCGCGATCTCACGTCGCTCACGACCTTCCGGCTCCGCGGCTTGCGGGGAGACGATCTGGTTCACGGCCCGTGGCCTCGCGTTTGCCTCCGTGGTGGTCGAGTCACCGCGGTGGCGGGACTCTCGAAAAGGAGCCTTCGAGATGGAACCGAGCACGGAGATCCAGCGAGTCGCCGTCGTGGGGACCGGAGTCATTGGGGCGAGCTGGTCGGCCTGTTTCCTTGCCCACGGCCTGGACGTCGTCGCCACCGATCCGGCGCCTGGGGCGGAGGAGGCATTGCGTCGCTACGTCGCAACCGCCTGGCCGGCGCTGGAGAAGTTCGGCCTCGTCCCCGGCGCGTCGATCTCACGGCTGCGGTTCACGACGGACCTCCAGCAGGCTCTCGCCGGGGCCGACCTGGTCCAGGAGAACGGACCGGAGCGCGAGGCGTTCAAGATCGAACTGTTCGCGCGCATGGACGCGCTCCTGCCGCCGCCGGCGATCCTGGCTTCCAGCTCCTCCGGCATCACGATGAGCGTGATCCAGTCCGGCTGCACCCATCCCGAGCGCTGCGTCATCGGGCACCCGTTCACGCCCCCGCACCTCGTTCCGCTCGTGGAAGTCGTGGGCGGCCGTGGGACCTCGGCGGAGACCGTCCGACGCGTGATGCGGTTCTACAGGACGCTCGGCAAGCACGCGATCCACATCCGCAAGGAGGTCAAGGGACACGTGGCGAACCGGCTCCAGGCGGCCCTGTACCGGGAAGTGGTCCACCTCATCGATCAGGATGTCGTGAGCGTCGCCGATGTCGACGCGGCCGTCAGCCTCGGCCCCGGGCTCCGCTGGGGTCTCATGGGGCCGAACCTCCTGTACCACCTGGGAGGCGGTCCCGGCGGAGTGCGGCATTTCCTCGAGCAATTCACGGGTCCGATGACGGCCTGGTGGGCAGACCTCGGCTCTCCCAACATCGCGCGCCCTGAGCTCCAGAAGAAGATCGTCGACGGAGTCGCGGAGGAGGTGGCCGGCCGCTCGTTCGAGACCCTCTCCCAGAAGCGCGATGCGCTGCTCATCGACCTGCTCGAGCTCCGAGCACGACATGAGTGAGGGCTTGCCCTGTCTCGTGATCGTCTTCGCGGCGCTGACTTCAATGACGCTCGCGACGACAGCGGCGGGGCAAGAGCGGACCTCGCAGCCAACCAGCCCGGTGGTGGCCGCTGTGGAGGACGTCCTCACCTTGGATCGCGCGATCGAATTGGCGCGCGCCCACAATCGCGAGACAAGGCGGGCCCGGTTCGAGATCGACCGGCAGCAGGAGGCCTCGGCAATTGGGCACGTTTCCCTCGACGGGCCCGATTCCAGGCAGCAACGTCGGCCTGCATACGCCGGCCCGTCCGATCGCGGTGGCGTCGTTCACGGTCACGCAACCGATCACGCAGCTTCTGAGAACTCGTCTTTCCGTCGCTGCGCAGCGATTGAGCGAGCATCTGGGTCGCCAAAGCTATTCGCAGCAGGACCAGCAGCTCGTGAGTGACGTTCGTCGCGTCTACTTCTCGTTGCTCCAATCCCAGAGCCAGGCCGAATCCCAGCGTGCCACCATCCGCGCCCTCGAGGAGCTGGGCCGCTTGACCGAGCGGCGTCTTCAGGTCAGGGCGGTCCTGAAAGCAGACCACGTCCGCGTCGAGGCGGAGCAGGCCAAGGCCAGGTATCAGCTCCTGGTGGTCGAGGACACACTGGCCGACCGCAAAGAAGCGCTGAACTGGCTGCTGGGCAGAGACCTTCTCGTCGCCTATTCCGTGCAGCCGGTGGCCGCTGCGCTTCCCGCAGAAACGGATCTGGAGGCGGCTCGAACGCTTGCGCTGGCGCGACGTCCCGAGATCCAGATGGCCGCCATCAAGAAGAAGCAAGCGAAGCTGGAGACCCGAATCGAGAAGACGCGGTACCTGCCCGACATCGCGATCCAGGCAAATTATCTGACCCCGGCCGGGATCGACTTCCTCCCGAAAAACATAGGTGCCGTGGGGGCTCTGCTGACCTGGCAACCCTGGGACTGGGGCCAGAAGCGCCACAACGTCGCCCAGAAGATCATCGCCGAACGCGAGGCGGCTCTCACGGAAGAAGAGGCGCGCGACCAGGTCCTCCTGGACGTCGACTCGCAGTTCCGCAGGCTGCGCGAAGCGAGAGCGCAGCTCGCCGTGGCCGCCAGCACTCGCGAGGCAGAACAGGAAAGGCTTCGCAGCCAGACGGATGCCTACGCGCAAGAGGCCATCCTGCTCAGCGCCTTGTTGCAGCAGCAGGCGTCGCTGGCCACCGCAGAGGACGGGTACCGACAGGCCCTGCTCGGGTTCTGGACGGCGCGCGCCGACTTTGAAAGGGCCTTGGGAGAGGAGTCAGCGCCTTGAGAAAAGCCATTGCCACGATCGCCTTCCTGGCGACGGCGGTCCTCGGCGGCTGTCGCCATGAACCCGCCGTGCCCGCGAAGGTCCCCATTGCGGTCCGTGTGGCCGACGTCACGGTGTCCTCATCTTCAGGAGGCCTTCGATACTCCGCCTCGTTCATTCCGTACGCCCAGGTCGATCTCACGTTCCGCACGAGCGGCTACATCACCGAGGTCAAGCAGATCAAGTCCGCCGATGGTCGCACTCGTAATCTCGGGACCGGGGACTACGTCACGCGGGGAACCGTGCTCGCCCGGATGCGGCCTCAGGACCTGCAGAACCAGGCGGACCAGGCCCGGGCGCAGGTCGATGCCGCCGTCGCACAGCATGCGCAGGCCGAACAGGACTTCGACCGCGCCAAGGCGCTCTACGCCCCCCAGAGCCTGATCAAGCCGGACTACGACCAGGCGCAGGCCCGTCTCGACGCCACCCGCGCGGCCGTGAACCAGGCCAAAGCCGCGGAGCGTCAGGCGCAACTCTCCTCGAGAGACGGGGACCTCAAGGCCCCCCTCTCCGGATACATCCTGGCCAGGAACATCGA
>WNFI01337502.1_pt2 | contig 13203 bp, 13 predicted proteins | sample 5400471 | NCBI WGS metagenome assembly WNFI01 (sample SAMN13153348, study PRJNA577476) | soil metagenome | isolation source: 100 cm saprolite on Douglas fir-dominated hillslope | place: USA:California | collected 2013-09-17
TATGGCAAAGAGTGCATAATTGTCTAAGGTTGTTACCTGAATAATTCCAGACACGTTATACAGCCATGAGGGCTTCAACTCATCTTTCCTGAATTCGTAGATCAGGCGCGTTAGTGCCAGTAGAGTGATGTCTTTTTAAAGAGAGGTCAACCTTTATCACTCCTGGTCTGTGAGGCCAGGCGCGACAGCTTCGTTTGCGTTAAAGTGATGTCTTTCAGAGAAATTACACTATGCACATCGGTATCAATGCCCAACTGCTATCTTTTAGCCAGAACTACCGTAACGGCGGTATCAGCCGTTACATTCGTTGCTTACTAACCGAATTGGCAAAACGACCAGGACAGCATGAATACACGATTTTCGTTAATGGGCGGGAAGTGGCAGAACGCTTACAGGAGGGTACAGGGAAGGGCTCAGTGGGCTCGTCCAGGGAGGAGGATGGACACGAAGGGCGGAGAGCGCAAACTCAAATTACTTATATCCCGGTATCCTGGCCCGAGTCAAAACCTATATCTAGGGTTGCCTGGGAACAATTGAAACTCCCATCACTGGTACGCGAAAAACATATTGATGTTTTACATTCACCCGCTAATGTACTTCCAGAGATGTTGCCGCGTAGTTGTGCAGGAGTGGTAACGCTGCATGACCTGGCATTCTTACGCTATCCACACGTTTTGACTCGCTCAAAGCGCTTGTACCATCGTACTTTCACAATGCGCAGCCTGCAGCACGCAACAATGATTATTGCAAACTCGAATAGCACCAAACAAGATGCTATTGAACTTGCGGGTATACCCGCAAGCCGCATACAAACGGTCTATCCATGCATCGATGAGCGCTTTTCCAACGTGGTACATAGTAGCGATATACAAGCTTTTCGCCAGGCGCACGCATTAACGCAAGGCTATATCCTTTACCTGGGTACACTGGAGCCACGTAAAAATATCGCCACGCTCATCGAGGCCTACGCCCAATTACGTGCTATTTTTAGGCGAGAAGAGAAACTTGTGCTTGCAGGGGGAAAAGGCTGGCTGTACGATTCAATCTTCGAAAAAATACAAAAACTCGGATTAGAAGCAGAGGTTATTTTTCCTGGCTTTGTAACCGATTCTGAACAATTGTTGTGGTATCACTCTGCATCAGCTTTTGTGTATCCCTCGTTGTATGAGGGATTTGGCATACCTGTGGCAGAGGCATTGGCATGTGGAGTTCCCGTTGTCACTTCAAACGTTTCTAGCTTACCCGAGGCAGGAACTTCAATTGCATTGACAGTTGATCCACATGACAAGGAAGCAATGGCCAGGGCTATCTATAAAGCATTGATCGATGAATCTGTGCGTGAGCGATGCCGTAAACTGGCAGCATCTGTGACACAGCAATTCTCGGCGCGAACAATGTTTGAACAAACTATTGCGGTATATGAGCAAGCGACGTCGTTGCACGCATCGCAATATCGCACTAGGAGCGTGCATTTGGTAAAATAAGGGCGGGTTTATGGCGCCCACGAGGCTAAAGATTTGAACAGCAGCAAAGTATCACAGACAACCGCAAGTAGGGGCCGGATTAACCACGTCCCGGAAGTAGAGCAGCTAAGAACTACCGATATGTCAAGTGGGGGAACAGGTCCTATCACAAAGGCTATCTCCGAACGGCGATCGCATCGTCACCAGTGGCGCATCTTCGAATGTATCGGCATGATAATCCTGGATGCGATACTGGTAGATGTCGCTTTTCGGCTGGCCTACTATTTGCGTTATATAGTTTTTTTCAACAGTGACCTGATCTTGTCATTTCGCAATAAGCTGCTTAGTATTGAGAATAATGCGCACATAATTCCTAAGATAGGAAAGGATGTGCCTGCGACATTCAGTAGTTTCCAGTCGCTTGAGATCAGTATTGTGATTGGTTTGATTTTAATTTTTGCGCTGAGGGCCCTCTACAATATACGTTTGACCGGAAGCTGGTTTCGCCAGGGATGGACAATCGTCAGTTCCACTACACTTGGCCTGACTTTTCTCATAAGCTATTATTTCATATTTCAACCGCAATCAAGTTCTCGCTTGTTAGTACCATTCGTGTGGGCAACCGCCATTATCGTCCTGTGCGCCGCAAGGCTGATCGTCTCGTTAATAATGGGTATGCTCTATCGACTTGGCCTGGGTGAGACGCGCTTGCTCGTGGTCGGCTCAGGTCGCCTGGGCAAAATGATCATGCAGCATATGGTAGCTAACCCCAACCTTGGCTACAATATCGTCGGCTTCCTGCACGATATGAATGAGCCTCCAAGCGACTTTGGACGTTTTAAAATGCTCGGCACCTTGGAAGACCTGGGAATGGTGATTCGCTCTATGCAAATAGATGAAGTTATCATTGCGCTGCCCTCGCATTTGCATCAACAAAGTATTCGCAGTGTACGCCTTTGTGAGCGCCTGGGCACCTCATTCAAACTCGTTCCTGATTTGTATGAGTTGAGCCTGTCTCGCATTGATATGGAGGCAGTAGAGGGTATCCCGCTGATTAGTATCAAGCAGGTGTCCATCAACTCAGTGCAACGCCTTGTCACGCGGGTGGTCGATGTTATTGTAGCTGCTCTCATCCTCATCATAGGTTTCCCATTATGGCTCTGTATCGCCCTGGCGATTGGGCTCAGCTCGTCTGGTGAGATTCTATATAAACAAATACGTATCGGCTTAAAAGGCCGGCCATTCAAGGTATACAAATTCCGCTCGATGTATAAAAACGCGGAAACAAGATTAGCCGACTTGCTGCCTCACAATGAAGTCCAGGGACCGCTTTTCAAGATAAAAGATGACCCACGCATTACCCCCGTAGGGAGATTCCTGCGTCACACGAGCTTTGATGAGATTCCCCAGCTCATCAACGTTCTCAAAGGTGAGATGAGCCTGGTGGGGCCTCGCCCACCACTCCCTCATGAAGTAGCGCAGTATGAAGAGTGGCAAAAAGAGCGCCTGGCGATCAAACCCGGCATGACTGGCTTATGGCAGGTGCGAGGCCGCAGCAATATCAGTTTCGATGAGGGAGTGTTGATGGACCTGTATTATATCGAAAACTGGTCGTTACGCCTGTATTTCCAGGTACTCCTACGCACCATTCCGGCTGTCTTATTTCACCGAGGAGCATACTAGATGAAAGTAGCTTTAGTGCATGATTATTTAAATCAAATGGGTGGCGCTGAGCGCGTAGTTTTAGCATTGCATGAAATATTTCCCGATGCGCCTATTTACACGTCAATCTATGACCCCGAGCGCGTCGATGCCGCCTTTCAGAAAATGGATATCCGCACCTCTTTCATGCAGAAGCTGCCTCTGGTAAAAAAACACCACCAGCCATTTCTTCCTTTCTATCCATTTGCCATGGAACGCCTTGATCTCCGGGGCTACGACCTCGTCCTCAGTAGTTCCAGCGCCTTTGGTAAAGGGGTGATAACGCGCCCGGAAACCATGCACATCTGCTACTGCCATACTCCAATGCGTTGGTGCTGGAATTATGACGAATATGTAAAACGCGAGCAATTGGGCAGGATATCAAGGAGCGTATTACCCTTTTTAATCACCGGACTTCGCGTATGGGATCAAACAAGCGCAATGCGCGTGGATCACTTTATCGCCAATTCACCCGCGGTAGCCGAGCGTATCCAGAAGTACTACCGGCGAGATGCGGTAGTCATACCTCCTCCTGTGGAGGCCGATCGCTTCACATTTGATCCAACGATACAACCGGAAGCGTACTTCCTCATCGTCAGCCGCTTCATGCCCTACAAGCGTATTGACCTTGCAATTGCGGCGTGCAACTTGTTGCGGCTACCCCTGGTAATTATTGGCAACGGGCGCGATGAAAAACGGCTAAAGAGCTTAGCAGGACCTACGATTCGTTTTATGGGGCGGCTCTCGGACGCGGAAGTAATGTACTACTATGCACATTGCCGCGCATTTATCCTGCCCGGCGAAGAGGATTTTGGCATCACACCATTAGAGGCACAGGCCTCAGGAAGGCCGGTGATCGCTTACAGAGCAGGTGGCGCACTGGCTTCGGTCATCGACGATGTAACAGGATCTTTCTTCGATGAACAGACGGTGGAGAGCCTGGCAGTGGCGCTGGCTTCATTTGACGAGCGAAAATATGATCCACAAATTATTCGTAACCACGCGCTCGAATTTGATATGCCTCGCTTTCACCGTCGCATACTTCAGTTTATTGAAGCCAAGATGAGCGAGGGGACTACTAGGGAGTTACGCACACCTACAAGCGAATTGGTACTTTAATCAAACAAAGGGAAAGGGTAGAATATAGCGTGGAACTAAGGACTTATTGGACAATTATTTGGCGACGTATCTGGATAGTGGCTCTGGTGGTAGGAGTGGTAGCTATATACGTCGGATATCAATATTATCACCTGAGAAAAACTCCTGGTGCCTTGACAGCATATAACTCCAACATCACCATTCAGATTGGTTTGCAGGCAACTAGCAAAGGAGATCAAAACAACGCTAACTACGTTACGGTCTCCGAAGCGCTCGCTGACACTTTAGCAACAGGTCCTATTCTTACATCTAATGAGTTCGACAGGGACGTCTCTAATCAAATCAACCAGGATAGGAATCTGATTACGCAGAGGTTCCCTACCAATGCTGATCTTGGTAACTGGCAGGATGCTGGCGCTATCGGACAGGCGCTTAGTGCCACTCGCGCGCATAGTCTGGTGACTGTAAGTACAACATGGAATACACCAGCAGGAGCGTGGGCCATAGCAAATGCAGTCGGAGAGGTGAGCGTTGCAAAAATAGCAACTTATCTCGACTACGTGGTCTCCAACGACGCAACGCAACCCTCAACAAATAACTTTGTGCAGCAACCTGTTGCTGCGCGGGTTATCAGTGCTGCCATAGATCCAGTTCAAGGACCCGGATCATCCTCAAGTAAGCTATCACTGTTAATTCTACTACTGATAGTCGCGCTCGTAATTAGTATCGCATTGGCTTTTCTCCTTGATTACCTGGACGATCGTATCAGAAGCAAAGCTGAGGTGACACAACTGCTTGGGCTGCCAATTTATGCAGAAGTGCCACCAGCACCAGCACCGGGTCATTCACAATCACCAAAAACTCAGTGATATTCAAATCCCTATATATCCGATTTCAAAACGAGGATGTAGAACTTTTATGTACTTTGCTTGACAGGTTTCTTCTTTGTTGAGTATAGTACGAAAGGGCAATCACAAGGCGGAGATTGTCCCCGGTGATCTCCGCCTATTTAGTTTGTCGTTAATCTGGAGGAGTATATATTGTGGGCAATCGCTCAAAGGAGCAGTACACGCTGCTTTCAGACTACGATTCAAATACTGCCTATAGCGAGGCTTTTCATACCCTTTTTGCAAATATCCGCTTTAATTGGGAAAGTGATACCACTGAACTGTCGCATGTGCACACGCTTCTCCTCACTACCCCATCAGATTATGTCGAACAGGCAGCCTTAGTAGCAAATCTGGCCATCGTAGCGGCTCAGAGTGGCACTACGACAATTTTAGTGGATGCCGACCTGCGAACTCCCAGCCTCCAACAACGCTTCGGCTTGAAAAGAAGCGCTGGATTAAGCAATTTGTTAGAGGAAACGTCGATTACGCCGCAGAAGGTAGCCTGCCATCTGCAATCAACGTTCATTCCTGGCTTACGGCTACTTGGCGCTGGTACCTCAACAGCTCAAGGAGCGCCTCTCTTACTCTCGCCCAGGCTAGAAGAATGCATGCACAGCATTCGCCAGGTACTGGTCGAGCCAGAAAGTAGTCCAGGCGTCGTTATTTATCATAGTCCACCAGTATTGGTCGGCGCTGATGCCTCGCTGATTGGCGCATTAGCTGGACAATCATTGCTGACAATCATCGTTGGCCGCACGACTCGCGAATCGGCAAAACAAGCGCAGGAGCAATTAGTACGAGCGCATGCGAAACTCGCTGGCGTTATTATGATAAATCCATGAGGAGACTATACTATGCAAGGACGGCAAGGCCAGGGGTATGACTCCTGGGATCGATCTCCTGATGAATCACTCGCTTCCGTTAATGGCAGTGGAAAACAACGAGTTATTCCCCAGCGTCCTCCTGGCATGACAAGGGTAAAGCAGCCTCCTCAGACGCCGCGTGTAAGCCGCCCTCAACACCAGAATCGAACGTCCAAAAGTTGGCGACGCCGCCTGCTTGTACTCGGCCTGATACTTCTAGCTTGTGGCTTGTTAGCATGGGGTATCGGTTACGCTCTTGCCAACTACTTTGTAGGAATTGGAAGCAGCTCCGCAGCCGCGAACACAGCTACTAACTTTCTGCTGGCTCTAAAGAGCACCAACTACGACCAGGCCTATAATGACCTTGATGCTAAAATTACTATCTCACTTACCAATGACGCGTTTAAACAAATGGCATTGGCGGATGACCATTGTTATGGCCAGCTGACGGATTTTAACGAAGAAGCCGGTAGTGCCACAACATCGGCAGACAATAATACCCAAACGTATGCCTTTGATGTTTCACGTAGCAAGCTCTCGAAAACGTATAAGCTAACCTTAACCCTACAGAAAGACCCCAATGGTGACTGGGACATCACCAGTTATGGAGACGACCTGGGACCGGCTACACCTACTTGTAAATAGACATCCCCCAGGAACATCGTGATCTGCCGGTCTCGACTGCCTTGCACCTCCCACCTGCAAGACAGTCTACCCACTCGGTCGATCAATCACGAGTTTTTCAGCATCCTGCTAGGCACTCGCGGTGTCGGAAGGTTGCTCTTGCTTTTGCTCGACGAACTCGCCCTCGATGCTGATCTCGACCTGGTCGCCGACGATCCACTTGCCATCGAGCATCATGTTGAACGTCATGCCGTAGTCTTTCCTGCTGATATGGCCCTCGGAGCTGTAGCCGATCCGGTGGCCCATCATGGGGTCATTGAATTCCCCATACTTCAGCACCTTTAGAGTCACCGGCTGGGTGGTGCCCTTGATGGTCAGGTCGCCGGTCATGGTGTAGCGATCCTTTCCAGCCGGTTCGATCTTGGTGCTTTTGAAGGTGATCATCGGATACTTGTCGACTTCCAGAAAATTCGACGACCGCAGGTCATTATCCCGCGTCTCGTTGTGGGTCCGGATACTTGCCGACTCCATGGTGACTTCCACCGATGACGCTTCGGGGTTGTCGGGGTAGATATTGCCGGTCGCGCTGACCTCGGCAAAGTGACCGCGCACCGTCATCATGCCCAGGTGCTTGGTGGCGAACTCGACTTGGGTGTGGAAAGGATCAAACTGCCAGCGACTTTGGGTTCCAGCTTGTGGTTCATTCTGCGTTGTCATGTCATTACCTCCCTGTAAACGAAATAGCCATTCTGTTTGGAAAGAGAACTGTCAATCCTTCTTGTTCTCCTTACCATTCGTACTTACTTTATGGAAGGAAGTATAGATTGTATAGTTCTTGTTGTCAAGTATAGTATTTTTACAGGGAAAATATGATATACTGGTAGTATGAATATACCCGGCCACTCACAACCAGCTGAACAAGTAGAAACCTGCGCGACCCATCCGGTGGGCCGTGCCCTGCGCTTGCTTGGCGATGCATGCACGCTTCTCATCGTCTACACGCTCCTCTCTGGCACCAAACGCTTTGGCGAACTGCTGGAAGCCATGGGCAATATCAGCCCCAAGACGCTGTCGCAACGGCTCAAGATGCTCGAAGAGATTGGCTTTGTGCAGCGGCAGGCCTTCCTCGAGATTCCTCCACGGGTCGAGTATCGCTTGACGGAGAAAGGGCTGGCACTCGTTGACATCATGGAGGCGATCAAGCAGTTTGGGCACCGCTATCTCTCCGAGGTCGACCCACCACCGCCTGATGTTTGATCTGCCCTCTAGATTGCGTTATCTCACGAAAATGCATTCAACCCCGTAATAGCTTGACCGATAATGAGTGTATGAATGTCATCCGTACCCTCGTAGGTGAAAACCGACTCCAGATTGTTCGAGTGACGACTGATCGGATATTCAAGGGTGATGCCGTTAGCACCAAGTATAGACCGAGCCTCGCGCGCTGTCTTGAGCGCCTCACGAACATTATTGCGTTTCGCAATCGAAATCTGCACGGGATGAACCATCCCATCGTCCTTGAGGCGTCCAAGTTGCAAGGCCAGCAGTTGCGCCTTCACCAGTTCCGTCGCCATAATCGCCAGTTTCTGCTGCACGAGTTGGAAGCTTCCAATAGGGCGATTAAACTGTATGCGGGTCTTGGCATAGTCAAGCGCTACTTCGTAACATGCCCGCGCTGCGCCTGTCGCTCCCCAGGCAATACCATAGCGCGCTTCATCCAGGCAAGAAAGTGGTCCATGCAGGCCACGCACGTTCTGCAGCATATTCTCAGCAGGAACGCGGCAGTCTTCAAAGTGAAGTTCGGAGGTGACGGAGGCTCGCAAAGAGAGCTTGTGATGCACATCACTCGTGGTGAAGCCAGGTGTACCGCGCTCTACCAGGAATCCACGAATGCCATCTTCGGCACGCGCCCAGACAACTGCGAGATCTGCAATACCACCGTTGGTGATCCACATCTTCGTGCCATTCAGTACAAAAGAATCACCGTCACGACGAGCCGTGGTGCGCATGCTGGATGGGTCGCTACCAGCATCAGGCTCCGTTAGACCAAAACAACCAATCACCTCGCCTCGCGCCATACGCGGCAGCCAGCGCTGCTTTTGCTCCTCAGAGCCAAACGACCAGATAGGGAACATGGCCAGCGAGCCCTGCACAGAGACGAACGAGCGCAAGCCGCTATCGCCAGCTTCCAATTCCTGGCATGCCAGTCCATAGCTGACAGCACTCAGCCCGGCGCAGCCGTAACCTTCAAGATGCATACCCAGCAAGCCAAGATCGGCGATTGCGGGAATAAGCTCGCGGGGGAAGGTGCCAGCTTCGAAGTGCTCACTGATAATGGGCAAGACACGCTCTTGTACGAACTTACGCACGGTATCTCGCACCATGCGCTCCTCCTCCGAGAGAAGGTAGTCAAGGTTATAAAGATCAGTTGCCGAGGGCACCTGCGCCTGGTGTTTAGTAGCTTTATGCGTCATAAAATAGCGAGTCCCTTCTGTAATTGAGCTTACTAAATTAATCTGGATGGCTGCTTTTAGGGGTATGCTCTCCTAATTATATCCCAGATTTGCTGCTTTCCGCATGGTGCTGTTCCGACTCAGGCACACTCCTTGTTTATTCCGCCGCCAGCACTTGCTTGACAAGCTCACGCGCCTTTTCAAGCGTGACGCCTGACTTGAGCAAGACCTGGCTGGCAAGCCCCGCTTCTTCACGCAACAGGCCCAGCAGCAGGTGCTCTGTTCCAAGATAGTGATGGCCCAGGGATCGCGCCTCCTGGACCGCCAGCTCGATACTCGCTTTGCCCTGCTGTGTCATCCCAAGCTGGTCATCAACCACCGGCTGCTCCCCGGCTGGATGCAACGTTTCGATCTGCGCCCGCACCTCGCTCGGCTGCACCTGTAACCGGTTCAGCACTCTGGCTCCGACCCCCTTCCACTCGCTCATGATCGCCAGCAACACATGCTCTGTGCCAACACCATCATGATGGTACCGATAGGCTTCCTCAGTCGCCAGCGACAATACTTTGCGGGCTCGCTCAGTGAATCTAGCCCACGGGTGATTTGGCCCTGGCGCCATGCTCACGACGACCCGTTGGTTTTCCACGAAGTTCTCGACATCCGCTGGGGTGAAGCGGTATTCCCCAGCAATGCGATACGCGATCAATTCGCCACGCGTGACCAGTCGCCTGACCGTCACCGGGTCAATGCGCAGCAGTTCCGCGACCTCTTCTGTCGTTAACAGACGTTCCATGGATACCTCCCTGATACTATATAAATCTGGACAGAACTAAGAATAATATATATTATTTTGAGAGAATATACAATCATTTGGGATGATTGGACGTCCTTCATAAGAAGCAGGAGTACTTCAGAACAGAGAAAAGTCGTTCAAAAAGTCGTTGCGCTGCTGACATACTGTTGTCACTAGCACAAGTTATACTGCTGGTATGAGAGAAACCAAGCGCCGCGCCGTCCGCGGCACCAGGCTTTGAAAGGAGGAGTTTTCTATCGCTATGCCAAAGAACTTTGAGCTCAATGGTCCCGCCTTCGTCGGTCTTTTGGTCCGTGACGCGAAAGCCTCAGCAGACTTCTACGAGAAGAAGCTCGGCTTCAGGCGCGACCCTGAAATCTTCCCAACGGGGGTCGGGTTCCTGACCTACCCCATCCCCTTCGGAGTTCTACAAGCGCCTCCGGGCGTGGACTTGGACAGCATTCCTCGTCCGGTCCTTGCGCCCGCCATCTGGTTCAAGACGGCTGACAGCCAGGCGGTCCACGATGCCCTGGTCGAGGCCGGCGTCACCATCCTGAGAGCACCCTCAGACGGGCGATTTGGCCGGCAGTTTACTTTCGTCGACCTTGACGGCTACGCCATCACCATCTACGACCGTGACGCCCCTGCCGATGGATGGGGTCAGCCTGGCTAGTTAGGGTCACGCTAGTTTTACCCCCAGAATCCTCGCCAACAGGGATTCTGGGGGTAAAACTAGCGTGACCCTAACTACCTTAGATTGTCACAGAGGGGTCAGCGTATCTCAACGTGAAATTTGCTCACAGAGGATTCACTGACAAGAATCCCGCGTCAAACTTGAGAGCTTCGCACCCCCTCCAGACTCGAAAAACGTGTTTGGCCGATGGCAGGCGAGACTTTGAACGACCATTCTCCGACGAGTGTTCTCCAACAAGTTGCGCAAACACTCACACCTCGTTTGAGAATGATCTCGCGCAGCGAAGCCTGGTCGCTCAACCAAGGAGAGGCTCAAGGTATCGGCGCAACGCAGTTTTGAGTTCACCCACGAGCAGCCTGCGCTCATCCTCCTCTGCCTGCAGGACCAGCAGGAGGGCCGCTTTGAAGAACTCGACGCTCATCGTGGCGCTCAGGCTGCGTTGCGTCGGAGAGAGGGTTGGAGCACGCCTCTCAAAGCCGAGTTCAAAGCGGGATTGCAGCTCCTGAGGCAAAGCACCAGTCAGACTCGTAACGTGCGAAGAGACAGGGGTATTTAAAAGGACGAGGAAAGCTGGATGAGCAAAATGAAACGCGAACAGGGTGTCAATGACCTGATCCAGCCAGAGAGAGAAAGGAAGCGATGCAGCCTCGACTGAAAAAACGGAGTCATACACCTGCTGGAGTTCCTCAGTATACCGAGCTGCCAGGGCGTGTGCAATCTCTTCTTTGTTCGAGAAGAATTGATACAGTGAGCCTGGCGAGATCCCGGCCTGGGCTGCAATATGATTGGTTGTTGCCTCGTCGTAGCCCATGTGAGCAAAGATGGTTTCAGCAGTATCGAGAATGGAAGCGATGCGCTGTAACCCTTGCGCTCGTCGCTGAACTGGCCGTGCGTGTTTCTGCTGATCCATCATGTGCTCCAAACCCTTCGTCCCATCTAGCGCCAGAGTGCGCTTGTCTCCGGTAGACCTCTTGACAATACGAGTTTTTACTCGTATAATTATCTCATAAACGCGAGTTTTTACTCGCCTATATAGTATAACGTAGCAGGACGGCTTTGTCCACCAGTGAAGGAGTTACACACCATGTCATTTGCCACAGTCCCAGATGGGACGTGTCTCTATTATGAAGAGATAGGAGCAGGCGAACCGCTTTTGCTTATTAGCGGGAATGGTCGCGATCATACAGATTGGAACGGGGTGCGCAACGATTTCGCAGACCGGTATCGTGTCATTGTCTATGATCATCGCGGGACGGGGCAGAGCGACAAGCCAGGCGCTCCACCCTATTCCACGCGCGGGTTTGCCCAGGATGCGGTCTGGCTGCTTGATCACCTGGGCATTGCGCGCGCGCATGTGTATGGCCACTCGATGGGAGGAATGATTGGCCAATTGTTGGGTATTGAGTATGCGAAGCGCATCGGGGCGCTGGTACTTGGTGCCACCGCACCGAGTAACCCTATTGACAATACTACAGGACATGCTGTTTCCCGTACAGTGGAGGCCGAGGCGCTCATGACCAATCCTCCAACTGATCCGCAAGAGGGCATAAAGGCCATGCTGTCCACGCTCTATTCGCCTGCCTGGATCGCGGCGCATCCAGAAATGATCCAGTCCATATTACAAGCTACTCCCATTCCTGAGTATGCAGCCAGGCTCCATACTCTGGCAGTCAAAGGACACGATGCCTGGGATCTCTTGCCCACGATGAGCGCACCCACGCTGGTGATTCATGGCGGCGAGGATCAGCGGGTCCCCACGGCCAACGCGTTCCTCCTCGCCTCACTGATTCCGGGCGCGGAATGTTCCATCATAAAAGGCGGGCGGCATGCGTATCTGGTCGAATTTCGCGAGGAGGCCAGTCGCGTCGTGAACGAGTTTCTGGCGCGTCATCCATTGGAATGACGCTGCCCGGTCTGTAGGCAGACGAAACGATCCTTGCAGAACTTCACTGGAAATTCTGTAAAAAGAAAGCACTCACATCAATAAAAGGAAGTAAAAGATGCAAACGGTATCGCGAATTGTCACAAGCGCTGACGGATGTCAGCTGTATGCCGAGGCCGCCGGGAACAGAGATCAACCGGCCATTCTCTTTATTCCTGGCGCGAGCGTCGCCAGCTCCTGGTGGCGCAAGCAATTCGACCACCTGTCCGACACATTCTACTGTGTCCGCTTTGATTTGCGAGGAAACGGTGCCTCGGACAAACCGTCAGACCCAGCAGCCTATCAGGAAAGCAAGCGTTGGGCGGACGATGTGGCAGCTATCCTATCCGCGTTCGAGTTGAGCAAGCCGACCGTGTGCGCCTGGTCGTATGGAGGTTATGCCCTTGGCGACTACCTCCACTCTTATGGGCAAACGAATCTTTCTGGTTTGGTCATTGTCGATAGTGGTACCCAATTGAATACGAACCAGAGCAAGGATCTCGTCCACGAAGAATTCGGGAAGCTTCTGAGTAAATTGTTCTCACCCACTATCACCACCTATCGCGAGGGCGTTGAGGACGTTTTCAAGTCGTTGACCTTGCAGCCAGTCGAGTATCGAGACAAGGCCGATTTTCATGGCGCATCCTTCCTGATGGCCCCTTCTACCTGGCAAGCGATGTTTGGTCGCAAGATAGATCATACC
>WNFI01575305.1_pt1 | contig 13203 bp, 12 predicted proteins | sample 5400471 | NCBI WGS metagenome assembly WNFI01 (sample SAMN13153348, study PRJNA577476) | soil metagenome | isolation source: 100 cm saprolite on Douglas fir-dominated hillslope | place: USA:California | collected 2013-09-17
GTCCCCCTTGTGTACATACTCCAGTCTGTACATTATAACATCTCTACTCAGTCATTCAGCCAGGATGTGTTCCCCTTGAGTGACCCTTCATAGATCCATTGGAGCTCCGCAGGCACCCGGACATCTAGTACACTCCCGGTCTGGGATGTGCCCTGACACTTTGCCCTCAAGTGTCAGAAACTATCGGACTGAACAGCCAATATTTCCAACACATGCATCCATGGAGCAACTACAACTGGGAGTCTGGTTAATTATTATGCTGGCTGACTTCTCCTTTATGTTTGGTTGCTGAGTCTTTTTCAGCACATGGGAACCTATCATCCTACACACATGTCTTTCACTCTTAGAATCCCATCACTTGTTGGTTCTCACTGTTCTGTTCAAGTCACATCATGTTCACATATCTCGGATCTGTCTCAGATCTGTACCTAAATAATTGATCCCAGTGATGCATCTAGACCAAAGATATTGTGAAGGTCACAGGCTCATTCCAATACTGGCCATTTATAGTACTGAACCTAGGAACAGCTTGTGAGGGTGGTCCAGACAACCAGAGGACAACTCTGATGACCTCCATTTGGACCTTAGTCAAGTGCTCTATGCAACAGCACCATTGCTGTCCCTAGATCTGGTGGGCATGGTACGATGTCACAACAAGATTCGGAGCCATTTATTTGCAAGCAATCCTGAGAAAGCATCTTTCGAAGCATAGAATGATATGGGTTGGAAGTACATACCCAGCTACTACTACATTCCTGATGGGGTTCTATAGGATGCCATTTGAGGCCAACGTGCATGTAGCCTTGTTTGGATTGAAGCTCAATGGAGTCAGGGTGCTTTTGCCTAACACATGAAGGTGGTTATGCCCAATTGGAGGGTTAACCGCATAGTTGCTCAAAGACCATATGTCACCGCTAGAGAAGGCCTAAAGTGGTAAGCATTCATCACTTTAACACCGACTATGTTAGCGACTGTTAGCGATGTCAAACTGGATGCAATTGACTTGGATGATCAGCAGAATACAGTTGTTCGGGCTTCTTATCCTTTACTGCCAAAAGATCACCGTGTCCTAAGGGCAATATTATATATTTCCAGGGGTATATTTAGCCTTGTTTTCATCGACGCCCCAACTAGCCACGTTTTGGCTCCTCTGAGATGTACAGCCTTTACCAGCGAGCGAGTGCCTTCTCAGGGCTTCTCTCCAGTTGTGTCCTTGCACTGTGCGGAGCTATTGCGTTAACTTCATTCTTATTTTCCCCCGATACTCATGCCAGAGTGGACATCAAACCAGTAAGCGTGTACGCCTTCTTTGCATCTGACGTGACAAGATGTTATCTCACCGACATTTCGGGTCCATAAAACTTATTGCCTGAACGTTCTCCACCGCTGATGGTGCTCCTTTATCTGCCCTAGACGTTGGGGGCAGTCTGGGAGGTTTCCTGCACAGGAATGGGCCTTTGTGCGGTTTGATGTTCAATCGGGTATGCATGCTTTCCCTATCACCCTGTAATTTTGAATTGACACAAATGTGGTGTTTCAACCAAACCATACATGCCCCTTGCTGACGTGGCGACTGCCTTTGCAGCAAGGGGGATGTATGGTTTGGTTACACCACATTTGTGTCAATTCAAAATTGCAGGGTGAGTTATACATCGCTTGTCCATGTTAACTCATTGGGTTCCGGGGCGGGCATGTAAAAGATCTCACGTCACTGTTCCATTGGAACACGAAGCAGCTTTTCGTCTATTTGTGTGCAGAATACACCAACTCACGAGGAGTGAGTCTCCTCCTTTCGTGATGTCTTGTCACGCGCCCATCGCTGCTTCTCCCGCATTAATATCGAAGGAGGGAAGAATAAGTATGTGTTTCGAGATTTCAACAAATCATTTCGGTGCGTTCCTCGGTCTGCTTATCCGCTTGTCCATCGCCGCTTCAGGGTAATTGGCCCGACTGTAGGCGGTTTGAATGGCGTTGGGTTTTTTTACTGATACATATTGTCGTCGCGCTCTTCTAACAGAAATGCGACGCAAGCCGAATTTTCCTTCAGGTACAGTGCGATGCCGTACGTTGGGGTTCTGTATCAAGGGGAGGCGGGCCGTACACAATTCCCTGTGGATATAAGAAGACTCGATTCAGCGAAGTCGTAGTAATGAGCGAGGCTTTTGCATATTGTTATCGCCTTTCATGAGAATCTACCAATACACCCTGATTATGTTCAACTTCGGATCTTGCCACTCTGGGCTATCGAGATACTGTCGAAAAGCAGATCCGATAATTCTGGTAGGCATTGATGTTGAAGGGAGCGATGGTTGCGGTCAGTGAGGTGAATGCCTGGAAAGGCAGCCGGGGACGCGATTCTCTGTTTCTTCGAAATTTGACGTACACACGTTTAGACTGCCTGTTATGGCAGTGTGATCCCGTGGTCACCTCGGACTGAACTATTTTGACTAATTGGAAACTGAGGCGTTGACGCTGGGCACGTTTGGGCACGACGCAAACCGTGTCTCTAGGGAACAGATCTAGACTGATTGCACAACGAAGACTGTGACGTGCTTTACTTTCAAATCAGTCGATCCGCTTTTACAGCCCTGCTGCCCTGGCCTGGATGAGTTTCGAAGCCTGCTGCCACAGGCCCTGAAAGCCCGACTTCCTTATGTGGTTGCAAGCACCAATATCAAACTCTTTTTTTTCTCGGCTCAGCACACATATTACATATATCTAAGGATGGCAGAGCGACGCTCGAGGGTTTTACATACTCTGTTTGTTCACCCCTACGTCTTCCCTTGGTCGTTTTCCAACACTCCTTGTCCTGTCCCTCTCTCTCTCGTCCCCGATGGACTACTCGAGCCACTTTGGTCGTTTTGGCTCACCCCCATTCGAAATGCACCCCAACTGTCTGGCTCGTTCTCACAAGCGCCCTCCTGTTGATGGTCTAGAAGAGTTCTGCGTTCCCGTTAACGTCGGGGACATGGACTTCAGTGAGTGGCATATCCTCCGATTCACGCCACCTGCTTAAATTGCCCGGTCAGCTATAGATTCCACTGACAACCAACCTACAACCTTGGAGTATGCATCCCATATACCACCATCATCGGTTCCTCGTTCCGGAGCACCCCAAAACTTCATCCTTGACTCGCGTAACGAAGCTTTCCCTGTGCGTCATTGTCCTGATGGAGACTTCACGGTCATACCCGGCGGCGAGACCCAACCTGTGTCATGGGCGCATTATCCACGAACAGAATCTGATAAAATGTCGGTCGAACAAACCCCCTATGACCCGAGTATCAAGCATTCCTCCATGAATGCCTTTCATCCCTACAGTCAGCAACTCTCCCCTTCTGTCGTGTCTCCAACTACTTGGTCTGCCTCTGAGCGGACGTCCTCGGTGAGCCGTAGCGCATATGAAGCCGGCGCAGCTGTTACCCTGCCAAGCATAGGTGGCTTCTCGTCATCTTCTGCATATGGGGTTGCACCATCATCTATGATATCTCAGACTATTTATCACCATCCTTCTCCTGAACACTTCGTTCACCAGCCTTCCCACTCACGTTCTCCCAATGACTTCTTGCTCCCCCAACAAAATACCCTTATTCAACAGCCAAATATCCATACTACTCGTTCTTACCCACAACTGCCGCATGGCCATCGCGATTACTCAGTTGAACGAGCCAATGTCGCCGCCAATGGAAGAGCAAGTCAAGGACAGTTACCGCATTCAAGCGGCTTAGATGGCACACAGAACCTTGAATTTGTCCCGGCGGCATCTGTGTCCCAGGACAGACGAGCGTCCAGATACGAAGAAACCATGCTCTGGATGTTGATGAACTCGCGTTCGCCAGATTTCATTCGAAACAACTCTCAGGCGTTTGCATCGTTGCCGTCTCTTCAGAACGTTCCTGCTGCACCACCTCCTTTGGCCACAGCCTCAAGTGGCTCCAAAGACCCTACCTCCGCCTCTTCCACTCCCCCCTCTCCATCCAGTCACTCTTATTCCTCCGCCGGGTCTGCTCGCACGGATGCCAGGGGCGTGCAGTCGTTGAACCCGTCTTTGACGGTCAATCCTGAATCCCTCGGAGCTGAGATCCTGCCAGATTTTGTCGGAGTTGATTCGATACCAGCCTCTGACCTCAGTGCCATTCTGGAGACTCGGTCAAGTATTCCAGCGGCATCTTTGAGAACGAAGAGCTTAGATTCAGGTGGCGTGAGGCAATCTAGGACAGGTACACGTTCGAACGAAGAGATCAAATTCGGGTGGCGTGAGGCAATCTAGGACAGGTACACGTTCCTCGATGTCTGCAGACTCGCCGCCCGGTTCATCTATCGCCTCCGGTGTCACTGCCACTTCCCTCGCTGTTGCTGCCGCTATGAGAAGCACACCCGCTACTACTGGTAGACCCTCACTCGCGTGTCTATTCTGTAGGCGGCGTAAGATCGCCTGTCCGCCTCCATCACCGGATTCTGAAGATCTTACATGCCAGTACGTACACATGTTTTCGGCTCTCGTCCTAACATCAGTCTGATTTGATTCTTATGTGAAACTAGACAATGCCTCACTCGGAATCTTGGTTGCGAGTACCCCACCCATACCAGGCGGGGACTACCTAAGCATAGACCAGCGAAGCAGTTCACGCTCGAAGACATCCGTTCCATGGCACGCGGGTTTCGTGACGAAACAGCCACCCCCACTACTCCTTCGAGAGAACGCGCGCAATCACAGGGAGGTAAGGGTGCTGAGGCTGAGGTTGATCGGTTGCTAGAAGATTCAGCACCCAAGGATAATTATGGAGGCGAATTGTATGGCGGAATTCGCAAGAGCCGGAGGCGATCAACGATGTCTCGTCGCCCGTTACATGACTTTCCGGACTACGAAGAGGACGAGTAGTTTGAACTTGGCCACACATTTTCTTGCCATTCTTGCTAAGGTTGAACCTCTTCTTGACGGCCCTATCTATTCATTCGTATCTGTTTCATCAATGCGCAGGTTGCAAACACACCTGCTTTGGGCCTCCTCTCCTATTGTCCAGCATACTATACATTGTGTTTCTTATAATAAGAACCAAAGTCTCAACTGTACAAATCCCTCGTTACGTTGATTAAATCTTCTTGCACTAATAGTCCAATGCGACTCCTACAGCTCCCGGCGTAACTTCGGCTCCTACTCGGCGATACTTGATTGTGCCACACGATCGAGGACGCTGCGAGTATCTATCTATAGAGGCAGGAGGCCTGCCTACTGCGAGTACACCCTCGAATCACAAATCTCACAAACCAGCATCAAAAGATTGTTTCATAGGAGAATTGGGGGCACTGATGATGGGCGGCTAGTTGCATCAATGAGGCAGCATTCGACTCTCGGTACGGGGATGTAACGTTCACACCGAGGCATCAGATTCACACATACACATCGTGGAGCGGTCTCAGAGGGTTTGACTTGGCCGCTCTCACACAAAACTTGGGAGTTCATATCTGCTTGCGCGCGCAAGGTTTGAGTCCTTCATTTGAACAGGGAAGTGTAACCCTTTATTCAGAGGCTATATATTAAAAGGATTGCCTCGGTGTTAAGGGATTCGAGCTTTTGGCGCCCATAATTAATATCCGCAGCAAGACTGCAGCAGGTCGACTCACCGATACAATATCAGTGCATCGTATTGATCATCGAACGAAATATACATCGCGCCGATCTGAGGATGTAGGAAGATTTCGGCTGTAGTATATTCGTAATCTGTTCGTAATCTTTCAGTTCGACTTTGCAAATATGTTCCGAGAGTTTGTAGTGGGCCCAAAGTGTTCAAGGCGCCAGACAAGCATGAACTTCAGATCACTGCAGGAGAGGTAAGGCACCGTATGACCGACGATGGAGTGATGGGAAGTGGTTCAACGCCAAATACGGATGGATCAACAATAACTCTAAACCAATTAAGCGGAATTGTGGCTCATGCTTAATTATCAACAGGAAGGGCCGATAATTAAAAGGCGAGAGGTCGGCAAAACATCGCGGCTCCTGTCAGGGGAGAAACTCCTGGTATAGTCTCCCGAATAACGGGCAATTACAGTGTTGATCCACCTTCACCAGTTTAGAACGCGATTTGGCGAGTCATGTCCCAATTTCTTGGCCCAATGACTCAGGTGACTAGGCTATTTGGCTGACCTGAGATGAAAACCGAGCGGAGGGAATCGTGATGGTGTCTCGCCCATTGCAATCGGAGGCATTTGAAGAGCGTGAATGTCAACAGAACTTTATCTTTTGCACACCCAGGAAAGAACAGAATCTATGTGATGCGAATGGGCTAAGTGAGTGCACCGCCGATGTGAAGACTACTAGAGAACCTCGATTCATTCCGAGGGTAGAACAGGAGTGGAAATTGTAAGATCTATAGCCGATATCTTTGCTGGAGCCAAGAACATGGACAGTCTAGACAGGTATCCTGGTGTCCAGATGCAAGATGATCCAGGGTCGCCCCGTTGCTTAAGGTAAGCGAACGCTCGATGTAGGGACAAAGCTCTAGCTTCCATTCTCGAATGCTGTTACAACCGCGCCCTGGGAGGCTTAGTGCCACTCGCGCCGCCGTTCTGACTCTAAACGTGGCGCGTAGAGCCGGGCCGTTCCAATGGAAGTTCCAACTGTTGTGGGCATGTCCTACTAATCCGAATTGATTATATCGGTCCGATTGGAGAAATTTTTGCAAAGGAAAAAATTGGGGAAAAAAAAGGGAAAAGGGCAAGAGAGCTGCGCAAGATAGTATATATATACAAAAGGTGGCGACAGGGGATGGTTGAAGGTGGGAGGGGAAATGAGGTGCATATGCCATATTCGCGGCGTGAATGCGAGCATGGACGTGGGGAACAGAAAGAGATACTGCAATGTGCAGTGACAGCAAGTCGCAGATTCGTAATTAATTACGGACAGATGACGGCCCAAGCGCCATGCTTGCCAGTCAAGCAGAGCGCGAACGCTATGGCAGCAGGAGCGGATAAAATGGGATCCTAATTCTGATTACGAGCGCATAGGAGGTTAGGCTGAGCTCTCGACCCATACCCCCCTTTTTGGTTTTGATGTATCTTATGGCCTCATCTCAGGGACGGGGCTCACGGACCCAACCAAAGTCTGACTCTGGTGTACAAGTATCTCCAGCAACTTGGGCCAATTCAGTAGTTCTCACCTACACATTCCCCAAGGAAGCCGCAGATGGATTTGAGTACACCTATTGAACCTGCATTGAGCTAGACGTCAATTGTAATTATCCATTCCGAGTTTCCCTGGTGAACGGTCTGCGTTATCTTTACTAATCATTCCACAGTCTGCTTTGGAAAGACAAGGGGTCCAGCAGGACCGCTGTATTTGCTGTAGGGACGCTATATAGGATTGCCATAGCTTCTTCTCCCATGACATCGTATTAGAGCTTAGACACGCGCAAAGGGCGAGTGTTGATGATGCTTCCAGAGCTTTGTATTCCATGCGCATATGCGTATTTAGATGGAATACGAGGAATTCGGTCGTGTCGCAAGCTGCGAGCCTTAGCTTGTGCTGGCGCCGTGGAGACATCCTTAAGCAGGACTTCATGCCAGTGATGCCACCCTGCCTTCAATTCCTGGGTATGCCAAAGTTCCATCGTCCAATATAGGAACAAGGCAACCCAGCGTAGCAAGCCTAAGCAAGGCACCCGGTCGACAGGTGGATGAAGTTCAATGGTACTGTTGACCTCCAGATGTACCCCGAACGCAATTAATTGCGATATTGCGGACAGGATGACATTTTTGTTGTAGTATCAACGCGTCTCCTCTACACGGAAGGCGCTGTCCTTTGTTCCACTTTTGGACTTAATATCGCTTTAACCCGGAAGTCATTCATTTCACTATTTCAAATACTTATAGTGGTACGACTCCTTTTGCCTTCCTTTCTCTCCTCAGTTCTCTGTTGCGAGACTGAGCGTTGTCACGCTAGCCCGCTGATTTCAATACTCGTCTTGAACGATCTTTCCGTTAATTAGGAAGACGGAATAAAATATCCTTTCGGTTCATCGAGGAAACTATGAAAAAGATGTCACTATTCAGCAGCCGAAGTCCAGGCAGCGTAGGTGCACTATTCTTCAGCCAGCGCCTGATTATGCAATCACGACTGTCCGCAACATGGGAAGTCTGAGGAGTCGGAGCTGCTTGATTGTTTGCTTCTACCTCTTCTAGCGTCTGTGGAAGGTGCTTGGTTGTCGGCTCAATTAATTCGGAGTTTTTATGGATCTCAGCACTGTCGTGAGTTGATGATTTCCCACTAGACGTAATGAAACAAAACCAGCATGATTGAAAATAGGATGGATCATGGACACGACGCGACGTTGAACGAAACTTATGGGAACGAGAGTTAATGAAGGAGACGTTGATCCACACTCTATTTCTGCAATGATTCTGACATACTGATATCCGTATGCTTAGTAAGACGTTAGTTCCGCACCAATCGGTATAAGTCATTCAGGTCATGTATCAGGGGCTAATTCTGGTTGTCCGAGTCTCTAGCTCAGTGATGATCTGATCCAGCTGGAAGTCAGCAATGGCTATCATCCCTGGGTACGTGCCACCCCGCTCTGGATCCGTTGGACTCTCTTCTCAACAGGTGTATATACGTACCCAGTACCAGGGACGCCCACTATAAGAATGTCTATTCGCAAATCAATCAGTTCTCGGAACAGAGAACTGATTATTCTAAATCACCAGCGAAGGTACATAATTTTTAGTAAAGAAAATAGTGAATGAAGCAAGGGAGTTGAACGGTATCACAGTTCCATACATCTTGAGCTCGGCATAATCGCCTACGTTCATGTAACGAAACAGAGAATGAAAGAAAAATGGAACAAAATAATACTTGTACAACTGCACCAATTTTTCCTCATGTCCGTTAGCTCCCGTTGACTCCCAACACCCACTCCCCACCCAAGTCAAGTCGTTACTGAATTCATCTACATCACAGCATTACTTCAAAGAACTGCAAGGCAACCCCTTTCCAGATGCTACACTTGCATCGCTGAGGACATCTCCGAACCAAGTCATTTCCCAGCCAAATGTGCCCAATATGTGTATGAAGGGCGATGGAACGAGAGTTGTATATCGGGACGGGATGGACTTCCTGGTTGGCTGAACAAAGATGAACCACCGTGCGATGGGGTTGGAAGTTGTGGGACGCGAGTGCATATCGTCACGTACGTGTGGGCCTGGTGCGTGATCCATCGTCGGGTCTGCGCGGGTCTGATGCGCGTCAGGGCGTACCCTGACATGTGACACCTGAGTCAAGAAGGGCCAAAGGATGCTGGCCAAGTCGGAATGATATCCCTAACTGGGAACGCCAGCCGTATCGTAGGTGAAACATCTAGAATAAGAAGACCGTTCGGACGTAATGTTATTTTGAATTATCATATTCGATGCCAGTGACCAGTCGAAGGTACGATCCATCAAACGCTGACGGTCTCCGACATCATGAACAGGATCCGCAAGGGGGGCTGCCCTGCAATTTTGAACCAAGAATGTAGACTAGCGCAGAAAACGTAGATGGCACACTCCGCTGCAGAAGTCACCACCGGAATTTGGAAACTGGTCAGAACACCCGAATAATCAGGAACCAACTCCGTCCATATTCCATTCGGATATCCTTTCCGACTGCCAGTCGTGGTACATTGGACATCAGGCTTCCAGAAGATAGAAGTCCAGATGGAGAGGTGTTCGTTAGCATGGTAAATGCCCTATACGGGTGAGATAGGCACTGAAGCCGGGCTGGATACGCGAAAGTGAGCCAAGGCTACAATCAGGACATAGAAGGATGTAGGTCCATAATTCTAGAGGCCCTCCGATGCGACCGCCCATGAAGGAATGCATTCATGAATAGAGGGTATACGACGAATCTAGTATGTGGATCCAGGGACACATGACCTGCAGGAATGTTCCTGCGAACTGCTCAGCATTGAGCAGTCATGACAAGAAAAACCTGCATCGCAGAATGGTTTATGGCACTACAGCTTAGATTATTGCGCAGCGACAGCGGCTGGAGGATATCTTTCACTGGGCAAGATCATTGACGAGCCCGCCAAACCATGGATGTTTGGAGGCCTCAGACAACAGTAAACATCCTTCTGACTCACTTCCTAGGCCCAAACGAGTAATAAAATCTACGAGGTGGGAGGATAAACTAGAGCATGGTGATGGTCACCGAATGACGTACCAACAGCTTGGTCACCCCAGGCAGCGAGATTAGAAAAATTCAAGTTGACTACATCTTGAGAACCATCCAAGTCTCCGTAGTTATCGTAACAAGGGACATTCGTAAGTCTTTTGAATGAATGTGTTAGAGACTTACATTCGTGTAAGCCCGAATGCACTCACAACACAAATACTAACAGGCCTAGCTGGCGTCTGTCATGTTCACCGCCTGCAAAACTGACGAGTTCACTGACATCCATAAGCCTCGGATTGTGATCACCACTCGTCAAGATAATATTCTAGAAAACAAGATGAGCGGAACTGACACCGACATGCTGGCAAGAGCAAGCGTACCATCGGTGAAAGATTAACTCCCTCGAGCCCCGCAAGATGGATGGCCTAAAAGTATGAGCATATGAGGGTCAGTTGGATAAGAATTGTACATACTTGGAGCATTCTAATTAGCTTGAGAACAAGGACTTTGGTTCTCCTCCCTGCGATGGAACCTATGAGTGATGCTGAGCTAAAGGCAGAAAACACATATCCACTTCACCTGACAATTGTCTAGTTTGCTGGAATATATGGAGGGTGATGAAGTTGTACGTGTTCATGGCATAATCTAAGCGAAATGGCACAATCAGCAGCAAAGATCATTCAGCAGGGAGAGGACGTGCGAGTGAAGTGGCCTTGGGTACAAGTTTCTGCAACATCAGGTAAAACGGGCTAGTATGAGCCTTTGTCAGTGCGTGGAGTTTCAGAGATAGGTTTCATACTAACGCAAGCATTCCGATTCCGTAGACAACTCTCCACAGCCCGTAAGGATTGAATAGCCGCTCCAAGAGCGTTCAATTCCGCACGGACTAACAAAACCTTTAATTCTTCACCTTCCTTGGCCGGCTTCAGGGTTTTGTAAAAACAGCCCGTTCGCGTTGTCCTGAGGAGGGTGTAACCACGACTGAATGGATTCCGATTTGCGATAGCAATATCTTCAGTTTCTCCCTGTGTGATGCCACGTTCTTAGTGTCTATCGTAAGGGAAACGGGGTGCTCACAGGATTCTGGACGCGAACCAAGTATCGGGTGACACGATACCCTCGCCCAATGAAGATGATAACGTCCCCGTCTCTTAAGAATGGAGTGGATACCCCCGATCCCTCGTGCTGAATACCGGCCGTGTGGTGAGGACTGGATATGAAAAAAAGAAGTGAAAGCTCTTGACAACGAACCTGTAAGCGACCCGACGATAGATCGCGAATTTCGAACTGATTGCAGATTCCATTGAAACGGATCCACGCATGGCGACCCAAAAAATCTGGATGATAGACGGAGGAATTCCTGTCCCTGAAAGACGACATGAACCAGCCGCACGAGCCGCCAGGGTGAGGGGATAATCTGATCTCGGGTTCCATTGGATTGAAGGAGATCAAATTTAGGATATATCCAGCGGTGAGGGACATGATGGAGCAACTGAGGGAGATATGGGCGATGTAGGAGGGAGTGAATGATCAAGGGGGAAGGATGAAGAAGAAGAAAGGAAGGGGGCACTCGGATGATTTTATAGCGGATCCGGACAAAAAAAATTGCAATTTGTTGCATTCATGAGATTCCAGACGCCAAACATTCGAGCCCGCACGCTTTTAGTGAGGCTTGCTTGTATTTCGTTTCCAGAGTCATCTGTGAACATGACGCCCTCAAGCAACATGTCATTCGTGCCCATGATTCCATTTAGCCGGCGGCTCGCAGCGCAACCGATGAAGGGGGACTTCAAGAGACCTAGCATGAAATCCTTGGATGATCAGGTAAACCAGCATTCGTCCAGTAGCTAACAGCTATGCATGCTCCCATATTGATACGAACTGAATGCAATAAATTATAACGGGACGTACTCTTGACTCACGGGCATCCCCGTTGTTTTGAACATCGTCAGCTTCAACAATCTCTGGATTACGTCTGAAATCACCTACCACTCTGTCATTCATATGCGTCGGCCCTCCCTAAGCGCTTGATTTCCTGGTTTCAAAGCACTACGATTTCTGAGGGCTAAACTACATGATGTGAAAGGTGTCGGAAGAAATATGCCAAACTTGTTTTCAGCGGGGCTAAGCCGCCGGTGTAAATCAAAGAGAACCTGCCATCAGTCACCCAAGGTCTATAGCAGCAATAAAAGAATGCGGAGGGACGCCACCTGTTCGGAGAGGCATCCGGCTACACTGCAGGATGAATTTTCAACTACGAAATATCAATAACTGCTCATCTAACAGGGGCAGCCCTTGTTCTCAGTTTCTTCCCACTTTGGGAGGTGCACTTATCGTCTTTATGAATCATCGAATTTCCGATGGAACTTCATTATCTATTCACCAATGCCTCTCGAAGGCAATAATGGGACGTCGCGCTTGAAACCTCGTGGCTTGGGCATTGTTGGCCGTAAGATTGGGCTCCTAACCTGACTCCAATCCGGGGACGACATAGGCTCGACCCATCGGTTGTCAGGTGACTCGCTTTCCAGTTTTTCTGGCAGCAAAGAGGCAAGATTCCGAAGGAAGACAAGGGCCGAGATAGGAGAGGTGCTATGCCCATAGCGAAGGCGAAGGAGACCCGGAAGCCGGAGAACTGGAAGCTCAGTAAGTGACGGATCATGGCCAGTAACGAATGTTACGCTAGCATCTGACAGCACTCTTTGTTGTATGTGGATAGGAAGCAAAGGTTTCCGGTTCAGAAGTAATCGAGTATAGGACCCAATAGCCGAGTGACCTTTCCCTGACGTCAGCAGGCGTCAGAAACTCGCACAGCAAATTTCCCGCTGGAGTGAGACCTAAAATACACTCAAAATGCCGCCTAAGTTGTCGAGAATCAGCCCCTTGAAGAGCTGTCAGTCGGTACATCGTAGGCTCGTGGGTGTCGTGTTTTGCCCTACCGGTTCAGCAGGAACCGCTCCTAGACGAAACACGCAGCCATAGTTTTTGGTTCGCTCGGCAGTTATGGAAGTATGGAGCAATGGAACAGAGAAATGCCTTTTGTCGATCCC